>JGI24724J26744_10000078_pt1 | contig 88704 bp, 126 predicted proteins | sample Cruoilmetagenom7_FD_26744 | JGI IMG/M metagenome (IMG submission 26744) | reverse complement strand
CCAAATTTAATTTGATTAGCTTATTTAATAACGGTATTTTAGTCGGAAAAGTATGCGAATACTTACACGCTACTTTTCATATACAAAACCGTTGTAGTACATTCAACCTACAGTTTTAAGTTTTTAATATAATCGTCAATTGCATAGTTCAGTTGCTTTTTTGAACTTATAATTGTTATTTTATTTCTGCTATTCAACAAAAAATCTTCTATGTGTTTTCTAATTTCTTTAGGTGTCATAATTTATCGGTCGCCTATATACCAATAGACAGGATTAGATTCATTACAACTAACTCTGCAATGAATAAGGTTTAATTCTTCTAATTTTTTAAATGCTTTACCGACATGCATTGCTCTTAAATTAAATCTAAATGCAATATCATCACAAGTGAAATGACCGTACTCTTCTTCAAATATTTTCAATACTTTTTACTGTAATTCATTCATGCTATTGTTTGTTTAAAGTTCTACAAATCTTCTTCGTTCATTAAAAAACAAAGTATCTCCATTTTCAAATGTTACAGCTGTCCGTCCAAGTGTGATATTTACATCTTCAATACTTAACCATTCTTTGTATTCCTTGACCCAAATACACATCCCTATTTCTAATTCAATAGCTTTCATGATTAGTACAATTATTCAGTTATTTCTATAATTAACAAGTTATGTTAGTAGTTGTTCTAGTATTATTATACTTTTTAAGTTTTATCCAACCCCGTTCAATAAGGGTTTCAACTGATACACCGTTAAAAGGTAATGCATAGCCTTTTGAACGTAGATAATCATAACTTGATGGTATCATTGTGAAATCATTTTTATTATTCTTTAATTCCAGCAAAGCCTGTTGTATATCATTTTTTGCATGACTAATTAGAAAATTATCTTTTCGTGTTTCACACTTTAATGATTTATACTTTACTGATTGCCACCATGCTTGTATTTTACCAACTTCAATAGCATCTTCATCAGAAATATGTGATAATGGTTTTTTTGCAACAACAATATCGTCTATTTCAGCAACCAACGCCATATCATCTTTAGTGTGGATAACCTTAACCACTCCGTTCATATCAACTGAATGAATGTGCCAAGTTTTCATTTCTGAAATATTTTCTTCAAAAAGATACTCTCCAATACAAGATCGTAGAAATATTGCTTTATTTTCAGGTGTGTTTTCCATTATATTATTTTAAAAGATCATTAAAAATATTATCAATAGATGGCTTTAACATTTTAAACGCTTCTCTTTTTTCTTCTGAAATATTTTCCTCTGTCATTGAGTGCCATACCATAAAAACAAAAGGAATATTAAGCGCCTTGCATATTTTCTCAATAAACTTAATAGATGGATTGAACACACCTCTTTCGATTTGTGATATGTATGGTTGATTAGAATCAACTTTATTTCCAAGCTGTTCTTGATTTAACCCTTTTTTTTCTCTAACGAACTTAATCGCTCTACCAAAGTCAACTTTATGTTTCATATTTCAAATATAAGTATAAATATATTATTTAACGCTATATGTTTTTATTTTTTATATAAAATTACTTATTTTCTAAAACTATCTCCTTTAAAAATAATAATATTCCACATAGCAAAAATCCTATCATAAACCCTTCCTCCATACCTTAATCCTAGTTGATCTAATGCTTTATCCACATCATTAGGAAAATCATCATCAAAATTGATAGTAATATATGTTCTAGCGTTATTATTATATCTTTTTTCAAAAATTAATTGGAATATATCTACTTTACCGTAATTACTTGCGATTTTTTCTGTTAAAACATCATCAAAACACCTAGTTCCTTGTTCTGTAATTTTATTAAAAGAGTCTTTATCATAAGTATCTTTAATAGCATCATACATAGCTACAATTTCATGCGCTGTATAACCTTTAAAAGAAACGTTAGTACCTCTTAAAGCAATCTCTAATGAATCCATTATAGATGTTTTGCCGTTTCCATACCCTCCAATAATTAATAATCCTTTTTTGAAGCTTGGTTTTGATAATGTGGAAATATTAGCACATTTTGAGAAGCCTTCAAAATCTCCAATAAAATATAAGATTAAAGGTTTGATGTTTTCAACGGTATATTTATTTTCAATAAACTTATTTCCAGTTGTTTTGTAATACGCTTTTACAAACCTATTCCATAACCATTCTTTAGTCATTTCTTTCTTTTCTTGAGGAATTTCAGGTTTATTAATTTCTTTATAATAATCTTGAACAGATTTATTATTTAATACGGAAGAATAACTTAAATTATCCTCGTAAGCTTTTATCATTTCTAAAGCGTTTGTTACGGTTAAATTTGGAAACTGTAGCTCAAGCGCATACATAGAATCTTCTGTTAAATCGTCAAGTCCTAATGCTTTTAATGCGGTGTATTTTTTCTTTCCAATCAATTTTCCGCTCTTTTGGCTCATAATTTCACCCGCTCTTTTAGATTCGTTAGTCCTTTCACTCATGAGTTTCTGTTTTTTGAAAATGTTTTTTGTGAATTATTTGTAGATTTATTACTTGTATTTGCTTTTGCAGAAAGTTGTTGAAATTTTTCTCTTAATTTTTTTGTAGAAAGAATGTTTACTTTCCATGAAAAATCTCCTTTTTCAGAATTAGGGCTATTTAGAAAATTATAAACTTTTAATAATTGTTCTCTTTCAACTTTATCTATATCAAACATTAATCGTACTGGATCAACATAACTTTTAAATTTTGCCTTATCTTGATGTGTGGTTGGTGATTTTTTGTCCTTCAAATTTTTTATAAAAAGTTCTTGAAAGCTTTTTGCTGTTTTAAAATAAAATTTTAATTTTTCAGGCACGTCTGAAATTACAATTTCAGATAAAAGAATATTATCAAGAACAAGTATGTAGTCTTCTTTATTCTTATATTCTTTATATTCTTTATATTCTTTAGTAGTGGTTATCTGTTGGTTATTTGTTGGTTGTTTAGGTGGTTTTTTGTTGGTTGTTTTCTTTTCTTTAACTTGATAATCATCATAATTAACAATGGTTATCAACGTATTTCTGTTGGTTGGCTCTGTGGTTATTGTTTGGTTAGAAATTAAAACTTTAATTGCACGTCTAAATTGCTGTCTTGAGATAACTATTTCTTTAGGTGTAGAAATAGACCCTGTTAATACTTGCCCCCTTTTAATAGTGATACCTTTCCATTGTTTTTCTTTCCAATTAGCTTTTAAAAGTAAATGGAAAAAAGTTACCCTAACAGGAATATCATCATACCATTCCCACTTCAAAATCTTTTTATGTATTTTAATCCAACTCATTATCTGTAATCTATATATTTAGTAGATTTGCTTGAATTACAACTACCACATAACGTTTGTAAGTTATACAATCTATTTAAACCTCCTGAATAAATAGATTGTATATGATCTATGGTTAATTTATGTAAGCTACCGCAGGATAAACACATATAATTGTCTCGTTTAAAAATAAATTCTCTTATATTTTTTTTAGATATAAAAGCTTGTGCATATTTTCTTGGTTTTTGACTTAAATATTCATTATATTTTACTAAATAATTTCTTGATTGTTTTATTTTTAATCTACAAGCGCTTAATATATCATAATCTAAAAAGTTAAGTTTTCTAAATTTAGATTGTTTTCTACAAAATGAATCTAATTCTTCTTTATTGTAGAAAGTATTTTTATCAACCTCCCAAGATAAATGTATTAATTCTACATAATCATCTAAGAGGTACTCTTTTGTGTTTAGAAAGTGATTATACATAAATTCAATATCTATAATATCAACATTAAAATACCCTGAAAAAGCATTTAATGATTTATTGTAATATTTACATTTTAATAAAAATTCTAACATTATTATTATTCTTTTAAATATTTATCATATATTTTATTACAATGATACCTTGTGATTCCTGTTTTTCTTTCACAATCAAGTGAGTTAAATACTTCGACAGAATTATTATACTTAAAAACTTTAAAACAATCAGAAATAAACTTTTCATCTTCATTAAATGATGGATTATAATAAGGAAGTATAGAGTTAAATGAAGCCTTAATATTAAGTTTTAATCCCCTAAAAAGTTCAATTCCAATACCTTCTTTAGAAAGAGCAATAATAGCTTTCTCTTTGTTTTTAGAGTTTACACCAATAATTATATATTCCCCATCACCTGTCATTTATGAGTAATACTGATCTATATTTTCAAGCATATCATGTTTATCAAAACCATAAACTCTATTAATAGCATCAATAAATCTTGAGTAGAATTTTTGAAACTCTATTTGATCCATTTTAGCAAAAGAAATGCTTTTTGCTTCTTTTACTTTTTCTTTCCAAAAATTAAGATGTTCATCATAAAACCCTGCTTCAATAGTTAAATCCCTACGCAAGTGTTCTCTATTATTATAAGCTTCTTGATTTTGAAAAACAAACTCAATTAAAGTGAAGAACTTTTTATGATGTCCTATATTTCTAGGTTTAGTAATTTTACATAAAACAATATCATCTACTTTAATATGTTTTAATTTATCATGATCTGATGAATAAGGAATATTAAATGTATTATCAAGCCGTCTTTGAATGTAAATTTCCATTCCAATAGTTTAATTTACCCTTATCATTTATATAATAAGGGTAATAATTATTAATTTTTAAGTACTTTATTTATTCTTCGTTATGACAACACTGGTACACACAACATCTACATTGATGCACCCACATATATAAGCAAGTGCCATCAGCAGGACAATCATTACATACCCAAGCGCAATTTGCACGTTCTTGAAGACTTTCTTGATAGTCTATATCTGTATTAATTTGATTAGTTTGTGAATTAGCTAAATATATTGTTTTACTGTCTTTATGGTATCTAAGCTGATTATTTGTTTCTGTAAACTCATTTACAAATGTAGTAGCATATTTATAAAATAAATACTCTTTCCAAGACACTTCATCTTTAACGTTTATTATAAATAATACTTGATTTTCACTATGTAACATATTTTTAAACACTTTACGCGCTTCATCATACTTTGTTTCTGTAAAATCAATTTTACTTACATCAATAATTGTTTGTTCTTGGTTTTTTTTAGCTTCTAATAATTCAGGAGCGTCTTTTTTTAGATTGACTATAGTTTCATCTACAGTTTCTTTTTGGCAAGCTATAAATAGCATTGGCAACATTAATAATATTAATATTTTCTTCATAATTGTTTTACCTCTCTTAAAGGCTTTTTTATTTAAAATATTAGCAGATTTCTAATTAAGTGGCTCTGCTATTAAGCCAAATCTAATTTCTTGGAATATATTTAAAGAACCTAAGTTTAGAAATATATCGGTCTTCTCCACATCCTAACATTTTATTTATATGAGTATATCCAAACCATTTCATAGGCGACCATTTTTTAAGAGGTCTTGTTATTGATTTTCTAAAATGCTTATATTTTCCTTTAGGAAATTCAATAAGTTTTTCTAACAAGTCTTTTAAAGCCCATGGCTGATCTTCTCGTAATACTTCCTTAAGGGTTGGTTTTAATTTACTCATATTTTATTTCAATAAAAGGGGGATGTCGCTCCCCCAAGCGTTTCTATGCTACTGCTCTAAGCGGTGCAGGGAAAAAGTTTATAACTTTTGAAGTTATAGTTAAACAACTCTCCATAATGCTTCTGTGCGCTGTCAAAACCAAGCGACCCCTAAAAAGGTAGAATATAGTGTCTACCACACTAAACTTTAAACGGCGATTCAAAGAATGTGGAGTCGGAGGGAGTCGAACCCTCGTCCAAACGCATTTATTCAAAATATCTACAAGTCATTTTATTTAATTTTTTGGTTCTTGATATGTGTTTTTATAAAGCTTTTTCATTGGCTTTTCTAATTCAAATCCTTGAACCCACTTAGGTTTGTAAACCTGTCTATCAGGCTTAAAAAATCCGTAAGATTTCCAAAATGAATTTGTTTTTATTGCTTTATTTAACTGCTCTAATTTATACCTATATTCAGTAATTCCATACTGGATATACCCATAATCAAGCTTAAATATATCATAATTAGACGTAGTGTCATACGCTAATAAGGTATAGTTGGGTAATTTCCCATATAATAAATAGTAAGCGTAGCAATACATTCCTCCTTGAAAATAATACTTATTATACCTAATATCTCTTTCAAAAAAATCAGGTTCGGCATCTTTAGTCCTCTTTACATCACAAATATCTTCTTCTTCAAGCTCCATGTCAAGATAAGCAATAAAATCCCAACCTTCGTCCTGCCATTCTAAACGCTTTTGTACCGAGGATATGCGCGACATTAATAATGATACATCCATTTGCATATTAAGAGCGTCAGTGAGTTCTTTCACTCTTTTATCTGTAGCGCTATCAATAATAGTTTTTCCTAATGAAGTAGCGTTGATATATGGTTTTAAGGACTCATATATTTTATCAGGAGTTCCTTTTGAATAGTGATTGCTGTATGCTTTCTGAATTAATTCATCGGAAATTTCTTGATCTTTAATTGAAAGCAAAAGGTCTTGAGTAAATCCAACCTGAATAGCTGTAGTAGGAACTTTATCTATAACCTCTATTTTACTTTCATAATTATGAGGTTCAAGTAGATAAACATCCGAAGCGATTCCCTCCAACATAGCAGGAGTTTGGACTTTCTGTTGCGTTCTTTTTTTAACGTAGTAGTTAACTAAGTTAATTGGGGAGGTGAAATTCTTTAAAGCAGAATAACTTAAACGAATCTTTTTATTCATTAGATCGTCAATCACTTCTTCCCTGACGGTTTTTTCTTCTTTTAAATCATCCATTATCCTGCGAATTCAAAATTAGACATAACGATTTCGGTAATATATCTTTTGTTACCTTCTTTATCATCCCAACTACGGGTAGTGATTTCACCTTCAACAAGCATTTTCTTCCCTTTCTGAAAGTGTTGCTCAACTACATCAGACAATTTTCCAAAGCACACAATGTTGTGCCATTGAGTTTCGTTCACTTTTTCACCTTGAGCGTTTTTATAGCTTTTGTTTGTAGCTAGACTGAATTTAGCGATTTTACTACCGCTTTCAAGATTGATAATTTCAGGGTCATTCCCTATGTTTCCTAATAATGTTGCTCTGTTCATGTGTCTTTATTTAATTTAATTTGTAATACGATATAATCCGCAAGCCATAAAAATATAGTTAATATTAAGCTTGCCTGTTTTAAACTATCAACGTTGTGAGGTTGTAGTTCTTTATTTTCTTCAAAATTACCATTACATATATCTAAACCACAAGCATTACCAATAACCGTGATATGCTCCATTCCCCATTCTCCCCATGAGACTCTTATTGCTCCGTATTTATGTAACTCAAAATTATACCCATGATTTGTTAACCATAATTCTGATAATTTACTAACAACATTATCAATTTTTTCTTGTGTTAAATCAGATTTAGCAATTTGATTTTTCCATTCAGGATATAGTTCTATCGAAAAACCACAGGTTGACATTCCCGCTTTAGGATTCCAATGATTTATATGATAAAGCATTTTCATTTATAATATATTTTCAAGTTCTAAATTGATTCCTCCGCTTACATGGTTTTCATCTAAGCGTTCTTGTTCCTGTTGGCTATAATGCCAGTGTAGTTCTTCGTTATTCAAGGGTTCATTCTTTTATTATATTCTTCTTTATTAATTAAAAGAAGAACAGGAATTACTTTATCATTCATTAGATCAAATACATCGCTAGAATCAGTTCCCATTGAAACTTTTGTTCCTTGTTTTACTTTGTCTGCGGAAATTAAAGTACCTGAAACAGAAACTAATTGAGTACCTTTTTCAGTGTCTTCAACATTCATATCATCTAATACTTGGAATAATCTTTTTTTCTCCATGCTATTCGTTTTTTAAAAGTTCAGGGTTTTTATAAATATTTCCAATTATTGTAACATCATTTCCATCATCAAGCCAATGCCCTTTCCCTTTTTTATTATATTTAGGCTTTAACCTGAATCCACCATAAGCAAAATATATTTCATAAATTTCACCTGCCGTCATTCCGTATTTATCCCAATCATTAGGAATCTTAACAATATCTCCTTCATAAATTTCAATGCCATTTCTATCCTTTAATCCAATATATTGACTTAATATAAACCTATCGCGATCTATTAGAAGCCATTTATCTTGTTTGTTTGATGGGTCTAATTTTAAAACTCCTATAGAGGTTATTTTTAAAGGGATAAAATCTTGAGTATCAATTATAAGTCTTTTATCTTGAATATCCCACGCTCTAAATTTTATATCTCTACTCATTTTATTTTTTTAGTAATTCATGATTTTCATGAGTGTTTCCACAAACTTCTTTGTATGACGAACATTCTGAATTAGTTCCACCTCCTGTACTCCACGCTCCATATTCAGTATCGTAAATTACTTCCCACATAGGAAATTCCCATTCAGCTTGAGATTTAAAGCTAGCACGATTCCATTCATGGGCTTCAAAATTTAAAATATCTCTTTCAAATATTTTCTTTCCGTTTTTATCTTTAAGTCCAAAAAAACGATCTACGACATAATCATATCCGTAGTGTTTATGCTGTTCACAAGCTTTAAAAAACCCACTTAAATTTTTATAATTATTACTGTAAATAAATTGTTTCTTCCCTGTAAGAAATGCTCTAAATACTAGATCATTTTTTACTTCAAAAAGTCCTAATGCTTTTTTTGCTTTTAAAATAGCATCATCCCTGTCTTTTGCAGGAAATGAACCTGTAACTTTTTCGGCAAATGGAGATTCATTTGCTTCTTCAATATCTTGTTGGTTAAAATATCTTTTAACCTGTACGTGTCCGTTTGTGTGTAGGTAGCCCCACCATAAATTATCCATAACAATAAATATTATATTTCTTCTGAATCATCGTTAAAAACTCTATCGATAATGGAGCTTACATAATTATAAGTAAGCTCTTTTGATTCTACAACAGTTAATAGTTCGATTAACTCTGAAAAATATGCTATATCAACTCCAATCAACTGTTCTTGTAGGGTTATAGGGTCTTTTAAATTTAATTCAGCTACTTGCCATAATATTTTTAAGTAAGTACCTGCTGAAATATTAAATCCTCTAGCTAAAAATTTCTTTGTTCTAATAACGGAAGTAAGAGGGTATTTAGAGCCGATGTAAATAAGTTCTCTTGTGATAAGGGCTTCTAAAGCTTGCTTGCGAAGTACGAGTCTATATTTTCCATTTTCAAAATGAAAGTAGTTGGTCGCGTGTGCAAAATCATAGTTTTCATGAATTTTTTTAGCATCACCAAAAAAGCGGATCACTAATTGAATATCATCTGAAAGTGTAATTGCATTTTCAGTAAGATAGATTGGTGTAAAACTATTTGCTTTTGGGCTTTTAGTTTTTTTAGATTCCTTTTCGTCGCTTCTTCTCCAATATCCAATATGAGGTATATATACTTTAATCCTTTCTTCATCTGTTCTCTCAAGACCTTCTTTAAAGTGCGCCCATTTCGATTGTTCAACAGCGTTTTCATACTCCATGGTTGGAATATTATCACTGGTAACACATAATATTTCTGAACTAGAAATCCTGTTTATGTAGTTTGGATTTATTTGTTTTAAATAATATTCCGTTACAAGTTGAACTGTTTTTTTAGTTTTAAAATAAAGGTCGTAGTCGTTTACATCTTGTTGAAGTAACATTGAAGCAATACTTCCTCCTGTTACAATTAAATCTTGTTTACAAGCGTTTTGAACTACAGGGTCTTTAATACTGTCAAGCCACGCTTCAATTTTTACTGTTATTATTTTTTTGATCGTCTTTGTTTTCATCCTTTTTTACTTTTTTATAAAACGCAACTAAGTGATTATAGTATGGTTCATAGTTTATATTTCCTGTGTTAGCATCTAAAAGTTTTATCATAGAAGCAACAAATAACTTTTGATTTTCAACTACTGTTCCTTCATATATTTTAATAGGTTCGTCAGTATATTTATAACTCTTAAAATACTTTTTAAGATGCGCTAGTGGTATCTTTTCCATTAAGCTGATCTAATTTACTTTGAAGCCCTCTACGCGCATCATCCTCCATTTCGTAATTGTCAAGAAGCTCTTGAATTTTTTCAGGAGTTCTCATTCTCATAGCCTTGTCGTATTGATCCTTTGAAAGATTCTGTTTTTGATCTTCATTTTTAGGAAAATCAGCAGGGCTTTTAATCATTTTTAATATTTCAGCTTGAAGGACTTCATCAACAGTAAACATTTTAGTTATTTGCGCTAAAGATTTTAAAACACCTTGATTATGAAACCTTTCTATTTTAATCCAATCCTCTGAACCTTTAACTAAAACAGGAAGCTCTTTTTTTTGTTGAGGTTTCTGATTTTCCTTTTTCTTTTTAGGAACTTCTTGCTCATTTGAATGAGTGTTATCACTATCATCTATTGTTCCAGTAGGAATTAAAAACGTGTATAAAAGAGCGTATTTTAAAGCGTATGTAGTTGCTTTTCCTATAGCTTTATCCATAGGGTCGTTTCCGTGTCCTGCACCGCAAATAACTTGACTCTCACCGCTTACATGCATTAATAAGTATTTCGTTTTAACCTCAACGAAGACACTTTGTTTCATTTTCATCCCTTCGGACTTTCCATTCCAAATTTTTTCTTCTTCCCAACGTCTAATTTTAGTGTTAGGCTCAACATCTATAGGAAGAATACAAAGCCCGTGTTTTGCCATAGAAGCTTGTACAACCTCTTTAACATCTTGGTCGGAAACTCCTTTATAAGAAGAAGAATTACTTGCTTTTCCTACTTGAGTGTTTTTTTCAACACCCTTAATTTCCTTCATTACTTCTATAATAGCTTTTGTAAGCTCTATATTCTTAGGTTGGTCAGACATATATTATTTATTAAAATTAATTTTCAAATTCAACTTTTTTATATTTCAAGAAACATTCTAATTTTTCTAAAAAAGTATTATTAACTTCTTTAGCTTCCCAAAGTAAATCAAAATAATCTGTATTTAATTCAGGATATTTAATAAGAAAAGAAACTATTGGGTGTATAACTCCAATATCTGTAAGCTCTTTTTTGATTTGTTTAATTCTTATTATATAATTATTTTTTTCCATTCGTATCTATTACAGGTTCTTCTTTTTCAAAGCCAAATTCTTTTTTAATGTAAGCTACAAATACTTTTAATTTATTATTAAATTCAGGATCAGTGATTTTAAAGTACCATAGGTTATCTAATCTATAAACTTCGGATTTGTTTTTGTTAAATTCAGGGAACATTCTTGAAAAATAAGCTTTTGGGTCTTTAACGCCATAAAGTTTTAGTTTTTTTCTTAACTCATAAACCTCTATCTCTAAAGAATTCATGCCTTTATGTTCGTCTTTATAATCGGGATGTTTGTTGTCAATAAGGTAAAGCACTTCATCTACTTGTTTTTTAGATAAATCAAACCATTCACCAAAGACATTATTCTCTTTAAAAATTTCATGAAGTTGTTTTTCGGTTGTTCCTCCAAAATTATGATATAATAATCTTATAGATGGATTATCTTTTCTTAAATCTTTCATTCTTTTTTCAGGAAACATACTATTCCCTATTTTGTAGTATTTTCCATCAAAAGCTAAATAAACACGTTTAAATTCCATAAATTGTAAATAATTACAGTAAAATTACAAATTATATTTTATACACCCAAATATATTTCCACTTCTTTTGCCATATCATTGATAATCAACTGTTTGTCGTGAGGTGAAATTACATCTGCTTTGTATTTTGTTTTAAAATCATAGAATTTTTTACCTACAATATCATAAACCATGGAGCATTTTGGGTGAAGTGTTCTGATAACTTTAATTTGTTCATCACTTTCAACAAACCGATGTGTGATAAATTTGTTGTGCTTGGTGCTAGTTATTCTAATTTTCATAAAAGCAACTAAATCTGAAAGTCCTTTTACAACTCCATTGGAATCATCAAGAAGAATATTCAGGAGTTCTTCATTTATTGGCGCGTTTTCCGAAAGCTCTTTAATTGTGAGCTTGTTGTCAGCGATCTTTGCTTTTGCTTCTTTAAAAACGTCTTCTATATTTTTGTACGCGTAGCCCATTGGTAAATTGTTTTTTGTGGTTTTAATACTCGATAAATAAAAAGGTATGAATTATAATCCCCTGTTATTTTAAGATAGGTTTTTAGAAAATCATCCTCTGTTATTGGTGTGTAGTTTATAAAGAATTTATAATCCCAAGTTCTGTTAGTCATTATAAATTTCCATAAATCACTGATGCTGTACGATTTAACTACTGTTTCGTTCTTGGTTATTAACTTATACATTGGCGTATTTTATTTCGTCTTTTTGAAATTTTTCTTGTAAAGAAAAGAACTGGTCGTTAGTTAAAAGGTTTCCTTTAACTCGGTGATACCACCATTCTAAAAATCCATTAAAATTATCCATAATATTATGATTTAGCGTTAAACAATATTTTATGCATTTTATTAAACTTGTCGGTTGTTGCAATTAGCATAGCAAAATGAAGTGCCTGTGTAGGTATGGTAAATATTTGTCCGTGTCCTTTAGTTGGGTTATTGTCTAAATGACATAATTGAGGTTCGTCAATACTGTTGTGAGTTCTACACACAAGCGGGCGGTTTTCATAAACAGAACAATTACCTTCTTTATCAAGTAAAGAACATTTTTGATCTTTCCATGGGAGTTTGCTAATATCATCTACAGAATTTTGAATTTTCAATAAATTCATATCAGGATTATAGTCTTTTATATTTTCAATAATCCTTTCCGCTTCCCAATCACTAATGTTGATTTCATCATGACAACAAAACGAACAGCCTTTGGAGCAGGAGGTGTTTTTATTCCATTCAGTATTAGACTGAACCTGTTCAACTAAATTGTAAACAAGGTCAAGGACGTATTGTGTGCCGTGGAGGGCGTGAATCTCCTTGAGTTCTAGCGCGAATACTTGCGCTTGTTCACCTATTTCTTTCGCGTGTTTTTGGTCGAAACTTTCCATAATTATTTATTAAATTTAGTTTTATCACAAGCTAATTTTTGAGGTATCAAATTTTGAAAATCAAAATGCCATTCGATTATTTTTTGAACGTGTTGATATTCGTTTAATCCCATTATTGGAGGTAGACAGAACTTTAATCTGTTTCCACCTTCTTTATCTTCCCAACATCTGATAACAGTATTTTTATGATTTCTAAATCTAAAAGATGCTTCGGGTATGGCTATTAGTAGTTCTGCTAATGGAATAAACTCTTTCCCTTGGTGTGTAATTTTCTTAGTAAGATACGATAAAGGCATTAGTAGTGGTATAAAGTCTTTTACTAATACATTTCCATTATTCATACTGGAAATAATACCATTTTCAAAATCTATTTCCGTTACAATATCTTTTTTTCCGTTAAATAATCCGTATAATGCTTTATCAGCATAAGGAGTTATATGATTTAATAGTAATTTTTTCATTAGTATTGAATTAATAAGTTATTTTTTATTTCATTTTGATCGTTAAATTCTACCTTCATTTGCCCCATAAGACCATAAACAGAAGTTCTATTTAAAGAAACTCCATGTTTTTTGTAATATGGATGTTTAGAAATAAACTTTTCTAAGTCGTCTATGAATTTATTTTCCATCTTGAATAGGTTGTTGTTCTATTCGTGAAAGAATTGTGTCGAACTCTATTCTAGCTTCTTCTGAATGAACATGTTTTTTCTTAAACTGAACAAGCATTTCATATACCCCAATCTTTTTAAGTAAATAGTTTCTAAGTCTTTTTATTGTTCTGTCGAAAAAACCATCTTTTAGCATAGCTTTTTTTACATTATCATTCTTAATAACAACATCTTTACCTTTATCTTTATAGGTGGCTTCAATAGAATTACCAATAAGCATAGGTCGAATGTCTTTTTTAAGTTTTTCGGGTATTTTTTCAATAAAAATAGTATCGTTATGAGTAAAATCCTGAATACTTATTATTCCTTGTTTATCATTAATTTTTGAAGTAGCCCAATTTATATCCCAAGTTTGAGGAAGATTCCGATCTCTTGTTAATGGAAGGTGCTGAACATTTATGTCGTATGATTTACTTAGATTTTTTAAATGAGCAACAAAAATACCTCCACAAAAAACATTACCTCTTGGTTTGTCTACTATTCTTCCGTAGTAATTATCATCAAAAATTATATCATGTTCATGAACAAGTTTATTATGATAATAGTCTAACCAAAAATCAATATCAATATCAAAAGTAATTTTAAACCCTTCTTTATTAGGTGTGTTTTCTGAAAGTTTGATGCAAAAAGTTTCTCCAAGTTCTGTTTCTGTGAATTCAGGGATAATAGTATGCTTTTCTGTTTCTATTTGAATGAACATATTTTCACGGGCGAATATCAAAAGAGCCATTTTCAATCCTTCTCCATACTTTCCTCTCGCGCCTTCTTTTTTCTCACTATTACCTATCGCTAGGAAGCTTAAATCTACAGGAACAAATGAACTTGTGATTGTTATATGTTGATTTTCAAGAATATCAATATCATATTCACCATAATCCATGAAGTTTTGCATTATTTCTCTTAATGCTTGTTCAATACCCCAATGGGATAAATATTTTTTGCTAATATTATAATTAATTGTTTTCATGCTTTTTAGTTTTTCATAGCGTTTTCTTGCGCTATAGTTGTGTTTAGGCAGTTGAACATAGGAGTGCAGTTATTTACTTCTCCTTCTTCGATTGGTAATCCGCAGATGCTACATTGGATTGATTTGTCTTCATGTTTTTTCATAATTAATTACTTATTTTATTTCTAAAATCTACAGAAGTAGAATATCTTTTATACTTACGAGCTACTTTCCAAGCAAAATATCTTGAGAATAACTCTTGAATAAAATTATTACTAACCCAAGAAGCTATACAATGAGAATGAACTTCATATTGTAACGCATCAAGTCTTGATATTTTATTTATTTTCTTCATCGTAGTATTTGTTTAATTGCTGATTTAGTAAGTTCAATTTCCATATCGACAAGGTTTTCAATCGTCCATCCTTTCATATCTCCCCAACTGGTTCGACAATCGATTCCCCATAAATATCCTTTTTCAAAATCGACGGTGAATTTATCTCCTTCTTTATGTAAGACGTTTTTTAAAGTGGATTTAGTTCCTATTCTCTCAATGTCTTTAAACTCCCATCCTTTAAACAGCACTTTTTCTTCTGCGGATTTATAAGCTTTTCTTTTAAATTCTAAAGCAGGTGGATTTCCTTTACCTCTAAACTCCAAAAAAGAATCTAATTTTGGAGGTTTTTCTAGCGGACTACCTTCATCATCACAAGGAACAAACATCCCTAGTTCAATAGGTCGGCTTAAAAATTTAGCATATTCACCAGTAACATCCCATTTAATAGCGTCTAAAGCGAGAATGTATTTTACCGCTTCATCTTTATCTCCCGTCCAAACAGGTTTTTTAAATCGTTGAGGTATTGCTTCACATAATTCGCTTGTAATCATACCTCTGATCCATAATACAAACAATCTCATTGATAGTAGTTTCATAATTTCTATTTTAATAAGTCAAAATGTTCTTTGTTTTGTGGTGTTCCTGCGAAATTTATATACATAAACCACTTAATCTTATCTTCATCTGTAAAAGTATTTTCTGTCGGTTCATTTGCTACGTAATATGCGAATTGATAGCCTTGTATTACATTTTTATAGTCTTTAGGTAAATCATCAAACAAATAATACTTGTTATCAATTTCTAAATGAAATCTATTGTTATAAAAATCTAGCATAGTAGATAGCCTTTGTTTTCCATCTATTACTTGGTACACTCCATCAATATTATCTTTAGTAATAATATTCATCATTGCCATTCTAGGAATATTTCTATTCATTAAAATAGACCATATTAATTCTCTCTTTTGGTGAATATCCCAAACAAAGTCTCTTTGCAGATTCATACCTTTTGAGGGTAGAAATACATTAAAGTCAATAATTACATTTTCAGCAAAATATTTTATTTGACTATTTATTTCGTGTGGATTAAAACTTAGTGAAGTTCTTAACTCTTTTATTGTTTTCATAATTTCTATTCTTTAATTTCTTTTAAATTATCGGGGTTTATTCCGAAAACATTATATCCTCCTAATAATGGAAACTCTTTATTGGCTTTTTGACAAGTAACGGTAACTGTATCGTCAGCTTCTTCTTCATAAGATACTGGTCTATATCTGTTTCCTGAATTAGAATCTTCCCGAATATCGATGTATGTTTTATCAGGAGTTAGCAACAAGCGCATAATCGTTTCGCAAGTATTACGTGTTAGGTGCGCCAGTTGCTAACACGTAATATAAAAAATTTCTTAGGTTCGTTCTCTTTAATTAAATCCTGTGCTTAATCGAAGAAAAAATAAAAGCCTTTTTTGCTTTTTAATCATCCCAAATAATTATCATTTATCAAATCACTCGCAGGAATTTCTAATGATTTTGCTATTTCAAACAAAACTTTAATACTTGGTTGCCTTCTATTTCTACAATAAGAGTTTACCATATTAAAACTTTTATCTATTTTTTCACATAGTTCAGTCTGAGTAACGCTTTTAAAATTTAAAGCATCTTGTATGTTATTCATATTAAACTTCTTTCTTCTTTGCTCATTCATAGCTTCGTTAAATTCTCTCGGTATCATCATAATTTTACAGTTTTTATTGCCATGCTTTTTTTATTTTTTATGGCATATTTATTAATTTTTAGCTTAATTCAGCAACTTTTCATATTACTATCCGTTGTAAAACATTAAATGCTTTGTAAATATGTATTGTATATTTTTAAGACCTCTGTTTCACTAAAAGTCTTTCCGTCTCTTTTATATCCTTCAAAGCATTTAGTGTACTTGTTAATTTCTGCAAAAACGTGAAAGGCTATTCTATCTTTAGTCTTTAACGTGTTACAACAACGTATAACCTCAATAGCTTGTATAGTGTCTTTTAACAAATTATCTACAAACCATTTATTATCGTCAGACTCTAGGTTTTCCCATCCAAAGTCTTTCTCTAATTTACTTTTTAATTGTTTTAATGTAATCATTTTTTACTAATTTTTAGGTTATCTAATCGCAACTAATCTTACACATTTACCGTTATACACAAGCATTATAATCTCGGTCTATAACAATCATACCTTTTTGCGGATGGTACTCAATCGCACATTTGTATTCTTCTGCCAACTTATAGAACTTTTTTAGAAACTCTTTGTTTTTACCTTCTGGCGTGTTGTTGTTTAATTCAATAACCTGTCCTTGTATGCTAGTGCGATTTAAACCTATCTCTATTCCGTGTTTTATACCTTTATGCCAAGTTTCTCGCATATCCATATCACTATAACTACTTCTTCCAAATAATCGGCTTAAACCGCTTCCTTTATCTAAAAAAGAGGTATCACCTTGCATTTCTTCCTCAAAAATATTTTCAATTCTAATATCCATAATATTTAAAGTTTTTAGTTTTTAATCCGTGCCATATGTATAACAAAGTGTATATCACATTGCTTGGCTTCTGCTTCTTTTCTACCTTCTTCATACATTTGAAAATCATTCATAATTTATATTTTTAAGTTATTAATCCCGCAACGTGGCATACACAACCACGTAGCAAACATTTACTAATCACTTTTCATTTTGTTTATTTTTGCAAATAATTCACCTCTCAATTTTCTAAGTTCACTTACTTGCTTACGCAGCTTTTTATTTTGTGCCATAGAATTTTGGAAGAGTTTATTTTTCCGTGCTTCTATTCTTGCTAATTTTTGTTCTTCTTGCTTATTTATACTTCCTAACAACTTATATTCTAAATGGTCTAATTCAGCACTTAACTTTCCGTTTTCAATTTCTGCTTCTTTTAGTTTTTTAGTCAAAGCTGCTACTGTTTCATCTTTACTGTATTGTCTTTTTAATTTAATAAGTACTTTATCTATATATTCCATCTTAAAAACGTTTGCTAACTACACCTATAATTCAGCTTTGCAGTTGGTTAATAATTCAAAGGTTCGTTTTTTAAAAGGCACAAACCACATACCTATTTGTAGTTGTGCTTAATACTACTTTAGTTCTATTAAAAAAGCCCCTTTTTCATTTGGCTTATCAGCAACAGCAAAAAAATAAGTGCTTTTATCCATATCAATATTAAAGCAATCAATAAAGTGGTTTGCAAGGTCTTTGCTTGTAAATCTGAGTCCGTTATCATTTACAGATTTTGTTCTTAACATAAAAGCATCAGGCTCATCATCTTTAAACATATAGGCTTTTTTTTGCTTATAATTGAAGCCAAACATTACACCATCATCATTTTTTAACTTAGTGTTTTCTTGTGCCTTTTCACTTAATATAAATCTATTGCCATTTATTTCAAGTTTTAGGGTAGGGCTTTTTCTTCGGAAACGTCCGTTTGTTCTTCTAACGTATAGTAATTCTTCCATAGTCTTTGCTTATTTAACCGTACTAAGCACAACAATATGTATATTGCATAGCTTAGGTAGTTGTTTATTAATTAAATTATACCTCATTTTATAAGTAGTTTTATGCTTGTATAGTAAGGGGTTTTTACGCTACGACACCATACATTTTGCCGTTGTAGTTAATATATTTTTCTCCATCTACACTGATTTAAGAGCATTTAGAGCATTGCACTTTACCTATTCTAACTATTTGCATTGTTTCATTTTTGCAAGTTGGACATTTAGCATTCTATCTTCCACCATGACCGTCTTCAATAATTCTTCCTTGCTTTTTTTCCTGTAATTCATTCCATTTCCTCAAATGTTGGTCTAATTTGTCAACAGAATATTCGGTATTTAAAAGTCCGTTTCTGCACCAATCAGCAAATGACTTCATATCTTTTTTTGTAAAATTTTCTTTCATAATATTATATTTACTTTGCTTCGTTCCTCGCAATTTGCCAACGCTAAAATAACAGCAGTTAACAATGTTTATATTGCATATTTTCCTATCGGAAAAATATGACGGCATAGCCTTTCCGTTCTTTCTGCTACAGCTTTAACGTTTTCGGGTCTTTCGTTAAGCCATTTTTTCCATATTTCTTTTTGCTCTTTATTAAAAGCCATAATTATTCGGTTTTACTTGGGTTACGTTCTTGTTCTCTCGCTTTATCATAAATGATAGGCGGTACATCTTGGTTGAGGTCATGGTATTGACGCTCGATATAAATTTCTTCGTGGCAGTTTACACAATGTCCACCATAGACCTTGCAACCGCAGTCTTCACATCTTGCCATCTTTAACTATTTTTTGGTTTCATTTATATAGTCAACAAGTCCTGTTGCTACATTAGAGTCTAAATACGCTACTACATTTTAGATGGTGATTAACAGCTATTGCTATTTGAAATCCATCGAATGAAACATATAGTCCGTCTCCTAAATATTTTGGTGCTACTTTTGCCATGGTTAACTTTTATAAACTTTAATTATTCTTCCTTTTAAAGTGTCAAATTTATTTCCATAAGGAAATCTTATTTCAGTTTTTCCATCTACAATTTCGATAGATATTGCAGTATCTTTATCTATTTTAAGATGTAAATGATTTTTAGATTCTTTTAACGCTAGTTCTTCTAACGTATATGAAGCTACAGTTGTTGGCATAATTATTCGTTTTTACGGTTAAATATTTCTACTCCAATAATGAAGTAAGCTTCTTTATTTTCCCAAAGAGCAGGAAAAAGACCTTTTGGATCAACGTCTCTGCCCCAAAGATTATATTTGTCGCTACGGTATTGCATAGCAAGTCCTAATTCAAAAAACCATGGGCTTCCTTTAAATAATTCATCCAACTGGAAGTCTAAAGCTAAGCCCCAATTTCCCGAAGCTGAACCTTGGTATCTTTCTGTATGAAGTTCTTTATCTCTCCACACCCATTCACCTTGTATGGAAGGAATAATTGCTAAATCTGTATCACCTCTAAAAACATCTTCAAAAGTAATCGTGTAGCCTATTTTTCCACCAAACGACCTGTAGCCTATTTCATTGAATTCTGTGATATAAGCGCCCCATTTCATTTTATTGGTAGTAAGGGTTGCTCCAACCTTTAAAGCGATTGCTTGCTCGTTTCTACGCTCTCCATTGTCAAGTTTTTTACCTCCAATGATGGCGTTTGCAATGTCTACACCTGCGTAAACATCAATTTTCTTTACTTCTTGTGCGTATGCTATTGTTACAAATAGCATTAATAAAATTGTTTTTTTCATAATTATAAATGTTTATCGGTTACTTGTTTAAAATTTTTATATCTCTCTAGGAGTTTTTTTCCACCATTTAATTTTGAAATGAAATAACTAGCGTTACTATACTTAGGAAGCAATACATCTACAAGTTCAAATAAACGTGGTTCATCATTCGTAACCTTAAAATAATTCTCAAGAAAATCAGGTTTAGAAATGTATGAGGGTTTTGCGTTGTAATTGATCGTGTTAAATTTCACGTCAGGATTTTTTCTAATAAAATCATAACATTCTGAATACTCTTTGGTTGTAAATATTGACATATTCGTTTTACTTGTTAGGATTATATATTCTTCTAAAGGCTTGTTCATTGGTATATTTTTAATTCCACATAATTATTAGTCTTTCCTTCAAAATTTTTGAGGGTCTTATCACTCCGACAACTGGTTTCCATAAGTTCCCATTTTCAATACAAACAGTCGTAACATTTGGAAGGTGGCTTTGTAATTCTACTATTTCAATCATTGTTGAGGTTTTAGTGTTTTTTATCCCATTCATTTTGATGGTGTTCTGTCATTTCCCATACATCAGAAAAATGATCGGCATAGTCAATTTCTATTTCAGAATTTTCTTCTGTACCATTAACTAAATGTTGCATCGCATGGAAGCCCGCACAAGTCAATGATTTTTCTCCCCGTACAATTTCATTTTGTCGGTCTTCATCAGGATGGTCTTCGTGAACTACTCCTGTTTTATGACAAACAAAATCTGTAAAAGGATTGTCTGCTTGATAGGCAAATTCCTCTGCTCTTTCGGGGTGTATAAACAAGGTGTTTTTCCTTGAATAAGGACAAAGTCCACAACATTTTTTAACTACTGTTACACTCATAGGATATTAATTTAATTCATTCAACTTTTGTTCAATTTCTTTTTTATAACCATAAAATATTTTAGGTTTAATAAAGAACTTACCTTCTTCTTTTCGGTAGCCGACAGCCCAACTATATTTTGATTGGATTAGCTTGTACTGGCTTTCGTTGACCTCAACTTGGACATTTACTACTAAAGTTATCATGACTATTCTCCTTTAAGAAATTTAACAAGTGTTTTTTCGCTTTTAAAATAAGCTGAATGAGTAAAGTCTTCATCCCATCCAAGTTTATCTTTAATAAAAGCAGTTCTTTCTTCTTCTGTGAGTGGTATTTTTTCAACCATTTCTTGAAGCCAATCAGAAGTTAAGGTTTCGACATATTCCATATCTTTATTTTTCAATCTGTGGACTGTTTCTTCTAAAAAGAATCGATCTGTAATTTTAGTGTCTTTTTCACGAAAGAAAGAAAAATTACTTTCTATTTTCTCACATACGATTACAAATTGTTGATAAAGTTTTTCCTCTCCTTTATGGAAAGTAATATTAACTCTTTGTGTTCCGTCCTTTTCTCCGACTGCGGATTTAACTTTTTCGATAAGTGCTTCGGTGTAATCGTCATTGTCGCCACATATTTTAGGCGTGTTGTTTGGATCGATAAAACAAAGTATCGCTCTCAAAATTGCTGATGTTAATGTAATTAACTTCATGGGTTTTATATTATTTTGGTTAAATATCTTAATGGCACTTCTCTAAAATCTGTGCCGTTTAACATTGGTTTTTCAACTAATGCTCTTGGTTCTTGGTATTCAACACCTGACTTTCCATTCTCGAATATAGGATAATAGGCGATTTTCCAAATATCACTATCGCCCTGCATATTATATGTGTCGCCAATATTATGTGCAATCCATTTAGGATTATGCAGGGCTTTATTTAATCGTTTAGACATTATTCTTTATTTAAGGAATCAATCATTTTTACGATGGTATTCTTCTCTTGTGATTCTTTATCTAATAGCGCATTAAATACATCTAAGTCCATAAAATTATTAATAGCGTTATTCACTATTGATAACATAATTGATGGCTTTAAAGCATCAACCTCCCAACTCACAGCACCATACTTTTGAATGTATTTTTTTGCTCTTGGGTCTGTCATTTTTGCAGGATTATGTGGAGGTTTATATTCTTTTATTTGCTCCATTGTAAGACCTACTGGAATAACTTCAAATAAATCGTGTCTTTCTATAAATAACCTTCTTCTTCCTGCTTCAAATAAATTATCAAGTTTTTCGCTTTCTTCATGAATTATTTTAGCAACATCTTCGTAACCTTCCATATCGCATACATCATAAAGAGTCATTTCTTCTTCCTCCCACCATTGTTGAATACGATCATCTATATTTTCAAATTGCCAACCATTTAAAAACATAAACATAATTCTTTCTCGAATATCTCTTATCATATCCATACCTGACGGATCGTGGTCGCCAAAATATAGAATTTTAATTTTCTTACCATTTTCAATTTCCTCAATAAAACGCTCATAAGCACCGTAAATAGCAGTAGACGAAGTGTACCCTTTATTAACAACTAAACGTATAGTTTTTGGGTTGGTCGCTCTTTTTAAGATGCTTGAAATAGCGTCTTTTTCAGTCCATACTTCAATATGATTGGTTTGCCCTACTTGACGGTCTAAGAAATAATTTTGAACAGTTCTTTGTAAAGCGTCTTTAACATTGTGTTCAAAATATGCTCTTGATGGCACTCGCCCTCTATCTTCAAACACAGCCCAATCAACAAGCCCTGAATAAACAACATCGTCTTTAATAGATGAAATTTTAGCATAAACCTTATCGTGATTAGGAATAATATCTCTAGCTACTAATTGATAATAAAGCTGTCTTAATGTTAGAACGTAATTATCATTTAGGTATTCTTCGGCAATTTGTATAATGTTGGTAACGACTGTTCTTTTATCTCCATTCCAATAGCCTTTAGCATCATCCATTCTAATGTTGATAGCTCCGTCAATTCTTCTGCTTGTAAATTTTTCTTTACTCATAATTATAATATTATAGGTTCAATAATTTTTAATAGTTCTTCTGAATACTCTATAGTTTTATAAGAGTAATAAGAATCCGAAGAATCCATGTTAAATATGATTTTTCCTTCTTTCCAAATGGTAATTTTAAAACCTTTCTTACCTACTTTGTTATTAGGATTATTATATTTTTTCTTAGTCTGATGCTTAAAAGTGTTTACCAACTCATTGAATTCATGAGGAACTTTAAGTTCAGTTAATAAGCCATGAATTGCTCTCATGGTTGGCATCCTTACTTTTTCCCAATCTCGCTTATCTCTAAGTACTTCGATTACCTTCTCGCTTTTATCTGTAAGTTGAATATTTTTACTCATAACTCAATTTATTATTAGTTTTTTCAATTAGGTCTTGTACTAAAGTCCAATCAATACAAGTATTATCAATAGGAGAAGTATTTGTGTGGTTTAAATCTTGTCTTTCAAAACCTCCTTTTGCTGAAAAGTCGCAAACCATTACATGAATACCGTTGCCCTGAATAGTGATACAGGTTTTAGTATTAATCATAGGCTTTACCTCGTCTTCTTTCAACAAACTTCTTTTAACTTGGGTTATCGTTGGCATAACTTCGCCACGCGCTCCTGATTTCGGTTTGTAATAATAATTACCTTCATCATTGCTTTTAATGTGTCCAACGATTTTACCGTCTAATCTTACTGGAATATTAGTATCAAATGTTATCATAATTTAAAGTATTACGTTATAAATAGTTTTTAGGTTAATAGATGCGAGATTTATATAAAGGTTTTTTTCGGGGTATTTTTTAGCAACTTCGATTGGGGTTTTTGAAGCAAAAAATAAACTGATTTGCTCTTTACCTTGAGTACCCCAAACATGAAATATTCTAAGTCCTTTTTTTGTAACGTTCTCGCCTTTTACAGTAGCAAAAAAATCATCTTCTTTACCGTTTAGTGTCTGCATATCACTATGGGTTAAAGCAATCCTGTTGTCTCCTTTATTACCTTCGATAAAAAAACCGATTTTTGGATCGTGCTTAACTTGATAATTAGAATTTTTCCAATTAACAGTTAGCCCGTTCATTACTGCGTCTTTAATTTTTTGAGTTTTCATAATATATCTTTTTAGATTGCTGTTGTTAATTTGTCTTGGTATGCGTTATGCGCATCAATTTCTTTATCAAAATATCCGAGATGTTTTTTCTTTCCATTAATCCATATATAACCCTTCCATTTATTTTTACTATTAACAAAACAAACGCCAGTATATTTACTAGATTTATTTTTAACACTTTTTGCTTTAGAAGAATTTAATCTATGTGATAGTTCTTGAAGATTATCAAGTCTATTGTTGTTTTTATTACCTTCTAAAATATGGTCTATTTCAATGCCTTTAGGTGGTATTCTCTTGAAATTATAGTAAACTAATTGGTGTACGCGAAAGGTTTTTTTCTTCCCATTCTTGGAAAGGTTAACTCTTAAATATCCGTCTTTATCTTTAGCTTGTTTTAATATTATATTTTTAGAAATAGATTTAATATTTCCTAAATTACTCACTTGATAAAGTGATTCATAGTCTTTAATATCTTTCCAAATTTCCATGGCTACCATTTTAATTGTTGATATTGCGGGCAATTAACTTCATTACCTCCACATATTTCTCTTGCAAGACCTAATTGTCCGTTGACTAAAGCCTCAAGCATTGTTATTTTAGACTTATCAATTTCAATTTTTTCAGGGATAGCATATTTAGGTAAATTATCTTTTACTTCATCCCAATTTGAAATACTAATTTTAGCATTCCAATTTCCGCTTTCAGTTCCAAGAAATTTTATGTCTTTAAAATATTTTTTCACAAATGGCTTAAATTCATTTTTAGTAAATAAGTTTCTTGTGTGTTTGTATGTTAGAATAAGTTTCATAAATATAAATTATTAGGTTTCGTTAATTTGTTGTTGAGGTTTTGAAGTTATCGCCACCCCATAACAACAAATAATATTTTATAAAATGTCCGCTTGTTTCTCCCATTGCGAAATATTATGAATTCCGTTTGTAAGGGTTTTATATTTTTTTACCTTGTCTTCGTTTCTTAAATTTGTAAGAGTTCTAAAGAATCGTTTCTTTTGGCTACGATTAGCACAATATATTCTATAAATACTACCGTCATTTAATTCTATTTCAAAAACTGCTGTTTCCATAATTATACTAATTTTAATTTATCAATGTGGCAAATATCTTCATGCCCGTATTGGCTGTGGTTATCGTTATATTTTTTCTGTGTAAAGGTTTTACCAATCTCAACGCCTAACTTGTTGAGGGTTGGAATAAAGCGTTTTACTGGCTTGTAAGATTGACTTTGTTCATCCCAACCCTTCGCGCGTTGAACCACTTTAATATTGACCTTTGTACGGCTACCGTTGACAGCAGAAATAACTTCGACTGCTCCCAAATCTGCGTGAATTGCTTCCTTACCTAATAACTTGCTAATTTTACTCATACCAAAATATTTTTAGATTCATAATTCATCCATAAGTCAAAAAAACTTTTACTTTCTTCGACCTGTTCACGGGTGCGGGTTACACTCTACCAACCGTCGCCAGTATAATGCAATTCAAAATTGCCGTTTTCAAGTTCTTCAAGTTGGTAGTTGCCAACTGTTATATTGATTGCTTTCATGTATTTAGTTATATAAAAATTGTTTAATTTGCGGATAAACATCTTTAATTTTTATCCGTATTGGTTCGGCTTGTTTAATAAGATTAACGGCTTCTTTGAAATATAAAATACCTAAAGAATTATATATTTTATCGTCTAAATGTTTAACACCAAAATAATGGCTTATCGCACTCATTATTTTATTTCTTATACGGTGGCAAATATCACACCCATAAGGCTCTAATTCAAAACCTAAATAAGTTTGCCAATCATTTATATCTGTGCTTCTACTGTCGAACTTATCGAACCAGTTTTTTATTTTTTTCTTGTCTTGGTCTTCAAGTAAATCAATTAAATAAATAGCTTCTTGTGTCATAATCTTGTTGATTTGTTGTTAACCTCCCGCCCAATATGAGCGGGAACGCTTGCGACTTAATAACCTTTTTTAAGAGGTCGCAACCTCTTTCAATTATCGTTCTTGGCAGTAATTTATTTTAACGTCTTTTGGTTGTGCTATATAACTGCCTTCCGTATCTAAACCTCTGTAAATACCCCTTTTTAATGCTTTAGATATATCCTTAATACTTTTTGAAGTTTTAATGTCTATTGAAATAATTAGCTCGGCGGTTCTTTCTAAATTGAAATTCTTAATTAACTCGCTTTTGGTTTGTGTTGGTAGTCCAAACAATTTAAAGAAGGCGTTTATATGTCTTCCAGTTGTGACTGAATGATAGCCGAAAACTTGCATTTCGTTTGTTTTAGTGTCGTATTCTGCTACTTTGGTGTTGTATGAATACAAAGTATTTTTAGTGCCTTCTACGTGATTTTTTGCTTTCGCTCCTGTTCCTGAAATATCTGTTATTTGTAATGTCATAATAAAATATTTTAAAGATGTGAATAACTTGTGTTTTTATATTTTTCGTTGTCAGTATATGGAAGACTTAACCAAAGAGGCATCCAATGTTGAGCGTAAAAAGAATACCCGCAACCACTAACGAAAAGAGTCGTATTAAAGTCGTCCATTCCTTCTATAATTCCGAATCCTGCATCTATACAAGATTGTATTATTTCTTCGGAAGGTTCGCTTCTAAATTCAAATAAAGTATTCCACATCGGGTAATTGTCTTGCTCTTGGTCGTTTACATAACTATCGAAAGAGGTTGTTTCATCTTCTGAAAATGTTTTTCTTACTTCTTCGCTGTCTTCTTCTTCATTATCTTTTAAATACTGCTTAAATTCATCCCACAGTCCGTAATTATCAAAATAATCACTATAAAAATCGTTGTCTTGCTCTGATTGTCTTATATACTCGTACAATCCACACTCTAAAGTTTTTTCGTAAACGTCTTTTTGAATAAAATTAAATGATTTATTAACCCAAGTTTCAGTATTAGAGGTTAATTCTCTTTCAAGTTCTTGTGTTGTTGGTGGTGCTTTAAATTGTGAAAGCCATTCTATAAAAACAGGCGCGCTTTCTTCGTTTACATCCATGTAATTAGTTTTTCCATGTTCGTTGCTTAATACAATAGTAGGCGCGAAATTACTTTTCTTACTAACTGCTTTTAATTGATTGTTGTAATAATTTGTTTTTGTTGTCATGATATTATTATTTATTTTGTTGTTACAACCTGCGGACTAGGGAGAAATCGTCCGCAACGCTTCGGGCTTAATGCCTGTTTAATGTCGCCCGACCGACTTATATATCTAAAACATTAATTTCTTTAGTGTTTTCATTGAAACAATTATCGTCATAATCTGTAATAGGTTCGTCAAAATTTACGTTAAAACATTCTGTTAAAATTTCTCTGACTTCTTTACTACACAATAATTCTAATAATTTAAAATAGTCTTTGTGTTTTTCAAGTGGGCAAGTTTTAGAAACTTTATCCAATACTTCTAAACCAATAGTATTATGTATTTCTTCTTTTATCTCTTGTAAGGAATTATACTCTTTACCTTTAAAGATATATTTTGTTATAGCGTTTACTTTCATGATAAATATTTTTTGTTATTAGTTGCTTGCGCCCTTTTGAAAGGTAGCATCGTACTACAGCACGCAAGCAAGTAGGGAGTTAATTAATGTTTAAGGGTTGAACTTCGCGCTCCGTTTGTGAAACCATATTTAACAGCCAATGAAACAACAGCAATAATAAAAACGATAGTTAATAAAGGTAATAATGAAGTCATGATAATTAATTTTAAGATTGTTACAACCCCGCACCAAAGTAGTGCGGACGCTCTAAGCCTAATGCCTGTTTAACCTCGCTTAGTCGAGTTTTAAATACTGCTTGTATTCCTTGCCCGTCTTCTTGCTCACGCGCTTAATGAAGTAGCCACCCTTCGCACCTTTGTACACTGGATAAACTACACCCTTAATCGTATGAGTGTATTCTGTCTTCACTGGCGCAACCTTCACGCGCTCCGTTGAGGTCTTAACTATCTCACTGCCTACAATTTTGTACGCAGGTTCTTGCGCCGTTGCTGAATAAGTGAAGCCGAAAAGAATCACTACTAAAAATAATAATCTAAGTTTGTTTGTAAATGTCATAATATATATTGTTTAAATCCACTACAAATATACATATCTTTCTGAATATACCAAACAATTAAGAAAGAAAAATACATTTATTTTCAACACCAACACACAACACCCCGAAAACACTCACACTCACGACATAAGCACAATGCAATAAATCTACACCATAAAACACCATCACACCACCGCTAGCCGTTTGTAAACGACTACAAACGTTTGTACGCAACAAATCCCGCGCGCGCGTACATATAACACAATCTACACCCGCAACCCATCCACACTACCAACCGCAACAACAAAGCAACACCAACACGCAAACAGCTTAACCGCTCCCGCTCTTAGCGCACGCACGTACACAAGTGTAAGTGTACACTTTCCGCACAGAATCACAGCAGGAGAGCGCAACAGCGCGCACAATGGTACACTCGCTCCCGAATAACGCAACCACAACAAGCAGGAGCGCACCATTCACACGAATTCCCTCGCGTTGAGGTACACACGCCACGCAAAAGAGTACGCACAGCAGAAGCGCGCAAAATAGCGTTTCCCCTGACACGTCAAACTGATTCACCTCAACGGAGCGCAACCTCAACACTATCTACAGAATAGCTTGTCAACCGCACGCCCAAAAACAGCGTACACAAAAAGCGAAAAGTTTTGAAGGCACGCCCGCGAAAATACAAGGGGAGGGGGTAAACCAAACGGTTTCCCCTCGCGACAAACACGCGCCACACCCACTGCTAAGCCGTGGCGTAGACAGGTGTGCAAAATATGGTTGTAGTCGCCTGCGCAGTAGCTTGGCTTTTTTTTTGGTGTTGTGTGATCGTGAACCTCAACGAATCGTTGCGGGAATTATCCGTTTGTAAACGGCTACGGGGTTGTTACGGAGACGTGTTTTGTGTGCTTGTGTTGTAATTATATATATAACTATAATATAGATTTGTGTGTTTTAGGGGTTATATAGTTGTGTGTCAGCTTGTTGCGTCAAAAAAAGACTATTCCTATGTGGAGTTTTTTCGTAAAAAAGTGGCAAATACTATTCCTGTGTGCAGTTTTTTGTGTACCTTTGGGCTACAATGAATGGTAATACTTTTTTCATAAAGTGTTTAAGTTTTTATGTTAATAATTAATTTTACCCTCCTGTTGAGGTTGTTACAGACCTAGTGATGGTTAGAAACGGCGGGAGGGTTTTTAAAACAGAAAGAATGGCTAAGGAGTTTAAAATACCTGTTAAGGAAGTAGTTTTAAGTGTGGAAACGTATAATGAACTAGAGGAAAAATTAGAGAGTGCTGAAATGTTTAAGGAAAAGATAACTCGTTTTTTTGAAAATCTAACAAAATCAAATGTTAGGGTTCATGAGGATATTTTAGATTTTACTGAAATACATATTAATACAAGTGGATTACATGGTGAGGTATTAATATCAGGAAGATAATTATGTGCTTGAGTATTGAAATGTTTATGATCCGTGCGTTCGATTCTTTTTTGGAGTTGTTCGTGTTGAGAAGTACGTGTTGCGATGCTCCGATGGTGAATGATAATTGTCATGATGCTTTTGGCGATATGCCAATTTATAGTTGTGTGAATTGTAATACTGAATATATATAGATATGGCAGAAAAAGCAGAAAATGAATTGGATTGGAAATTAAAAATGAAAAGGTTTCCTGATGTTGAAGGAGTTTCAATATTTGAAAAGGAGTTGGAAGGGTTGTTGAATAAGCACTCTCAAGAGAACGGTAGTGATACTCCTGATTTTATATTGGCGCAGTATTTAACTGGCTGTTTAGAGGTATTTAATAATACTGTACGTAGACGTAGTGATTGGTATAAACGTGATGGATTTGTTTACTATACTCTACAGGAATGATGGGTAATGTATTTAATTTGACAGATGAAATTGAAAAAGAACTAAAAGAATATTTTAGTAATGAATAGGAGAAAATTTATAAAAAGACTAGGGTTGTCTGTCGGCGTGGTCGCAGTTGCTCCAATATTGCTTTCTGCTAAATCCGAACCTCAACCTATAGTTGTTGAAGAAGCACCTTTTGAAGGAACTGATGGTCTTTTTGCACAGATACAAAATAACCCGAAAGAATTTACTGTTCATGGCGATCAACAACAAATTGATAAATTCCATGAACTATTATCGGATATTTGTGATGGTGAAGAAACTATTTTTTCTACAAAATATAGACCTTTAAAAAGTAAATCTCAAATTATAATAGGTGATAAAATAAAGTATGGTTATTATAAATAAGGCGAAATGGTGAAGTGGAAACACGGCGGTCTGCAAAACCGCTATGCAAGGGTTCGATTCCCTTTCTCGCTTCTAGTAAGATAGAAATAATGGTATGCACCGTCATACAGTTTATTAGATAGGTTTAAATTACCTTGACGTTATCCTGTTTCGCGGTGCATTTTTTTAGGATGGAAAGATTTGAAACTACAATACTGGCGATTATAAAAGGACATAGTAAAGTTCGTTATCGATTACGTTATGTCGATTATTCAGTAAATCAATGGACTGTTCCTGCGTACCTCAACGATGTTGGATTAAAAAACATTCTTTCAGATAATTCTATAGATGGTTTAGATATTATTTTGAAAGATTATTCCGTTACTATCAATGACCGATAACGAAAAACTTATTAATTGGGTAGAGGACTTCTACTATAATATAAAAAAAACCTCAACAATTAGTGGTATATCATTTTCGTATTATAAAAGCCTACGAGGATATTTTAAGCACTCTATTTTACTTACCGATATAAAACAAAGGGAATTCACATTAAACGATTACCGTGTATGGGAACGTATGCTAACAAACATTAAAGGCTCACATAATCCTGTTGAAAGCGGTGGGTTGTATTTTCGGTATAATGATTATGCGGATATATGTGGTGAAAGCGCTTTTTATAAAACTAAAAAAAAATTCACTGATCTTAAATTACTTCTTGAGACTCCTTTTAAATTTTACTTCATATTGAACCCGCTCTACATAGTGAAGGTTTATAACCCTACCTCTAAAAAAGACGAAACTCCTGAATCATGACAATCAGGAGTTTCTTTCTAGTTATGGCAACTAAAAGCTCAAAAAAGAGTTTTCTTTTGTGGGAATTAATAATTCGCATCCACAAGATACTAAATTATTCTTGCTTCTCAAGAGGTATTTTAGTAAAATCTAAATAATAATGTCTTCCTGCTTTAAAAAATTTATGAGCAGGTGCATCTTTTGATATAGATATTGTTAACTGTCCTGACGGTGTAGCTTTTGAGAAAGATTTATTTTCTTCATTTTCAGTACCATCGTCGTTTGCGAAAACAGCACTAAGGTACGCCACACTATCATAATGCTCTGTTGCAGGAATTACCGTATCACAACGGAATTTCGCTTTAATAGTACGCATATATAAAAAGTTTATGGATTATGTCAGGTTTCACGCTCGACAAACCAAAGATAATAAAAAAAGAGGGCGATCGCCCTCTTTTAATATTTTTAGTTTCCTGACCTCATTCAGACGAAGTATGTCAACGCATCACGGGCATTAGGAAACCTTTTTATTTTAGTAAAGCTTTGTTCTTTAATCTCAATCAAGATTCCACCATAAGGAACATAAGGATCAAGAAAGTATTGATAACTCGCTACTGACTTTTTTACCTGTTTGTTTTCGGTAGATTTGAAATTGATTACGTCAACTAAGACTGTACTAAAATCTGCAACTTCTAAAGAAACACTAATAAAAGTGTTATCTACAGTGGTCGATTTGTCGGTAATGGTTGGATTTGCAGACCAACTCATTGCAGTAATAAAGAATACCAATACAACTGCTAAGAACCTTAAAGATTTCATACAAACCAAATATACAAAAAAAATCCCTAATTGTTAAACAAAAAGGGATTATTGGATGAAAACAAGATAATGACGGGCATCTTGTAGATGGAACAAAAGTAGTTAAAACTTAATAAACATACAACCTAATTTAAGTTTTCTGCCAATTTATTAAATAAGTCTATTGGATTCATTAGGAGCTGTTCACAAACTCTATTAATCACTACAGCTTGATTTTGTGGCTTTAAATAACCTAATTCTTTTTCTATCCAGTTAAAAAAATCAAAACCTTCTTTTAAGTTTTTATAGAAATTAACGATATTAACGTGTCCATCAGTGATTTCTTGCGCCCAAAAATAAGCTCTCTTTTCATCAGGTAAAGCATTATATATTCTTTTTATCGTATAAATATTAGAATATACAATACCTACTTGAGACTCTATTCTAGGAAGGAGAGCAGATTTCCCTTCAACATCTAAGGCGTTCATTGCTCCAAGAGAGCATAAATAATATGAATTGTTCATTGTTTTATTTTAATTAATATTTTTTATGATACGCTTTCGGCAAAATCTAATGCCATTTCTTTAGCTTCCTCTAAAGTGGTTGCTGTCCATTCACCCTTACCCCAAGTTTTAGGATATGGTGAAAATGCTGTTCCTATTGTTCCTCGTAATTTTTCATTAGGATGATCTTTCTTATAAATCCAAGCAACTGAAACCCCTGTTGTACCATCTTGAATTGTTTCGGTAGCTGTAACCTTATCTTTACCTGTTTTTTCCATATCTAAATCACCATAAAATACTCTACATGATTCAATATAATCTTCCTTATTAGAAGGTCTATAACCACTATTATCTTTTTTACAAGTGCTTCCAATTCCGAAACCAAATATAGCCCTATGACTTCTGCCATACCATTTTTGTTCTACTGGATTAAAACCAAGCAAGTTAGTTACCTGTTCAGTAATTCCTTTTCTTAATAGAAATTTTAAATTTTCTTCTAATCCTACAAATGTTAAATAAGACCCGTCAACTTTTGATACATAAGATTGTAGTGCATCTTCCAAGCCTTCCTTATCTGTATCAACAACATTTGCGATTGAATCAATAAACGATTGTAATTTCTTTTTAGATATTCTTGTTTTTTTCATCTTACTTCTTTTTTAAATTATCAGATTCTTTTAAACTCCTAAACCAATCGATATTACCATCAGAAAGAGCGTCGCCCCAATTAATGTAATCACTGTCTTCTTCAAAGCGTTCCTGAAAATTATGTTCCCATTCTTTATCTATAAGACCATCAGCAGTTCTTTGTCGCCTGTAATATTCTTTCCACCAATCTACTTTTTTAATAGTAGTATAGTCAGGGATTATTCCGATTTCGCCGTTCCTTTTTGGGTCAACTAGCGCAGGCATACCGTAATAATAAATTTTACGATTTTTTTCTGAATCTTGATCTAAGAAATTAAAAGGATGTTCAGGTAGCACAATCATAAGATATTGCGCTTTACTCATTGCAAATTCAATATTGTGAGTTGAAAAAGAATGAATTAACTTTTTATCACAAAGCAATTTAACTCTATATCCATTTCGGAAATGATAATCATCCCATTTAATTTTAGTAGTTTGATAACTCTCAATTAATACATCCCACATATTACGCTTCATACTAACATGGTAAGCTAACCAATGTTCTGAATCTAAAGGAGGTAATGTGCCTTCGGGAAGACTATCAGAATAATAAAGCCACCAAGTATCAACTTCTCCGTTAAGTGCTTTATGTTTTTTATTTGGGATGTTCCAAACATCGTATTCTTTTTTATTTACTAAAATTGTAAATGCTTTTTTAGCTGTAGTCATAATCTATATTTTTAAAAAATCCATTCTACTTTCTTCATTTTTTTTGAATAGTGAATCATATTGTAAAATTGTCCGTAATCATGGCAGACAAGATTTTTCCCAATCCATCCAAAATTATCTACCTTAACATCCCAAAGGAAATCAGGAACTTTTTCAGGTCTATCAAAGTGAGGTTTCTCAATGGTTTTTTTCATAACCAAAAGTCTTCCGTTTGGAGAAATCCACTTTACAGGAGCAAACCAATCTTTTACCCATTCCATGTCGCCAGTTAAATATTGAACCTCATTCCAAATCATCCACTCTATTGTATTCTGATTTGTATTGTTTGGCTCAACTTTTATAACATACTTGTCGTCTAAGGAATATTCAAAAACGTTTCTATGTATTCCTGATCCAATAAATTTACTACAAAGAGAAGTTATGAAATCATATCCAACAGCAGGAATTTTAAGCATCTCATTTGCCCGCTCCATATCTAACAATGTATCTTCAATTATATATGCCATAGTCTAAAAATCTCCGTCGGCTACCTGCAAACAAGTTAATCCTATTTCTCTCCATTGCTGAACCATACTTCTTCTATCTTCTAAAACGAAAAGAATTTCATCAAGCTTTATCCCTGCCTTTTCTAATTGTTCAGGTTTAACAGCAATATCGTGTCTAAAATCTCCATCTGGACGCATCAACAAATTTCCTTTATGAGTTCTAATCCCTAAGTGCTTCATTATCCATTCTTGGGTTTGCTCTCTAACACTTTCACGTCTTCCTGTGCAAAAAATGATATGGTAATGATTTATAAATTGTTCTAGCAATTTAATAATATCATCCATTGGCTCGTCTTCAAAACAAGCGTTGTAGAAATCATCCCAATTTTTAGGGTCTTGTTGAAGATATTTTAATCTATCTCCTACTTTTGATATAGTACCGTCTATATCTACGATTATAGTTGTTTTCATAATTTTGGAATATATAGATTTGTTGGATTGTTTTTTTGAATATCTATACTTGGGAAGTTCATTTTAAATATTTGTAAATTAAAAGGGCTTGTAATTAAATGAATTCCTGTTTTTGAAGGAATTTCGCAAAAAACTTTATTAGGAATTAAATCATTAATAGGTTCTATTAAATTTATGCAGGTTTTTATTCTCTCTAATAAATGAATTTCTTCTGAATCTATATCAATTATCCATTTTTTGTTTTTATCATGTGAAAATTTGCCGACAGCAGATGAATATGATTTATAAATTTTATCATAATTCTTATTAATAAGATTATCTGTAACAAGTTTTAAATGCTGTAAAGCAGTCTTTTCAAATGAACGTTTATTTAAGTTAATTCCTGCTCTAGCATTAAATATTTCACAAAGTTGAATGATTTCTTTTTCTATAAAATCTAAATATTCTATAGAATTTACATAATAAGCTTTAATTAAACGAGAATTATTATTTGTTCCATTTACTTTCTGACCTTCTTTTGCATCTTTTTTTCTTTGCAAAACTTGAATGAAATAAAATTCATCATTTAACTTAAAGTCTAGCAAAGGGCGAATTAAATTAAAATTATTAGTAGGCTTATCCATTATCATCTTCTTTTGGCATTGTTAGTTCTATTTTAACTCCATGAACACCTTTAAGAGCATTTTCGATATTTTCTTTAACATCAGCATTTAATGTGTTGGGCGAAACCATGTCTTCTGTTACGGTAATTTTTCGATTAATGATTGGTTTTTGAAATAATGTATCAGGAAGTTCTATTTCCATTCCAATACTTACTTCGTCAATATGTAGTGCAACTTTATTTTTAGTTACTCTAGCGCTCCCGTTTTCTCTTACGTTTAAATAAAATTTTGTTTTCATAAGTATTCTTTAAATGCGTTAATGAAATAATCTTCTCCGAATTCTTTTTCGGATATATATCCGTTTATATTGTCAACTTTTCCATTTGAATCAAAATAATTATTTCCAATCTTTGTAATTATATGCCAAGAATTAGAATACATTTCTCCTGAAAATTGCTTTATTAAATGAACGGAAAACTTGTAACAACTTCCGTTAAAATTTTCAAGTTTACCAAATATCTTATAAAGAGAAGTAATGTAATTTATCACCTCTGCGTCAATCTGCGGTTGTGTTTTCAATATTATATTATTTGACCGTTGAGGGGGAGTCGAACCCCCGTGAACTATAATTGATGTTAGTCAGCACTCTATCATTTTTTCAAATGCTTAGTAAGGATAATCGTTCGTATTTACATACATTTTCATCAATTTTATTGGATAGTATTGAGTGTCGGTTATTTATCTGACTTGTGTATCTCAATCTTTTACCCTATCCCTTCTCACCCGATAAGCTTAGCGCCCCAATGCGCGTCCAACGAACCCTAGGTTATCGGTATAGCACCGTTACTTTCTCTTTGATTTCTTCAACTTCTTTGTCAACTAATGTTTCAAAAGCAGTTTCGATAAGGTCAGCACCATCTACACTTTCAAGGTAGCACATAATACGCCCACCCTCTAATTCTAAAAGAACCTGAACTTCAATATCAACAGGTTCTTCACCTTCGATAATAGGAATTCTTAAATTAAATGATTTAGGAATATTACTGGTAACAGTTTGTTGGTGTCTGAAAGTATGATTTGCTCTATCATCTTTATTCTCCTGCATTTCTTTATCAATTTTAGCTTCCACACTTGAAAGAACAGCTAACAAATTAGTGTGATCCGTGTTTGATTTAAAAATAGACCTTCTAAGTCTTAATTTTTTTACAAGGTTAAGAGGTTCAATACCGTTAGCAAAGTTATTGATATTTAATTCTTTGAATTTTTTACCAACTTCTACTTGACCTGTGATAGTGTATTTTTCACAAACGGTTTGTTCGTTAATTACCACCACCATTTTACCATCAGTTCTTGACACAAGACAATGAGCGGTTTTCGGGTAGAATTCACCTACTCTTTTTTCTAAGAATAATCTTGGAGCAGATATTGTACCTGAAATATCTACAGGCTTATCATTATGCTGTTCAGGGGCGCTTCCTTCAAGCCAAGTTACATGAACTTGCTCGGCATCACCACCTTCTTCAAGAATATTCTTGATAATTGTTCTTTTTGATTCTATTTTAGAATCTACTGGTTTTGTTTTTTCCATGATTGTTTAATGTATTAAAAATTAATTATTATTATGATCCAAGCTTTCTTACACCTGATTCATCGCTAATTCCATATTGTCTTTCTTTTGGAGATAACGGTCGTGCGTCAACACAAATAGCATCTTCATCAAAAGAAAACATAAGACCTGCTTCGTGGTCGGCAAATAAATACAAAAGACCTTCTTTACGAACTGTTTTGAATTTGATTGTATCAATAAGTTCTTTATGTAATAATTTTGGAGATTTTTCAAGAAGCTTAAATTCTTCCATTACTGCTTTTTTCTCGTCAGCAATTTTAGCTAGCTTAATACTTACATCTGCAAGTTCAGATTTTGCAATACCAACTTCATCTTGAGTAAGACTTTTAGTGTATTCGCCATCAATAATTTTTGATGCAGATTGCAGATTAGCGGTCAATTCAGACTTTGACATTCCTTCAAAAGAGGGATCAAAGATTTTTCCGATTTCAAATTGTGGTTTGTTTTCCATGAGATTTATATTAATAGTTATTAAAATTTTAATCGTTTATATACTTTTACTCCATCGGTAAAATATTCTTCTTGTTCTTCCCAACATTTCGGGCAATCACCTCTTTTCAATATGTGAACAAGTACAGCTTTTTTCACCAACCCGTTTGGGGTGTATAAATATTTTTTTGGCTCAACATTTTCTTGATTTCCTATAAGTTCTTTTTTAGCCATAAACTAAATACTCTTTATCATATATTTCTAACTCAACATTAACTCTATTTCTCATTTCAATACGCTCCGAGAGTGAGTAAATTCTATCTGCTTCTTTAAGTAATTTAAGGATGTTTCTAGCTAAATATGTTAATTCACGATATTCCTTATTGTTAAATGTTAACATTGGAGTTCTTCGTAATTGACTAATGAAATCCATGTATTCCTGTCCATACTCGTTAATTAACCCTTCTCTTAATTTACCGTCGTCATTCTGATAATGATTAGATTGAGCGTTTTGGCGATGAATATTATGAAGGTTATATTTTATAGTACTATTTCCTCCCCTTGCATAAACGTGTCCTGCGTGCATCTGACCTCTTTTGTTCCTAGCTAAACACGGCAACCCTTTATCAATAGTCCTGACTATTTTGTTAATTTCGTCTTGTAATTTCTTACTCCAATCGTAACTAAGAGATTTTTCTTCATTACTTTTTGCTTTTTCCTCTTTCGCCACAGTCTTTTTAGCTTTCGGAATAATGTTACCATTTATAAATTCATCACTTGCATCTGATTTAAGCCACTCCTTCCAACAATCACATTTTCCGTCTGTAGCAATACCAAATTTTCTTTTACTGGCTTCTACCAATCTCCCGCATCCTAATCCGAATGTGTATCTGTGTGTACCTTTACATTTTTTTTCTTGGATCATTTTCTTTTTGAGCGCTTTTTTCGTTTCTTTTTCTTAGGAGTTAAATGACTTCCTTCACGTAAACGAACACGTTGACGTATTTCTTTTGGGTTTTGGTTTTCGTCTGCTGAATATGAACTATCTGATCCCATAATTATCTAATAAACTTATCAATTATACTATTTTTTACTTGTTCTGCGTAACTTTCAATATCTTTTTTAGAAAAATTATCTAAATAAATTACTTGCCCGTCAGAAATACGCACTGCATAATTAACAACAATTTTTGGCGGTCTAACTTCTGATAATTTTATGTTAGGAAACTTTTTATTTTTTTTTATTTTTTTAGCCATATCTAAAATATTTCCATTTCTATTGCTTGACACTCTGTTGGAGTGAGAATGTTATGAGGATTTTCAGGATATAATATTTCTCCATTAGCAATCCAAACATCTTTATAATTATCGTCTTTATAAACTCTATATAATCTATTTTTTGCGATCTCTATTATCCGCATTTGCTATTCCTTTAAAGTATCTAAACCCTTGAAACCCTTTCATTGGTATAGGCTCTACTTTGTGGAATAATCCTGAACGCTGAATAAACTTTCCTTTCCAACATTCTCCTGTTGTGGAGCAAGTGAAATATCCTTCACTAAAATTTACAATCTTCATCCATCCGACAACGAACCCATTATGACAAAGATAACATTTGTCTCCTACTTTCGTCTTTACAGGAAAATTAGGAACTTTAAAATTTATAACTTGTTTCCCGTCCTTAACAGCTTCCAGTTCTTTTTCGTAATCAGTCCAAGAAACTGTTTTAGGTAATGTTATTACAATATCCATTATTTCTTTGTAAGTGGCATTAAAGCGTTTTTAAAATTTTGCTTTTTCATTATAACCGTTCCTGCAACAAATGACATACTATCAATATCTTCCCCTATATATTCCGAATGTTTATCCCATAGATCATCAATTACTTCTTCATGGATAAGAGCGTCTTTAGTTTTAGAAACAGCTTTAAAACTATCTAATCCATTAAGGAATATTGTTTTTATAGCGTTTTGCAAAAGACGTTCTGTAACTATCTTTGCTCCTGTTTCTTTTAAAGAAGCCATATTCATCGACTCTTTAAATATCATTATCTCAATTCCACCTTTTACTATGGTTAATTCTCTAGTAAATTTATTATTATCAGGAATAGTATTTAATCCAAAAGTTATTCTATCTCTTTCTTTCACTAACGCACCATTAAAAAGGCTTATTATCTCATTGAATACTTGTTCAGGGTTGTTCATAATAGTTATTTTACTAATTGATAATTAACATTTTTATTGTACTCTACAAAAATAAACCCTGATGTTACAATAAATGAAAGGTGTTTATTTCTAGTATCAAGATATTTACCTGTCTGCTTAACTTTAAAAATTCTTCGTTCAACATCTAACTCAATTAACCGATGAAATGCTTTGTGATCCTTTTTATCCATCAACACAACATCTTTTAGTTTAAAATAATTCCAATGATGTGCCGATATGCCTTTTGGAATCTTTAAATCACGATGGAGATTTTTATAAGTTGAGGTGTTTTTCCAAACCTTATCTTTATCCCATTCATATTGCTTGCCTTTGTAACCAAGCCTATGATATTTTTCACGACACCTTTCACGTTCTTTCTCAACCCATTCAGGATTTTCTCTTTTCTTTTTAGTGTTCTCACGAATTAATTTTTTTCTGCAAGCTTTACAAGTTTTATCATTACTATAAAACTCACTATCATCTTTATCTGTATTACATCTCTTACAATCCATATACAAATACAATACAAATTTTTAATATAAAGGTAAAAACAACAGAAAACTACCGTTAAAATGGGAGATCATCATGTTCTTCTTCATTAAGATCGTTTGCGGGTTCAAATGCATCATTCTGACTTGTATTACTGTCTAAAGACTCGATTCTCCATCCTTGAATAGAATTAAAATATTTAGTTTCTCCTTGAGGGTTTACCCATTCGCGACCTCTTAGATTAATAGATATTTTTACATTTTCGCCCTCTAAAAATTTATCTAATAAATCACATTTTGCCTGAACAAATTCAATCAATAGTTTTTGAGGATATTCATCTTCTGTTTCAATAACAACTTCTCTTTTTTGAAAGTTATTATTTCCTATTTGCTGTGTGTCATTTATGACAACTATTCTACCTTCTACTTCCATATTAATAACGTATTTTTTCGTTAGATTTTAAATCATTGTCTTCGGGTACGAAGATAACTTTCACTTCTTTTTTTGGACTATAAACTAATTTGTCAAAACGCATAGATTGTCTGATTTTAGCTCTTTTCACTCCTGTCATGGATTCCGCTTGTCGATAAGAAGCATACGTGCCAAGATAAATATAATCCATTCCTTGCTCTATAGGCTTATCATCTTTAGTAACTAATCTGTACATTGAGACTGGAATAGGTTTTCCTTGAGCGCTTTTTTGATTGATTTTATCAAGTTTAGACCTCAACCTATTAATGCGTTCTTCCTGTCTTTTTATAGTGTTATCTTTATTTAAAATAGCAAGAGATTGTTGGTTTCTTTCACCATTTAATATAGATATTTTAGATTTATTTTCTTTAATAGTTTTATTCTTTAATGATAAATAGAATAAAAGAAAAAATACTAAAAGAATAAGTAACCCGTCGATAATTATTAATGTGTTTTCCATTGTAAATTTATTTAGAACTTTCGTGAATATAAATTGTTCCGTGAACAAAAGGTTTGTCCACTGATTTTTGCATAGTAACAATAACAGCAAATCGATTTGCATCATCCAAAACAGCAAAAAGCCTAGCGTCTTTATTTATAAGAATATTATTTTTAGTTTTACTGATAATTCCTTGATTGCTAGTGTATTTTATTCTGTAATAATACGTGTATGTGTCCGCAGGAGTAACCTTTATCCACTTACATATTAATCTCTGAAACCAATTATATTGTGTGTGTTTCTCTGTCTTTATTAATTCAGAAGATTGAACCGATATAGACTTTCTTTTTACACGTTTTTTATTTGTGGTTGTTTTATTGATAGGAATTACGTCTTCGCTCATTATTTACTTCTTTTTGTTAAAATCATTCTAATATATGGAGCTAGCTTTAATCCTAAAGCTTTAGCTTCTGTTTCAAGAGTAAGCTTGAAGTCTTCATTAACCCTAACTCTAATATCATCATTAAGTATATCACTCATTTGTGTGTCTTTAAGACTACAAATGTACTGCAATTATTTTATTATCCAAAAATAAATTACCTTTGTTTTAAAATATATTTTATAAATGGATCATGAAAATAGGAATAACGGTTTTTTGATTCAAGACAATAAATTGTATGATACTACAATACAGTCGTTTGAGTTAAAAAAAACCATTGAAGGAGATATTATTCTATATTCCATGAAACCACTGTATTACAAAAGATTGTATTTATTTGAAGCTTTATTATCTATATATGATAAAGAAAAAGTGTTTAGAATTCTTAATTTTAATAAGCACTTATCGAATGAAAGAAAAAAAGACAACTTAGATAAAAAACTACACTATATAAGTAATATGACAGTGGTTTATAATTATCCTGTTATGTACTTGACTAAAAGAAAATTTAACCTTTACAAGCTATGCAAAGCACTGGAAAAAAAATTAGACTAATAGCTACTGATATAGAATTTAAAACAACATCAATTATTTATACTGTTAAGACAGAAAATAATGAAATAATTGAAGGACAGGTATTTTGTTTACCTAATATAAACGATAAAGATTTAGTCTTAAAATCAAATTATATTTCTAAAGATAATATGACAATTAGTTTTATACCTATAAACGTAACTACACCCTTTTACTTAAAGCTTTTAAATGGAAGTCTTAAGAATTTAGATGAATATGAAATAGAAAAACAAGCTGTCTATTTAAAAGGTGAAGCTGTTGGATTTATTGTTGATTCAAAGGAACAACTATAGATGTTGGGTTTCTAATAGGACTATTTGGATCAACAACTATATTCAGCTTACGTTTTGAAAGTATAGCGTTTATCTCTTTTTGTCCATCAATTAAATTTTTTTCCTGAATTCTTTTCTCTTTAATAATAGCTTGTTCACTTTCAGAAAGTGAAACATTTTTAGATTTTTCTTGATTTTTATTGTCCATTATAAGTGTTTTTTTTCAAAGATAATAATAATTTTATTAAACCATCCCTAATATAAATTTATATATATTTTGTATAGTAATATTAGCTGTACTTGTAATATTTGTTGCTTTTAATTGTAAAGTATCACTTGTAGATAGCATAACATCTGCATGAATAGAAGCTGAACCTATATCTGTACCTGTAGTGATTCTTCTTTCCATAGGAATTTGTAATTCTAAACCATTTTTAAACCATTTAAATTTTAATGTTTGATTATTAGAAACACAAAGCATATCTAAATTACATACTATATGAAAATGTCTGTCTGCTGAACCCGTATAAGTTAATAGTCCTGATGCATTTGCCGTAACCTCACTTAAAGATGCATTTGCTACAAATGTTCCTGTGATATTTTCATATACCCCCGCAGTATTAATAACTGTCTCTGTTGCATTTCCAATCATTCCACATCCACCGAAAGCTTGAGTTGGATTTGCATAATTAGTATCTCCATATTCTTTAGTAACTAAAGCTTTATCTCCTGCGGTATCTATTAATGCTGTAGTTAAAGATGGTGCTGTTATTGTTCCATCTTTATATATTGTAAAAGCATCTGCTCTAGCGAAGGCGCTAGAACCACACCCTACAACAAATAATTTATCTGACGAATCCCAAGATGTTGAAGATGTAGGAGCGTAAATTGTTTGAAACCTGCCTATAACAACTTCTGCATAAGAATAAGCTGTTGCATTATATCCTGCTAAAACAGCAGAGTAACTTCCTTCTGCAATACTTGTTTGACTTCCAATAACGCTAGAACCAATTCCGTTAGCAAAATTTCCATACCCACCTCCAACAAATGATGCTTCACCTATAGCTCTTATGTCTTGTCCTCCTAAAGCTACGGAGTTAAGACCTTGTGCTAAAACATTAAAACCTACTGCAAAACTATTTTCTCCTATAGCTCCATAAAATTCAGAAGCAACGTTTTGACTAAAATCAACAGCATTTAATCCAATATCTCTATGTTTTGTTGGGTCTTTTCCAATTAATCTCCATCCTATTCCGTTTCCTTCATCAATTTCCTCTAAACCACCCGCTTTAGGCACAGCAATAATATATCCACTAGCATCAACACCTAAACCAAATGTTTGTGTTCCAAGAGTTGTTTCTGTTGTACCTGTTTTTGCAAGAGTATCTGTATGAACATAATTAGAGGTAAAAGTACCATCACCATAACTTGATCCTATTTTAAATAAATTATCAGTTGAAAATAAATGTGGAGATATTAAAAATTCAGAATCATCACCTTCATTATTTTTTACATAAAAATGGTGAAGTGGTTCATTTGCAAATCCTAATATGGGAAGTTGTGATTTATATCCTTTAGAATTAAGATGATAATAAGCAAAATCACCATCAACACTTAAAGATTTAAATTTTAACTGGTGTTCATCTTCATTATCTTCAACTAATGCTTGAGCAAACATCAAGGCGTATGCTGATGCGTCTGCTTTTGCAAGACCCATTGTTAATCCAAAATTCTTTTGAGCGCCTAATAAATCATAATCTCCTAAAGCAACATAAGTAGTAGTAGTAGGGTAATTCGTGTCTCCTGAATATCGTGCTATCATTCCTGAAACTCCTGATGCAGGAATAGAAAGATCACTTAATTGGTCTTCACCTCCAAGGGAAAGTTCAATAATTCTACCATTTGTTTGAGTGTATTTAAGATTTACTCCACCCGTAGTACCTGTTTCATTTCCATCAACTTCAAACAATTCGTTAACAGTAGTTTTTCCAATAGCAATTTTTCCTAAACGATATGCGTCTTTTTCAGGAACTTGATTGTATGTTCCTGTACCAACATTTAAGAAAGATGTTCCTCTCATGTAATATGGAGTAGTGTCGTCATTTACTTCGGTAACTTCTTCAAAATCACCATTCACAACAGTTACACCTCCACTACCAATCGATTGAATTGCTCCAATGTATTTATATATTTTATAATCTAAAGAGGTGATATTTTCATTATAAATAACAAAATAAAAGTCTTCTGTAGCAGATATAATATAAGTAGCTGATGCATTATTTAAAGCAACTTCGGGAAGATTAATATCTACTGTTGGAACAGGATTAACTTGTGGTGTTTCTGTTTTATCTGTTGGAAGTTCCGCAATAGCTTTCTTTTCAAAATCAAGATCAAAATCAGCTAAAACGGTATCTGAATCAATTAAATTTGTTCTACCCATCCATCTATATTTTTCAAGAAGCAAGGTAGAATCTTTTGAATCAGAATCAGTTATTTTTCTATGAGCTTCAAAAATTAAAAGCTCGTCAGGATTTATTTTTATTTGACTTCTAAAACTTCTATTTATAGCTTTAGAAATATCATCATTTACTATGTCTGTTCCATTAATAACTGAACCAACAATTATTCTTCTAACTTTTAATATTCCTTCGGAAGTAGTTGGAGGGTTAGAAACGTCTCCAATAGTATCTATAAGTTCAAAATCACCATTCACGGCAGCATTCCCTGAACTTGCCCCGTATGTTGTGGGAACGCCTGTATATTTATATAGATTATATATATCAGAAAGCGTATCGTCATAAACCCTAGATAAAACATAAATATTAGAATCATCGCTATCAAAAAGAAGATCAGGAACGTTTAAGTTTAGCCCAACTTCGGGAGTTGCTTTATCTGTACTAAATACATTATATATTTTAGTATCTCCATTTTTTGTATCTGTTTCAAGAGATATTTTACCTATAGATTCTTTGTAATCTACTTCAAAATCAGAAGGCTCACAGTCTGCTGTGATATTTTCTGCTTTACCGTTTTTCCAATAATATTGTTCAAAAATTAAAGTGTTTCCTATTTTTCTAAATACTTTAAATAAAACAATTTCATCACTTTCTATATTTAATATTCCTCTAAAGCCATCCTTAAGAGCTTCCGAAATATTTTCTATAGAGGTGCCTTTTTCAATGACAGAAGCTATATTCACGGTTCTAATGGTAGTTCCTATAGGTGTTTCTCCAACAGCTTCAACAAGTTCAAAGTCTGTGGAAAATGTACTGTCTCCACCAATAGTTCCGTAATTACCTTCGCCCCCTATAAATCTATAAAGATGATAAGGATAGTCAGGAATATCAGGCGCTCTTGCTCCATCAAGAGTATATATTTTAAAATAATAATCTTTAGTATTAACAACTTCAAAATCTTGATCTTCTGTATTAACGCAAAGATGTGGAATTTCATAATCTTCTTCTGTGTATATATCATAAATAACAGGAGGTTCAGGAGTATTTGAAGAAATAACTATTGTTTGTGTTGTTCTAAGAAAAAGAAAATTATTAGCAACAACATGAGTATCACCACCTCCACCATAAGTGCCTTTTCCAACTTCTTTTAATAAATAATAATCAAATACTTCAAGCGCTCTATTTCCAGTTCTACTACTTCGTGGAACTTTAACAATAAGAGATTCTATTTCAGAAACAGTAAATCTTGGTTGATCGGCTGTGTGGTCTGATGATAAAGGTAAGAATTGAGAATTATTAATTAAGTCGTGGACATTATAATTTTGACTTCCTTGACCGAAAGTAGTAACAATTCTACGAATATTGTCTTGTAAAGTAAAACCTTCTTCACTTGCGATAACTTCTAAAGGAATTTGAATTGTTTTCCCTGCAATATGATCCCAAGCAAGGATTCTATTTTTAGCGTGAGGATTTTCTACTATTGGGTATCTGTTGTCGTTTCCGTGAATAGGCATGATTCATGTTTTAAGTAATTCAAAAATAACTCAAAAAAATATTTAAACAGGTTATAACAGGTAATATTAATTAAAATCTAAATAAAGTGTAGCTAACAACTACTCCTGCGTTAAATCCTGTTCCATTATTACTAAATCCGTAACATCCTCCTAAGCCAATATTTATTCTTTTAGATTTGAATTTTTGTAATTCCATTTCTTCTCGCTCAAGACGGATAGCAAACAATTCTTTTTCTTTTTTAAGTTCTATTTGAAATTGTAAATTTTGATAGTTCAAAGAAGCTATTTCTTTTTCAAAAGTTGGAATAATTATATTTTCATAACTATTGATAATTGAATCTTGTGATTTAATAATATTATTCTGTTGCTTAATTTTTATATTTTGCAAACTATCTTGCTCCACTAAGTTATTATACGCTTTTGCATATTTAAGCATTTCATTGATTTCACGATAGCGAACAGACCTATATTCTTTGAAGAAACTTGGTTCAAAATCTATACTTATATCAAGGTCAAAATTATCAGCGCTGAACTCTTGCGTTGTCTGCGAACGAATCGAGTTCGCGTTTAGTAAACTGGCTACTATAAATAGAACGAATACTGTCTTTAAGTTTAGTGATTTCATCTTCTGCTTTATTAAATTTATATTTGTAATTAGGAATATTGTTTTTTATCATATCGATATTAACATATTCTTCTTCACGCTCTTGTTGAATACAAGCCATACTATCTATAGATTTAAGTCTATTTGACTCTGCAAGTTCAATGTCAGCTTGTTTTTCTTTTTCTAAAGCATCTAAATGATCTCCGTACATATTCCACCCTTTACTCCCACCAAAACCTAATAACGCTAATCCTAGCGCTGTTAGAGCGAGAATAATCACCCATTTTTTCATTCCTGTTTTTTCTTCAATAATCTGAAATATTTGCTTTTTGTCCATTTTATCCTATATTTGCCGTGTCAGGAGTAATACAACCCTGATTATTTAAAAGTTGCGCTATGTATAATTTATTCTGAAAACTCTCTGTTCACGCAGGGAGTTTTTTATTCGTAAATACTTTTAAATTCTGTCATAAAACCTTCGCCTTTTGGTCTATGCCCTTCTGCGTAGGATATATGAGCGTAAGTAGTTTTTGCCCGATACTCATATACCGATTCCATTCCAAAAAACTCACAAATCTTTTCGGCTTGTGCTTTATAATCATTTTTTTTAATATCTTTAAAAAGCCAATCTTTTTTAGTCCTTTAAAATCAAACATTTCTTCCATGAAATTTTTTAAAGTTCTGTCTTTTTCCTCTTGTGTTAATTTCATTTATAGTCTTTTTAATGCTTCAATAAGTGGCGGGTAAGGGTGACAATCGCTCTTGTCAGGTCTGAAACTAACATGAGTCCAAACACCTGCTTTTCCTTTTAATGCTTCTTCACTTAAATTCCACATTTCAGGATTATAATTAATTGGAATGCCATATTTATCATTCCAGTACTTTAATAAATAAACTGTGGTGTTAATTTGAGCTTGCGTGTATTTTTCGTAGTATCTGAAACCTCTAATTTCTCTACCGTAATCAATTACTTTATCTGCCGATATTTTTCTATCTCCTGAACGATAAAAATTACCGTTTCTTTTTACAATACCTCCCCAAGAATCAATTTCAAGACCGATTGCGCCTTGATTCAATTTCTTGTTTGCTCCGTAATTTGGAATATTAAACTTATTGAATATATACTTCTTAATACCTAAATGATGCGCCCAATGTTCTGAACTAAATAAAGTGTGGATTGTTCCATCACGATCTACTATAATACAAGTAGCGACATGTTGAGGTGTTTGTTTCCACCAATTAATATCTCCATCAACATTATCTCCTGAAACTGTATGATGTAATACGATTTGTTTCTTTTCAGTATTAATAGGATAATATTGATCTTCGGGGAATACGTGGTTTATTACTTTTGGCTTTGTCATAACTCTTTATTATTGTCTTTATTTTTATTTTCTAACTTAGCTTGTTTTCTAACTATTTCTTTACCTATAGAAGGTAAGTCTTCTATAATAAATTTAATAATGTCTATGCTTATAATTCCTCCAAGAATAGAGATAAGACCTATAAAGTTACGATGCTTGTATATTGTTGTGAATTCATATATTCCATAACTTACTGCTAAAGAGCAAATAAGAATAAATAATATTCTATTTGAACTTACTTTTTTACTTTGTTTTTCATAAGCAACTCTTACGCCTGACCCTATTATTCCTGTTATTATAGCAATAGTTAAAAAAACAAAATCAATGTTTTCTTTTTCATTAGCAACAACTTGAAATAAATCAACTATTGATGGGGTATAAAATAAAAATCTAATATTCATTATATTATTTTATATAAAAAAATTTTAATCTGTCTTTTCAACAACTTGAATAAACCACACTTAAATTCATTCCAAATAGAAATTAATCCTGCGGTAAACACAAAAGAAAAAAATAACAACCAAAATATTTCATACAAAACATAAACGTTTGTAATATTTCCTGTTATGTTCGCGACTATGTAACCGCTTACATATACAATCATGCAAACTATAATAAATCTAATAATTGAAGGTTTTGAATTAAATAACATTCTTTAATTTTTTAAAATAAATTTCTCTTGCTATAAATAAAGCTCCTAAAGCCACAAATATATCGTGAATATGATAATCATTAATTCCCCTAGCTTTATCTATTACACTACAACCTACAAATATTAATACAATTAAAATAGCAATATAAGACCAAAATGTTTTATTGCATAAAGAAATTAATAGACCTATAAAAAATATTAATTCATTTACTTTCTTTTTTCCCGCATCCCATTTATACCATTCAGCTTCAATCGTTCCGCTATCAGGATAATACCAATCCCAAAAAGGAGTATTCCCAACAAATAATATAAAGAAAAATATAGTTAAAACAAACCTCATGTTTTAGGTGGTTTTGGCTTGTCAGGATTGACAGTTCTGTTAGTATTGCTTTCTTTTAACAAAATCTCTACAACTTCATTTTGGTAAATTGCGGATTTAACTAGATACTCTAATATTTTTTTCTTTTTCATAATTATAAATCTTTCTTAATAATTTTATTTTTGTCTTCATCAGATAATTTATCTTTTTCCATACTAGCACATAACGCATATCCAAGAGTTAAAAACGAAGCTATTTCATTAGAAACAGATAGTCCAGTTGCAGATTGAATAGCTGTAGCTGTATTAGGAATTAAATTTATAATAGTAGCAATTATCCCGCATATTAAGAATGAATAAAGCCAAGTAAATATGTTTTCTCTTAAAAATATTTTAATGGAGAAAATCTTAGGTTTAAAGTATTTTTTTGCGTCAATTACCGAATAAAGTAATGATCCTAAAAGACTAATTCCAATCATGGATAATATAGAAATAATTATAGTCATAACTATTAAGCTCCTGTATTAGTCATTAACCATGTAATAAGTCCTCCTGTAAGACCCGAACCAACCGCATCTGTAGCTGTTGTAGGGTTAACAATAATTTCGTGGTTTTGACGTTGTTTAGTTGTCTCTGTGTAAATTCTAACTTTAGAAGTAGAAATTTCTTCTAGTCTTATAAGTTTTGATGGAGCGCGAAACAAGAAATCGTCATTATCTTCCGTAACTTCTAAATAATTTGCTGTTATAAATACTTTCATAATAAAAATGATTTATATCAAAAATACTATTTACAAGAAGAATAATCCTTTTATTTGAGTAATATATAAAATTAAGCTAATCCTGAACCTGTTACCCAAGCCCCATTTTCATAAAAATTAAAAGCATTTAAAGTAGTATTGTAAATAATCATACCATTAGTTGCTGTTAAAGCGTCTCTTTCAGTAGTAGTCATTCGAGAAGGTAAGAACGCTCCTATAGATTTATCTACCTCTAATCCTACATCTGTTGTAAGGGTTGTTGAACCTATTACTATAGGGCTAGCAAAATGATTTTTAATATTTTCTTCTTTTTGATAAACCCCCCAAAGATTAGTTATAGTGCCATTATTTAAAGAATTTTCAATAAACACTCCATAAGCATTAGTGATTGTACCTCCTACAACAAGATTTTGAATTTTAAACCAACCTGCGTAAGCTTGATTAACTGTTCCTGTGCTTTGATTGTATGCTAAAAACTGACCTCCAACAAGATAAGTATAAACTCCTGTTCCTGATGTTTGACCTGTAAATTCCCCTCCAACTATTCTGCCTGTAGAATCAAAAGCTGAAACAGTAGTACCCGCAGTAAAAACACCGCCAGTTATTTTTCTAGCATTATTAGAGGTCATTTGTAGAGTTCTAGTAATGTTAGCTCCCGAAGCATTAACTGTAGGATTTAAAGTGTTTTTTGCTATTTGTAATAAAGTATTAGTATTAATAGCAGTACCTCCCATTGAAACGAATCCATCAAACTTAGCATTAAGAGAAGAATCAACATGAAATCCTTCTGTAGGAGTTATACCTATACCAAAATAACCCGAAGCAGGTAAAAGTTCTATTAAATTAGTACCTGAACCTGTGCCTGCTAAAATATTGGCTTTAGTATCTTTAGCTATAGCAAACGGAAGTGTTTGGTCAAACTTAAGTTGAGCTTGACCTGTGCCTGCTTTTAAGCTAGCAGTAGACCCATCAGTTACATTTACAACAAAATTAGCACCTCCTGTAGTATTTTCTACAACAAGTACTGATGAAGAATAAGCAAGTTTTGGATCGCTTTTTATTTCTGTAGAAGAATGAAATAAAGCTAATTCGTTTAGCGCAGGAGTTCCAATAACACTTGTAGCACCTCCTGCTCCTGTATCGCCTGTAGCACCTCTAACACCTGTTTCTTCTCTGATAATTAAAACAGTACCCGCATTTAATCCTGTACAAGCTCCATCTGTATCTCCAAATCCTGTAAACTTAATTTTATCTCCATCGTTTAAATCAAAAGAATATACAAGAGTTACTGCCCCTGTATCTTGGTCAGTATCTCTTGATATGTAATCAGAAACAACAGCATCGGTATCTTCTACCCATCCTGAACCAGTATCTATATAGGTTTTTATAAATAATTCTGTACGGTTATCACTAGCTGTTCTTAAAGTAACAATGAAAGAAAAAACACCATCTGCATTTATAGTAATAGCTTCGGTTGCTATACTGACAGAAGCTCCCGATATAGATGTAGTAGTCCAAGCTAAATCATTTTCTACATCATCAAAACTTACTCCTAAAATATCTCCAATAGCTTGAGTAAGAGAAGAACCAAATGGAAGTGCTGTATATTTTAACCCTGTAGGTTGTGTGCTGTCAGCTTGTAAAAATGTATCATCAGCTCCTACAGGTAGTCTAGCGTTTAAAGTACTATAAGTATATAAATCTCCTTTAGTAGTTAATGGCGATGAATCTCCAACTATTTCAACCCAAGCATTATTATTTCTACCGTAATCTTTTCCGTCTGCGGGAGCATCACCTATTTTTAGGTTTAAAGCAGTTTGTGTTGCTATAGATATAGGCTTATTTGCGTCAGAAGTATTATCAACTTTATTTAAACCAACTTCTGTTTTTGTTACATTATGTGGGTTTCCTGTAATGATAAGTGAATGATCGTACCCAATTTTTCCTCTATCACCTCGATATGCAGTTGAGGAAGTTTCTCCCAAAGTTAATCCACTCACTACTATTTCAGACCATCCTTCGTTTATTCTTCCGTAATATTTCCCGTTAATAGGAGCTTCTCCAATATGAAAATCATTAATAGCGTGTTGATAAGCAATTAAACCATGGTCGCCACGATAAGCGGTTGTTGAGGTTTCTCCAAGTTTTAAGATAACAGGATTGAATCCAACTTGTACTCCAACAACTTTTGTAGTTTTTTTAACTTCAACAGTTACATTAGTAATGGAAGGAAATACCTCAACGCCTATTGGTTCATTTGTGCTACTCATTGACTGATTTTCTATTTTCTACCGTCATAGTTCCTGCTACATAAGTTTTTTCTTCTTCATTAGGGAAGAATATTTTTATTTCATATTGGTAAGTATCTGCTTCAAGATCATTCTTAAAAGTATCTATCCGAACAATCCCATCCGAAGCGTCTGTAATAGTAAGTCCATCACCTAATGTAAGTGTTTTTTTAATTTCATTAAATTCATATCCCCCATAAAAATATAATTCTATTTTTATATTTCCTGATAGAATAATACCTTCTTTAGTGTCTGAATCAAAAAAGCGAAAAGAAAGCTCGTCAAAAGTATCTCCTTGATATTGATTTTCTATAGGGTAAAATTGCGGTGTCATAATCTTAAGCTCTATTTAATTGTCTTGATTAGCTAATATTTCATTGTCTTTAAATATATCATCTAATTCATTCTCGAAATTAATTGGTTCAGTTTGATTTTGTCTTTGATATATTTTTTTAGATTCATTGGTGTCCTGTTTATCAACTCTTTCGTCCTTTCTGTCTTCTTTAAATTCTTCTTTAGCTGTTATATTTTGACCTTCAATAGATTTAACCTCAAGGTTTCGACCATGATCTAATTTTTTGCCAAGCTCTTGAATTTTAGCTTTTTTAAGCAACATATCAGTTTCTAATTTGTCTTTTAATAACATTTCTTTTTCCTTTACACTCCAAGTAACACTTAGAGTTTCTTGTTTAGCTCTTTCAGAAACAACAGTTGTTTGAGCTTGTGCTTCGGCTTGAACTCTTATGCTTTGATTTTTTAATTCCTGTGCTTTTTTAACATTTTGTTCAACAACAAACTCAAGATATTTAATAGCGCTCTTAGTGTTTCTAATTTGACGCGATTTATTATATTGAGCAACGTTTATTTCATTAGAAGCTTTAGAATCTATAAGTGATTGTTCAAAAGCTAAACGTTCTTCATTATCAGGTTTGAAATCAAAGTATATAGCGAAAGTATGTGCAGTGATATTTTTGATTTCATCGAGAATTTCAATATTATCAGTACCTATTTTACTTATAAATTGTTCTTTTAAATCTTCATCGTCCAGTATATCTTTTAATCTATACGAAACACATTCACACATTTTTAAAGACATAGCAAAACTACCTTTAACAATATGATTTGTAGCGTTATTTGAACTAGCAAGAAGTATTTTTTGAACAGCTACAGCAGTTTTTGAGTTAGGTACTGTTGTTCCATCTCTTAATTCGTTAATACCTATTAATTGACGTAATTTGTCGTAGCTTGCTGTAAACTCTTTTGACAAGAAAACCATAGCGTTTGTTACGCCATCATTTCCTGTTTCGGTAACAGCCTTTCCAATTTCATCACCATCTTCTGAATATCTCTTTTTAAGAAGCACACCACGTCCGAAAAATAAATCAAGTATATCTTTGGGAGATACAGGCACACCATTAAGAGAAACTTCATTAATAGCATCCACATCGATTTCAATACTTTGTGGGCGAAGCTCCATTTTAAGTTGTTGAAATTTATAAAAATCTTTGTGAATGTCGTCTATAATTGGAATAGCTCTTTCGACTAAACTATCAAATCTAACATATCCTTCTTCCGAAAGATTCTTAACGTTAGGAGCATAAATAATAAATGGGCTTACAGGTTCTCCAACATTATCAACAACCTGATTTTCCATTTCATCCCAAGAAACTAAAATATCAGCAGTTGGAATATAAATACCTTCATACCAAACTTTGTAAGGAATGTCAAATCGCTTACTTGCTTTTGGAGGGTTATATTCTTTATCATCATTAGTTTTGTCAATAGCTTTAAAGCTTCCGTTTTTATATGCTTTTTTATAAATACTTTGTTTACGTGTTAAATATGAGAAATGAATATACTCCACTAACCTATTTCCATCCATGTCAGCCGAATAAGGATCAATAGTTTCTGTAGTATTCAAAGATAGCTTCTTTAAACTATCAAGCTCGTCTTGAGTTAATGGTCTTTTTGCTTGTTTTTCAATTTCTGATATTGTTGCTTTTAAAATAACTCCATGATAACGAATATCTTTTCCGTCTTCATCTTGAAAATCATTATGAATCCACCCATTAGGATCAACATATTTTAGTTTTATACCTTCTGTAGGGTCTGTGAAGTGGCGCATAACACCAACTCCTAAATCAAACAAGTCTTTATCAATCTTATCTTTAACGGCTTCAAATTTTTCCGCTTGAATAACGCTTTCTATAGCAACTTCATTTGCTATTTCAATAAGAGGTTTATATTCAAGCTTTTTTATTTTTAATTCATCTTCTGTTTCAGGAAGATCATCTATTCTCATATTCACCCCTGTACCCGATTGAATAATTGAAGCAAAGTCTTTAGTGTAAAAATTATCTTCTAGTTTTTTGAAAAAATTACGTTTTTTATCTACAGCCGTTATGTCAATCGCTTCGGCTTTTGGTTTAAATAAGCTTTCGTCAATAGCATTAACAAGAATATTTTTGAAGTTTGGCATTATTTTTAATGGCAAATAATCAATCTTATGAGTTTTAAAATGAGGGTTTGAACCATCACCTCCTTGACTACGCTTTGAACTACCTTCTATTATTTTTTTATAAGGATCGGTGCTTTGTTCTCCCCGTGAATATTGTCTCATTTTATTGATCCAATTTCTACGTTGGTATAAATTACCTCCCCACCATTGCGAAGTTATTGCTTCGGCTACCTCTTTTCCCCAAGCGTAACCATTTTTTATATGATTAGGAGCTAAATCGTCAGGGAATATTTTATTATTTTCAAGCATAATTCAAAAATAGTTTAAAAAAACATTATTGATATTCTTTATAGGTAATATGTTAAGCTGAAAAGTCAGACATTGCTAAACCTCCTTTTTGAGATATTTCAACAGACTTTCTTTTTTTTACTTTATATTGAGCGCCCATGATAGCCATACCCGAAGCAACTCCTAAATCAAATAGCTTACGTTTGTTAGGATTAATGTCAATCCATTCTTGGATTAAATCAATAAACCAAACTTTACAATCGTCTTCTAAATTAATTCCTACGTTATCAAATATATAATTTTTTAATAGATTCATTTGATCTTCTATTACTGGCGTAGAACTTGGGATTCCTCCCCACTTTTGTTCAGCATCAGTTAATTTATTGTAAGGTTTATCTTGACGACGCAGAACATATCCTGTAAATCCTTTATCATACATATACTCAAGAAGCCTTGCTTTGTTACTTTCAATTAAAGCATTAAAACCCCAAAACTGACAAGCCATAATTACATCATCGTAAAAATCATCCCTTTTATTAGGTCTTTCTTTATATTTTAAAAAGAAAGAATGTGAGGGCGCACCTGCCATATTAAAGTTAGTATATCCTGCAATAGCTCCATCTGAACCATTACCGTCTCCTGTATTTCCTATAATATCATAACTATCAACTCCAAAGCATCCAATACCTTGATTATCAGGTGTTTGTAGTTTTCTTCCGTAAAATAATTTTATTGAATGTTTATTTTGTTTGTCAGGGTCAGGAATCCATGTTGTGTGAAATCTACCTTTTGGATTTGGTTTCCAAACTACATTTGAATTGTAAGGTTCAGCAGACCAAGCTAAGTTTCCTCTATAAATGATTCTTTCATTTAACATATCAGGAGTGTACTTATCTAAATGATCTACATGATTGTTTAAATTATCAATTTCAAAATCATTATTTACTCCTCCTTCATTTCTAAACATGTGTTCAGGAGTTCTAGGCATATCTCGAAGAAAAGCATTTAAACTTTTTTTGTCGTCTAATTTTTTATATGTATCAAAAGTAATTTGCCAATCTGTTATAGCCCCATGTTCAACTATTTTACCTATTTCATTTTTAATAGGCTCTTTAGGGTCATAGACAATAGAATAACCCCATTCATCAAAATAACTTATAGGTTGGGTCATTGTATAGCAAACATCTATAAATAAAGAAGCTAGACCGTTTTGAGTTCTTCCAAGCTTATTTCTTTGTGTTATATCAGCTTTTTCAAATTCATCTTTAAATTCTTTTCCTCCACCTTTTTTGTATTCTCCTGCCGTACTTCCAAATCTTCCAGTAGCACCTCCTTCTGTATGACACCTCATGTGCCTAGTGATGAAATCAGTAAGACTTGCATCTTCCCATTTTCCTATTTCATCATTTATCGAGAAATATTTTACCTTCAAACTATCGTATGCAGTTGTCTTTGTAGGGTAATAATCGATAGTGGATATTTCCATATCATCTGTCTCAAAAGTAATTTGCAAACTACTTTTCACTTCTTCATTCGGAAGATCAATAACAGGTTTAAAATATAAAGGATAGTAATTAAAGGAATTTACTATTTTACCAGTAAATAATTTTTTAGCAAGGTCTTTTCTTTCAGAAACAATAGGAATCTCTGCATATTTAGTGATTGTAAGTTCGTCAAGTGCTAAACTTGCTGATTCAACAGACCAACTTGTTCTACGTGCTTTACCTCTAATTTCACCCCATACACGGGTATCAGCCTTACACGCTTCCCAGTGCCACCATGTTTCCATAGCTGTAACACGAAATAAAGGAAATATATTTGATTCTGTTAAGTAATAATGTTGCAGAAACATCCAATTAGCTCCTGTGATATAATGGGTTTCGTTATCGATTTTAATGAACATTCCAAATTTTCGTTTAAAATATTCATCACGAATAAATTCGTTAAACTCATTATAAAGTTCTTGTCTTTTAGTAAGAAAATCTTTTTTAACTTTAGTTCTACCAACTCCACTTTTATTACGCTTCATTTCGCGTTTATACCAATTCCAAAGTCTTTTGAATTCTATAGGAGGTGGTTTTCTTACCCATTTTGCTTCATTAGGTTCAACATCTTTATTTACTATTTTTTTATCAAAATAATTTTTTGTGATTTCAGTTCCACTTTGTTTTATTCGTAAACCTTGTAGTGAGTGATTAGGTAAGCCAATTAAATAATCTCCTACTTTCCAAATATCCCCAAGAGTTCCGTCTTGAGATATACAAACGAAATTATCATTGAATTCAGGATATTCTCGATATTCCCAAGAATGTTCTTTATTCTTTTTATCGTAAGTAGATTTAGGTATAATAGATTCTATTTTTACCTTTTCTCCAATTCTTCCTCTATAGCTAGTGTCTCTTTCCATTATGATACGTTATCGTTCATAGGATTATTAGAAGTTTCATCTTCTTTTTGTTGAGGTTTTTTAACTTTATCAGAAGATTTTTCATCTTCTTTTTTCTCTAGTTCGTCAAGCTCTTGAATTTTAGATTTAATGTCTCTTAGTAAAGTATTAGCTGTTTCTGCTGACTTAGCAATTCCTTCTGAAAAACTTTTTACTTGAGCATCCGTAATTTTAAGTTCTTCTTTGTCAGGTTCATTGTCTTTAACTTCTTTTTTAGCTAAATCTCTATTTAGGAGAAGTATTTGTTTATCATACGCACTTATTAATGCAGAAATATGGTCTTCCAATCTCTGCTTGTAGTCAAAATCAATCATTATTTCCGTTTTTTCTGTTCAGGGAGCAACTTAAAAAGTGGCTCTGTTTTTTTCTGTTTATTCTGTTTTTCCCATCGAATTATAGAATTTTCCCATTCTCTTTTTTCAGCTTCTTTCAATTTATCACTTTGCACTCTCGTTTTTCTTTGTCTTCGAGATTTAACAATAGTATAATCACTATATCCTAGTGCTTTATAGAATTTCACCCAATTATCTACATCATCATTCCAGTAAATATCATCCCAATCAAAAATAGCTTCTGAAACGATGGTAGGAAACCCAATTAAAAGTCTACTAACCTCTTGAATCATTTCTTCGGTTTTAGCAACTTCTTCTTTTTTAGACTTTGCATCTGCAATCTCGTAAAATTTCTTCATAAATTCAGAAGAATTACTTAATAAAGCACTGGAAACTATTTCGCCGTATGATTTATCCATTCCAAGAATAAACTTCTCAACCGTTCCTTGCATAGCTCCACCAATAAAAGGAATAGCTGTTGTGTTACCTAAAATAAATGCACTCAACATAGATTTATCAGTATCATCAGGTTCTTCTTCTCCTGCTCCAAGTGCTTTAAATATGCTACCTGCCATCATATTAGCAATATATGTGTACAGCATAGGTTGTGCAAATTGGTAGTTTAAAAAACCATAAGCATTTTTCAAATAAGTTCCTTTCATACCCTTACCCTTAATACCTCTACGCATTTCATTGAAGTGGTACATCGCGTTTTGCTGATTTTGAATAGGCGCGGTTGCAAACATGGCAAAATACCTTCCTATAGGGTCATTTTGAAGTTCACTTTTCCCGAAAGTAGATATAGTTTGTTGTGATCTATCTACAGCGTCTTCAAATTGTTTCATTGCTTTTTCTCTAGCAACTTCTTCGGAATATCTTTTTTTGTATCTATCGTAGTACGCATTATAAACTGGTAATGCGCCCATTACACCAACTTTATCACCAAAACGTACATTAATCATAGCATTATCAAGTGCTTCTTTGTAAAATCTAGCTATTTGCTTTCTTCTAGCGTCAACAGTATTATTTCCAGTACTAAACATAGGAGTTTCAATAAGTGTTGAAAGACCTGTTATAGCTTGGTCGAATCCTTCTTTCCCATATCTTCTTTTAATGTATTCAGAATTATTAACGACGTATTTATAAGATTCTATAAGTTTAGGGAAGTCAGCATAATATCCTAAAAACTTATTAGGGCTTAACCCACTTGGCATATCAACAGAAGCATTTAAAATAGATATAGTTTGGGTAATACCAATTTTTGTTTTTAATGCAAGAGTAGCTTTATTTATATTCTTAGCAATCGAATTAACTATAGGATAACCTCTATGAAGTCCTTTTTCTAAGATACTTTCTTTATAAAATTTAAGAAACTTAACAGCTAGATCACCTGTAAGAGGATTAGTAACATCAATAGCATCAGTTAATTTTTTATCAGCTATTAACTTAGTCATTGTTTGGTGTATTTCACCAAATGCAACATAATGAGAAGTGTCGGTAATATGCTTTTTCATTAAAAAAGTGGTAGGAACTGCCATAATAGGCTTTGAGTTCTTAGTTCTGATTTTTTGACTACCATGAGCTGTTGTTCTTAGAGTACCTTTACCTTTATTAAGGGCTTCGGTGTCTATATCTAAATCAACATTACCTCTATATAATTTCCCTGCATAATTCTCACTTTTTGGTAAAGTGTGGAAATTCATACGTTTGTAAACTTCATTTTCATCTTCCCATGAGTCTTCATAAAATTCTTCAACTTGCCATTTACCATACTCTTTAACTGATTCAGGAAGAATATCGTCTATTTTTTTAATAACGTCTTCTGTAAATCCATTTGCTTCAAGACCTGAAAGATTATCTTCATTTTTAGCATTTAACCAAACAGAAAGCATTTCATCGTAAGTGAAATCGGTTTGTGTTGTTAAAGGCTCTTGACCTTCCTCAAGTGTAGGGTCAGGTAAAATAATATCAAGTTTTTCTCTTGTATTAAGCATTTTATCTGCTTTATATCTACTTCCAAAAAAACGTTTTTGAATATTAGTAATAGATTTAGATAAGCTTCCTATTCTTCTTTCTTTAAGAGTTTCTGCTCTTTTTAGTAAATTAGTAAATTGAACCCACGCACTATCATTACGATTGCCCGCTCCTTTTCTTGATAATACAGTAGCTAGCCTGTCCATACTACCAATTAATTTTCTTTTGGTAATATTAAAATAAAGTCTAGCGAAATCAGCTTTAACACCTTCACGATTACTATCAACTTGTTCTTTTCTTTTTTTCTGAACTAATTCATCAGGATTAGTGTCTTCTACTAATTCGTCTCTATAATCTTTGTATTCGTTTGCTTTTGCTTCTTTTGCTGAAATTAATTGGCTTCTTCCTTGGTTATAAATAGATTCAATTTGTTCAAGACTACTTAGTAAAAACTTTTTTGTGTCAGAATTTAAAGCGCTTCTATATCCCATTAAAACATCTATGGAGATATTAATAGCTTCTTCATTTAATACATCTTCACGACTAGGCTCGGTTTTTAATTGTATTTCGTCTCTATTATCAAACAGTTTTGCTAATTTTTCTGTTATAGCATTATATTTTTTTTGAGTAGGTTTTTTAGTGGATTGAAGACCTTTAATATTAGATTTAACCGTTTTAAGAATAATAGATTCTTCCTCTGTAAGAAGATTAGCTTTTTGGCGACCACTTTCGATTTTAGTTAATTTTCTGTCAAGGATATTATTAATATTATCATTAATTATTTCACTATCTAGTCGATCTAAAAGATCATCAACTTTCTTAAGTTGTTTTAATAAATCATTTTTTGTTTTAGTAGTTTTTACAGCAGTAAGTATCTTAGAAAACTCGCCTTTTTTTAAAGCATTAAATCTTTTGCTTTTGATTTGATCTCTAATAAATTTTACTAAAGCGTCTTTAACTGCTTTGTCAATAGCTTTTTTATTATTTATTTGTTGGCGTAATATTTTTGATGCGTTCTGTGAAGCAATAGCTTCTGCCATAACAACCTCAATACTTGTTATATCAGAAGTATCTTGTCGTGATTTTTCAGTTTTTTTATTTTTATTGGTAATTTGTTTTCCACTTAAAATTTCTCCACTCACTAAATTTGTGTATTTATCAAGAGTAAGGTTCGCTAATTGATTAGCATTAAAGCTTCTGATTCCTAATCCTTTTGCGATTTTTGTAAATAATGCTTTGAACCAAGAAGCGAATTTTGTTTTTTTAGATTCATTTAATATTTTAACTCCTTTTTCTCCAATAGCTTGAGCTAATGCTTCCTCAAGCTGTGCTTCTTCATTGAGGTTTTTGTATGCAGGATTATTTTTAACAGCTTCATGGTATTCCGTATCTTTTATAATCTCAATCCCTTTATTGAAAACATCTTTATGATTTTCTTTTGCGAAAGAATTCCATAAGTGTCCAAATTCATGAATAGGAGTGTCTTTTTTAACTTTACTTCTATTAAGATAAACTATTCCATCGTGTACAAATCCATTAATGTTTTGTTGTTGCGTATTCTCAACACCTATTTTATTTAAAAGAGTGATTATTTGATTGTTACTAAGAACCTTAACATCATTTGCTAACCCTGTCTTTTTTAATCTATCAATAAGGCTTATAAGTTCTGAACCTGCTAATCTTGTTTGTGTACTTTCTGTTTGGAAAGGAATTTCTGAATCTTCTTCTCCTTCTGTTTTTTGTTTTGATTCGGTTTTCTTACCTGCGACTTTTTCAATGTTTTTAGGTGTTGGTTTTAATCCAGTTAAATCTTTAAATTTATCTTCAAGGTCAGAAGTGTTTGATGTTTCTGATTGTGAAAAATCTTTTGGGTTATTAAATTCTTTGATGAAGTTAGTAATGTCTTCAAGTGAAATATCTTCTCCCGTAAGTTCTTGTGCTGATTCTCTAATAGCATCAATATTTCCTGCTTTTCCTTTTAATGTTTTATGTAAAGGACTAAAGTAATGAGGATTTACGCTTGAAATATTGTTTGCGTCGTCAACTTTAGAGAAGCTCTCTTTATTTATTTGCACTCCATTAAGTGCTTGAGAAATAGCACCTTGTTTAGATACTTCTAAGGTTTTTTCCGAATCTTGATTTGAATCCTGTACTGAAATTATTTGTTGTGCTACTTCTTGAGGATTTTGACTTTCCTCAACTACAACTTGCGATATTTGTTCAGGAGATAAATTTTCTTTTTTAGAAAAATCAGCTCTTTTTCCTTTATCAAAATTAGTTTCGGAAACATACTTTTCAGTTATTTTTTTGATTTCAGAAACACTAGGTTTTACATCACCTAATTTAGATTTTATTTGTAATTCTCCATTAACAACTTCAACGGAATATGTGTTAAGATTAGTTTCAAATTCAGTAGTTGATTTTTGTTCTTTCTTTTTTTGATTTGCTTTATCTATTTTTTCTTGAAATTTTCTTCTTCCGAATCCTTTAGGAGTTGATTTATTAAATTTTTGCTGTTGGCGAAAAGCATTGTCAAATTCTTTTTTCGCTTCTAAAAATTCAGGGGTTCTTTTTGATAATCCTAATTCTCCTTTTTCAAAGGATTGCACCTTATCACTTAATTTATCTGTATAATCATCCCATTTTTTAGATTCATTTTTCCATTCATCAAACGATAAGTTTTCAGCAGATTCTTTTAATTTAGGAATCGCTTCATTTTCTATTGAGGTTTCCGCTTCATCTATAACAGTATCTATATTATCAAGACCTTTTTTAGTGTCGGTATCAGTAGTTTCAGGCTTACGCATCATAATCCCTCCATCATCTTTATCAAAATCTTTATCTTTAACAAATCCTACTTCTTCATACAACTTAATAAGACCTTTCTCTGTTGTTGTATTATCAAGTGGAACTACATTTAAGCGCAAATCTTTACCTTTCTCGTCTGCTAATTCAGTAATCTCTTGGATAGCTTTACGAGCGCTCCCTTGACCTCTTTGGTTTTTTGGCGTGCTTATACTTTCTATATTAATAACGCCTTCTTTTTCGCCTAATATAACATCAGTATTACCTATCTTAACTTTAGTTGCTCCTGTAACAAATTGAGATATATCTTCTTGTTCCCCAATAGCATCCGCAAACTCCTTAGTTTGTTCTGAAACAGTGGACTCAAAAACAGGTTGATCTAATATTTGTCCTTTTTCTTCATTAAGAATATTCATTCTGTCGCCGATCTCACTAAGTAGGGTTTTTTCAGAAGAAGTTTTATTTTTTTTATTTGTTAGTTTATCAAAAGAAATTTCAAGTCCTGCCATTTCATTAGAAATAGTAAGTATTCTCTCTTTATCGATTGGATCAAGATTATCAAAGCTTTCTATAGTTCTTCCTATAATTTCTTTATTTTTAGAAATAAGGTTATTAATTTTATTTTGCATTAAACCTGCTAAATCTGCGTCAATATCAATATTTGTAGATAATTGATTTTGAAGCTCTGTGATTTCCTTAACATTACTATAAACAGCGTTTCTTTTTTTTCTGTCTGAAAAATGACTTATAAAACTACCTCCAATTCTAGGGGAAGCAGACATAACAGTACCCACAGATAATCCACCTGCTATAGCATCGATAGAGTTATCAAATAGCCCCACAGATTCATCTTCTAAATAAAACTTTCTAATTCCATTGTGAGTGAAATTAGTAAGGAATTCATCTAAAAACCCTTCTTCTGCTCCATCTTTTAGTACGGCAATCCCTCCTTTTTTTAAAGAAGACAACCTATCTTTAAACATATTTACGGTAGCTCTATTTACTTCTCTTTTTAATTCTTCTTTCCCTGCGTTTTGTAATATACGTTTACCAATTTTAATTCTTTTTGCTTCACCAAATAGTCTACTAAAAGCTAATTCAGAAATCGCCATGGAACTTGAAGCAAAAAATATTTGAGTATCATTTAAGTTATCTAAAGATTTAGAAATACGATCTTGTTCACTTAAAAGTAAATTTCGTTCTTCTTCACCTAAATCAGAAAAATTAACAATACTACCTGAATCATTATCAAAAATTTTTTCGATTTCATTCAAGCGTTCTTTTTTATCTTTATTCTCACCCTTTAAATCTAATTCACTTCCTGCCTGTTGGTTAATTAAAAAAAGTGATTGTCCGAAATAAGGAATGGCAAGTTGAGCTATAGTCGCTGTATTATCAGATAATCCGTCTACAGTAAAGTTAATTACATCACCGAAACTATTAATATCATCTACAGAAATGTTTGAGCGTAATTTATCTCTTTGTTCGTCAACAATTCTTTTGTTTGTGAAATTAGAAGAAAGTAATTTATTAAACTCATTTTCAGTTTCAATATCAAATTCTTCCGAATCATATTGAAATGTCCTAACTCTATATTCTGCGGGTAATTCCTTATCAATGGCAGATGTATTTAATCCTTTAGTAAATAAATTTTCTCTTGCTTCTAAAAGATTTTTAATATTTTTTCTTTTGGATCGTAAAATTTGACGGTCATATTGATATTTTACATTAGCAAACATATCTGCAAAACCAATTCCTGCTCTCCCTTTTACATTATCAAAAAAACCGTAATTTCTTTTTAATAAATCAAGTTCTTGCTCCATTGAGCCTAAGTTCTCAATATTATCTTCAAGCTGATTGATTTTTTCTATCCTGTTTGTAAAAATAGATTCAGAACCTTCAACTGCGTTGTTTCTCTCTTTTAAAAACTTTTGTTGAGCATCAATTAAACTATTATAAGAATTTTCATCTTGAGGGGTAAGACCTTCGTTTTTAACTTTTGTTTTTAAAGCTGTTTTTTGATTTTCAATACTTAATATTTCAGCATCAATAGCTTCAACATTCTCTTTTATCTTAAAAAGATTTTCATCAATATTATCTAATTCAACTTCTAAATTTTCTCTTTTTAAATCAGCACGGAAATTTTTAACCTTTACTAGGTCTGTTAGCTTTTCCTTTTTACCTTTATCTAAATTTGATATAAATTCTGTTCTTTTTTCATTAAGAAGTTTTTCAGTTAATTCTTCTTTGCTTTTAGGTGTAACAGAATTAGGGTTAAAAAAAGGATTTTTCTTTATGCCAAAAGCAGGTGTTGAGGTGATCGCTTTTTTAATATTTCCTAAAAAACCAAAATCCCCACCTTTTTGTTTATTATATTCTTCTTCAATACCTGCTAATTCATCTTCTGATAGAGTTATGTTTTCTAACTCATTAAGCAGGTCTATATTTTCCTTGTTATCCCCTTGTAGTTCTTTTGGAATAGGTTGAAAAAATGGAATATCACTATTTGTTTTTCCGTTATTAAGATTAGCTACCGTAGGTGCGGTTGATGAATTAATGCTTGCTCCTTGATTTGAAGGCAATTCCGAAGAAGCTGACTTTGTTTGAGGTAGTGAACCAACCGATTCTGACACACCCGAAGTCTCGATAGTATCTCCTTTTTTTTTTACTGGCGTAGAAAAATATTTATTCACAAATTCATCTTTAGATTTTGTGTAATCACCTGTACTATTTAAACCATTATACAACGATGTTATGTTTTCATCAGTGCTATATTTTGATTTAAAATCCTCAAATGATTTTGTGTAATCACCTGATTCTATAAGTCCGTTATATAATTTTTCTAATTCGTCCATGATTAATCAAATCTACCTTTCTTGCTTGTGTTGCTAGTATTTTTCTCTAATAGTCCTTCCATAAATATAGAAGCTCCTTGTAAGTCATTAAAAGTATTTCCTTCTCCATCTTCAAGTTGTCTAACAATATTATTTATAACTCTAGGGCTATATTCTATAATATCAATAGCTTTCTCTCTAGTTTTGGTTTTTGGGGTAACGCCATCTTGTAAAAATAATGTTTTCCCATCTTCACCTCTAAGAGTTTCTTCTACTTTTTCAACCTGTTTCCCAATAGCAATAATTTTACCATCTTTCTGTTTAACAAGATCGGTGTAAGTTATGTTTGTGTTTGAGTTTCCTTTTACACCAAAAGAAATAGGCTCACCTTTTAAATTAAAAACTCGATCACCTTCATTCATTACATAAGGAACTTCTGCATCAAGATTATTAACAAAATTACCTTCTTCATCTGTTGAAGGCGTTATTGTTGTAAAATCTTCTGTATCTTCTTTTTCTTCACGATTTAATTTTTTAAGTCTTGCATTTTTTATAGCTTTATCAAGACTCTTATCAACTGTTTTCTGTTGAATATTAGGGAGAACATTTTCATTATAATAGCTCTCTGCTAATATAGTTTCCTCAATATCAGATAGTTCATTGAATGGTTTATCAAAAGAAACTAAATTATTTTTAACAGCATTACCGTACCAACTTCTAGCTTCAACATCATCTTGAGCAAGAAGGCTTTTAATAACGCGTACTGCTCTTGTTTTTGTTCCTTTAGTTATAACTTGATTACCATCTTCATTATCAAGAAGGGTTTTAGCTATAGTAACACCATTTCCAGTAAAATTCGCTTTTTTATGATATGTTGAATTAAGATAATCATTATTAAATAATTGACTAGGAGACATGGTAACAACCTCGTCTTTATCAGGAATATACATATCCATTCCCCAATCATCATTCAATTTATACATTCCTTTGCTAAGAGAATCTTTTAATCCTTTATATGGACTGTCTAAAAATTCATTATATAATCCTTGTGATTCTTGAAGATCAAGTTCTTGTGCTTTTTCTCCGTAAGTTTTATTAAGATTTACAATCCCTGCGATTTTTTCTTTTTCTTCTGTAAGCGCTAATCCTGCTTGAAAATCACCATTTGCATATTTATTCGCAAGTTCTCTATAATAAGGTTTTTTCTTTTCAAAATTTTCAATGATTTGTGCGTTTAAAAACCCTGCGTTTTCTTCGGGGCGTAATCCTTCATAAGCATCAATAGCTAATTTATTTTGACTAGCTTTAAACTTAGCTAAGTTTGCTTTTTTAGCATTTTCTTTATCTGCCTGATCCGCATTAAATCTTGTCCACCATCGATTATGTTCCTCAATAATAGCTCCTATATTATTATTTACAATAGGCTGTAGTTTAACAAACGCTCCTGAATTAGTATTTTGCATAATTTAAAAGAATGAGGGTCTTGTGTTTGTATCTCTACCAAAAATAGAATCAAATAAGTTATCATCTTCTATTACTGTAGGAGTTCTTTTTACTTCAAATGCAGGTTTTTCATTAAATATACCTAAAGGATTTGTTGGAATAATGTTGCTGTGTTTTTGACCGAACCCAACATTACTTACCGATGTTTCTGTAGTCGTTCCTGTATTTGTTCCTGCGGATGTATTTTCTGTTCCAAAACCTGATTTACCTCCATTATCTGATCTTATAGCGCTATCAAAAGCAAGTAATCCTGACACTAAATTTGTTGCGCCTGACGCTTCATCTTGTCTTGCTACTTGATATTGTTGTCCTAAACCTTGAAGGGCTAAATTTTCTCGATCTTCTATAATTCTTTGATTATTTTCATCGCCTTTTGCAATTAAAATACTTCTTTCTTTAGCTTGTCTTGCTAAATCTTCGGATATAATATTTTGAAGAAGAATATTTGATTCGGTAACTTGTGGAACACCTGCGCTGATAGCTCTAACGCCACCCCTTTGAAGCGCGTCAATAGCTGTTGCTGAATTAGACAGGTTAGCTTGAGTTTGTTGTTCAGAAGCTAATGTGTCTATAGTAATATTTTCGTAAGGATTTTTTAATTCCTGTGGGTCAAAATTTTCAATATCACCTTTAGCTTCTCTTTTAGCTTTATTTGCGCCAATTATTTGACTCCCTGCTACTCCCAAAGCAATAACACTTGATGTGATTCCAGCTTGTCTTAATTCGTATCTTTGTAAATCAAACATATATATATTTATTTAAGCGTAAATTAAACTTGTTTTATTTGGGTTTTGATTAGTGAGCATTGCTTGTAGTGTCCTTCTTTTCATATTTAATATTTGACTAGCTTCTGTAATACTTAAATAAAAAACACCAGTTAATTCGTCTAAAATAATTTTTCTGTTTGCAGGAATACTTCCTTTAGAGCTTATAGACATTTTCTTTTTAGATTCTTCACTCCATTTAATACCTTTATTCCAAACTTCTCTCCCTTTTAAAGCTTTTGAAAGTTTTTCTCTTGTTTTATTTGAAGGAGATATTCCTTTATTCCATGGAACTTGACCTATACTAGACAGACTCATTTTCTTTTTGGATTCTTTTGAAAGTTTTTTTCCTTTTCTATGAGAAACACCATTTAACTTTAATCCTTTATTCCATGCAGGTTTCCCAGTTTTTTTTCCTTTCATTGGGGAGACTCTACCTGTTAATGACTTGCTTATTTTATCTTTTGTTTCATTTGATACTACATTATAATTTTCATTATTTTTAGGTAGTTTTGAGTTAAGCCCTGCTTTTCTATCTAAAACATTATAAAATAATCCCCAATGAAGTTCCATAGATAACATTTCTTGAATATCACATTCTGTTATAATTTCAAATATATGGTTATCTACACCATATTTAATGAAGGAATTGTAAAGTCTAGTTTGTGATTTACAATTTAGGTATTGATAATCCTTAAACCTTTTTGTTATGTTTTTAGAAGAACCTATATATATTCTTCCTTTAGGCGATGTTATTTTGTAAATTCCAATATTCATTGTATAAATACAAATATAGTATATTAAAATAAAAACTAATTTATTCATAGGTAATATATTATCTTTGTTGTATGAGTGAACTTCAACTACGACAAACAACATTACAAGATTATGAAATGCTTCTTGATTGGTGGAAGTGGTTTCGTTTTACGAGTCCATCCCAAAACTTACTTCCTAATCAAGGAAAAAATGGAATTATGATTATGCAAAATAATATTCCTATCTGTTGTGGTTTTATGTACGCTACATCATCTCCTATATTATTTCATATAGAGTGGATTGTTAGTAACCCTAATGTTAAAGATAGATTATTAAGAAAAGAAGCTCTTAATGCTTTAATAAATTCTTTATTAGAAAATATAAAATCTTTAGGTGGAACTGTTGTTTATACTTCATTAAAAAATGAATCTCTCTTGAAAAGATATGAGGATTGTGGCTTTAAAAAAGGAAGTACAAATGCAATAGAAATGGTTAGAGTTATTGAACATTAATTAAGAAGTTTCGGACTTTAATACCTCAAAATTAACTGCTCTAAGTTCAACTTTTTTAGTACTTCTATTAGTCATTTCAACTTCAAGAACATCCCCTCTAATACTAGCCCCATCAATATCTTGATTTTTCTTATATAATAAGAAAGTAGCATTAGTGTTTAATGCAGTCTCTAATTTAATTGTTGTTGGAGTTATTTCTATAACCTTAGTTAAAGGAACATTAATATTTGATGCGGGTGGGGTTGTAACGTGATCTCCAACCGATAATGAAGCAAAAAGCTTCGTGTCTACTGTTATTAATCCATTAACAATAGCAAGAGTGCCAAGCCCAAAAGTACTTTCTGCTTTTAAATTACCATTAGTATTTCCTTTAATAATAGAGTACCAATAATCTTCAATTTTTTCAAAACTTAGTTTATCTATTTTTCTTGAAGTTAGTTTTGTTTTTATAGAAACATCCCATGGCTCATTGCTTTCAATACTCATTGCTTGCCAAATTTTAACAATACTAGCTTCTTTGTTGGCATAGAATTTAATTTTAGTTAAATATTGTTTGCCGTAAAAATTGTTACGAGTTAAGCTTACATTGTGCTGATACATCACTCCTTTGTGCCAAGAAAACATTTTGTTGTCAGCATGAATAATAAAGTCGGGGGTATATGGATATACAGTAGAAAATCCTTTACCATTATTTTTATCTTTAAAAGCTAGTGTTTTAGAGCTTTCTTTAGTTGTTTTTAGTATTGATGAATCACTCGGAATGATTAAGTTTAATAAATATTCTTCTGTGGTTGGCTCATAACCACCTATGATATGTTTCCCTTGGTTTTTATCCATCACTTTAGAAAACCAATTACTACCTAAGTAATCGCTTAATGGGGTTACTCCGTCATTAGATATTCTTAATAAAACACCTCTTGCTTGGTCTACAATATATTTTCTATTCCCCCAAGAAACGAAGCTTTCAGGGTGTTTTGTTCCAAATTTTCCATTAGCATACGAACGGAAACTTTTTTTATCTAAAATATTAGTGGAGATTCCTACTCTTTTATCTCCTTCTACATCATAAATAACACTTTTATTATAAGGAAGAATACCTATATCGTTTTCTTGAAACACAAGAAGATTGCCATTAGCATTATGTATTCTACTAATTGCTCCTTCTTCTTGATCCATTTTAACAAAATTAGAAAGTCCAAAATTAAAAGAACTTAAGCCATTAAAGCTTAATTCTTTTTCATAAACATCACTCCACGTAATATCAGATTTTCTATGAATTTGTTTGTATTCGTCTTTTATTACAGTTGAGGTTCTAATTCCTACATCAGTGCCTTTTCTATTAAATTCATCTTTTATTTTATAGCTTTCTATTGCATTTCCAAAACAAAAAGCATTGAAAAAATCTAATTTTACCCTTAAGTCTACGCCTAAAGATTGATCCACATCACCATCGACATCACTATCAGAAATATGATAATTATCAACTATATCGTATGTTTTCCCTATTTCATGGTAAATACCTACAGGTTGCTCTACTGGCTCTGTTTCAAGAATTAATAAATTTTCTTGATTATCGTTTTGAATTATCTCTGAATAAGATTCTACAAGTGGAGCAAATTCATGATTTTTTGATTTAACACACATAGTCATAGTTCCTTCTGTGTCGTTTTGTTGTATAACAGTTCGATTCCCTTCGGATTCTCTCTCTATTAAAACACCTCTCATAAATCTAATGTTTTCTAACTCTAAGTCTGATTGAGAAATAATTAAAGAAATAATATTTTCTTTATAAAACCATTCTTGTATGTTGTCATATTGAGCGGTAGATATTTCATCTATTTCAAAAGATTCCCCTGCCCCTCCTGATTCATTGTAAGTTAATTTAATTCTAGCTCCTGCATAAATAATTTCGTCTTCAATATTCTCAAGTAAATCATCATGTTCATTTACGGTTCTAAAATATCCATAAGGTCGTCTATCGATGAAATTAATACTCCAAATAGCTCTTGCATTAACAGCCCATTGGTCGTTTAAAGAATGTCCAGTAGTAGATGAAAAGCTTATCTGAACACCATTAGATAAAGATATACTTCCTCCTGTAATATCAACATCATTTGTCCATGTTCCTCCATTATCATTACTCCATCTAAAGGTGTCAACACCTCCTGAACCTCCAAGTTCGCTGTCAATTTCAACAATAAATCTGTGCCTTTCTTCGTTTGCTCCTGAATATGTACCGCTTGAAGACATATCGTTAACTCCTGTACCGTAAAAATGAGGATCACTAATATATGGAGCGCTATCAAATATAGAGTTTAAATATAAAGCATCTGAACATCTAAGGCTATATCTAATTAAGTCTGTTTCTTCTATTCTAAATCCTTCTGATATTATTTTGAAATAAAGACCTGCTTTTTCTCCAATTTCTCCTTCATTATCAGTGCTAATGAAATTAGCTTCTTGTTCTTTTATTTCTAAAACTTTAATCTTTGCGGGAGTTTCTAAAATACCATTAGAATCAGCTTTGACAATTAAATAATCTCCTTCTTTTACTTTATCTTTATCTGCTCCTTCTAATTTCACCCATCTATAAACACCGTCTGTATAATAAATTAAAGGAAGTATTGTATCGTAATTCTTTTTAGATTGTTTGATGAAAAATCTATAGTATTTAGCCCATGCAGGAGGTTTGTTTTTTAATATGACATGAATAGAGTTTTCGGAAACACAATTTATATTAGGAATAAATAAAGTGTTCGTTTTACTAACTAATACAGGGGTAGTTCTGCAAGGAGAATCTAAATAGACAATACCTACTTCATAATCTCTATAACTCTTTACTGTTTTTTTGGGTATTAAAGTAGCTTCAAGATTCTCGTAAATTAAAAATAAAATAATATTATCTTCTTCCCCATTAAAAACAGGAAACGGTTCGTTATTTTTTTCTAAAACAAGAGAGTTATTAGTTTTAGAGATTATAGTATAAGCTCCTGCATTTTCTCCATTACCTATAGTTAAAGGATCGTTAACTAATAAATCAACATCTGACAATCCAGATGTTGTAATAATTAGTGTTAAAGAATCAGGAGCAGTTGAATGAATTGCGTTTAAAAGAATGTGTGAGCTTATACCTGATGGTTCTCCTATAATTTGATTCTTTATAGATTCTAATTCAAGATTGTAGTCAATGTTTATTTTTTCTTCATCACTATCTAGTAAGTCATAGAATTCTTTATAATTTGCATATAAAAGTCTTCCGTCTATAATGGTTTGTGTTTTAACTGAAAGAGGTACGGTATTTCCGAAATTTCTAATCACATCATCACTTAATACTCTGTGCGCTTTATTGTTGTCAAAAAGAAATTCTCTTGTTTCATTATGTCCGTAACCAAGCTTTTCTTTGTTGAAATCATCAATAATCCATTCTGTATTACTTTGACTTTCTTTAAAAATTAATCTAATTTCTGCTACTCTTTCGTTTCCAGTGTCAAACTCAATCTTAATTTGATTAAAATTATTAACCATAGCTCTATTTGATTGAGTCGCATAATCATAATCAAAATTACTAGGAAAGAATCCTGCTTCTGAAAAAGGAGACACTATAGAATAATCTCCATCTAAATACCTCCATTGATAAGCAAAATATAAAAGCTTTTCTTCGATATTATTTTCTTTTTCAGAACCAGTGCTTTGTAGTGTAATTTTTGGCTTTTGGTGGGGAGGAATTAAAACTACTTGAATATCTTCTTCTGTAAATCCATTTAAGCCGTATGTTTTTGCTCTTTCAATATTTATTCTTCTTGGGTTTTTTTCCCATTCAGATATAAATAACAAGCCGTCAATTTCATTAATTCCTGTAATATATTTATCAATAGAAAAATTATATTTACTTTGATTGTCGTGAGATATAATAGAAGACTCTTTTGTTAGAATATTATAAGAACAAATCTTACTGATAATCCCGCTAGAAGAAGCTAAAAGATAATAAATAGTGCTGTTATCCTCGTTAAAGACACCTCCAACACATTTAAAAGCAGTGTCTTCATCATCACCTTCATAGATAGCGGTTTCATCTGCTACTTCAAGTGTTCCTTTTATATTTACACCAATACCATCATTTCCTCCATTTGAATGAAAACGCATACATTCAGTACCTCTATTGAAGCCTTGTTCAATTAAAGCAGGATCACTTTCTTTATCTGTAATTCCTGCTACAAATATGCTTTTTATACTAGCCATTATTTATATCTTAATGATAATGATTTTAATATTTGTTCTACAGATATTTTTTTACTAAGTAAAGGCTTACATCTTTTTCTTTCTAATTTATACATATCCCAATAATCTCCCCAATCTGCTCTTGTAACATTTCTTTTTCCTTTAAGTAAAAAACATCTGATCCAATTTTCAACAGCAAGTTCAAGTACATCAGGAATTCTTACGTCAGCATCACTTAATTTTTCTAATCCTGTTGAAAGAAATTCAATAACAATGATTTCATCAACTAAATCTTCGCTAAATTCAAAATAACTACCTTCTTTATTATCTTTAACCCAACTGTCTTTAAAACTATCATCTTGACAATCTCCACATTGATTGCAAGGAGATATGATACTATCTTTGCAATCACAAGAAAAAGAAATTTTAGTACAGTCTCCTGTTGAGTAATTAGCGTCTTCTGCTCTTAATATTGTTCCTGTTTCATCATATAAAAGTTCATAGGTTTCATCTTGAAGATAACTATGGATTGAAGGGCTATTATTAACGTTTAAAGTGGTTAGTTTTTTACAAGAATTAACTACAGATACTCTAGCCCAATTCATCATGTATCTAGGGTATGGAAAAGTTCTGCTTGGCGCTAATTGAACTTCAATAGCTTTGTATTCAGGAATAACGTGAATTTTTAATCTCTTTAGGCATTGTTTTCCAAAAATTGAAGCGCTTTTTCTGCTTGCTTTTTTAAAGAATGAATCATCATCGGCTGTAAGAATAATATTATCAATAATATTCTCAAGAGTCATATACCTTTCTTCTCCCCAATGTTCAGGGTCTTCATAATATTCTTTATCTGTAGTTGCGAATGAAGTCATAATTATTGTCTGTTATTTTCTTGAAAATCTTGTGATTGATTTTGATTAGCTACTTGCACACCTAATTCGTTTTTAAGCTCTGTAGAAGCGTTTTCATGAATATGGTGTATTAAAGCGTCGTAAGATGTTTCAGGAAGATCAAAATCTTGATAATCATCTGCTGTTCCATCAAAAAAAGCAACACCCGATTCATCATTGAAAGTCCATTTAGGGTCAAGAGGTTTTCTTAAAAAATGAATCTTAATTGTCTCAATGGTTTTAGGAGCAACTTTAATGTATTTACCAACTTTTGAACCGTATGGGTTTTTGTTTGTTGGAGGAACATATCTGTTTCTTGGTAAATCAAGAAATTCACTGTAAGGAACTACTTCTATTCTAACATTGTTTTCTTCTAATTCTTCGGAAGTTTTAGTGCTTGTAGATTTGTTTATGTTATAGAATATATCCTCCACAAACTCAAGTTCATCAGGCAGTAAAAACTTCATTGGAATTAAAGCACCTGCTATTTCTGTTTCATCAGAAAAATGCTCTATTAGTTGCCTAGTGTGTTTAGGTAAATCTGCAAAATTTTTACCATCAAGCATCCAGTTTTGTTTTCTTACTTGTGATTTTAAATCAATAAAATAATCATTATAAATTTTTCGTTGAGCTAATCTAGCATATAAATTAAACCGAAGTGGTTTTAAATATCCTAGTTGTTCTTTATTTAATAAAGATTGAACCGTTTGGTATATTGCATCTATCATTTTACCGCATTAATTAAAAGTATTTCAAATATAGTTAATTTAAAAATGAAGCCTTTTTATTATAAGTAATAAAAAAAGCTCCTAATAACATTAGGAGCTTTTTAAATATAAATTATGTTTGTTTATTCTACTGAATCGTAACCTCTTTCAAACATTTCTGCCGATTGGTATGATCTAGTTCCATCTTCATAAATAATAAAGTAACCGCCACCTCTAGGGCTTTGTTTTCTAACATAATGAGAATCTACATTAAGAACACCTAATTCTTTATTAATAAATTTAATATCAGCAGAACCATTTGGCTTTCTTTTAACAGTTTCAATTTTTGCGCCAGTAACAACTTTATTGCTTTTATAAGAGGATAAGAAATTGTTATTAACCATAAATGGTAATTGTTTATCATAAACCATATCAGCTAAATCTTTCTGTTTTTTAAAATCAGCAGGATTTACTCCATAGCTTTTAGCTATTTCATCAAGTTCTTTTCTGTCCAACTTTTTTAATTCCTTAGTGGAATATGCTTTATTCATATTGATTGTATTAGTGGGGTGTTTATTATCTAAGTTAAAAATTCTTTTAAATAAACTCATAATCTTTGCTATTTGATTTTTTCTGCAATTATTTTAGCAAATTCACGTCCTTCGGAATCATTCTTTAAGAAAAGACTGAAATCTCTAACGGAATCTTTTGCTTGTGCGGAAAGATAAATTGATTCTTCTCCGTCAGCCCATACAAATCTTCTTCCGTCAACAAGCGAAATAATATTTTTCGTCAGCGCAATAGAAATTAGTAGTTTTTCATCATTAGAATTTTCTAAGTTGAATTTATTTAATTGCTCTACAAAAGTAGGGCTTTGACATTTTCTTCGTAACTCTAATTTAAGGTCTTGAGGGTCGTCATTAATTTTAGAAGGATTAATAAACCACATAGCAATAGCTCTTAAATCTCTATCGCTTGCGTCCATAATAATAGCTGTTGCTTTATCATATTCTTCAAAAGCATTTAATTCTATTTCTTTTTCTTTAGAAACATCTACTTTACGAAATATTTTACCTCCATTAGCTTCGTTTTCTTTGCATTTTTCAAGAAATTCAAGAAGATAAATATCTTCTTTCGGGATTTTAAAAACTCCTTTACCCATATCAATCCATAAAGATACAGCTTGAGTATTTGGGTCAATTTTTTGTTGTGCTTTATAATCGATAGTGTCGGCATCTTTAGCTAGTCTAATTTTTACTTTTGCTCTTACCTTGCCTTTCTTATCTCCTGTCTTGTATCTATCAATCCATAAAGTAGGATTTTCAAATATTACAATTTTATATTTTTTTAGTGTGCGGAAGAAAACATAATCGTTGGTATTCATTATTTCTGTATAAAAAGTTTATCAAAGGTATAAAATAAATTCTAATAATTAGAAACGGCGCTCCGAAAAATTCCGAAAGCGCCGTTTCAACAGAAATAATGGATCGTTTATTTCACATATACTATTGCTTCGGGGCAAGGGCAACCGATAGCAACTGTTGTTGATTTAGTAACTTTTAAATACTCACAGTCAGAACCATTTCCTTCTGCAAAACCACCACTAAAGAAAGTACGAACAAGACCCGGCTTTAACTTCATGTTTTGGTAAGCTTTAAAGATATAAGGAACTTGAACTTCTGCTCCGTTAATCATAGTTTTAACCGTTCCTTTTGGCATAATTATTCCTTTTGGCATAGCGTCTTTAATTCTGTCTTTACCTAAAGGACTATTACCGTTTTTAAGTTCCCATTTAGAGAAGTAAAAAGTATAACCATCTTTTTTCAAAGCAGAATAACCAAACATCATCTTGTTTTCAGTATTATTACTAAGAACTAAACTTAAATCAATACTTAGAGTAGTAGCTATTTCCGAAGCTATTTTTTCTAAATAACGATATTGTGCTGTATCACAGTGGAAAACAAATTCTTTTGTTTTAATGCCAAGATCATCATAATAATCAGTTATAGATTCAAGAGTAGCTTCGGTTGTAATGTAACCACTTTGAAGAACTCCATCTTGCTCTAATTTTTGGAAAAGACCTTTTGTACCATATTTACCTGCTGTATGAGCGCCTGAACCATCTATAGATTCAGTTTCTAAAAGCATTGTTTTAGCGACTTTATCATTTAATCTACGATCAAGTTCTAAAGTATTATCATCATACCAAGCAACTCTTTCTTTTTCTAAGTCGTATTTATATGCTTTACCACCTGTCCATTCCATTGCTTCTTTAACGATTTGAAGCTTAAGAATATGGGTTTTGGTTTTTCTTAACTCAAGTAATCCTTCTGGACCGCAAGAAGCTCTGTCAAAATCTGACCCTGTTACGTCAATAGTTAAGTTAGTGGTTGCAACTGTCCAAGAAGCTCCTTCACGACATTTAGCTGTGAAAGTGTTTGTTCCTGAATCCATTGAAGTGATAACACCCATTTCTTTTTTACCAGTATTATCAACAACCATAATTACGTCGTCAATACGGAAGAACCAAGCATTTTGACCTGATACCCATCCTTCAACGTTAGCCCAAGTGATTGTAAAGTCTTCACCTGTTCTTGCAACTGCGCCATCGTCGTCAATTACATAGTCAGGAGTTTCATGTTCCACGAACTGAACAAAATCAGTTTCAAAAGGAATATTGTGTTGGTATTCGTCTAAGAAACCTGTCCAACTGTCTTGCCAAAGATCGGCACAATGGGAGATTACTCTGTCTAATACTTCATCAGGAACACCTTCTTTTGCTTGCATTTCTGCTAAAAGGTCTACTGGATTACGATACGTCTTGTCGTCTAAGAGGACAGGGGATGTATTGTTATGCGGATTTGCTGGGAATGTAGCCATTCTATTATATTTTTATATTTTATTTAACTTCGTTTTTTTATTAAAGGCTCACCGAAAGTAGAAGGATTACTGTCATTTACGACCTCAACTTTTACTGACGATTCAGGAGACGCTTTATCTTTAATTTTTTCAAGTTTCACGTTTCGTTGTTTCTTGGAAAGGTTTTCTAGTGTTAAAGTGTTTACTTGAGCGGAAATCTCCGTTATCATACGTTGTTTAATACTTGGAATCATCCAAGCTACATCTTGCACGGTTTGATTAGTGTTTATTCCTTTTTCTCCATCTTTCCATAAATTGAAGAAAGTTTCAGGAGTTTGGGTTAATTCTTTGATAGCTTTTTTATCGGCTTCGTTGATTTTAACACTTATATCGCCTAAAGACGTAGTGAAACTGAATTCATTGAATTCATTAAGGGAATTATCGCGTTTATCCCAATACGGCTGATACATTTTATTAAATTCATCATCCGTAAGCTTGCGTTGTTTAACGCTCTGATTTTGATTTGTAAGCGGAGTTTGAAGGTCTTTTTGCATTTTATTAAGAAACGCAATAGCTTCTCTATGGGTTTTATTCCAATTAATTTTCCTTTGCTTAATCTCGCTATCAGTAAATTCGTCTTCGTTTTCTTCTGTAGGAACTCTTAATAAGTCCATTTGTAATTCAATATCTTCATTAGATATATTCTTTTCAGAAAGCTTCAAAAATTCTACGATAGCTTTATCTTCTGATTCTTCTTTCCAATTACGATGTAGGTTGTAAAAATCTTCGATACCTCTACCTGTTTTGTTGTGGTATTCTTGAAACTTCTGTACAGGTTCAGAAAGCTCGACTTTAGTTGAAATATCAGATAAACTTTCAATATCTTTAAAAGAGGGATTTTTAGTTTTTAAGAATTCAAGAACTTTTTCTTCCGAGATAGAAGCAGATTCCTGCTTTTTTTCTTTCTCTTTAGGTTTAGGTGCTTCTTCTTTTTTGAAATTAACTGAAAATTCACTTGAATCTTCCTTATCCTTTTCTGATTTAGAACTCTGATTTTCAGTTTCTTTTTCTTTCTGAATTTCTTCCGCAGATTTATTTTTGTTTTCTTCTTCTGCGTTTTTTTCTTTTTCCTTAGATTTTTCTAAATTTTCCTTATCCTTTTCAGATTCCTGATCGGGATTAGGGTCGTTTTCTTTAGATTCCAATTCTTTTTCTTTCGCAGTATCAATAAGAGGGTTCGGGTTCTGCTTCCCTACTTCCTCAATAACAATTCCATTACCTTCTGTTGTTGACATATTAATATATATTTTGTAATTACACCACAAGTATAATACATAAAAATAATTTTGATAACGATTTCAGGTAATATGGAATATTTTGAGAAATTAAATATTGTATATTTGGGTTATGGCATCATATAAACCAATAGAATTAAAGTCTGAAAATGAAGTTGTAATAACAAATGAAGAAAAACCGTATTTAACAAAAAGTGTCTTACTTGAAGAACCTGTTAGAGGAATATTGCCAGTATATTTCCTTGGTTTTCATTTAGATTATGTTAGTGAGAAGTATGCTTTAGATCACAAACATATATTGAACCTGCTGTATTTTAAGGAATTAGGAGTTTTTAATTATAGAATTAAAAAACATAATACTACAATTAATATTCAGAATTATCTTAATATGGGAATGGTTTCTAAAATCGTGGAAAGTAGAAATGAAAGTTTTAAATATATGCTTACCCCTTTTGGTGTAGAAATAGTGGATTGTTTTATTGATTCACTAAAGAATAATGATCGTTTTATGGTTTCTGATAATCTTGTTAGGAAAGATCATAAGAGAGAGTTGTCTTCTGTTCTTGAGGATTATTTTAATAAATAATTAAAATCCTACAGTTTTAGTTACATTGTAAATACCAATTAAAATTTTGTTCAGCCTTACGATCTCTAATTTTACGTTCTTTTATTTTGTCTTGAAGTTTCTCTAATCCAGCAATTATTTCGCTTTGTGAAATTTGATTAGCTTCTTCTGTATTTATAAATGATTTTTTCATAACTACAGTTAAAATTTATACTCGGTTTCAGAACAAAAAATACAATTCCTAGTATCTTCCAAATCATCGAAAGGAATCCACTCGCTAAACTTGTGATTGTCCTCTTTACATTCTTTTTCCATTTTCTCGATAAATTTATCTTTTGCCATAATTACAGTTTGTTTTTAGTTAAAATTTGAACGTTCTACAACTTTATATAAAGCACATTAAAACGATGCTTTATATCTTTTGTTAGAGGTCATTGTGCAAGCACCGCAAAAAGAAACAGTAATAATTTATAAAAAGGGTCGCTACGGCTAGGTATCGCATACTTGGTAAGCTGCATAGCTGAACACTAGAGTTAGGTCTATCGGTTGACGTATTCGACCAGAACACGCCCCACGCTTTATATAAGACAAGATAGATTATCCGTCTAGCCACTAAGTTGCAGGAAACAGGAGACAGATGCTCACTTGGTAACAAACCCTTTTTATAAATTATTAATATTTCTCTTTTTTTGCTCAATGACCTCTAACTCGCAACGTATGTCTACGCATCGACTAAGGTCAGTGCTTGTTTAATTAATTATCTGCGTCTACGCTTACAAAACGCTCATCTAACAAGGTATATGCCTAATAGATGCGCAGCCATAGCCTCTTATGTGTATGCTGCGCATCCACGAGGCATATACGTTGCGAGTTGGCAACAATTACGGAACGGAAACGAGAATGATTATTTTTTCTTTTTGACTATATCTCTAATCACATATTTACTTCCAATCTTTACGACTTCTTTTTTTTGGTCGAGTATGGCGTGAAAATCTTTTTTGGAATAACCCAAGCCTCTTAAAAGGTTTTGTACGATAAATTCTGGAACAGGTTCAATGTGATTTTGAAAAGGTAATGGTCTAGTTAAGTCTGACCTAGTATATTGAGCGTGACCTTTTTTACTTTTAATAAATTTGCACAGACAAAGCTCTAGAAACGATTCTAGTTGAGAGATTGTTACGTTTCGTAGATGTTTAGTTGACATTTATGCGAGTTCTAAATTAACATTAGACGAATCTCTCACTAAATCTTTGGATTTATATAAATGCTTGAAATGTTCATTTTCAGAAAGCATATCCTCAAAATCAGGAGAAACAACTCTCTTTTTTCTCTTATTAACAGCCCAACCAAGGTTTTCTAACTCTTGAAATATTGTCTTCTTATTGTGAGTATATTTTACGAACTCGTGCAAAACAGTTTCAAAAGATTCTCTAGCTTCATCTTTAGATATTCCATATCCTGTTAAGTCTAGAGCTGGAGAATAAACATAAAAAATAGAATCTTCTTCCCATAAAAAAATTGAAACATTAAATTCTACATTCCTTCTTCCGTCGGAATATTTAGCGTTTGCTTGTTTTTTATCCATTTTTTAAAATTTTGTCAAATATATATAATTGTACTTTATCAACAACTTTATAATCTGAAATATAAGAAAAAAATAACAGTTGCCAACAACGTATATAAAAAATAGCTAATTCCGTGCCAAATTTAATTTGATTAGCTTATTTAATAACGGTATTTTAGTCGGAAAAGTATGCGAATACTTACACGCTACTTTTCATATACAAAACCGTTGTAGTACATTCAACCTACAGTTTTAAGTTTTTAATATAATCGTCAATTGCATAGTTCAGTTGCTTTTTTGAACTTATAATTGTTATTTTATTTCTGCTATTCAACAAAAAATCTTCTATGTGTTTTCTAATTTCTTTAGGTGTCATAATTTATCGGTCGCCTATATACCAATAGACAGGATTAGATTCATTACAACTAACTCTGCAATGAATAAGGTTTAATTCTTCTAATTTTTTAAATGCTTTACCGACATGCATTGCTCTTAAATTAAATCTAAATGCAATATCATCACAAGTGAAATGACCGTACTCTTCTTCAAATATTTTCAATACTTTTTACTGTAATTCATTCATGCTATTGTTTGTTTAAAGTTCTACAAATCTTCTTCGTTCATTAAAAAACAAAGTATCTCCATTTTCAAATGTTACAGCTGTCCGTCCAAGTGTGATATTTACATCTTCAATACTTAACCATTCTTTGTATTCCTTGACCCAAATACACATCCCTATTTCTAATTCAATAGCTTTCATGATTAGTACAATTATTCAGTTATTTCTATAATTAACAAGTTATGTTAGTAGTTGTTCTAGTATTATTATACTTTTTAAGTTTTATCCAACCCCGTTCAATAAGGGTTTCAACTGATACACCGTTAAAAGGTAATGCATAGCCTTTTGAACGTAGATAATCATAACTTGATGGTATCATTGTGAAATCATTTTTATTATTCTTTAATTCCAGCAAAGCCTGTTGTATATCATTTTTTGCATGACTAATTAGAAAATTATCTTTTCGTGTTTCACACTTTAATGATTTATACTTTACTGATTGCCACCATGCTTGTATTTTACCAACTTCAATAGCATCTTCATCAGAAATATGTGATAATGGTTTTTTTGCAACAACAATATCGTCTATTTCAGCAACCAACGCCATATCATCTTTAGTGTGGATAACCTTAACCACTCCGTTCATATCAACTGAATGAATGTGCCAAGTTTTCATTTCTGAAATATTTTCTTCAAAAAGATACTCTCCAATACAAGATCGTAGAAATATTGCTTTATTTTCAGGTGTGTTTTCCATTATATTATTTTAAAAGATCATTAAAAATATTATCAATAGATGGCTTTAACATTTTAAACGCTTCTCTTTTTTCTTCTGAAATATTTTCCTCTGTCATTGAGTGCCATACCATAAAAACAAAAGGAATATTAAGCGCCTTGCATATTTTCTCAATAAACTTAATAGATGGATTGAACACACCTCTTTCGATTTGTGATATGTATGGTTGATTAGAATCAACTTTATTTCCAAGCTGTTCTTGATTTAACCCTTTTTTTTCTCTAACGAACTTAATCGCTCTACCAAAGTCAACTTTATGTTTCATATTTCAAATATAAGTATAAATATATTATTTAACGCTATATGTTTTTATTTTTTATATAAAATTACTTATTTTCTAAAACTATCTCCTTTAAAAATAATAATATTCCACATAGCAAAAATCCTATCATAAACCCTTCCTCCATACCTTAATCCTAGTTGATCTAATGCTTTATCCACATCATTAGGAAAATCATCATCAAAATTGATAGTAATATATGTTCTAGCGTTATTATTATATCTTTTTTCAAAAATTAATTGGAATATATCTACTTTACCGTAATTACTTGCGATTTTTTCTGTTAAAACATCATCAAAACACCTAGTTCCTTGTTCTGTAATTTTATTAAAAGAGTCTTTATCATAAGTATCTTTAATAGCATCATACATAGCTACAATTTCATGCGCTGTATAACCTTTAAAAGAAACGTTAGTACCTCTTAAAGCAATCTCTAATGAATCCATTATAGATGTTTTGCCGTTTCCATACCCTCCAATAATTAATAATCCTTTTTTGAAGCTTGGTTTTGATAATGTGGAAATATTAGCACATTTTGAGAAGCCTTCAAAATCTCCAATAAAATATAAGATTAAAGGTTTGATGTTTTCAACGGTATATTTATTTTCAATAAACTTATTTCCAGTTGTTTTGTAATACGCTTTTACAAACCTATTCCATAACCATTCTTTAGTCATTTCTTTCTTTTCTTGAGGAATTTCAGGTTTATTAATTTCTTTATAATAATCTTGAACAGATTTATTATTTAATACGGAAGAATAACTTAAATTATCCTCGTAAGCTTTTATCATTTCTAAAGCGTTTGTTACGGTTAAATTTGGAAACTGTAGCTCAAGCGCATACATAGAATCTTCTGTTAAATCGTCAAGTCCTAATGCTTTTAATGCGGTGTATTTTTTCTTTCCAATCAATTTTCCGCTCTTTTGGCTCATAATTTCACCCGCTCTTTTAGATTCGTTAGTCCTTTCACTCATGAGTTTCTGTTTTTTGAAAATGTTTTTTGTGAATTATTTGTAGATTTATTACTTGTATTTGCTTTTGCAGAAAGTTGTTGAAATTTTTCTCTTAATTTTTTTGTAGAAAGAATGTTTACTTTCCATGAAAAATCTCCTTTTTCAGAATTAGGGCTATTTAGAAAATTATAAACTTTTAATAATTGTTCTCTTTCAACTTTATCTATATCAAACATTAATCGTACTGGATCAACATAACTTTTAAATTTTGCCTTATCTTGATGTGTGGTTGGTGATTTTTTGTCCTTCAAATTTTTTATAAAAAGTTCTTGAAAGCTTTTTGCTGTTTTAAAATAAAATTTTAATTTTTCAGGCACGTCTGAAATTACAATTTCAGATAAAAGAATATTATCAAGAACAAGTATGTAGTCTTCTTTATTCTTATATTCTTTATATTCTTTATATTCTTTAGTAGTGGTTATCTGTTGGTTATTTGTTGGTTGTTTAGGTGGTTTTTTGTTGGTTGTTTTCTTTTCTTTAACTTGATAATCATCATAATTAACAATGGTTATCAACGTATTTCTGTTGGTTGGCTCTGTGGTTATTGTTTGGTTAGAAATTAAAACTTTAATTGCACGTCTAAATTGCTGTCTTGAGATAACTATTTCTTTAGGTGTAGAAATAGACCCTGTTAATACTTGCCCCCTTTTAATAGTGATACCTTTCCATTGTTTTTCTTTCCAATTAGCTTTTAAAAGTAAATGGAAAAAAGTTACCCTAACAGGAATATCATCATACCATTCCCACTTCAAAATCTTTTTATGTATTTTAATCCAACTCATTATCTGTAATCTATATATTTAGTAGATTTGCTTGAATTACAACTACCACATAACGTTTGTAAGTTATACAATCTATTTAAACCTCCTGAATAAATAGATTGTATATGATCTATGGTTAATTTATGTAAGCTACCGCAGGATAAACACATATAATTGTCTCGTTTAAAAATAAATTCTCTTATATTTTTTTTAGATATAAAAGCTTGTGCATATTTTCTTGGTTTTTGACTTAAATATTCATTATATTTTACTAAATAATTTCTTGATTGTTTTATTTTTAATCTACAAGCGCTTAATATATCATAATCTAAAAAGTTAAGTTTTCTAAATTTAGATTGTTTTCTACAAAATGAATCTAATTCTTCTTTATTGTAGAAAGTATTTTTATCAACCTCCCAAGATAAATGTATTAATTCTACATAATCATCTAAGAGGTACTCTTTTGTGTTTAGAAAGTGATTATACATAAATTCAATATCTATAATATCAACATTAAAATACCCTGAAAAAGCATTTAATGATTTATTGTAATATTTACATTTTAATAAAAATTCTAACATTATTATTATTCTTTTAAATATTTATCATATATTTTATTACAATGATACCTTGTGATTCCTGTTTTTCTTTCACAATCAAGTGAGTTAAATACTTCGACAGAATTATTATACTTAAAAACTTTAAAACAATCAGAAATAAACTTTTCATCTTCATTAAATGATGGATTATAATAAGGAAGTATAGAGTTAAATGAAGCCTTAATATTAAGTTTTAATCCCCTAAAAAGTTCAATTCCAATACCTTCTTTAGAAAGAGCAATAATAGCTTTCTCTTTGTTTTTAGAGTTTACACCAATAATTATATATTCCCCATCACCTGTCATTTATGAGTAATACTGATCTATATTTTCAAGCATATCATGTTTATCAAAACCATAAACTCTATTAATAGCATCAATAAATCTTGAGTAGAATTTTTGAAACTCTATTTGATCCATTTTAGCAAAAGAAATGCTTTTTGCTTCTTTTACTTTTTCTTTCCAAAAATTAAGATGTTCATCATAAAACCCTGCTTCAATAGTTAAATCCCTACGCAAGTGTTCTCTATTATTATAAGCTTCTTGATTTTGAAAAACAAACTCAATTAAAGTGAAGAACTTTTTATGATGTCCTATATTTCTAGGTTTAGTAATTTTACATAAAACAATATCATCTACTTTAATATGTTTTAATTTATCATGATCTGATGAATAAGGAATATTAAATGTATTATCAAGCCGTCTTTGAATGTAAATTTCCATTCCAATAGTTTAATTTACCCTTATCATTTATATAATAAGGGTAATAATTATTAATTTTTAAGTACTTTATTTATTCTTCGTTATGACAACACTGGTACACACAACATCTACATTGATGCACCCACATATATAAGCAAGTGCCATCAGCAGGACAATCATTACATACCCAAGCGCAATTTGCACGTTCTTGAAGACTTTCTTGATAGTCTATATCTGTATTAATTTGATTAGTTTGTGAATTAGCTAAATATATTGTTTTACTGTCTTTATGGTATCTAAGCTGATTATTTGTTTCTGTAAACTCATTTACAAATGTAGTAGCATATTTATAAAATAAATACTCTTTCCAAGACACTTCATCTTTAACGTTTATTATAAATAATACTTGATTTTCACTATGTAACATATTTTTAAACACTTTACGCGCTTCATCATACTTTGTTTCTGTAAAATCAATTTTACTTACATCAATAATTGTTTGTTCTTGGTTTTTTTTAGCTTCTAATAATTCAGGAGCGTCTTTTTTTAGATTGACTATAGTTTCATCTACAGTTTCTTTTTGGCAAGCTATAAATAGCATTGGCAACATTAATAATATTAATATTTTCTTCATAATTGTTTTACCTCTCTTAAAGGCTTTTTTATTTAAAATATTAGCAGATTTCTAATTAAGTGGCTCTGCTATTAAGCCAAATCTAATTTCTTGGAATATATTTAAAGAACCTAAGTTTAGAAATATATCGGTCTTCTCCACATCCTAACATTTTATTTATATGAGTATATCCAAACCATTTCATAGGCGACCATTTTTTAAGAGGTCTTGTTATTGATTTTCTAAAATGCTTATATTTTCCTTTAGGAAATTCAATAAGTTTTTCTAACAAGTCTTTTAAAGCCCATGGCTGATCTTCTCGTAATACTTCCTTAAGGGTTGGTTTTAATTTACTCATATTTTATTTCAATAAAAGGGGGATGTCGCTCCCCCAAGCGTTTCTATGCTACTGCTCTAAGCGGTGCAGGGAAAAAGTTTATAACTTTTGAAGTTATAGTTAAACAACTCTCCATAATGCTTCTGTGCGCTGTCAAAACCAAGCGACCCCTAAAAAGGTAGAATATAGTGTCTACCACACTAAACTTTAAACGGCGATTCAAAGAATGTGGAGTCGGAGGGAGTCGAACCCTCGTCCAAACGCATTTATTCAAAATATCTACAAGTCATTTTATTTAATTTTTTGGTTCTTGATATGTGTTTTTATAAAGCTTTTTCATTGGCTTTTCTAATTCAAATCCTTGAACCCACTTAGGTTTGTAAACCTGTCTATCAGGCTTAAAAAATCCGTAAGATTTCCAAAATGAATTTGTTTTTATTGCTTTATTTAACTGCTCTAATTTATACCTATATTCAGTAATTCCATACTGGATATACCCATAATCAAGCTTAAATATATCATAATTAGACGTAGTGTCATACGCTAATAAGGTATAGTTGGGTAATTTCCCATATAATAAATAGTAAGCGTAGCAATACATTCCTCCTTGAAAATAATACTTATTATACCTAATATCTCTTTCAAAAAAATCAGGTTCGGCATCTTTAGTCCTCTTTACATCACAAATATCTTCTTCTTCAAGCTCCATGTCAAGATAAGCAATAAAATCCCAACCTTCGTCCTGCCATTCTAAACGCTTTTGTACCGAGGATATGCGCGACATTAATAATGATACATCCATTTGCATATTAAGAGCGTCAGTGAGTTCTTTCACTCTTTTATCTGTAGCGCTATCAATAATAGTTTTTCCTAATGAAGTAGCGTTGATATATGGTTTTAAGGACTCATATATTTTATCAGGAGTTCCTTTTGAATAGTGATTGCTGTATGCTTTCTGAATTAATTCATCGGAAATTTCTTGATCTTTAATTGAAAGCAAAAGGTCTTGAGTAAATCCAACCTGAATAGCTGTAGTAGGAACTTTATCTATAACCTCTATTTTACTTTCATAATTATGAGGTTCAAGTAGATAAACATCCGAAGCGATTCCCTCCAACATAGCAGGAGTTTGGACTTTCTGTTGCGTTCTTTTTTTAACGTAGTAGTTAACTAAGTTAATTGGGGAGGTGAAATTCTTTAAAGCAGAATAACTTAAACGAATCTTTTTATTCATTAGATCGTCAATCACTTCTTCCCTGACGGTTTTTTCTTCTTTTAAATCATCCATTATCCTGCGAATTCAAAATTAGACATAACGATTTCGGTAATATATCTTTTGTTACCTTCTTTATCATCCCAACTACGGGTAGTGATTTCACCTTCAACAAGCATTTTCTTCCCTTTCTGAAAGTGTTGCTCAACTACATCAGACAATTTTCCAAAGCACACAATGTTGTGCCATTGAGTTTCGTTCACTTTTTCACCTTGAGCGTTTTTATAGCTTTTGTTTGTAGCTAGACTGAATTTAGCGATTTTACTACCGCTTTCAAGATTGATAATTTCAGGGTCATTCCCTATGTTTCCTAATAATGTTGCTCTGTTCATGTGTCTTTATTTAATTTAATTTGTAATACGATATAATCCGCAAGCCATAAAAATATAGTTAATATTAAGCTTGCCTGTTTTAAACTATCAACGTTGTGAGGTTGTAGTTCTTTATTTTCTTCAAAATTACCATTACATATAT
>JGI24724J26744_10000077_pt1 | contig 88883 bp, 78 predicted proteins | sample Cruoilmetagenom7_FD_26744 | JGI IMG/M metagenome (IMG submission 26744) | reverse complement strand
CGGCGGGTGCAGACGGTGCGGCGGGGTGATCCGCGCAACAGCGAGTTGGTTTTTCGGATCCAGTTGCCCCATGGCGATCCGGACATCATGCCTCCGGAGGAGGACGGGGAGCCGTTGTCGCGTGAGGAGATTGATGTGATCCGGGATTGGATCGAATCGCTGGGCGGATGAACTTCTTGGGATTCTGTTATAATGAATCACTGTTCTGGGCTCAGCTAGAGTTTGGTTGCTTCGATGAATCTGTTGAGCTTGATCTTGCTTGAAATTTACGGAAGAATTACGGTGTTGAATATGATTCAATGGATGCGGGTACTAAATGTGTAATGAATCAAAACAACGGCCTGGGCTTGCGGGGAGGGTTGTTCGAACGCTTCGTTGGAGTTTAGTTGCATTGCTTGTTGGCCTCTTTGTTGTTCGTGTGGCTGGCTGCGCGGAAGGATTGGCGTACTGGCCTTCGCGTGGGGAGTTTGTGACACCGGCGCGGTATGAGGATGTGTGGATCGACACGGCGGATGGGGTAAGGCTGCACGGATGGTTTATGCCTGCTCGTGGGGTTGAGGCGGGCGGTGTTGCTCCTGCGATTTTGCATGTGCATGGGAACGCGGGGAATGTATCGAGCCATGAATCGTTTTCAAGTTTCTTAACCAACGCGGGCTTTCATGTGTTGATCTTTGATTACCGCTGCTACGGACGATCGGACGATCATGGACCTCTGAATCGTGATCGGTTGGTGGTCGATACGCAGGCTGCACTTGACGCGTTGCTTGCTCGATCGGATGTTGACCCAGATCGAGTGGGTGTATTAGGGGTGAGTCTCGGTGGGGCCTTTGCGTTGCGGGTGGCGTCGGATGATCTTCGGGTCGAGGCGGTTGCGACGGTGTCGGCATTCTCGTCTTGGCGGGGGGTGGCGTCGGATGCCGCCCCGTTGCTGGGCGGATTGTTGTTTCAATCGGGTGTCGACGGTGTCGATTCGGTTGCGGGGCTCGGATCAAGGCACTTGCTGGTGATGCACGGCTTGGAGGATGGGGTTGTAAACTCTCGGCATGCGGAGTTGCTGATGGATTCAGCTGCGGAGAACGGCGTTGATGCTGAGTTGGCTATATTCCCTGATGGCGACCACAACTCGATGCTGCAGAGGAGTCTTGAGGCTCGGTCTGCACTGATTGCGTTCTATCAGCGGCATTTGACAGGAATTGAGACGTTAGCCCCGTGATCTGGAGCGCCTAAACTGCTGAACTGCTCGGGGCGCGGGTCTGATGATCCGCTGAGATGGACCCGTAGAACCTGATCCGGCTCGCACCGGCGGAGGGAATGCAGCGGTCGATTTGTTTGGACTGACGCGTTTGCTTCTTTGGTGCTTTTGATACCACCTTTGGAGTACATGATGACCACCCCGCAGAATACTTATCCGAAATCTACACCCGACCATCTTTCGATTACTTCGCCTGCGGGTAAGGCTGTCGCGCTGACGACCAAATACAAATCAGCATCGGATATGAATGCGGCGTTCAGGACTGTTCAGAGTGGGCCTGCAATTGATGGGGAGCAGTTCGCGCTGCCAGTGCATGGGGCGTTTGATCCGGGATCAGATGCATCTGCACCGACACCTGGATCGTTTGCACACAAGGCGGATATTGGCGGGGCGTATTCGTTCTCGTCTCCTGATACTCCAGGGATGCCGGCGCCTTCGAAGAAGACGGCGTGGGATTTCTTGCCGGTCGGTTGGTCGTTGGAGATTCTGACGACTGCGTGTGATGCGAGCGATGAGACACCTGAGAATGTATACACCTTTACCGATGCGCTTGGGGTGACTCGGCGGGTTGTCACAACCGAAGGGTTTACTCCGATCACGCAGATGGAATCGGCGCGGATCGGGATCATTACCGCGGAGATGGAGCGGGTCGCTGAGCGGGAGCCGCACTTGACTGCGATGCAGGTCCGCGATGAGATTTCAGCTGGACGGTTGATCATCCCGGCCAACCGGGCGCACCTTGCCAAGAACTTGGATCCGATGGCGATCGGGCGGGCGTCCAAAACAAAGATCAATGCGAACATGGGGGCTTCACCGATTTCATCGGGTACGGATCAGGAGGTCGAAAAACTCCAGTGGGCCGAGCGGTGGGGGGCTGACACGGTGATGGACCTGTCTACCGGCGGCGACCTTGACGCTTGCAGAGAAGCGATTATTGAGAATAGCACGGTGCCTATTGGCACAGTCCCGATCTACTCGATGATCATCGGGAAGAAGATCGAGGATCTGGATCGTGATCTGATTCTGGGCACACTGCACAAGCAGGCGGCTCAGGGTGTGGATTACTTTACGATCCACGCGGGCATCAAGCGGGCGCATCTGAAATATGTCAAGGAACGCGTGATCGGGATTGTCTCGCGCGGCGGGTCGCTGCTTGCCAAGTGGATGCTGGTGCATAATGAAGAAAATATCATGTACACGATGTGGGACGAGATCTGCCTGCTCATGCGTGAGCACGATGTCGCGTTCTCGATCGGTGACGGCCTGCGTCCCGGGGGCTTAGCCGACGCGACGGACTTTGCGCAGCTCGCCGAGCTCGCCGTGATCGCGGAACTGACCGAGCGTGCTTGGCGGTTTGGTTTGCAGGTGATGGTCGAGGGGCCAGGCCATGTACCGTTTGATCAGATCGAGTTTAATGCGAAGCTGCAGCGGACGCTGTGTCATGGGGCGCCGTTCTATGTGCTTGGCCCGCTAGTCACCGATGTATTCCCAGGCTACGACCACATCACAAGCTGCATCGGCGCAACAAGCATCGCCTACCACGGCGCATCGATGCTCTGCTATGTGACACCGAAGGAGCACCTTGGTCTTCCCAAGAAGGGCGATGTGAAGGAAGGGTGCATCGCTTACAAGATCGCGGCCCACGCCGCGGATGTGGCGCTTGGGATTCCAGGGACGCGGGACTGGGATGATGAGCTGACCAAGGCGCGTGCCGCGTTGAACTGGAAGAAGCACTTTGAGCTGGCGTTCGATGAGGACACGGCGCGTGCGTACCACGACGAGGACCTCGATGTCGATACTGATTTCTGCGCCATGTGCGGCCACGACTGGTGCAGTGTGCGGATTAGTATGGAAATTAAAGAGTTCCAGTCAGGCAATGCTGAGGGCTTTGAGCGGGGGGCCGCGGTCAAGAGCGAGGCGTTGACTCCCGAGCAGCAGAAGATCCTTGAGCAGCGTGGATATTTGCCACCGGAGGAGATCCATAAGCTGGCGTCCAAGACCAAGAAAGCGGTCGGAGCAGAGGAATCCAAGGCGTCGTGTCATTCAGACTATGTGGATGACGACGGGGCTAAGGAGAAGCAAGGGGAGGTCTTTGTACAACTCAACACGGCCCCAGCCCACGGGATCGCCACCGAGGACCGGTTGATATAGGATTCTGAGTTCACCTAGCGCAAAGCAGCGATTTCCTGTAGAATAGAAGTCCGACAAGCGAGCAAGTCAGTTCGCCAGCAGAAGGGTCTTCATGAACAGCAAAGCCGCAATCGTTTCCGTTGTAGTTCTCGGCACCGGAGTACTGGGTGCCGCTATTTTCTACTCGGGTTCAGACAACTCGTCGCTCACTACGGTGTCAAACACCCAGAGCGTCCCCGAAGCTGGATACATCCAATCGGACTCCCCCTCTTCCTACACCTCTTCGGATCCCGCCCAAACCGAGCACGCCCTCTCCTCGCAGCAAACCGCTGAGCAAGCACCCGCACAAGCCGGCCATGTGATCGCCCGAAAGGTCAACGAGAAATCCGGCTGGGCCGCCATGATGGAACGCATGCACGAGTTCGATATCGACGGCGACGGCATCCTCAGCGATCTGGAAAAAAAGGCAATGGGCGAAAAACTCAAACAAGAATGGAAAGACAAATACGACACCGACGCCGACGGCGAAATCTCACCCGAAGAAATGGAAGCATTCCGAGTCGAACAGTTCATCAACTCATCATGGGGCCAAGACATGATGCGTAAGTTCGACGCCGACAGCGACGGCATCCTCAATGCCGAAGAAGAAGTCGCCCTCCGCGCCCGCCTGGATGAGATGGGAGAAGAAAAACGCGCGAGTGAGCTCGCGGAACTGGATACCGACGGTGACGGAAAAATCTCCGAGCCCGAACGCGAAGTCCAACGCGAGCAACAACGCCAGTGGTGGGCAAACCGGACCAAGGACGCCGTTGAGGTGCACGATGATGACGGCGACGGCGAGCTCAACATCGAAGAATCCCAGAACGCATGGGACGCATGGATCCAGCGTCAATCAATCGCGGACTTCATCAAACGCTTCGACACAAATCATGACGGCTCAATGGGGCCTGAAGATTACAGCGAGTTTAGTGAGAACTACAGCGCGGGGAATATCGCCGCGGACGTGAATAAAGACGGCGTGATCAACATGCTGGACATCAACGCCTACACCGATCTGGTGTCGCGTACGGAAGATTGAGGCCATTGTTCGAACAGCGAGCACAGGTCGAATGCTTTATTTTGGTAGAAACAGACAAAGGAGACTTCTCATGGGACGCAAAGTGCTGGCAGTGATATTGGGGTATGTAGTATTAGCGGTTGTGGTGATGGGGGGGTTGACTATTGTCTACCTCGCTCTGGGGCAGGACAGGGTGTTTGAAGCGGGGACCTATGAAGTGACAGGGATGTGGATGGTGGTATGGGGGGCGGCCTCGGTTATCGCGGCACTCGCCGGTGGGTATGTGACCGCGAAGATCGGGAAGTCGAAGGGGGCGGTGATCTCTTTACTGGTATTGATCGCGGTGCTGGGCACTGCCAATACGGCGTACATGATGACTCGGGAGACGCCTGCGGAGGATCTGATTCGTATTGGTGATACATCGAACATGGAGGCTATGACCAAGGCACAAGCACCGACTTGGATGTACATTGTCGAGCCATTGATCGGGGTGTTCGGCGCCATGTTCGGAGCTTCGCTGGGTTGCGGGTGCCGGGCAGGTAAAGGCAGTTGCGATGTAGGAGCTGGCGGATCGGAAACCTGATCTGGGATTTTGATCTGTTGCAAGGCGATGGATATCGACTTCTGGTATAGTTGGGTTTCTGGTGTGCCAATGTGGTGCTGTGGTTATTGATATCTATGGAAGAGGTAACAGTATGTTGACGACACTCGCTCAGAACAATGCCGTTGGTATGGGGATCATGCTCTTTATGATGATGATCATCTTCGTGCTTGCGGGGATGTGGAAGATGTTTGTCAAAGCTGGTCAGCCTGGGTGGGGGGTGCTGATCCCGTTTTATAACATGTACCTGCAGCTCAAGATTGTCGGGCGTCCAGGCTGGTGGTTGATTCTGTACTTTATCCCAATCGTCAACTTCGTTGTGATCATTATCGTCGCGGTGGACCTCGCAAAGTCATTCGGCAAGGGTGCCGGATTTGCCATTGGTTTGTTCTTTCTCAGCTTTATCTTTATTCCCATCCTTGGGTTTGGGAGCGCCGAGTACCAAGGCCCGGCTGCGGGTTGAGTTGAGCTATGGGTAAACGCGAGCCGCTGCCGTTCCCGTCTTTGGTCGATCGACCAGAGGAATGTCTAGGGTGTGGGTATTCCCTTGATGGGATTCCCGCGCCGGGTGTTTGTCCAGAGTGTGGGCTTGGGTTCGATGATGGGGTCACGGTGCTGATGATCGCAGGGATGGCAAAGAGCTCCGGTGGTCCGATCTGGCGGAAGGTGGCTTGGATATGCATCGGGGTGTTCGCGTTTTTGTACAGCCAGTTGTGGGTACTTCTGGTTTCATCGATCCCGCTCATGGGGCTCGTTGGGTTTATGGGTTTAGTTGCCGCGACTGCTGGGATGGCGTTGACGGGGAATCAGAAGAAACGCGGCACGGAGATGTTCGCCATGACCCGCGAGGGGTTCTCGCGGTGGACTGTCGGGGCCGATACATCTTCTCGGGTGTTTGTTCGCTGGGATGGGATTAAGCCCGCAGGCATTATCAGAAGGGTAAGCAGCGTTTGGGCTTCGATTAAGATTGTTGACTTTGATTCTGCAGGTAAGCGTTACAATATGCTCGATGGCGGGTTCCGCTGTCCTGCAGAGGATCTCGGTTTGATTGACAAAGTCTTGAATCAACTCTTGCAGAACGAATCAATCGAGGATATTCAAGATGATGATCGTTTCGAGTGTTCGGTTCTGAATGTTGGGCGTTGGGATAACGAGGCGTAGGATGGTGCATGAGCACAAACACCGCAACCGTTACCCTCGGCACTGAACACTACCGAACCCAAGTGGTCACCGGTGGTCATACCTACTTTGTAGATGAACCCGCCTCCATGAAGGGCACCGACACCGCACCCGATCCCTACGGCATGCTCCTTGGCTCAATCGGGGCGTGCAAGGCGATCACGGTGCGGATGTACGCTGACCGGAAGGGCTGGCCGCTGGAATCGGTGCGGCTGGATCTGGAGCACTCGCGGCCCAACGGGCGGGGGAACCCGGAACTGATCGAGATTTCATTGGGCTTTACCGGTGGTCTGAGCGACGAGCAGCGTGCCCGGCTCAAAGAGATCGCCAACGCGTGCCCGGTTCAGAAAACGATTTTGGGCGAAGTTGCGATGGAGTCGGTGCTTGAAGATTAGGAATGGTCAGTTTTGCATGAGCCGTCTTTGCATTTGTGGTTGGAAAACCATCGGAGGCGGTTTCGGGCAAAGATTTGGTAGCAAGCATCGACAACCGGGCGGATGATGGGGAGGGCTGTCCATGAGGCGGTGTGTTTTTTGCCAAGCACAGTGAATGATTGGCGGATGGCTTCGGGGCCAGAATAGATGGTGCCGTCTGGGGCGATGGCATGGAGCGAGGCGGCGAGTGCTGATGGATCGATGTTTACAGAGTCCATGTGTTTCGTATCGCTTCGGAAGTCGATGCACACAACCAACCCTCGGCTTTTGTCGAGCTTTGTAAAGAGCTCGGCGGACTTCGTGCATGCGGAGCACCAGCCGTCGTAGTAGATGTAGGTCGGGGAGTTCATTTGCTCAGGCATACTGTACTTTAGAACTACCGAGATGCGGAAGATCAGCCTCCGGGCCTGGTGACGACATCGCCGGAAACTTTATCAATAGCGTCGCCGCCAACCTTGAACGTTCTGAGTCCTGTAGTGTGGTCGGGTTCGATGAGCCCGGAGACCGAGTCGTATCGCCAGCCGTGGGTATTGGCTCCGGCAGCGGCGCCGTCGATGCGGATGGTGGGGATACCGTTGTGAAGGTTTGTGGGGATGCTGTTGATGTAAGGGCCGTAGATCCCGGTTGGGTCATTGACGGTGCCGTCGAGATCGGAGTGCTTGAGGAGGCGGAAGTAGAAAACTTTGATATTGGCCGCACCCGTATGAGCCATGACCCCCTCGTGCTCGATCTCGTAAAGGTCCACAGCTCGCTGGAGGGTTGAGCGGTCCGCGATGACCGCGTTTACAGCGGCGTTCTCGGCGCTGCTCGACATCCTTGGGATTGCGATAGCGCCGATGATTCCGATGATCACGACCACGATAACCAACTCGATAAGCGAGAACGCAGATCTTTGTAGGTTCGGTGTATGAGGATGGCGAGTGTGAGTGTTCACGCACCCAAGATCGGGAGATTTAGCGTTATTAGTGACAGAGGCTTGGGAGTCGGGGTCAATCCGCTATTGGATAGGTGATACAGCCCGCGGTCGAGTACATGATTAGGACCGAGAACTCACCAGAGCCGTTTGGCTACGCTCGGCAGGAGCCATGCACCAATGCCGGCTGCGATTCCGGATTTGAGGAACATTCCCGGGATAAAGACGACCATCCCGTAGTGGATTGCAGTGGACCATGCCATCGGGTCGGATACGGAATCATGATTCCGAACGAGCCACAGCCATGGGACACCAACGGCGAAGATGACGGCGTGAACGACGATGCCTGCGGTGAAGATGGCGAGCCAGCCCCGGATGGATTTGTCTTTGCGGCGGATGATCCAGTGTGCGAAAGGCTGGCAGGCAATGAAGCCAATCAAATAGCCGCCGGATTGTCCGATGATGGTAAGCCAACCTGATTCACCTTCGGCGAAGACCCCTACGCCGATGGCTCCGGTGACGAGGTAGAGGAGCATGGAGATCGAGCCGAGCTTTGAGCCGAGCATCATGGCGGTGAGGAGGACGGCGAGTGATTGGAGGGTGATGGGGATGCCGAAGGGCTCGGTGGGGATCGCGATTTGTGCGGCGACGGCGGTGAGCAGGGTCATGGCGGGGACGCTGAGGAAGCGGAGGGTCGCGCGGTCGATTGAGTGTGTGCCGGTGAGGGTTTCGGAGTTGGATTCGAGTCGGATCATGTGTCGTTAGGATACGACGCGGAGTTGGGCTTGTCTTGGGCCTTCTTTTCCGGGGTATATCCGGGCGGCGATGTCCTGATTTGAAGAGATCGGGGCGGTGAGTGGTTTGAGCTCGATTTGGGCGGCTTGGCCTTTGCCTGGCGCGGATCGCATGGCGGTTTCGACATCGATGATTCCGAGGGCGTGGGACTGGGTTTCGATGAGGCAGCCTCGGATGGTCGCGCCTTGGTGGAGGTCGAGGTGTGCGGTGCGGATGCCGCCTTGGACATCGGCGGTGTTTGTGATGATTGCGTTGTTGCCGCAGATGCACATGGCGTGGGCTTTGCCTGCGATTGTGAGATCACCGGAGCAGATGATGAGGTTGGCGCTGACTTGCGCGTGTTCGTCGATGAGAATATTGCCTGTGGTCTGGATGGAGGTTCCCCAGTGGCCTTCGGTGATGTGGACATCTCCGATGCAGAGGCGTCCGGCGCACTGGGGGCAGGTTGCGGTTTCGGCGAAGGGGCTGTGGTTGGAAGGTTTGGCGCAGCGATAGCAGGTGACCGTGATGGGGGCGGTCGATTGCGGGCGCGGGACGGCGCGGTCGCGTATGAGGAATCTGGGTGGCTTAAAGAATGTGGCCATAAAAACGGCCGGCTCGGTGTTGACCGAGACCGGCCAGGGATGGGTGGTCCGTGTCGGGCGGGGCCCGTTATGTCTATAAAATCAGCGGCTTATGCTGACTGTGCTTCTTGTGTCTGGGTCGCCCATGGTGGGGTGAGATCGACCTTGGTGGTCATGTTGTTCTTGGGCTCTTGGGTGGTGTTCATCGTGTTCTGGTTGTTGTTCATGAGTTCTTGGGCGGCAGGGCCTACATTGCAGTGGCCTACGAAGCTTGCGCCATTGGCGACGACGAGGGTGCCTGCGGTGAGGTCGCCTTGGACCTGCGCGTTTGCTGTCAAGGTGAGCTGGCCGAGGGCGACGATTGGTCCGGTGACCTGGCCATCAACGATGACTGATTGTGCTTCGATGGCTGCGTTGCACTGGGCACCGTTTGCGATCTGGACCTCGCCTTGGGCGGTGATTTTGCCTTCGAATCCGCCAAGGATTTTGGCTGATTTTTCAAAGAACATTTCGCCCTTGATGCGTGTATCGGTGCCGATGACGGTCATCTCTGGGCTCGACTGCTGCGTGGACTGTTGATTTGATTGATTGGCTTGATTGCTCATAGTAATGTTCCTCCCGATCCCTGGGATTGTGCGTGTATTAGACGCGGTTCGCACCGATCGCCTGATGCGGAGGGTTCCGCACTTTGGTGGGTGCATTGTTTGTTGCTGGTCGCCGATTCCACCGGCTTACGCTGCCATCCCTGGCATTGGTGGTATCGTCGTCTTTTATGGGGCGTCTTTAGTAGGGGTTGTGACGATTGGGAAAAAAAGTCGGATTGTGCTGCCCAGACTCTGTGGGCGATGAAGGGGGTGTACTTTCAGTCAGATTGGCCGATCCAAGTGGCTGATATCGTTCGTCCCCAGATTCCGCTCAACTCGTCTGCGTCGTCATATGGCGTTGTTCTATACATCAGGCAAAACTCCGTCAGACCCTGATCAACTAAGCTCTCAAAGAGCTCTCCATTCAGGATCCGTGAAGAGAACGACGAGCCGGTGGGTATGAGTTCACGCAAATGGGGAGTGTGACACAGATTGATGGATGGCGGCTCGCCCTCCTCCTGGTTCTCGGCAATGACCTCGCCCCAAGTTGTTGGAAATCCGAGCTTAAACCCATTATTATCCTTGATACGAACATCGAGAATAAGTTTTTGGTGCTGCGGGTCCCAGTCCTTCGATTGCATGATGGCATGCAAGGATTCGAACAGCGTGTTTTCGTCAATGGGCATAACGGTCGTGTCATCGAAATCATCGAGATGCCTGTGAAGCCATTTGACTTCGTTTCCTAGATCAGTAGAGGCGTATTTGATGAATGCCGAGACTTTCTCGGTGAACGGTGAGTGCTTCATATCTGCAGTATAGCATTTGGTAGAGTCTTGTAAGGGGGAGGTGGTTCGCTGGGATAGGGCACAGGGAGTCGATAGTGGGCGGATTGTGGGGGAATTGGGGCGGTCTGGTCGATGATGGTTGGTTATGGCACCCCCCAAAAAACAATCTGCAAAGAAGCGTAAATCCGGCAAGCCCTACAAGGTCAAAGACCGGTCCGAGCCGGCGACTGAGGGGCAGATATTGGCTAGCCGGGTGGGGTGGCTTGCGTTAGGGGCGGTGTGGCTGTTCCTTTTTGCTGGGCTGGTGAGTTTCAATGCTGGGGATGCTCCTTCGCATGTGGTGTATCCGCATAACGCGGTTACGCAGAACTGGACCGGGCCTGTGGGGGCTCATGTGTCGTATGGCATTCTGAGGTTGTTTGGGTTTGGCATTGCGGTGCCGATGGTGTTTGCTTTGGTGATGCTTGTGCTGAAGATTATCGGGAAGCCGATGACGCAGCCCGGGATCCGGGCGGTTGGGGCCTTGGTGCTGACGGCTTCGCTGTGTACCCTGATGGGGGTGTCGCTTGCCAATGTCGGGTCGCTGCCTGGGATGAGTGGGGGGACGATTGGTCGGGTTGGTGCTGGGGAGTTGGTTCCGAGGTTTGCGGTTCCTGGGACCTTGGTGTGGGTTGGGGTGTTGACTGTTATTGGGTTGCTTGTGACTTGTGACAAGTATCTTTGGGAAGTGCCGATCGCGGTGTGGAACAAGATTGCTCCTGGGCTGGCACTTACTGGGCGCGGGGCCGGGAAGCTGGCGGGGAGTGTTGCGGGGCAGGCCAATAGTGCTGCTGATGTAGCTTCGTCTGGGACACGCAAGGCTGGTGGTGGGCTGCTTGGCGGGCTTGCTGGATTGATGCGGAAGACCAAGCCTGTGATGGTTCGGGTGAACGATATTGATGACCAGATGGTGGAGATTAAGCCCGAGGTTGAAGAACTGCCGGCAACTCCGCGTGGCAAGAAGCCTCGGCGGGTTGTGACTCCTGTGCCTCAGCAGGTTGAAGAGGACGATGAAGAGGATGTCGTTGGGGCTCCGCAGGTGTTTGACCGCGAGAAGTTGCGCGAGAAGATCGATGCGCTTCCTGTTCGTTTTGCTCAGGAAAACAAGGAGATGGCGACCGATGAGGATCTGGCTGAGTTCCAGAATGCCCAGTCGCTCGAGGGGTACCGATTCCCGACGATGGATCTGCTTGAGGAGCCTGAGGTTGGGTTTAATCAGAAGCTTGAAGATCTTGTGCGCGGCCAGGCCGAGGCTCTTGAGCATGCGCTTACGCAGTACAAGATTGATGGCGAGGTTGTGGATATTGAGTCCGGGCCTGCGATCACGCTGTACCACATTCGGCTCGCGCCGGGGACCAAGGTCTCGCAGATTAGCGGGATCGAGAGCGATCTTGCTCGCGCGCTCAAGGCGGTCAATATCCGCGTGGTTTCCAACATGGAAGGTCGCGACACCATTGGTATCGAGGTCCCGAATCCAACCAAGGAACGCGTGCGGCTCAAAGAACTCATGAGCAACCGATCCAAGTTTGAGGATATGAAGCTCCCAATGTTCCTTGGTAAGGACGCGGCGGGCGAACCGATGATCTCGGACCTGACCAAGATGCCGCACATGTTGATCGCGGGCACGACGGGCTCTGGTAAATCCGTGTGCATGAACACGATCATCATGAGTTTCCTGTATACGAAGAAGCCCAACGAACTCAAGCTGGTTCTGGTCGACCCCAAGATGGTGGAGATGTCGCAGTTCAAAGATATTCCGCACCTGATGTGTCCGGTCGTGACCGAGATGCCCAAGGCGGCGGCGATTCTTGAATGGGCGATGACCAAGATGGACGAGCGGTATGAGCTGCTTGCGGCTGCGGGCGTGCGGGATATTGCCGGGTACAACGAGCTTGAGTGGGACGAACTCAAGGAGCGGCTCGATATCCAGACCGAAGAGAAGGCGGCGAGGACTCCGAAGCAGTTGCCTTACATGGTCTTTGTGATTGACGAGCTCGCGGACCTGATGATGACGACCAAGGAGGTTGAGGGTTCAATTATCCGCATCGCTCAGAAGGCGCGTGCGGTTGGGATCCACCTGATTCTGGCGACGCAGCGGCCGCAGGCAAATGTGGTGACGGGGCTGATCAAGTCGAATATGCCTTGCCGGATCGCGTTCAAGGTCGCGTCAGGGATGGATTCGCGGATCGTGCTGGACCAGAAGGGTGGGGAACTGCTCTTGGGTCAGGGCGATATGCTGCAGTTGTCACCGAGCAGTCATAAGCTGTCGCGTGCGCAAGGGACGCTGGTGGACGACAAGGAGATCCGCCGGGTCGTCAAGTTCCTCAAGGACATCGCGGCACCGAGCTTCGAGCGGTCGCTCATGCAGGTCAAGGGCGAGCAGGGGTCCGATGAGGATCGGTTGCAGTCCACCGAGAACAACTCGTCGGCGTCGCTCGCTGCGGCGCAGGAAGACCCGTTGTTTGATCGTGCGGTCGAGATTGTGCTTGAGACCAAGCGTGGATCGGTGTCGCTGTTGCAGCGGCGTTTGGCGATCGGGTACACGCGTGCTTCGCGTTTGATTGATCTGATGGGCATCGCGGGGATTATCTCTGAGCACAACGGATCGCAGGCTCGCAATGTGATGATCACGGTTGAGGAATGGGAACTGATGATGGAGATGGCTGCCGAGATGGATGAGGAGCAGAGATCGGGCGGAGGCATTGAAACCGAAGCAACCTACGGCGGTGATCCAGAGGATACGCATCAATCAACAATGTTCGTTGAGGAGGAATCCACGGCGGACGATGAAGAGTCTGATGAGGAGCTGGCTGCGGCGGATTCAGATATTGACGAGGTGCCGTTCGAGGTGGTTGCCAATCAGCACGCGGTTCAGGTCCACGGGGCAGTTGAAGAGGCCGAGGCTGAAGTAGAGGATGAATACGAAGAAGATGAAGACGAGTACGAAGAGGATGAGGGTGAGGAAGTCGATGAGATTGATGAGGATGAAGTAGACGAAGACGGGGAGGGCGAACTTTGCGTCGAGGCCGAGGGGGAGGTTGAAGAAGACGAGGTTGAAGAAGAGGACGAGGAAGAGGAGCTTGTTGACGAGGCTGAAGACGGGCTAGAAGAGGAGGAAGAGGGGGAAGAAGAGGTCGAATACGAGTATGTCGACGAAGACGGCAACCCGATCGACCCCGAGGACATGGACGAGGATGAATACGAGGTCGATGATGAAGCCGAGGATGATTCCGAAGAAGAATACGAAGACCAAGAAGAGGAATCGCTCGCCGAGACCCAGCCCAACGGGGCGTAAAGTCTGTTTTTCAGACAATAAACCGCCATCGGATTGGGAAAGATGGGGTTTATGCAGTTTGGAACAGATTCATGGGAAGAATTCTCTTCTGAGTTGTGAAACTCGGGCGGCGTAGTTCCTATAGAAATACGATAGAGACTGTTGCAAGACCGACTTGGCGAGTGCCGGGTGGGATTGTGGCTTAGAAACACTGACCACGATCGTTCATACGAAAGGACGCTCACAATGCTGACCTCACTGAAATCACTTACTTCATGCCAGCGGGCCGCGATTGCTGCAGGCTCGATCGCACTTCTTACTCTCCCGGCGCTTGCTGGTACACCCAAGGCGTTGACCATGGTGCCGGGGGACTCCGAGATGGTCGTGGTGCTCCCGAACCTTGGGGAGATGTTGGGCGACATGAACGCGATCAATGCAATGCTGGGCGGCATGGGGAACGGGGAGATCATGATGGTGACCTCGATGGTTCGCGGGATGCCTGGGCTGAATCTTGACGGGTCGGCGGCGATCGTGCTTGATATGGCCGACGACTGGGAAGGCGAGCCTGATGCGGTTGTTATTCTTCCGATTTCGAACTTTGGTGATCTGACCCAAGGCCGCGAGGCGGTTGATGGGCTCGTTGAGTTCCCGATGGGCAATGACAAGATCTACTTCAGTGATCTTGGTGGTGGATTTGCCGCGATGAGCAATGACACAGGCGTGCTTTCTGGGTTCGTGCCTGCATCAAATACGATGGAAGAGATCCAGTCAACGCTTGGCGCAGCGGGCAATCGAGTTGCTGAGGCCAACGATGTGATGATCTATTTGAATCTTGATGGGCTCCGTCCGATGCTTGAAGAATCGTTTGTTGAGCTCGAAGAGCAGGGCGAGATGATCGAGATGATGGCCGGTCCCGAGGCGGCACAAGGGTTTGATACCTTTATGGGGCTCTACAAGACCGCGGTTGCAGACGGGCAGGCCGTTGTGGGCGGGCTGAGCTTTGATGCCGATTCTGGCCTCGCGTTTGATTTCGGGCTGCAGTTCTCTGATGGCAGCGAATCGGCGGCTTTGTTCAATAACAAGGGCAACGCGGATTCGTACTTTGACCATGTGCCCGATATGGACTTCTTCTTTGCCCAGGCGTTCGACATGAGCGGCGTGGGCATTCAGAAGATGTTTGATGGATACTTTGAGATGATCGAGAAGTTTGATACCACCGGGATGATCGCTGGTATGGGTCTTGACAAAATGATGAAGCAGTTCCATGGCGGCGCCGTCGTCATGGGCGGGACCAATATCATGGCGATGAACGGGCTGCTCGGAAATACCGTGATGTACACCGAAGGCGAAGATTCGGACGCCGCCCTTGCAACCATGCAGGGTTTGTATAGTGCGATGGGAGGCATCGAAGCACCGGGGATGTCGGTTGAAGCCTCGTTTGCTGATGAGTCAGAGGATGTCAATGGCGTCAAGGCGTACGCCCACTCGATGAGCTTTGATATCGACGCGGCCGCGATGGGCGGCGGTGGGATGGGTGCACCGGATCCGGCGATGATCATGAATATGCTCTACGGCCCGGCTGGCGGTCCTGCCGGCTATACCGCTCAAGCAGGCGACGGGTTGGTCTTTACTTTTTCTCAGGATGGGGACATGCTGTCCAAAGCGGTCAATGCTGCCAATGGCGAGAACACGATGATGAGCAATACCGGCATCGCTTCGGCTGCTGCACTGCTTCCTGATAACCGCGTGGCCGAGGCGTATATTGGTGTTGACCACATCCTCAATACCGTCGGCCCGATGTTGATGATGTTTGGGATCATCCCCGAGTTTGAACCTATGGACGGCTTGACTCCACTTGCATTCGGCGCGACCGCTGATGGTGGCGGGATGCTGATCCGGACGGTTCTGCCCCTGAAAACAGTCATGGCTGTGATGGAAATGGTGCCACCGGAAGCCCTGGATATGTTCGGTGGCGTCGGGAATGACGACTGGGACAGCGATGACGAAGAAGATGACGACGACAATATGTCATTCTGAGTCATATCTGGTTCATACTTGAGTCTGGCGGTTGATTCAGCCGCTCGATCCTGACACAATCCGGCATGCGGCCAAGCCCAATGCCAGTATGGAAACTATCAAACACACGGGTGATCGATCTCGATCACCCGTGTGTTGTTTGTATAGTCAACGCGACACCTGATTCGTTCGCCGATGGCGGGGAGCATAACACAGCAGAGTCGGCGGTCGAGCGGGCGAAGCAGGCGATTGATCAGGGTGCCGACATGCTGGATATCGGTGGGGAGTCGACTCGGCCCGGGGCGATGCGAGTGAATGATGACGAGCAGATTCGCCGGGTGGTGCCGATCATCGAGGCGATCCGCGGTGCGGGATTGGATATCCCGATCTCGATTGATACGACACGGAGCGTGGTTGCGCGGGCGGCGCTGGGTGCGGGGGCTGATGCGATTAATGATGTTTCTGCGATGACCGAGGACCCAGAAATGATCAGTCTTGCGGCCCGCGCCGGGTGCGGGGTTGTGCTGATGCATCGGCTCAAAGGTCCGGATCTGGACTCGTATTCTGATCGGTACGATGAGGAGCCCCAATACGGGGATGTTGTAGACGAAGTCTGCCTGGTGCTGAGCCGGCAGCGGGACGCGGCGGTTGATGCGGGGGTACTGATGGATCGGATAGTACTGGATCCGGGATTGGGGTTCGGGAAATCGGTTGAGGACAACATGACCTTGATCAAGAGAACTGGTGAGATTGTGGAGCTGGGGTGTCCGGTGATGAGTGGTTTGAGCCGAAAGAGCTTTGTGGGGCGGGCGGTGCTTGGGCGAGATTCTGAGCCGAGCGAGCGTGTTGATGCAACCGTTGGGATGTCGGTTACGCATCTAAGAGCCGGGGCACGGATTTTCCGGGTTCATGATGTCTTGGAGCATCGGCTGGCACTTGATCGGGTCTGGGCGGGGTTTGGGACGGATTAGGTGGACCTGATTCGGGCTCTCGGTTGGGTAATTGGGGGGGTATGTGCTACGATTTGGGTCCGCAGATGAAACCTGCGCATCGGCGTTGTTGCCGAAGATTCAGAAACTTGATTTTCGACTCTATATGACTTTAACGAAAGGGCACGAAGCCATGGCAGGTGCAAATACTCTCGAGTTCAATGACGGCAACTTCGGCGCGAATGTTCTGGAAGCTGATCAGCCTGTGCTGGTTGATTTCTGGGCCGAATGGTGCCAGCCATGCAAGATGCTTGCGGCAACAATCGACGAGGTCGCTGATACCTATCAGGGCAAGGCCAAGATCGGCAAGATCGATATTGATAACAACAAAGAGGTCGCGATGAAGTTCAACATCAGCGCGATCCCGACAGTCTTGATTTTCAAGAACGGCGAGATTGCCAAGCAGTTCGTCGGGCTGACCCGCAAAGAAGATATCGTCGAAGCGATGGACGCGCTTGTTTGATCGCGTTTCCTTTGGCTGATTCACACGACTAGAAATTCTGAGGAGTTGAGTTCATGACAAGCACACAAAGTACACCGCTCAGATGCGGCGCTGTTGGGGTCGGTCGGATGGGGCAACACCATGCGCGTGTTTATGCCGAGATGGAAGGCGTCGAGCTGATCGGCGTTGTGGATGCCAACTTTGATCGCGCTCAAGAGATCGCCGCAAAGCACGGTTGCAAGGCCTATGCGACCGAGCAGGAACTGCTCGATGCGGGTGTAGACGCGGTATCGATCGCGGTGCCTACGACCTTCCACCTCAAGAGCGCTGAGCCATTTCTCAAGGCCGGCGTGGCGTGTCTGATCGAGAAGCCATTGGCGCAGGGCGCCGTTGAAGCCGAGAAGATCAAGCACCTGGCCGAGGAGCATGATGCGTGTCTCATGGTGGGGCATATCGAGCGTTTCAATCCGATTATGCGTGCGATGCAGACCGCTACAGCAAGCACCGGCGAGCCGATCACTCCACGGTTTATGGAGGTTCATCGTGTTTCACCGATGACCTTCCGGTCGATGGACATCGGTGTGGTCATGGACATGATGATCCACGACCTTGATGTTGTCCTAATGCTGATGGGCGGGCGCGAGCCCGACGATGTCCAAGCGTCTGGTGTTGCGGTGATCTCCGAGTTTGAAGATATCTGCAACGCTCGTTTGGTTTGGAACATTCCAGAGAACGATGGCGGCGGGCAGTGCGTTGCCAACATCACCGCGTCGCGTCTAGCGATGAAGACCGAGCGCGTGACCCGGATCACCGGCGAGGGTGGGTACATCAAGATCGATTACGCGGGCAAGACCGGGACCATCATCCGCAAGACCGCCAATGAGATCCAGATGCGCGAAGTCCGCGAGCAGCTGAGCTCTGGCAAGGACCTGACGGATGTTGATTGGACCGAGCTTGTGAATATTGAGCCATTGACAATTGACGATGGCGAGCCGATTGTGAAAGAGATCGAAGCGTTCCTCGATGCGGTGCGTACAGGCGAGCAGCCTGCAATTGATGCGGAAGCCGGGTTTGCCAATGTGCGGACCGCGGAGCGGATTGTTGCGGCTATTGGTATCTCGCTAGGAGCCAAGACCTCGCCAGCGCTTTCTTGATCCCCGCGTTTTTTAATAGTAGTAACTTTGTACAAATGTTCACCATTCCCCGACCACCCAGGACCCAAAGCAAATGACCGATACACCGAACCCGACCCCTGACACCACGACTCCGACAACCGAACCATCGCTCGCGCCTGTTGTTCAGCCAGCGATGACTGAGCCCAAGCCTGAAGCGGTCGCGGTGCCGGTTTCGTCGACTGAAAACGAAACCAAACTCGATGCGCAGACCGAGGCCGAGATCGAAGCGGCGATGTCTGAGCTTTCAGAGCTTGGTGGTGCAGAGGCACCGAAGTCCCCTGGCAAGATCCGAGGCCCACGTGAGGTCAAGGGCGGCCGCGAGCACCGCACAGGTAAGGTTGTCTCTGTCGGTGCGACCGATGTGTTTGTCGAGTTCGGTCCTAAGGAACTTGGTGTCGTTGATGTGACCCAGTTCAAAGAAGAGAAACCAAGCGCGGGCGATCAGCTCGAGGTCGTGGTTCAGCGCTTTGATGCGGGTGAGTCACTCTACATCTGTGTGTTGCCCGGTTCAGTCCAGAAGGCTGATTGGGAGATGCTGCAGGTCGGGCAGGTTGTTGAGGCTCGCGTGAGCGGGACCAACAAGGGTGGGCTCGAGCTTGAGGTCGCTTCGCACCGTGCGTTTATGCCTGCGTCGCAGGTTGATCTGAATCACATCGCTGATCTCGGTGTGTATGTCGGCGAGAAGATTACTTGCATGATTCAGAAGATTGATCGTCGCGGTGCGGGGAACATTATCTGCTCACGCCGCGAGATTTTGATGAAGGAGCGCGAGGGGGCGATGACCAAGCTCAAAGACTCGCTCAAGATAGGCGATACGCTCGAGGGCACGGTCCGCAAGATCATGGACTTCGGCGCGTTTGTTGATCTTGGCGGCGTTGACGGCTTGATTCATATCAATGACCTGGCACACGAACGCATCAACCACGGGGCGAAGAACATCGAACGCTTCGTCACCGAAGGCAGCAAGGTCAGTGTTCAGATCCTCAAGCTTGATTGGGAAGAGAACCGGATCGGGCTGGGGATGAAGCAGCTCCAGGCGGACCCTTACAGCGCGGTCGCGTCGGAAGTTGTCGAGGGTGCGGAAGTGACCGGCAAGGTTACCAAGATCATGGACTTCGGTGCATTCGTTGAGGTTGCTCCTGGTGTTGAAGGCCTCGTGCATATTTCTGAGCTGGACTGGAAGCGTGTCAACACGGTTTCGGATGTGGTTCAGGAGGGCGAGATTGTTCAGGTCAAGGTGCTGAGTGTCAGTGCTGAGGATCGTAAGATTTCACTGTCGATGAAACAGCTCAAGGATCGGCCGCAGCAAGAAGGCGGCGGCGGTGGGCGTGGCCGCGGCGGTGGTCGTGGCGGTCGTGATGAAGCGGTCGTCAAAGAAGAGAGTCCGGAACTGCGTCGTATGCGTGAGAAGGCCAAGCACAACCCGGTCGCTCAGAAAAAGGGCGGCGGGCTCGGCAGCTCCGGCGGCATGGGCATGGGGCTCGGCGATCTGAAGCTTTAAAGGCGGTTTGATCAATAGAATATTACTTAGCCGCCCATGATTTGATTGCGGGCGGTTTTTTGTTGGGTGTATACTTGCGGCGATGAAGTATGTGCATCCTGATATTGTTGTTGGCGAACCGATCCCGGAGATTGAGCCTCGGATTGACCAAGACCGCCTCGTGATCGTCCGGCGTTGGAATGTTTGGTGGCGTTGGAGCTGTGTGTTAGCGATACTCTTGGTCGCGGTTTCGTTACTGATCAGAGCCGGCCTGGTTGCCGGGATCGGGTTGATGGTCGCCCTCATGGTGCTCTGGTTAATGCCGATCATCCGTCCAAAGATGCGGGCCGAGATCCGCAATGTACGCAGAGCGAACAGTCTCCGGGGCGATGCCAATGTTAATGCTTGGAGTATCCCGTTCCGAGATAATGCCCAATGCCAGTTGTTAAGTTTGACGCCGATGGTCTTTGCACCACTCATCGTCAGCGGCTCCGGAGGGCTGAGCAGTATATTTTTGTACACGGGGATATACGCATTCATGGGCGGTCTCGGGGTCATCATCTACGGCTTCCACGCCCGCCAGCCAGGGCAAATCTCATGCGATAAATGCTCCTATCCCCTGACTGGGCTCACCATTGACTGCAGATGCCCGGAGTGCGGGGTTTGGATTCTTGCCGCCAACTACACCACAGATTGTCCTCGTATCCGATCCCCATGGTTCATGCGCATTGGGCTGGTCATGTCAGCCATGGGCGGAGTACTGGTTTACACCAGCTTCGTCAACCCCGCGGCTTTCTACGCCCCGGTTCCAAGAGCCGTTCTCTTTAATCTTGCGCCGGCCGACCAGAAAGCATTTGAGCGATTGATCAACAGTCCGATCACTCAAGAGGAGACCGATCAGCTTATCGAACGCTTCATCTCAACCGATGTATTCGACGATGGCGCATGGGGCTCCTACCGACAGCGGCAGTGGCTTGGCGAGCAGTTCGCTGTGGGATCGCTCAGCGATGAACAGGTGGATCGGATCATTGAACCCTACTTGGACCTGAGCATCAGCGCCCCAGACACGGCGCAGGTTGGCGACCAGGTTGCGCTCTGGATCAATAGCGCGAATCAACTCGGTTATTCAACCGACTTCAACCCGCTTTTGTACTTCGGCGGCTTCATCATCGGGCAGGATCCAACACCAAGAGCGCAGGCCACGCGACCCGATCAACTTGCGGATATTCAGAACATCAAGCACGATGTCCCCAGCACCCGGCGTCCTATTTTGGTATCGCCCGAGACGGTGTGGATTCCTGAGGAGCCGGGGGTCATCGAGATCAATGCAACGATTGTGATTGCAATCTTTCCGAGTAGGACGAACGCTCAGCTTGCCTGGGGAGATGGCGGGCACGCCTTCGATGTCCAGCCTGATTGGGTCAGGGTGATCAATCTTCGGCACACCATTGCCGTTGAACCCGCCTCTGGGGGCGATGAGGGCGGGTAGCGGGTTCCTGTCTAGTCAAAATAAACGAGATCCAACGGACCTAAAGGTGGATTATTCTTGCCCTGTGGACAAGGATTCTTGTATGATCGAACTTCTGCACTACCTCCCGATCGGTTCCACTGTCATTTCTATTCTCTTTGTGGTCGCGCTGACGATCCGTGCGAAGAAGCGGGAGTGGCCGCCGCACTTGAACTGGTGGATCTTTGGGGTCGCGTGTTACGGGCTCGGGACACTGCTCGAATCCATCATCACAATCAACGGCAACACACTCGCGCTCAATCGCTGGTGGTACTGGGCGGGCGCGATCCTCGGGGGGTACCCGCTGGCGACGGGCTCGGTGTATCTACTCCACAAGCGGAAGACGGCCAACATCCTCACAGGGCTCTCGCTGATCGTTGTGATCGTGGCGACGGTGGCCGTGTTTATGACGCCTTTGAATGCTGAGAATCTCAATGTCGCTAAGCCGAGTGGGAATGTGATCGAATGGACCTGGATCCGGATGTTGACGCCGGTCATCAACTTGTATGCTGCGTTCTTTTTGATTGGGGGTGCGCTCCAGTCAAGCCTGCATTTCTTTGAGAACCCCTCGATGCGCCAGCGTGCGTATGGCACAGCCTTGATCGCACTCGGCGCGTTGCTCCCTGGGATTGGCGGGTCGATGGCTAAGGCTGGGTATGTCGAGGCGTTGTACCTTGGCGAGTTCCTCGGGATTATTCTGATCTGGTGGGGGTATGAGCTTTGCACGCGGGATCCCAATCCGTTCAAGAACCCGATCGCCATGCCCGCTCCAAAGTTGGATCAGGAGCTGGAGCTTGAGACCGATTAGTTTGGCGGGTCTCGCTTGAGGATCGGAATGACGTGGCATACTTGGTTATGGATTCGATCGACGGGTTCAATTCACTTGTTATTCGCCGCCCGGATTACTCCGAGTGCTGGGGTGGAACGGCACTGAACTGATATCGTGAGATAAGTATCAAGTGTGTTAGACACGGGGTCCATGCTCTTTGTTTTTATTGTGCGGTATGCGTTAGCGTCTGGTATTGGCTGGACGCTGTTTTGTTGTGGAGCGATAATGTCGAGTATGCCGGAAACAGCCGTCACATTCGGCAAGGTCAACCCAGAGTTTGGATCCGATACTTCTGCTGCGTCAATATTCAGGTTTGAGTGGTTTTGGGCGGGGTCAATTGCATACTTCAATACGCTCATTGATGATTCGGGTAGTGAGTGTGAGACAATTTACCGAACTGGTTGTCGTACGATGGGATATGAAAACCACCACTCAACAGCATGATCAACAACGAACTGGAGTCGTCATGGCACTTAAACTTACATCAGCACTCACAATCTGCACGATGATGTCGTGCTCGATGACGATCACGATGAACAGCCGGGCCGAATCGAATATGGAAGCTGAGGCTAACACAGATACATCCTCGGATAATATTTTCTGGGAGAACGACCGATGGCAGGACCGTGTTCCTCGCGAGCCTATGTGGTTTATTAATGCCGGGTCATCAACCCGGAATAGTAACTTTCACCCTGAAGACAATGAGTTTGGATTGAGTGTCTGGTGGCGTGGACCAAACGCTTTAAATGCATTCTTGGGTAAGATTGAAGAGGGTTATGATCTCGGAGCTCGCTGGTTCTTTATCAATCGGCCAATGGGTACGCCTGGCAACACGCACGTTCCTGGCGCGAGTTGGTTGACAATGAGCGAGGAAAAGAGAGTAAGCCTTCCCGAACGCCTAGCAGATGCGTTAATTGATCAGTTTGACGAGCCGGTTCATGTTGTTTGGTTTGTCGGATCAAACATGACCGACCCCCGCGAATATCCTGGATGGACAGAATCGCGTCAGAGCGAGTTCTATGAGGTTGGTCAAAACCGTACGTGGGATGAAATTGTTGGGTCGCGGATCACTTTGGGTGGATGGATTTCTACAGGGGCATCCGGGATTGGGATCGATAACTCTGCAGGGGTTTCTGAACGAGAACACTTCATTCGCCTTTCCCAAGCGCTCGGGCAGTTCCCATTCAATATCAATATCTATGGTGAAGCGTACCCTTTGTTGTATCGCAGTAATGGTTCTGTAGATCTGGATCAATACCAGACGCCGCTCTTTGATTTACCGGCGATTGAATCGATGTCCTGGATTAGTATTCCCTCGTATATTGATTCTCGATGGCCGGATTTTTCCCAAACCAGTGCCTTCCCTCTTGATCCCGACACTACACGAATGTTCGTGTGGTTTAACCGATCAAACGCTTATTATGGCGATGAAAGTAATCGGGTTCAGCTTGTTCATCGGTTCCTCGACCAGAACCTTATTCCCATAACTTCAGATCCCGTCATTTTGAGGGAGTCGATCAACCGTCTCCGTTATGGGATCGAAGCGCCGCAATCCAACACGGGTGGTGGCACAGACAACTCTGTGACCCAAGACGACAGCGGTGAGCCGGGCTTCGGATATGGTGGCTCCTTTGCGCGGGATAGCGCAGTCGGTGGCGGAGGTGGTGGCGGAGGTTCTGGCGGTGGTGGTGGCGGTTCTGGTGGTGGCGGTTCATCCGGTGGCGCCAGTGGGCAGCAGGCGGCAGCGGGGATATCTGGTCAAGGTTCAGGGGAGTCAAATATCATCACTGTGCGGGCGACATCATCATCTGCTACAGAGATCGTTGTTGTCGAAGAGACAAACTGAATCAAGACAGTTCCTAGATCAAAAATAATAAGCACTACGTTCCTGTCGACCCGAAGCCTCCGGTGCCTCGGGTTGTTTCGTCGAGTGAATCGACTTCTAGGATAGTTGCGTGGGAGACGGGGGCGATGACGAGCTGGGCGATGCGCATGTTGTGGGTGATGTCGATTGGTTCTTTGCCGAGGTTAATGAGTGCGACGAAGAGTTCGCCTCGGTAGTCTGCGTCGATGGTGCCCGGTGCGTTTGGGACGGTGAGCCCGTGCTTAGTAGCGAGCCCTGAGCGGGGGCGGACCTGACCTTCGAATCCTGCCGGAATAGCGCAGGCGAATCCCAGTGGGATCTTGACGATCTCGCCCGGGCATGCGGTGACTGTTTCTGGGGCATCATGTCTTGGGAGACAAGCGGCCAGGTCAAGTCCTGCCGCAAGCTGAGATTGGTACTGAGGGATGGTGGCACGGTCATCGAGCTTCATGAAGCGGACCGTGGCGACAGATTGACCATCGGCTGGGGAAGGTTGGGGGGAGGCTTGGGTTGATTGAGGTGTTGGGGTCATGCCCGGACGATAGGGCGATGGGAAGGGTTGGGGATCTTTAGTGGATCGCGAGTTCTTCGTCGCTGAGGTTGCGGCGGAGATCGTCGATCACGCGATTGAAGGAATCGATGAGCTTGCGGGTCGAGGCGATCGCATTGTCCATAGACGAGTTGCCTGTGACACGTTTGAGGAGATCATCCTGATGGATCGCGGCGAGATTGCTTTCGGAAATTCTCTTAGCATCGAGCAACGATGTGAGGAGCTTGGTGGCCTCATCGCGGCGGTGGGTGGTCTGGGAGAGGATTTGTTTTTTGTCGAGATCGAGCCTTGTGCTGCCGGCGGGGTGTGTGCTAGTTGCCGAGTCGGTGATGTCTTGAGCTATAGATGAAGTATTCATTGGTTTGGTAATCGTGGACATGTCGCCTCCGTGTGGTGTTGGCATTGTGTCTCTCTCTAAAAACCTCTCCCAAGGTATCGGTCCATTCCGAAGAGCTAATTGTCCCATGTCGAGTGCCCGGAGTCAAATCGGGATGAAACGAGGGTCAAAACTTGCCGGAATCACCCTGCATAATCAGTTAATCCCCCCAAATCAGGGTGATATTCCAGGGTTACTCATCATCATCGTCATCATCAGGTCTGGATCTTGTGGGTTTGAGCGTTTTTTTGCCTAGGAATCCGAGCTGTACAAACAGACCCAGAATCGCGATGATGATCCATGCAGCGGCCCAAACCACCGCTGAGCGATCCAGGAACCCCGGGATCTCGCCGTTGCGGGCGGTGAGCAGGGCGATCCCCGCGCCGATCCACGCGGCTGATCCGGTCAGGCTGGTGACGAGCGCGGCGGCCCTTGTGGGCATGACAACTCCGATGAGCAGCCCGAGCCCGATACCTGCGAACATAGAGGAGAAGGCGATCATCTTGTCGCGTGCGGGGCGTTTGTCGAGGTCGTTTTGGACGGTCTCAACAACACGCGCGACAAAGGCGCGTGATCGCTCCGCGGCATCAAGGAGATCGCTCTTAGTCTCGTCGTCGATCAACGGATCATCTGTCCCTGAGTTCAGTAGATCGACCGAACGTTCCGCGGCTTCGCGAGCGATCGCGTCAGTGGTCGCATCCAAGGCATTGGTCATGGTGTCGCCAGAGTCCACGATTGCTGATTCATTGGGTGTTAGATCGCCGGAGGTTGTTGGATTAAAGCTCAGATAAACCATAGCACCCAGCAGCCCCGCGGCTCCGAAGGCGATCGCGGCTGTCAAGGTGATGACCATGCGGAACATGGCGAGCATAACCAGTCCGCCGATGATCGCGCCGGCAAGCAGGCCGGTGAATCCGGGGGTGATTGAGAAGCCCCCGAGTTCGAAGGGGGGGAGCCCGGTGAGCGGGAGGATGGTGGTGCCTACGAATCCGCCGATGGCGACACCGAAGAGGAAGAAAACGGGCTTGACAATTTTGGCACCGAAGAGCCAGAGCAGCAGTCCGCCGGCGAGGAGGAAGAAGAGGGAGACGGAGCCTCCTTCTGGAAGGGACTGGGCGAGGATGAGTTGTTGCGTTGGGTCCATGATGTATTCTTGGGGATTATGGGGAAGGGGTTTCTGGGGCGGTCTGGGGATCAGAACGCTGAGAATGGATGAAATATCGGACAATCATACGCGAATCGGGCATGTTCATTGACGATTGTGGGCCGCAATGGCGATAAGGTCGTATCTATGGCGAAAAAGAACACAAACGAAAGCTCAAACAAGTCTGGTGAGGAGTCGGCGATCGATTCGGCGGCTCTCAATGATCTGAGGGGCAAGATCGACACCATCGACAAGAAACTCGTCGCGATGCTTAACGAGCGGGCGGGGTTTGTGGTTGATGTGGGGGATATCAAGCGTGGTTCTGATACACCAATTTACGCGCCGCACCGCGAGGCGGCGGTGCTCCAGCGGGCCTTGGACAATAACGATGGGCCGCTGCCTAACCGGACGATCGAGGCGATTTACAGAGAGATGATGTCGGGATCGTTTGCGCTCGAGCGTCCGTTGAGTATCGGGTTTCTCGGGCCTCCGGGGAGCTACTCGCATCAGGCGTCGGTGAAGCAGTTTGGGTCGTCGGTTGAATACTCGGATCTGCGCCGGATCGGTTCGGTTTTCTCTGAGGTTCGTCGCGGGCATGTGAACTATGGGCTGGTGCCGATCGAGAACTCGATCGGTGGGGGGATTACAGAAACATTGGATGCTCTGCGCGAGCACGCGGGGAAGGTCCGGGTGTATGCCGAGATCCAGATCGCGATCCATCACATGTTCTTGAGTGATGCTGATCCCAAGGACATCCGCCGGATTCACTCGAAGCCTGAGGTGTTTGAGCAGTGCAGGTCGTGGATCAATGCCAACTATCCCAAAGCTGTCCTCTGCCCTGATGCTTCAACGAGCCAGGCGGTCAAGACGGCATTAGAAGAGAATAAAACCGCCCGCGAGATTGGTGCCGAGCCGGGCGCGGCGGCGATTGCCTCGGAGCTTGCTGGGGAGCTTTATGGGCTGCCCTGTTTGCAGAACAGCATCGAAGATAATCCCGACAACATCACGCGGTTTTATGTGATCTCGCAGGAGAAAGCGGGGCGGACGGGGGACGACAAGACCGCGATTACCTTTGTGACCGAGGACAAGCACGGGGCGCTTGTTGAGGTGCTCCAGTCGTTCCACAACGCGGGGGTGAACCTGAGCCACATCGATAAGCGGCCGTCGGGACGCGAGAACTGGAACTACACTTTTTACATCGACGCGACGGGTCATCGTGATGATCCCGAGATGGTCAAGGCCCTTGCGGATGCTTCGGTCCATTGCAAAGAGATCCATGTGCTCGGATCGTTCCCGCGATCGCAGCGGATTCTCTGATGTCCGATCCGGCTCCGCTCATATGCGTACAGTTGTGTAGATGAACACGCTTCCAACCATTTCGATTTCGATGGGCGATCCCGGCGGGATCGGGCCTGAGGTACTGGTCAAGGCTCTTTCAGAGAACGGGCGGCGCAAGTACGCACGCTATGTGATTCACGGATCGGCGATGGTGATGCACCACGCGGCGCAGGTGTGCGGGGTGGACCCGTTCTGGTGGCAGGTGGATGCGAGATCGCCGCTGGCATCAACTATGGACGCGCATTCTGTTGTGCTGATGGATTCTGATCCGCAGATGAAGGACGAAGGGATAGAGCTGACAATGACGCCTAAGGCGGATCATGTGTCGGGGGCGATGAGTTTCCGCTGGGTGATGCAAGCGATCGAGGACACGATGCGGGATGAGGGTGACCCGCTGAGGGCCAATGCGATCGTGACGGGGCCGATCAACAAACTCGCGTGGTCGATGGCGGGGAAGAAATATCCTGGGCATACAGAGTTGATCGCCCGTGCGCTCGGCGAGCGACGCTTCGCGATGATGTTTGTTGGTGACAAGCTGCGGGTGGTGCTGGCGACTGTGCATATCGCGCTCAACGACATTCGCGATGTGCTGACCATCGGGAAGGTGCATACCGCGATTGATTTGGGGAATCAGGCGTGTTTGGATCTTGGGATCAAGCGACCACGCATCGCGGTGTGTGGGCTCAACCCGCACGCGGGCGAGGACGGGTTGATGGGCGACGAAGAAATTCGGCTCATAAAGCCTGCGATTGATCTTGCGAAGGGCACGGGGATCCATGTCGATGGGCCTTTCCCTGCCGACACGATTTACCGGCCTGCGATGGACGGGAAGTTTGATCTGGTTGTGGCGATGTACCACGATCAGGGGCTGATCCCGATCAAGCTGCTTGAGCGGGATCTTGCGGTCAATGTCACGCTCGGGCTCGGGGACATCGTTCGGACCTCGCCGGATCATGGGACGGCGTTTGATATCGCGGGGCAGGGGATCGCGGATCCGGGGTCGATGGCTCATGCGATTGATCTTGCTGTGGAACTCAGCGGGGCACGCTGCCGAGAACAAGTTTCATAAACGATTTGTAGCAAGTGATTTGACAAGTGCTTGTTTTCTGGTACCATCGGTCACTATGAAACTTAATCGCTGACATCACGACCCGTCAAATTTTGACAAAAATGTGAACGATCCCGCATCTACACGCGGTGAGCGTCGGTACGAGAGTTTTAGCTACACGATATATTTGGATATTGAAGATGACAGAAGTACACGAATCAACTTCGGTTGATCGGCCTACCGATCCGCCGTCCATAGAACCATCATCGCCTGAAACAGGCGGACAGGATTCCTCTGCGCTCAGGGAGATGCTTACGATCGCGATCCCTTCGGTCGCGACGATGACTTCCTACACAATCATGGCGTTTGTTGACAAGTTCATGGTCAAGGACATCGGGGAAGACCCCGTTTACATCTCTGCTCAATCCAACGGGTCCATGTTTGTCTGGATGTTCATGGCGTATGTCCTTGGGATGAACGGTGTGATCAACTCGTTCGTATCCCAGAACCTCGGCGCGGGCAAAGCAGAACGCGGGGCGGCGTACGCGTGGAACGGGCTTTGGATCGGGCTGCTGTATTTTGTGGTGCTGATGGTGCCGATGTACTGGATGATCCCGGGTCTGTTCTCGCAGTCTTGGATGTTTGGCAGCGATCAGCAGCTTGCGGGACTCAGTACGGATTACGCTCAGGTAGTTTTGCTTGGCGGGGTTTTTGTAATTGCGGCGCGGTCGTTGCATCACTATTTTTACGGGATGCACCGGGCCAATGTCGTGCTGGTATCGGCGGTCGCGGGGAACCTGACGAATGTGTTTGTGAACTTGTTGCTGATCTTTGGCGACAAGGGGATGCCTGTGCCTGAGGGGTGGCTCGGGAGTTCTGTCATCGGGCCTGTATCCCAGCCGATCGCGGCGTTGGCCTCGTCGATGGGGATTGAGGCGATGGGGATCACTGGTGCTGCTATCGGTACGCTGATGGGGAGTGCGGTGGAGTTTGTTGTGCCGTTCCTGCTGTTTTTAAGCCCCAGATACGCGCGGCTCTTCGGTACACGCAAGGCGTGGAAGCTGAGCGCCAAGTGCATCAAGGATCTGTTCAAGGTGGGCACATGGCCTGGGTTTATGTTTATCAACGAGATGGCGTGCTGGACGATACTGATGGTTTGGCTGGTTCCGCGCGGCGGTGAGGCGGTGGGGGATGACCCGGTGCTTCATAACACGGTTGGTTGGATTGCGCTGCAGTACATGCACCTGAGCTTTATGCCTGCGGTTGGGATCTCGATTGCGACGCAGGCGATGGTTGGGAAGGCGATGGGGATGGGGCGTCCTGATATCGCACTTGCCATAACAATGCTTGCGCTCAAGATCACGCTTGGGTATATGGGATTGTGCGCGCTGTGCTTTGTGGTATTCCGCGAGCAGTTGATTGAGGTGTTTATTAATGATGGCACATCGGCTGAGGAAACGGCGCGGCTCATCGAGATCGGCGTGCTCATTATGATCGCGGCGGCGGTGTTCCAGATCTTTGATGCGGTGGCTATTACGCTGACCGGCGCCCTTCGCGGGGCGGGCGATACGGTGTGGCCTGGGATCGCGACGATCATTTTGTCGTGGGTTTGCATTCCGGGGATCGGGTACGCGATGATCATATTCGCGCCTCAGCTGGGTTCGATTGGGCCTTGGATCGGGGCGTCGTTGTACATCATCGGGCTCGGGATCGCACTGGGATTCCGGTTCTATGGCGGAAAGTGGAAGACGATGACGCTGGTGGACCCCGATGCCAAGCCCGATCTGGATCCGTTTGATGATGTTTTGCCTGATCCGACCCTGACAAGTGGCTAATGCGTTGGCTGCATGAGACTTGCGTTTGGGGGGTTGTGGGCCTAGACTTACGACCGCCTGAAGGAGATTTCGGGCTTATTTGATAAGAATGACCTGGAGAACACATGACCAACGATCCAATGGACATGGTTGTCGGGGCTTCGGCCGCCGCTGCCGACGCTCAGACCGCCCTTGATCTTTTCGAGAAAGCCAAAGCGATGTTCAACGATGGACAACGCGTTGAGGGCATCAGCACGATGCGTTCGGCACTGGCCGCCGATCCGCAGAGCTTGGACATCGCGTTCCAACTCGCATACCAGCTCGATCTTTCGGGCGACGAGGACGAGGCGCTGGCTCTCTACGAGCGTGTCTGTGAGCACTCGCCGGCACCGATCAATGCACTCATGAACCTCTCGGTTCTGTACGAGGATCACGGGGACTATGTCCGCGCTGAGCGTTGCTTGCGTCAGATCCTTGATACCAACCCAAACCACGCACGCGCTCGTCTGTTTATGACCGATGTGCTCGCGTCTAAGGGGATGATGGTTGAAGAAGAGAACGAGCGCGATGTGATGAAGCGTCGTGCTCTGCTCGATACTCCGGTAACAGATTTCGAGCTGACCGTTCGTGCTCGTACCTGCCTCAAGAAGATGAACATCCGTTCGCTCGGTGATCTGATCCGTATCAACGAATCGGAACTCATGAGCTACAAGAACTTCGGCGAGTCCTCACTCGACGAGATCAAGCGGATGCTCAGCATCAAGGGCTTGAAGCTCGGTCAGGGTCATGAAGACGCCCACCGCGTTGCCCGTCGACAGATCCTTGAGAAGCTCAAGGGTTCAGGCAAAGAGCAGCTCCTTGGCAAGCCAGTTTCTGAACTCCAGCTCACCGTCCGTGCCCGCAAGGCGCTGCAGATGCTCAATATCCAGAGCATCGGCGATCTCTGCTCGCACACCGAGGCGGAACTGATGGGTGTTAAGAACTTCGGTTCGACCTCGCTCGTCGAGATCCACGAGAAGCTGACCAACTTTGGTTTGTCGCTGCGGATCATCGAAGACGACGAATAATCAGCCCGCAAGTTTGACGTTAAAAAGCCCGGTTCTGCCGGGCTTTTCATTTGCGTGGATGGGAATCATCGGGTACGATCTGTTTGTATGTTACCCCTTGCCTGAAATCCTTATCGTCTATACATGCCAATGAGCGGAGCCGAGCGAGGCTCGCTTTGATGATGGTGTCGTTGCGTCTCATTTGAAAGCACCGGCACGACAAGGATTCACAGTTGAAATATCACGACAAACACGCCCGCCAAGACGGCGGCTTTCAGTGCATACATTGCAAAGATTTCGTATCGCATCAATCGTTCGGAACCAACCAACGCAACCATTGCCCGTCTTGTCTCTGGTCGAGGCATGTCGATGACTACATCGGGGATCGGCGGTCTCCATGTGCCCAGCCGATGGAGCCGATCTCGATCGCGGCTCGTGCGGATGGTGAATGGGTCGTTGTTCATAAATGCACCGGGTGCGGGCAGCTCCGCACCAATCGGGTTGCGGGGGATGACGACGAGCTGGCGTTGCTTGCTTTGGCCCTGCGGCCGATCTCATCGCCACCGTTCCCAATGGATGTTTTACCGAGGCACCGAAAGTAATCGATTCGATGACTGATCATGTACACATCACCGGGCGAGTCCCGGTTTTTTATTGAGCGGGGTCCTCTCGCTCGCCGGTTTTCTTGAATGCCAGTCGGCCCTCGGTGTAATCCTGGGCAGAGCCTTCGATGGTGGGGGGTTGGGGGTGACCCGCTTTGTGCTGGGCGTGGAGGTCTTTGAGGTAGGGGACGCACCAGCCGCACCCGGTCCCGGCTCCTAGGCATTCTGAGATTAACGAGGCAACCTTTGGGTCTTCTCTGGCAAGGTAGCTCCGGATCTTGACAAGCGGTACATGGAAGCACAGGCAGACATCATCGTTGGGTTTCATGGCTATGGCTCCGTTTGAAGCGGGCGGGTGAGTTGTGCTATTGTATAGGGGTGTTGTTGGGGTTGTGTGACCAGATCACGATTGCTGGGAGTTTGAATGGTTCTTTACTTTATTGCAACGGTGTTCCTCTCAGCGACGCTGTTATTTTCGATGCAACCGATGGTTGCCAAGACGCTGCTTCCAGTCTTTGGAGGGAGTTCTTCTGTCTGGACCACCTGCATGCTGTTCTACCAGACGGTGCTACTGCTTGGGTATCTGTATGCTCACTTTGTCATGAAGCGTGTGCCTCGTCGGGTACAACTCTTTGGTCATGTCGCGATGCTGATCGTCGCACTGGTCGCGGGGTATATGTTTGATACGCCGGTGGCTCCTGCCGAGGCGTCTGTGTTCCCGGTGCCCTGGTTGATTCTGCAGCTTGCGTTGGTGTCTGGTTTGCCGTTCTTTATGATTTCAAGCGCGGGGCCTCTGGTCCAGGGCTGGTTTGCACGAACGGGGCATGGGCGTTCGCATGATCCGTATTTTTTGTATGCCGCGAGTAACGCGGGGAGTCTGATCGGATTGCTGGCGTATCCGTTTGTGATCGAGCCGATGCTCGGTCTTGATACGCAGCGATCGTTGTGGCTCGGGGGCTTTGGTGTATTTATTGTGCTCAGCGCGGGTGCGATCCTGATGACCCGGAAGGGGCACGTGGAAGATCCGCACGCCCCGCCGGGCGATGTGCTCGCGCCGCCTGAAGACTCGGCGAAATCTGACAAGCCCGATCGGCCTATTGATTGGCGACGGCGTTTGCGTTGGATGTTTTACGCGTTTGTCCCATCATCGATGTTGCTTGGTGTGACGAGCCATATCTCGATCGATATCGCTTCTTTCCCGTTGCTCTGGGTGCTTCCGCTGGCGGTATATTTAATCACGATGATCGTGGCATTTGCTGTCGATGCTCAGAAACTGGTTGAATCGATCCGTCGTCCGATGGTGATTGCGATCATCGGCGCGACGATCCTGGTGCTGGCCTCCGACGCTCAGGCGTACGCGCCGATCAAAGCACTTGTTGCTATCCAGCTCTTAATACTCGGAGTCGTCGGGCTAATGGGGCACGGACTGCTCTCGGGTGATCGTCCCAGCGCCAAGCACCTCACCGAGTTTTATCTGATCATGTCGGTAGGTGGTGCTCTTGGGGGTTTGTTTAATGGCATCGTGGCACCGTTGATCTTTGAAACCACTCTCGAATATCAGATCGTACTGATTTGTGCGGTGGCGTTGCTTCCATGGAATCGAATCCGAGAGATCACCGATGCGAAGCTCAAGCGGAAGGCGATGCTGGTCCGGGTTGGGCTGCCGGCTCTGAGCTTGTCGTACATGTTCATTATGGGGTTCTTTGCGGGTGATATTTTGAACTTCATTGGTGTGGGTTTGGTGAATGATCTCACATTCCGATTCGCACTCATGATATTCGTGCCTGCGCTCATGGTTTATTTAGCATGGAACGACGGGTTGGCGTGCATGCTTGTGCTTGCTGTGCCGCTGGGCACCTCGGCGTATGACGATCAGACCAACCCAATGATCCAGTACCGTGAGCGGACATTTTATGGCGTTCTGAGTGTGGTCAATACGCCTTATTATGATCCCGTCATCGAGCAGCCGGTTCTGATTCGTAGTCTGCTCCACGGGACGACGGACCACGGCATCCAGGCTGACGCGCGTGATTACCAAGGGATGCCGCTCGGGTATTATCATCCTGAGAGCCCCTGCGCAATGGTGATCGATGCAATGAAAGATCTTCACCCCGAGGGGATGCGGATGGGAGTGGTAGGGCTCGGGACCGGGGCGATCTCGGCCTTTAACCGTCCGGTTGATACCACGCGTTTCTTTGAGATTGACCCCGGGGTCGCGGAGATCGCCGAGGACTCAGCAAACTTCGGCTACTTAAGCGAGGCTGATGGGCGAGTAGATGTTGTTCTTGGTGACGGAAGGTTGCTGCTCGAAGAAGAACTCCGAACCAACGAGCCGCTCTATGACTTGCTGGTAATCGACGCGTTTAGTTCGGATGCGATCCCTGTGCATCTGCTGACCTACGAAGCGATCGGGTTGTACTTTGATCGGCTTACTAGCGATGGTGTTGTGCTTCTTCATATCTCGAATCGACACCTTGATCTGCATCCCCTCGTGTTTGAGCTCGGTTCAGCGCATAACGCTACGGTGCTGTACCGGAATCAGCTTAAATCGGAGATCGAAGAAGGACGGAGGCAGTATTGGCTGGCCTCGACATGGATGGTGTTGACCAAAGACGATCAATCCGCACAAGCACTATTTGAGAACGGGATGGAGAAAATGATGTTCTCTGAATCGAAAGTACGCATGTGGACCGACCAATACTCAAACATCCTCTCGCTGTTCAATAAATAGCATCAACCCAAGCCTCCAATCGGCCGATCGGATGACCAGATGACCCAGCATGCACAAAGACTCTCGTACCAGACCGCCGGTGAATCCCACGGGCCGTCCCTCGTCGCCACCATTCTTGGTGTCCCTGCGGGAGTGGAGATCGACACCGAGGTCATCAATCGCGAGCTTGCCCGGCGCCAGGGCGGGTATGGGCGTGGGGGCCGCCAAAAACTCGAGACCGATACCGTCGAAATCCTAACCGGGGTCCGGCTCGGGAAGTCCATCGGGGCACCGATCACGATGCTTGTGCGGAACCGGGATTCACGACTCGATGATCTTGAAGCCACGCCACCTGTGTATCGCCCAAGACCCGGTCACGCGGATCTAGCGGGATCGATCAAATGGTTGACAACCGATTGCAGAGAAACACTCGAACGCGCCAGCGCACGCGAGACCGCTGCAAGAGTCGCGGCGTGCTGCATCGGACGGCTAATGCTCAAACAGATTTTTGATGTCGAGGTCTTCGGATTCGTCCGCTCGATCCTTGATGCCCAAACCGGAGTCGAGGTTTCGTATGACAACCACGCCGAGCTGGTCATGAATCGCGATGAATCAGCGACATACACGCTCGACCCCAAAACAACCGACAAGCAATGCGCCATCATCCGTCAGACCAAATCCGACAAGGATACCGTCGGGGGCGATGTCGAGTGCCATGTATTCAACTGCCCTCCCGGAGTTGGTTCGTCGATGAACTGGTATGAGAAACTCGACTCACGGATCGCCGGTGCGGTGATGGGGATCCAGGCATTCAAGGCTGTGGGGATCGGGCTTGGTGGCGAATGCTCCAGGCGGCTCGGTTCACAACTCCACGATCCGATCGCGTTTGATTCCTCCAAGACAAACTCGCCATCGCTGGGATTTGTGCGATCCTCGAATAATGCCGGCGGCTTAGAGGGCGGGATGACCAACGGGCAGCCGATTGTGGTGACGGGGACTATGAAACCAATCGCCACGCTGCTCAAAGGCCTTCCGAGTGTTGATCTCAACACAAAGCAATCCGAGGATTCGCAGTACGAACGCAGCGACATCTGTGCGGTCTCGGCGGCCAGTGTCGTGATGGAGAACGTCGTCGCCTTCGAGGTTGCGGCGGCCTTTATGGACAAGTTCGGCGGCGACAGCGTCATCGAAACACGCGGCAACTACGACGCGTTCCTCGATGTCGCCCGCACGCTCCCGCTTGATTTTACAGACGACACCCCAGATACCGTGATCGCTTAGTTCGCTCTGAGTAGATCGACCTAATACATACAAACGCGGTGCAAACATGCACGCAGATTTGGCCGGTCATGTGAAGATGGGCTGTTTTCAATAGGCAATGGTGGCATGAACCCTTGCTCCGGGACGATGAACTTGTCTCGGCGCACTATGTATCTGCGAGATTAATTTGCTCTCTCTCGTGCGGCTTCGTCCTTCGGGGCTTGAAGCCGCGCTCCTCATTGTCCCCGCCTGCACCCACAGGCGGGGGCATGTTTTTTACTCGGATTCATCAATGCGTTCAAGCAATCGCGTGCTAATTGCGGGCCATTGATCGGGGATGATCGAGTACAGCGCTGAGCCTCGGAGATGCCCGTCTGGCATGATGAACTGATTGCGGAGGATGCCTTCAAACTCGGCCCCCAGTTTCAGGATCGCGGCCCTCGATTGCGCATTGCGTGCATCGGTCTTGAGCTCCACGCGGATGGCATTGAGTTCTTCGAACGCATGCTTGAGCATGAGGTGTTTCATCGCGGGGTTGATCTTGGTGCCCCGCGCGGATTTGGCGATCCAGGTGGATCCGATCTCGAGCCCGTAGTGATCCGGACGGATTGACATAAAGCTCGTCGAACCGACGGCGCGTTTGGTCGCGTTGTCGATGACGGTGAAGACGACGGAGTTGGTCCGCGCCATCTGAAACTCGATGTACCGCCGGACCTCGTTCTTGGTGCGGACCGCTGAACGCATGGGCATATACGCGAAGACCGAATCATCGAGCACTTCAACAAAGTCGTCGGCGTGCGTCAGGGCGATGGGCTCGAGCGTGACGATGCTATTGGAGAGTAACACCGGGCTGATAGCCATTGGATGGAGTCTGGAATGAGAGCTTGGCATAAACCAGTTTAGTACAGATTCTAGTGCAGTTCAGTAGGCGGCTAGTTCTGTGCGTGATTGTATGATTTATCGACGACGCCGCGATCCCATCAAACCAGCGCACAAGAAGATCCCAGCGGATCCAGGTGTTGGAATGAGCGATGTATCAACTGTAAACTCGATATACGCTTCGCCTACAAACGTACCTCCGCCTAACCACTGGGCTCCGAATCGCCCAGGCCGGATCACGCCATTGAAATCGTCCGTGATAAACGAGTGTGCGAAACTCCCATCGCCAGACCAGCCAAGAGATTCACCGGTGAGATACACCTGCTCTGATACAGAGTCTAAGACTGGTACATCAAATGTCATAAGGAAGTCTGACGCATCAACGGGGCTTGCCACCAAGTAGTTTTCGATTACAAGCGTTGTTGAGGTCACGCTACCTGTGACCGGTCCTAAATCACCTCCGAAGAAAAACCAGTCGAACGAGATCCCTGCATTCGATGGGAAGTCGTAGCGGACATCAAGGATCTGGGCGTTTGTGGAGCTCGATAGCGAGGCTAGTAGTGCTATTCCAACGGCGGAAGTGATTCGGTTCATCTAGTTTTCCTTCTCTCTGGGTGCCCAGGCTATTCTGGGTAATGGGTTTGGATGATTAATGAGCAGTGTACCAGATTGTCAATAGATTTCAAAGCAGATTTCAAATAAATTAATAAAGCCCCATTACGCGGTAATATGGCCGTATTTGATCAGAATTGAATGTGAAATCTCAGAACTTAATCAGTGGAGAACTCTGAATACCTCGGCTTCGTCGGTCAAACCTTGCTTGACCTTCCGCATCGCGTCGATCTTCATGGGTTCGAATCCCGAATCTACCGCCGCTTCGAAGAGCGTGACACCGTCGGCTCGCTTGGAAGTGAGTTGGCGGAGGGTGTCGTTCATGAGCATGAGTTCATGGGCCGCCAGCCGGCCCTTGTATCCGGTGCCGAAGCATGACTCGCAGCTCTCGCCGTTGTTGGTCCCGGTGCCGTTGCATGATGAGCAGAGCCGGCGCATGAGACGCTGGGCAAGCACGCCCAGCAGCGAGCTGGTCACAAGGTACGGCTCAACACCGATATCAAGCAGACGCGGGATCGCGCTTGGCGCATCGTTGGTGTGGAGGGTCGCGAGCACAAAGTGGCCCGTGAGCGACGCTTGGATCGCGAGTTGTGCGGTCTCGGGGTCGCGGATTTCACCGACGAGGATGACATCGGGGTCCTGACGAAGGAGTGACCGCAAACCTGTTGCAAAGGTGACTTGTCGTTTGACATTGACCTGCATCTGTGAGATGCCGTCCATGCGGTACTCGACGGGGTCTTCGATGGTCATGACATTGCGCGAATCGCGATCAATCCGGCCAAGCGCGGCATAGAGCGTGGTCGTCTTACCCGAACCGGTCGGCCCGGTGACAAGCAAGATCCCATTGGGTCGCTCTACGCAATCCATCAGGCGGGTCTGCATTGGTTTGGCCATGCCAACAGCGTCGAGATCAAGTTCCTGATTGGACTGATCGAGGAGGCGAAGGACGATGCGTTCGCCGTAGATTGTCGGGATGACTGAAAGGCGGATGTCGATTTTCTTTGAACCGATGCGCACGGTGGTCTGGCCGTCTTGTGGCGAGTGGCGATTGGCGATGTCCAGCTCGGTCATCACCTTGAGACGCGAGGAGATCGCTGGAGCAAGTGTCAGCGGCGGAGAGAAGGCATCAACGAGCATCCCGTCGATGCGGAAGCGGATGGTGAGGCGTTCTTCCATCGGATGAACATGGACATCAGAAGCACCCCTGCGGAGGGCTTCGAACAAGATCATGTTTACGAGACGAATAACCGGTGTCTGCCGAGCTTGTGCGAGCAGGTCGGTGGTTTTGCCGATTGCGCCGGCGGCTGATTCGATCGCGGACTGATCGAGCGGGATGTCCTCGACGATCTCGGTGACCAGATCCCCTCGTTGTTCATAGCCGCGGTTGATCAGGTTGGCGACGGCTGCTCGCGGCGAGAGCACCATGCGGATCGGCGCGTCAAGCTCGTCTTCGAGCATCGAAAATACACTGGGCTGCATCGGACGTGAGGTGGCGATGATATACACCGGTCCGTCACGCTCGACGCACGCGACCTGCACGCTGCGTGCCTTGACAGGGTCGATGAGTTCGTAGAAGCGGCTCGCGGAATCTGAGAGCTTGGGGTCCTGCTCGTAAGGCAGTCCTGTGCGCTCAGAGAGGAGTTTGAGGGCGCTCGACTCATCGAGAGCCATCGACTGGAGCATCACATCCCAAGGCTCGTCGTCGGAGCCGTCGATAGAGGCGAAGGCCCTGAGCTGATCGCCGCTGAGTTTGAGCGGACCCAACGCGCGGGCCGCTTCGTCCCATGCGTCAACGACGACGGGAGCCGCGTCTTTGGCGCGTGCGAGCCCTGAGGCTCCGTGCTTGCTTCTTTTGGCCAGTCCGTTTGATTTACCCATTGCGGTTAATCCATATTCCCGTTGGAGTTTGACTCGACCGTGTTTGGATCAATGAGCACAGGCGAAAGTGCCGGTGCGTCATCGGTAGGTTCCGGGGAGTTTGGGAGCGACGAGCGGTCCATTTCGAACGGGCTCTCGTTTGAATCATCGTTGATCACAGACGACGCGTTGATCGACACGCTCCGCAGATCAGGGACGCGTGGGTCCAGGTCCATTTCCGCATACGGGCCTTCGGACATGAGCTTGAGGTCCATAAAGTTCGGATCAGTCATGATCCGTGGCGTTAAGAATACATAGAGCTTGGACTTGGTGTTGATCTTGCTTGTATTTTTAAACAGTTCGCCGACGATCGGGATGTCACCGAGCAACGGGACCTTGATGACCGTGTCTCGAACATTGTCAACGGTAATCCCACCGATGACGATTGTCGCGTCTGAAGGGATCGTGGCGGTGCCCTCGACGGTGTTGCGGTCGCGTGGCGGCGGTGAACCATCGGTGCCTTGGGTAGCGGTGAAGTTTGAGAGTTCGACAAAGTATTCGAGCCGGAGGAATCCGCCGTCGGAGATTGAGGGGGTCACCGTCAGCGTGGTGCCCGCTTCTTCGAACCCTCCGAAGGAAGCGACGGTGCCGCTGTTGCTCGGGGTGATCTGCTGGAAAGGCTGCTCTGAGAGCGAGACAATCGTGGCTTCCTGGTTATCGTTGACCAAGAGCTGCGGGGTCGAGAGGATACGGACATCAGAGTTGGTCTGGTTGGCGTTGATGATGATGGGGATCTGGTTGGTCATAATGACCGCGGCGGTCATACCCGCAAGACCGGCGCTGACAGATCGGAGGTCGCCGAAGGTCGCGGTGTCGGCCAATCCAGAGAGTGTGCTGCCGGTATTAATCCCGAACTGACCGGCGTTGATCTGAGATTCAAAGGCGAGCGTGAAGTTCTCGGTATCGGAAACCGAAACAATCATCGCCTGAAGGAAGACCTGGGCTTTGCGACGATCGAGTCTTGCGATGAGTTTGGCCAGTTCGTCTTGTTGCTTGATCGGTGCGGTGACGAGTACCTGATTGTTGTCAGGGTCTGCGATCACCGAGACGACATTTGGATCAAACGCCGCGGAGACTTCTGATCCGCCGCCTCCGCCAAAGACCCGTGAGAACTCCGATGGTGATGATCCACGGCCTCCGCCCGATGATCCTGGCAGGAAGACAGAATCGCCGGTGCGTTGTTCGCCTGTGATGATCGCGGTCATGAGCTCTGCAACGATTTCTGCATCCGAGTGGCTCAGGACATAGTCCTTGATGACGACGCGTTCGTCTTCGGTGCCGAGCTCTTCAAGCAGGTCGGCGAGTTGCTGTTGCTGTGCGGGTGTGCCGTAGTAGATGATGTTCCCGCGTGTGGTGTCCACGACCATCACGGGGCCGCCGGTTGTGGTTGATGATTGCTGCGACTGGAATCCATTTGGCTGGTTGATCCGGATATTGGTTGACCCGAACGTGTTCTGTTGCTGATCATCGATGGAGATGACCTCGCCCAGCCCGCGGTTGCGCGCGATGTCGGCGATCTGGGCGGCCGAAGATCCGGCGAAGTAACTCTTGGGTTCGAGTGTGTTGGGGACATCGATGACATCGAGGACTTCCTGGACGCGTGTAATTTCAGAATCCGTCCCTTTGAAAATCAGTGCGTTGCCTTGGGGGTCCACGGTGATGCGGTCGGCCATGTTGGAAAGTGAAGCCGAGGAGAGCCCGATGCTGGGCTGTCCGCCACCGGTGTTGGCTGTCAAACGCTGATTGCCCGAGGCGTTCCCGCCGGTAAGTCCAACCGCCCGCTCCAATGCGACAGGTGCCGCGAGGTGCAGGAGCTCAAACCGGATGTACCGTTGGTCATCGTCAATCTGAATGAGTTGGGCGACGAGTTCTTTGATCCGCTGAATGTCGCGGGGCGGGGCGTTGATGATCAGCACGCCGAGTTCGTCAACAGGCTGGATCGAGTTGCCGCTCGCTTTGGTGGTGGTTCCCCCCGCGAGGGCCGCATCAAGCGCGGGTTTAATGAGCGAGGGCTTAATGTTGGGTGTCGGGATGATCTGGGTGCTTGGACGCTCAGAGCCCATCGTTGGACGGATATCTGAGATGGGCTGGACAACCCAAAATCCAGAGGCTGGCTCGTGTGAAATCGTAAAGGAATATATTTCGAGCATCGCATCGAGCAGGTCAATGAGTTTGCTCTTGGGAATCCTGACTGGTGCGTGGAAGGTAACCTCGCCGGTGGGGGCGCCCTTGACGGTGATATTAATATTGAGGGATGTACCCACATATTCGATCAGGGTGGTTAGCTCGATCGGTTCCGAGAACGCGCCGAATGAAACCATTGGTTCGCGTTGTCCGCGAGTGGGGTCACTCCGCTTGATGACTGGTGGCTGGCGTTTGGTTGCTTTCTGGTCTCCCCAATCCAGCAACGGCTCGATCTCCTTCTCAGCAGGATCGTTTACCGGCTGATCAGTTGGTTGATCTGTAGTCTGGGCGAATGCAAGCCCGGTGGACAGCAAGCAGGTGCAAAGCATGGCAAGGGTGGTCTTTTTGATCATGTGTAGTTGTTCAATCACTGGCCGAACTCCATAGTAATTCATACTGCCTGTCATGCCCATGTATGCTGGGGCAATGATCGTAGACGCGCCGGGCAAAATCGCCGCTCGATACACTCTTTTCGGAGCGCATCGTGGTGTGCCGTGAGTTTGATACGGAGTGTCACGGCAATCATTGCATTCTTTCAATCTCAGAACAGATCTGGGATGGTTTTCAACTGGTGTGCCTTACGGGTTTAGCGACGCACCGCTGTCTCGTAAATCATTGTCGGTGAACGGTTTGTAATACAATTGCTGCCAAAATGGTGGGGGTTCACCCGGCACCAATGGATCAACGCCCGCTGTCGAGGTTGATTGCGGCTTGATCTCCAAATACCACCCAAAATATTGCCCGAAATGATCTAAGTACCGCAATTGGGTTCCGAGAACCCCACGATTCAGTCCGCGCCTTGTGTCCCATCGTTGTATTCGATGACGACCGGTGAGCCATCAAACGAAATCGAATCGATGTGGAGTTTGTTGGGGATCATGCTCGTGGGTGGAGCAGACAAAGACGGCTGATTGATTCCCGGCTCAGGCGAGGGCTCAACGATGGATGGGGCTTGGATTGGGTTGCTGAGCTCAAGTACCTTGGACTGGAGATCCTCTACGCTCCGAAGCACCTCGGCTGATGCATCGCTCTCGGGGACGCCGAGTTCACGCCCGGTCTGCTGAGCCTGGGTGATTAACGACCCGAGCCAAACGCCCGCCTGCTCGACCCGCTGGGTCAAGCGATGGAGCGAACCATCAAGAAGCGCTTGGAGTTGCGAGGTCTGGTTGACCAGTTTATCAGTAGCACGCTCGGCGACACTCGATGAGAAGTTGATCGATTCTTTGAGCTCACTTGATTGGGCGCTCAGGTGTTCAAGCTTATTGGAAGCGAGTTCGAGCTTGTCTTCCAGGTCAGGGCCGATCTCTCCGATGCGGACCGCCGCGTTGTGGATCGGGCCTTCGATGAGATCTTTGCGTGCTTCGAGTTGATCGAGCTTGGTTGCAGAATCGATGAGCCACATCCCGAACTCACCTTTGACACCCTCGGCCTGGTTGCGGAGTTCCTCGAGTTGACGCAGTAACCGATCTACACCCGCGATGTGCGATTCGCCGCGTTCAACGAGCGATTCGATCTTTGCAAGCGGAGAGTCTTCAAATCGAGGGTTTTCAGGGTCTATCCCCAGCGACCGCATCGCCTGTTCAGCCGCAGATTGGACCGGTTCAATCGATTTTCCAAGAGCGACCACACGCTCCTCGGTGATTCGGCTCGCGTTGATGACACGGTCCTCGATCCCTGCGGTGGATTCGTTTGCTTGGTGAACGACCTGCTCAATCTGTGAGTTGAGCTCTTCCTGGAAGGAAACCAGCCTGCGATCAATGAGGCCGATGGTCTGCCCGCTCTGGGTTTCTGCTTCGACCATGCGGAGCTCGATGGCGCTCATCCGCATATCGAGATCGTTGTTAATCGCTTCGAGCTTGATCGTTTGGTCGTCAGCACGCTGCATCGCGACCCGCGCCCGGTGCTCGGCGGCTTGGGCCCGGATATCCGCATCCCTGACCATCCCGTCGAGTTGCTTCTGCGCTCTTTCGAGCGTGGCGTTCATCATCGTTTCATACTGCATACGCATCGTCTCAGCGTCGGGCAGGATGTCGCGGACCTTGTCGAGCACCTCGTCGGTGCGATCAACGCGCTCGTCGATCATCCGCAGCATCCGGACCCCCGCCTGCAATCGCTTATCGAGCGTTGTGACAGACTCGCCAGAGCGGCGGATCATCTCCTCCGCGTCGGCTGAGAAGTCTTCGAGCGTTCGGCCTTGGGAGGTCGATTGGGCGATGATCGATTTGAGCATCTCTGAGTACCGAGCGAAGGTCCCAGCGTCCATAACTCGGGGCGAAAGGAACATGTCCTCATTGGTCGGTAGTGCCGCGCGGGTATTGAGCGCATGCGGCTCAACAATCGTCTCTGCCTTGTTGTTGGTGGTCGCTGTGGCGGTTGCAGTGGATGGGTTGCTAAGGGCGGATTGCGTATTCATACCAAGACCTCTGTGGGCGGTGGGGGGGCGATGCATAAACGCCGGGTCCAGAACCCGTGCGTAACCCTCTATCTCGGCAATCACGACCGGATAACTCGAAAAACAACGCGCTGTAAGGTCTCCTCTGCCCTGAGTTGCGCCATTCCCAACTACCCGAGGCGTACACTCTCCCTGTGACCAATCAATTCCGCAAACCGAACTCCAGACCATCCAAGAAGGTTGCTGACCTCCGAGACGCAAGCCGAGGCGAGCGTCTCCAACGCGTCATGGCCGATGCCGGCGTGGGGTCTCGCCGCACTTGTGAAGCAATGATCGAAGCCGGTGATGTCTCTGTCAATGGCAAGATTGAGACGAATCTTCCAATCTGGGTTGACCCATCGGTTGATCGTATTGTGGTGCAAAATAAGGTCTTAGAGCAAGCTGAGCGTCTGCTCTATGTCATGCTCAACAAGCCGCCACGCACGCTCAGTGCGGTCAAAGACGAGCCAGGCTATGACCGCCGGACCGTGACCGAACTGGTTAATCACCCCGCTGCTGCCCGCTTGTTTCCGGTCGGAAGGCTCGATTACGAGACCGTGGGGCTGATCCTACTGACCAACGATGGCGAGCTTGCAAATAGGCTCACTCACCCCCGGTATGGGGTGCCAAAAACTTATCGAGTCACGGTCAAAGGCAAACTCGATCAGGAAGCGATCCAAGAGCTCGAACGGGGTATATTTCTCGCCCAACGCAGCGAAGGGCGTACAGAGGGTGCCAAGCGGACCGCGCATGTCGAGATCAGGCTTGTAGCACAGGACCGAGATAGCACAGTGATGGATCTGACCCTCCGCGAGGGGCGGAACCGTCAGGTCCGCCGGATGCTCGCCGCGGTAGGATTCCCGGTCCGCAAGCTTGAGCGTGTGGCAATGGGGCCTGTTGAGCTCAAAGGGGTGGCTCGTGGTGCCTGGCGTGAACTGAGCCGCGATGAGATCAAACTGCTCAAAAAGGCTGCGGCAATGAAACTCGGCGAACATCAGGATTCCCCGTCACACAGGGGCGGAAATAAGCCGAAAGTCCCGTATGTCGATCCACGATCCGGCCCTGCCAAAGGTGTCCGTCGTCGCTCGATTAAGAACGCAATCAACCGGGCATCACTTTCGCCAGAGGGTGGGAGCACGAACACCAGCCGGGGCCCGAGGGCAGCACCAATCAAGCGTCGCCCACCTAAAGACAGTAACTGAGCACGGAAGCGCCAATGACAACACCAACCCAAGATTCCACGAAAGCTCAGCCAGCGTTCAAGCGTTGGAAAGAGGAGTGGCGTCGGCTCAGTTCTGTGTGCCGACTCGGGATCGGTGGGCTGTACCGTTCGCAGATCCCGCGCATGGCCGCGGCGATGTCGTACCGCACCATTTTCTCGATCATCCCGGTCATGGCAATCGGGCTCTTAATCTTCGGATCATTTGTCTCAGAAGAGGAAGTGGATTCCAGTGTCCGGCGTGTACTCGATTACGCCGGCATCTCGCAGATCGCCGCCGCCCCTATAGATGAAGCACCCGATGAATCTCCTGAGTCTGGGCCTGAGCCGATTGTCAATCCCCAAGACATACAGCCGATCGTCAATGATCCGGTCCAAGAACCGGCTGGGTCCTCCGCCAATATTGAAGAACTGATCTCCGATCTCATCAACCGCGTCAATACATCACTCCGCAATGTCCCAACGGGATGGATCGCGATGGCATCGCTAGTCGTGCTGATTTACGCCGCGATGTCGATGCTAATTGAGATCGAAAAATCGTTCAACCAGTTGTGCGCTGCGCCGTCAGGGAGGCCTTGGCTCAGGCGCTTGATGCTCTACTGGACGATGCTGACGCTCGGAACGCTGCTTCTCGCGGCGACCTTTATCGTTGGTGATGCGCTCGGGCGATGGATCATCGCGGTCTCTGGTGACGGCGGCGGGACCGGCGGGATGATCGGGGCGACCTTAGCGAGTTTCGGGGTCTCGGTGCTGATCTCAACGATCCTACTCTTGACCGCGTTCTTGACGATCCCCAATACCAAAATCAAAATCCGTCCGGCACTCGCCGGTGCGTTTATGGCCGCGATCATGTGGGAACTCGGTAAGTCCGGGTTCACGCTTTATCTCAAATCCGCAACCGGCTACACCAAGTTCTACGGATCGCTCGCCATCCTCCCGCTGTTCTTGCTGTGGGTCTATGTCACTTGGGTGATCGTTCTTGTTGGGATGCAGATGACTCATGCGCTCCAGAACTTCACCCGCTTAGTCAATACGGGACTCGCGGCGATCTCTGGGGAGGTCGATGCTGGGGATCAGGTTTTACTAGACCCATTGATCCTTGTTGCGACCGGTGCCTTCATCGGGCGGAGGTTTGTCGATGGGAATACGACCACGCCCGACCAACTCGCGGGGGGGCTCGATATGGATCCGTCGCTGGCCGCCAAGCTGATGGACGCCCTGCAGGCTGCTGGGCTGCTTAATCTCATCGCTCAGGGCGATGACGCGGATGATGCCTTCACGCTCTCTCGGCCCGGCGATCAGATCAAGCTCAGCGACCTGCTCGACGCGGGGATCCATCTGGACCGGTTCCGGGACCAGTCCCGCGCCAAGGTCCCAGGCTCAATCCTGGGGGCCGCAAGGGCATCTATGGGCCAGCAAACATTGTCCGAACTTCTGGCATAAATCAGATTTGAACAGAGGCGAACCGCAGGGCTATCCGATTGGTATATATGAACCCTCGCGCTCGGGTTTATCCCTGTTTAACGGGAAGAGAGCCGGGTTTGTGCCTAGAATCAGGGTTCCTATGCAAAGAATACAGATGTCAGAATTTAGCGTATATCTCCAGCAGCGTCCAGGCGAACTCGCCGGGGTACTCGATGCGGCCAAAGCTGCCGGCGTCCAGATTTCTTCGATCTCAACAACCGAATATCAAGACCGCGGCTGTGTGCGTTTGCTCGGTACCCCCGAGCAATCCTTGCGTCTCATGTGCGAGTCATTGGTAGACGCCGGGGTCGGGCCGATTGTGGAAGCGCCGGTCATCGGCGTGAGTGTCCAGAACCGTCCGGGCATGATCCGTGACCTCTCGGTGTTGATGGCTGACAACCGGATCAATATCCGGTACTGCTACCTGATCCCATCTGCGGAGGGGATCGATGGTCCGGTGTGTGTAATGAGGTTTGATGAGCACGACCGTGCGATGGATCTGATCGACGACGCTGATTGGCCCACAACCGAAGCTACGGACGATTCGGCCAGCGAATCGGCGGCCTGATCAATGCCCACAGCGATGGTGGCCTGCGTACACTATGGCACACGCGAGTACTGATTTGATGCGTGATTGAAAGGGCGATCCTATGGGTATTGAAGCCGCGATCCCGACCGATAACTTCTTGACCACTCAGCTCCGTCATGTCGTCAACTGGGGCAGGCGATCGAGCATGTGGCCAATGCCATTTGCGACCGCGTGCTGTGGTATCGAACTGATGGCGACCGCGTCGTCTCGTTATGACATCGCCCGCTTCGGGATGGAACGCATGTCGTTCTCCCCTCGTCAGGCGGATCTCTTGATTGTTGCCGGGCGGATCTCTGTCAAGATGCTCCCTGTCCTGCAGCGGATCTATGAGCAGATGACCGAACCCAAGTGGGTGATCTCGATGGGTGCTTGCGCCTCGACCGGTGGCGTGTTTGATACCTACGCGACCGTCCAGGGGGTGGACCAGTTCCTCCCGGTTGATGTGTATGTCCCGGGTTGCCCCCCGCGTCCTGAGATGCTCCTCGAGGGTGTGATGGCGATCCAGCGTCATATCGAGACGGAGGGCATGCCTCCAATGAACGGCGGCAAGCGGATGCCTCTGGGTGTCGTGGTTGATCCGACCCACAGCGTAAACCCACAGCCGGTGGGATTGACACAGTCCTGAAAGAGTCCTAATTGAAGTGGCAGTGTTTTGATTACTTGAAGGATGCCTCGGCATCCTTTTTTTATGTTGTGTTATCGGTGTAAAAAAGAACAGGCCCTCAGCACGAAGCTGAGGGCCTGAGTGTGTCTGTTTTATTCGAACTCTCAATATACGATTGAGTGGGTCGTGTTCGAGAAACAAAGCTGATACGGTCCCGACAATAATGACGGGTTCGTATCGGTCACCGATTACCGGCGACGACGACCAGCGACGATGCCGCCGAGGCCGAGCATTGCGAGTGCACCTGGAGCTGGGATAGCAGCGTACTGGATCTGGATCGATGAGCCAGCACCGTAGGTTGCGTCGATTGCGCCAGAAACGTCATCGAAGTTCTCGAAGAACTCGATGTTCAGGAGGCCACCAGCGTCAAGGAAGAAATCCAAGCCGGTGCCAGCGAGATCAAAGATGCCGCCGGATGAGTAGGAAGCGGTACCAGCGAAATCGTCGCCGGTGCCAACAGTCAGGAACAGGTCAGCATTGAATGCCATTACAGGCTCTGAGAGCCATGATGCACCAACGGTCGAGAGGGAAACGTCCCAGCCGATACCGACGATGTGAGCGTTTGCACCGATTGCAGCCGACATGGATTCGTTAACAGCAGCGAACTGAAGGTCCCAGCTGTTGACGCCTGAAAGGTCGAGGGTTACGGTGGCGACTGCGCCAGCAGGAGCCGAGCCTACGCCCTGGTTGCCGTTAGCAGCGGTGAAGTAAGGTGATGCGGTTGCGGCACCAGCGATTGCAGCGATTGCAGTGATTGCGATCTTCATTTTTTGTCTCTCTTTCGTTTGAATCAAACACACTAGCAAGTTACAGGCAACACACCTGAACTTGACACAAACCCTATTAACCCCCTCAAGTGGGGAAGCACTCCAGAATGTTCGGGGTTCTCTCTTCTCTCTGAAAACACTGAACGGATGTTGTGCGAACACGACACTGGGTTACAGATGTGCCGGGTCATGTATAGAATAAGCGAAATCTGGCTCCTGTCAATAGCTTTGAGGGGAATTGATCCATGAATTGTGTGTAATTCATTAAATCATTGTCAATAAAAGCATTACGGACTTTGCCTAGATTGCCTAAATTCACAATTGGCCAGAGGAGTCCGGGACGCTTAGTTCATTTAAAGTGGAACGGCCAAAGAAAAACCCCGTCTGGATCTCCAAACGGGGTCATGTAGATTCTTTTGTAAGGGTCTTAAATGCCTAGGTGGCACTTGTTTAAACGGTTTATCGCCTGCGGCGAACGCTCACAAGCCCGCCAAGTCCTAGCAGGGCCATAGCTCCCGGGGCGGGAACAATGGTGTACTGGATTTGAATGGACGATCCGGCGAGGAACTCGGCATCAATCCCATCTGAGTTGTCGTCAAAGGTTTCAAAGAGCTCAATCCGGAAGTCGCCGTCTTCATTGAGATGGAAATCAAGCCCCTCGCTGATCAAGCTGATAAGCCCACCTGAGCTGAAAGATTGGGTTCCGCTGGTATCAATGCCTGAGCCAGGTCCTACGAAGAAGCTGCTGCTCTGATCGGAGTTCTCAACAGCGATGGTGGTTTCAGAGAGCCATGAGCCTCCGAAGGTCTCGATAGAAACATCCCAACCGACTCCGATGACATGTGCGAACTCAGCGAACGGTCCGCCATCGACGATCATGACGAGGTTGTCACCATCGCCAAGCAGGTCCCAAGATGTGAGCCCCGAGAGGTCAAGTGTTATGGTGGCGACTGCTGATGGCACACCTGTGGTACCCAGCTCGATGTTCAATGACTCAGCGTTGTCGCTTTCAATGTAAGCCGACGCGGTTGCGATCCCTGAGAGAGCAGCAATGGTAGCAAGTGCAATTTTCATATCTTCGCCTCTTCCGTTCTAGAAAAACTACAGTTCTCGAACACTGGGTGCCTTGGTGACCTCGCCCTGCTGCCATCACAATGAACGCACCCAACCGGGTGCAGCAGCAGAACGGAGTCCTTTAGACACCGTCTTACAGTTGAAGAATGCGCCTGAACGGGTGATGTGCCATGAAAGTGTCTTGAATTTTGGTTAAATATTGGCTTGTGGGGCTTGGTCTTGAGGTGGGTATCTGCGAAGTCTCGCCGCCTGTGGTCCGGGAATGAGTCACGCTGAGCCGATAACCAATATTGAGTTTCAGTATGCAAAGAACCACACCCGCTTGGATGTGGTTCTTCTCTGTATGGACAGCATTTCAGAATATATCAGCGTCTGCGGCGGGTGGCGGCGAGGGCTGCGAATCCGAAAACGGGGAGTGATCCCGGAGTGGGGAGAAAGTAGATTTTGATGTTGGAGCCGGCGAGGAAGATGGCATCGGGGGAATCCGCGACATCGTCAAAGGACTCAAAGAACTCAAGGTTGAGGAGTCCGTCGCCGTCGAGGAAGAAAGCAAGCCCTTCTGCGAGGAGGTCGATGGGGCCCCCCGAGCTGAAGGTGCCGGTGCCTGGAAAATCATTACCGGATCCCGGGGTTAGAAAGAACCCGTCGGTTTGATTTGTGTTCTCAAAGGAAACCGTGGCTTCTGAGAGCCAAGAAGCACCATAGGTCGAAACAGTGATGTCCCAGCTGATTTGTGTGACCATAAATCCAGGCCAGAAGTACTGTGAGAGGGTGGAGTTGCTGGGGTCACCGAGGCCATCCCAGCTCTCGATTCCAGAGAGATCGAAAGTGTATGTGGATGCGGCAGCGGGGGCGTAGGTGTGCTCTTGTGGGTTTTGGATGGAGTCGTAGACGGGTGAGGCCATGGCGAGGCCGGCGGTGGCTGCGAGGGTGATTGCTGCGAGTTTCATGGTGATGCCTTTCTGAGAAGAATCAATGTGCCGTATGTGTATATTGGGGTCGTATGAAACAGTTCGTTATCGGCGTCGTCGGGTGGCGGCGAGGCCTGTGATTCCGAGAATGGCGAGTGATCCTGGGGTTGGGAATTGATGGATTGTGAGTGTTGAGCCTGGGAGGAAAATGGCGTCGGGTGCGCCTGCGACATCGTCGAAGGATTCGAAGAACTCGAGGTTGAGTAGCCCGTCAGAACTGAGGTGAAAATCTTGACCAGACGCAATGAGACTCACGATACCGCCGGAGCTGTATGTGCCGGTGCCTGGAAAATCATCTCGGACACCAGGAGTCAGTGAGATTCCATCAAAGTGGGAGCTACCCATCCAGATATTGGCTTCTGAGAGCCAGGAAGCCCCGATGGTGGCGATGGAAATTTCCCAGCTTATGCCCCAGATATACCGCCCGCCGCCAATGCTATATGACCTTCTCTGATTAAACGCAGATCCGAAAGTATCCCAAGTTTCTGCGCCTGCTAGATCGATCGTGACATCGAAGAAACCAGTGGTGTCGTAGCTTTGTCCCTGCGGAGCATCGACAGCGTCGAGTACAGGTGTAGCGAGCGTGATCCCGGCGAGGCATGAAAGTGATATGGATGCGATTCTTATAGTGATGGCTTTCCCGATCGATGAATGTTTATAAAATATGTATGGCTTATCAATGCCCTACTGGATATCCATTGTCTCAGAATTCGTGACCGCGTCAATGCCAAAAGGGGCTTCCCAAAAGAAAACCCCGGTTGATCCGGGGCATAGAAGTCATTTATTTGATTTGGAGGCTTACTTACAGCCGACCTTGCGGCCGATGCGACGACGCCCGTTGATGATCTTGCGACCACTTTTGGTCCGCATGCGGGCACGGAAGCCGACAGTACGGCGGCGTTTGATGTTGCTGACTCGTCTTGGGTAGTGTATTGCCATCGCTAAATCTCCAATATCCGAACCGACTGCTTGAAGCCTGGTCGATTCGGGCTCCGACTGTAGACCCTGCCCCCCCAAAGGTCTAGCACCAAATCGGGGGCGCGATCACAATTTAGATTCTTCACTGGAAATTAGATCCGAATTCGCCCATACTGATAGCAAAGAGTCCTCGCTCGGCTGATCGCTGCGGGTACTCGTTCGTCGTCCTTGGTATTTTCGATGTGTGGACGCTGAGCGAGTGATCGTTGGATCATGAACGGCGGCTCTTGCAGTTGGGTTCTGTTTGGGCAATGCCATTCTGGTGTGCCAACGGCTCAACATGACAATCCGGAGCCGTCATGCTAAATCAAGAGCAGTTGAATCAAGCTCAGTTGATCCTGAAACACACCTTTACAGACCAAGACCTCCTCCAGCGGTCATTTATCCACGCGTCGGTCACCGATACGAGGCTCGATTCAAACGAACGCCTTGAGTTCCTCGGAGATGCGATTCTGGGCATGTTCGTCTGCGAGCGGATCTTCAGCCGGTATCCAAGCTACCTCGAGGGCGAGATGACCAAGATCAAATCGCACGCGGTTTCTCGCGCAACCTGCGCGACGCTCGCGATTGATGTCGGGCTCGACCAACTCATCCGCGTCGGCAAGGGGATGCAGAGTCAGCCCTCGCTCCCCTCATCACTGGCGGCGGCGATCACCGAGTCGGTCATCGCGGCGTTGTATATCGATGGCGGGATGGAGGCGGTCCGGTTGTTCCTTGAGCCGTTGATCGATCCGCTGATTGATGCGGCTGTGGATTCTGGGCACCAGCACAACTTCAAGAGCGTGCTCCAGCAGCATGTCCAGAGATTGCATGGCGTCTCGCCCTCGTACCACATTCTCGATGAGAAGGGCCCGGACCACGACAAGTCATTCAAGATCGGGGTGGAAGTACACGGCGAGAACTACGAGCCGAGCTGGGGGCAATCCAAGAAGCAAGCCGAGCAGCAGGCGGCAATGAATGCGCTCCAAGCGATGGGTGTTGTTGAAATCTGTGATGAAGGCAATGCCCACATGGCGGACTAGATCAGGTGGTGTGTGCCGGCCAAGGTGTTCTGCGGCGGCGGCCGGCGATCAATCCACTGAGGGCGAGGGTCATCGCGGCACCGGGGGTGGGTGGGGTGAGGACATACTGGACATAGATCGCAGATCCAGCACCGAAGACTGCGTCGATCTCGCCGTCGACATCGTCAAAGGATTCGAAGAACTCGAAGTTTAATATGCCATCAGCACTGACAATAAAATCAAGTCCCAAACTTACTAGATCAAGCATCCCGCCCGAGCTGTAGCTCCCGGTGCCAGCAAAGTCATCGCCGAGACCAGGTGTGAGGAAGAGTTCGCCTTCGATGTCGATGACTGGCTCGGAGAGCCATGACGAACCTTTTGTCATGATGTTCACATCCCATCCGATGCTAGTTACATGTACACCGCCTGCACCAACCAATAGTGAGAGGTGTTCATTATTCGCATCGCCTTGGAGGTCCCAACTGTTCAATCCTGAGAGGTCGATGGTTTCATATGGACCACCAGAGTTGGTATAGATCGAATCGGTCCCCTCGTGCCCGCTAATAGAGGACAAATATGGCGATGCTATTGCGATTCTTGCGGTTGCGGCGAGTGTTATGATTGCGATTTTCATGATGATACATAGAATAATCGATCCATCGCATGAGTCAACATAATTCTCTTGTATCTTGCCTTTGTTAAATTCGTAGGGGTTCCTGAGATCGAAAGGGCGCTATTTGGTTGGGATCAGATCAACCACGATCGGCAGGTGATCGGTCGCTCGTGAATCCTCGCGTTCAAGCCCGGAACTTTTGAGGGCTTCGTCGCTGAGCCGCGCAGTATCAAGGCTCCATGAGCGGATCGGTGTCCAGGCGTGGTCGTCTACCAAGAGCCAGTCGAGGCGTCCAGGGGTGTATGAGCTGTCCGCGTTGGTCCATGTGAGCATGGACTGGGTTCCGAGGACTGTTGTAGGGACGGGGGTGAGGTCTTGTTTGTCGATACCTAGATCGGCGATCATCATGTCGAGTGGTTTACGGGTACCGACGAGGTTGAAGTCTCCGCCGATGACGACGCCGGTGTCTGGGTATTTTTCGCGGAGTTCGAGGATGAGCCCGTGGATCTGGTGGGCTTGGGCGATGCGTTTGGCGTCTTCGTCTGAGCCGGCGCCGCCGCAGCATTTGAGGTGGAGCGAGATGAGGATGAGGTGGCTGTTGTCTTGTGTTTCAACGACCGCCGCCACGACGCGGCTGGGTCTGCTGCTCCCAGCAGCAACGAGCGGCTTGGTGATCGATTCAACGACTTTGAGCTTGGTGGCGATGGCGACGCCGCTGCGGTCGTCCATCATGATGAGCGACCAGTCCTTGCCTAGGTTCTCGTCGATCCACACGCGGACATCTTCTTGGGTGGTCCTGAACCATTCCTGATAGAGGATGACATCTGGATTGAGTGCATCGAGGACACGGACGAATGGTTCGGGGTCTTTGAGCGGGGATGAGAACAGCACATTGGTGCTCATGACCCGAACGCCGTTGGAAGGGTTTGGGGCGATCGGGTCGTTGATGGGTTTGCTGGGCGCGTAGCGTGGGAGTGTGGTGGTGAAGGATTGTGTTTTGAGGATGTCGCCCCCGATGGCGAGGTGTTCTACGACGACCGAGATTGGGCCGTCGTGCTGGAGATTGGTCAGCATCGTGCGGTCGATGCGGGCCTCATAGCGGGGGGCGCTGTGGGTGGGGAGGAAGTAGAACCCTGCATCGCTGTGATTGATAGAGGTTGTGCTGTCTGATGTGTGTGCTTTGAGTTGTGAGCCGCCATTGAGTTCTCCGAACTCTTTGCTTGGCGGCGAGACGAGTATGGTGAGGTCAACACCTTGGGAGAGCATCATGCTCTCGACCCCGGCACTGTACATCTGTCTCCTGCCGGTGGTTGGGTTGGCGTCCGCATCGATGCGGATGCGAGTGGTGAAGTTGGCCGCTTGGATTGCTTGGGATTCATCGAAGGACTCGAAACAGATGAACAGTTCGTCGGAGTCGGCGCGGAGGCCTGTTTGGCCGTACCAGTCATTCAGGTCGCCATCGAGGACAATCTGCACAGGTGGAGGTGCGGATGTTTCGGGCTCATTGGCGGAAAGCGGCGTAGTGGCGCAGCCGGTGAGGAGCAAAAGGGCGGTCAATAGGAGTTTGATGATCATGCGAGAAGGATATGCCGAAGTGAGTGGAGGATTCAGGCGTGATCAGAAGGCAAATGGACGAAATAGTCTTGATTGCGTGCAATCTAGATTTCGGATGGATTTATTGAAGGTGAGTGAAATACTCCCTGCTGAACGAGCGTTCTGCTATCCTCAATCACAGAACAATAACCATCGGGTTTGTTGCCCGAGCAAATAGGATACTGAACATGAATCGCACACGGACACTGATCGCCTCAGGGATTGCACTCTCGGCTCTTGGCGCTGGACTCGCGGGCTTCGGGCTCAATTACGGGGCTCTTGAAACAAGCAACGAATCAAGCGGTGAAAGCAGAATCGAATCCGGCCAGCGGGCAGAGTCTGCAGCAGGGTTTACAACTTATACTGCCGATCCTGTCCACACCAACGCGATCTTTAAGATTCGACATGCTGGGGTGACCAACTTCTATGGACGGTTCAACCAGGTCGATGGCACCATTGAGTACGACGGCAAGGACATCACCAACTCAACAATGAGTTTCAAAATCCCCGCGTCGTCGGTGGACACCAATAGCCGTACACGCGACGGGCATATCAAGGACGCCGAGTTCTTCAACGCTCGCCAGTTCAAGGACATCACTTTCGAATCAACCTCCATCACATCCAATGGGCCCAACTCATACACCCTCAATGGCAACCTCACCCTTCACGGCATTACCAAAGAAATTAGTGCCTCACTCAACGACGTTCTCACCGGGCGGTTCCGCGACCGTGATGTGCTTGGGTTTGAAGCTGTTTTCTCGATCAAACGATCAGACTTTGAGATCATGAAATATCTCGCTGATGATCTATCAGAGAACGGTCCGCTCGGCAATACCGTCGAGATTACCGTGGCCGTAGAATCGGGCGTTTGATAACGAGGCGTCTTGCTTGAGGGGACATCATGGATCCACAAGTCCAGCACCAACTCATGATCTGGGGCGGCGCACTGCCCGCGGGACTCTCGATCGTTCTGCTCCTGATCTTCTGGTCGATCCACACACGCAAGGCGATGTGGACCGATGATGATTCTGCTGAAGAAACGGGCGAAGGGATCGTCGCACGATCCGGTCCGGTATGGCTGCTCCCGGTTCTGATTGCTGTGGGCTTCATCGGGGCTGTCAGTGCGCAGTTCCCGTCCTTCCAGTGGTGGCCAAACGATAACTCGTACCGCCTGCCCCACGCGATGATTCTGATTGGTGTGCTGGGCGCGGCTGAGGGTGTATTCCGTGTTCCAACATTGCTGGGCATTGTTTTGCGAACGGGTGTATTTGCGGGGGTGTTCTGGTTGCTCGCATCGGGGTACCGGTCGAGCGAAGCGGTGTTCGCAGATGACTGGGCCTACTTCGGGTGGTGGGGGATCGCGGCCCTGATTCCTGCGCTTCTGGCAACGCTCCACGAGCAGAGTTCCGAGAAAGTCCCGGGCTGGGTTGATGCCGGGTGCTGGATGCTGGTACTAGGCGGGATGATGCCGACGCTTTTCTTCAATGGCAACGCGACCGGCTCAACAGTACTCCCCGGAGTGCTGGCGGTACTCGGTCCCGCGGCCGTAGTGGGTTTGATTTGCAAGCCGTTGACACTCTCGCGCGGGGCGGTGACTGCATTGATCGGTGTTGTACTGGTCGTCATGATCGGTTCGTGTGTGCATTCAGAACTCCGATCACTCCCCGCCGCGATCTTGTTGGTTGGCGCAGTGTGTACCGGGTTGATTCAATTCGATGGCAAGTCGGTCTTCAAATATATTCTGGTCCGTGCTGGGATCGCGGCGTTGCTTCTGGGCGGCGCAGCGGCGTTATCGTATCACCATCATGATCTTATCGAGAACGGCGGGGCCGAATCGGGCGAGTACGATCCGTACGCCGATTACTCAGAATAAGAACGCTAGTTCAAATCTCTATATAAAAAAAACCCAACCGCTACGGGTTGGGATCTAGAGGAGTTTGGTTCTGAATTGAATGCTTAGCGGCGACGACGCGTCATGCAAGCCAGGCCCATGAGGGCGAGTGCCCCGGTACCAGGCGACGGGACTGTCCCGACCATGTCGGAGCCACCGTTATTGAGGCCGCGGAAACGGACATAGAAGTCGTTGGTGCTGCTCAGGAAGCTCGACGAAGACAGGGTGCTCGCGTCGGATGCGATAATCGAGAACACGAATGACTCAGAAACGCCATCGCTCATCCCGAAGGATGGGGTGCCGCCGCCGCTAAAGTTGGCACCGAGTGCGGCCCCAGCATCAAAGCTGCCAAAAGGCCCAGCGCTCTCAATACCGGTATCCAAGAAGTCAGCATCGGATGCGCTCAAGAGCGAAGCAAACGCTCCGCCGTCGATGCTATCGATGTTGAATACAAACCCGGTGAGGAACCCGCCGATGGTTGGATTGGACATGTTGGTGAGCGATATCGAGAGCGTGCCGCTGTTGCCGCTGTCGTAGTTGTACTCCATGGATCCCATGTAAGCTGATCCGGTAGCTTCGGTGCTGTTAAACGAGTCACTGGTGATTGAAACAGGATCAGCACTTGCAGTCCCGGCCATTGCAGCAACTGCGCACATAATAAGCGTTTGACGCATCATTGGATTTCTCCCTTTTCTATTGGCCCGCGCGGTTCTCTACTCCGGAGGGCATTTCTCTCTTAGAAGGCCGCTCTCAATCGGCCATCTCTCTTGCTTTCTCTTCACTGGAACGTCTCCAGCGGGCCCGTTTGATAGGGCTTACATCTATATTACAGTTGGATGCCGGCATTTCCACTATATAAGTAGCGAATATAAAAGATATTCTGGGTTAATGAAATTGGAATTGAAAACAAGGGGTTATCGGGCTGAGCGGCCATTTTTGAGCCAAATGCGAGTCAAGTTTTTACATGTCCGCTCAGAGCTGGTGCGAACGAAAAAGAATCAGATGCCGAATAGAATGTGAATATGTCGTCTTCGATCAATCCATCCCCGCCCATCGCTCTCGGATCCAGGGTCGTCCTTCGGCACCCCGTGATCACGGACCGTGACGAGTTTGTCGCGTTGCGGTGGGCTTCGCGAGAGCATCTAGAGCATTGGGAACCGATCCCCCCATCGGGGCTGGATCTGTATTCGCCCGAGGCGTTTGATCGGGAACTCGAAACCTGCAATACCGAGCGCGAGCAGCGGTGGTTGATGTGCCTGCGAGACACCAATGAGATCGTCGGACGGATCGCGCTGGGGAATATTGAGCGGGGGCCGTTCCAGAATGGACGGTTCGGGTACTGGATCGGGGTTGGGTTCGCGGGGCAGGGGTTGATGAGCGAGGGGCTGGCGCTGGCGGTGACTCATGCGTTTGCTAGGAGTGATGAAGGTGGTTTAGGATTGCATCGGGTGTGTGCCAATACGCTGCCTCGGAATGTCGCGTCGCGGCGGGTGCTTGAGAAGGTTGGGTTTGTGCGCGAGGGGTACTCGGAGAAGTATTTGCAGATACAGGGAGTGTGGGAGGATCATGAGCGGTGGGGGATGACGAGCGATGTTTAAGAAGCCTTGCAAATATGAGTTGCCTTATCCTGTGCCATTTGCAGTAGCACCTTTGGCACGGAGAGAGGCATGGGTTTCGTATACCTATAGAGGTTCAAGCACGACGAAATCTGTTCTAGGAATCGCCATAGGATTTTGTTCATTCTTTAGTATTGCAGGTCTCATTTTGCTTGTTTGGCAGGGCTGGGGCTCGATGGCAACAATTGGTAACGGGATGCCAGTTCCAACTTTGCTGCTGGAAATATCCATGTTGGGTGGTGTGGTATATTTCATGTGGCTTTGGCGAAAATACAACACCCGCGTAGAAATTACAGTTTCAGTTGCTGATGGAAGTTGCCGGTTTGCTCAAGACAGAAAAGAGCCGAGTGCTTATGGGGAATCAAGCATCTGCATCGTCGCATCGAAGCTTTGGAATGAGAAGCATTTGATTTCGCTGGTGGTTCTTTCTGCAGGGGCTCATAAAGGGATCATCGGAGCCTTCAAAGATCCTACATTCGCAATTGGATTCGCTGAGCAACTATCGGAAGAAACGGGGTTGCAGATTGTTGAAGGCGATGATTCAGATCTGGTCGAAGTTCAGGGTTCGATGCGCTTGGGTGGTAAGGATGTCGAAGCTATGGAGAATCGTATTCAAGACGCGCCCATCTATGTGTGAGGTGAGGGATTTTACTCCCACTCAATCGTCGCGGGTGGTTTGCTTGAGATGTCGTAGACGACGCGATTCACACCGCTGACTTCGTTGATGATTCGGGTGGAGATCCGTGCCAAGACATCGAAGGGGATTCGGGCCCAGTCGGCGGTCATGAAGTCTTGGGTTTCGACGGCCCTGAGCGCGATGACGCGTTCGTAGGTTCGGCCGTCGCCCATGACGCCTACGGATTGGATCGGGAGGAGGACCGCGAAGACCTGGCTGGTTTTGCGGTAGAGCCCGGCTGCGACGATTTCTTCAAGCAGGATCTCGTCGGCGTTGCGGACGATCTCGAGCTTGTCTTCGGTGATGTCGCCCAGCACGCGCACGGCGAGCCCCGGTCCCGGGAAGGGGTGACGCCAGACGATGTTGTCGGGGACGCCCAATACAGTTCCGAGTGCTCGGACTTCATCCTTGAACAACTCGCGGACTGGTTCGATGAGTTTGAAGCCGAGTTCTTCGGGGAGCCCGCCGACATTGTGGTGGAGTTTGATGTTGGCGCTGTTGCCCGAGTGGCCGTGTCCGGATTCGATGACATCGGGGTAGAGGGTGCCCTGGGCGAGGAAGTCTGCGTCCTCGATCCCATCGGCGGCTTCCTTGAAGATATCAATAAACCGGTGCCCGATGAGCCGGCGTTTCTCTTGAGGGTCTGAAACGCCTTCAAGATCGCCTAAAAACTCTTTCGAGGCATCGACGACGCGGAGGTCGATCTGGAAGTGGTCGTTGAAGGTATGCTCGACGAGGTCGCGTTCTTTTTTGCGGAGCAGGCCGTTGTCTACGAAGACGCAGGTGAGTTGATCGCCGATCGCTTTGTGGAGGAGTGCGGCGACGACGGAGGAATCGACTCCGCCGGACAATCCACAGATGACGCGTTTGTCTCCGACGGCTTCTTTGACTTTGCGTGCCGCTTCATCTGCGAAGTCTGCCATCTTCCAGAGCCCTGAGCATTTACAGATTTCGTAGAGGAAGTTGCGGAAGAGGTCCGGGCCGTGGTGGGTGTGGGTGACTTCTGGGTGGAACTGGACGCCGACGAAGTTGTGGTTGGAGTTGGTGGAGCGGACGGCTGCGTTGGGGCAGGTGTCTGTGGAGGCGATGGATTCGAGGTGTGCGTTTCCGAGGTTGTCGATCTGATCGCCGTGGGACATCCAGACCTGTGTGGATTCGGGGACGGCTCCGAAGATGCCTCGGGTGTGTGAATGGATTTTGAGGATTGATCGTCCGAACTCGCTGTGGTCTTCTTTGGTGACGGTGGCGCCGAGGAGTTTGCAGCTCAACTGCATCCCATAGCAGATGCCGAGGATTGGGATCCCGAGTTCGAGAATCGCGGGATCCATCGTTGGGGCGCCTTCGTCGGTGACGGAGGAGGGACCACCGGAGAGGATGATGCCCTTTGGGTTCATCGCTTTGAGTTCGTCGGCGGTGATGGTTGGGGCGACCAAGACCGAGTGGACCCCGGCATCGCGGACACGCCTGCAGATAAGCTGTGCGGTTTGGGATCCGAAGTCGAGAACCGGGATTGTTTCATCGTGGATATGCATGGTGGATTCCGTGCTTAGGTCCGATAATGGGCCTTGTGGGTTCTTTTGAGAGCTAGGGGAGAGTCTAGGCACGAACCGGATCTGCTTTGGCGTGGATGGGATGGGAACAGGCGGTGGGTTTGGTCCGAATAGACGCTCTGGATGCTGGGGGCATAGCATTGTCGCATGTTGAGCATGTATCGTGGGTTGCGAGTGACGGGATTGATAGGGACACTCTTGATAGTGCCGATCGGGATGGGTGGATGCCCGAGCCCTCAGATAGGGTTCGATTCGCCTGCTCCGACCAAGCGTCTTGACGCGATTGCCCTTGCAGCCCAGGAGGATGACCAAGAATCCCGGATCCAACTTGTCGAGAAACTCGGATCAAACGACCCCGCCGAGCGGATGCTGGCGATTCGGGCTCTTGAGCAGCGTGAAGGGACGACGCTGGAGTATGAACACGCTGCTCCGCAGTGGGAGCGGCTCGAGGCCATCGAGCGATGGCGAGCGTACATTGGCTTATCGGGCCAAGACAATGGGGATGGTGAGGGTCACGACGATTCGCCGATGAACAATGAGATCAATGATTCTGGGATGAACAATACCGACGGGTGAACTCCTAATGACCTTTGGATGTATCTAGTTCTTTACCACAAGGATGAGCGACAACGAACAACTCTGCCCATGAATAAGAAAGCCGCACAACATACCGAAGTGAAGCCTATCAAGATCGAACTTGTTTCTGATCCCATGTATTTGTGCGGTGCCCGCGAGCTTGTTTCGTGTATCGCGCACCGGGTAGGGTTCGGGGACATGGAGTGTTCGAAGATCGCGCTGGCTCTCGATGAAGCGATGTGCAATGTCATCCGTCACGGATATCAGAGGCAGACCGACCGCCCGATCTGGCTGACCATCTACCCTCAGAGGCCTGACGAATCGACCTTCGGGGGTATCGAAATCATCATCGAAGACGAGGCTAAGCAGATCAATCCAGACACGATCATCGGCCGAGATCTAAGCGATATCAAACCCGGGGGATTGGGTGTCCACATCATGCGTGAGGTGATGGACGAGGTGCTCTTTGAGAAGCGAAAGGGCAAAGGGATGAGGCTGCGGATGAGTAAATCCGCCCCAAGACCAGACCAGGCACCACGCATCGGGCAAATATCGTCGGGCTCGACCCCTGCGCAACGCCAAGTTTCCTGATACCATCTGAATATCTCCCGATCGTTCCTGCCTCGCTGTTGTGGATTTGGCAGGTTATGCGTGCATGGTCATTTGACCGGTGCGGACGATTGTGGGGCACAGAAGGGACACGATGGCTTCTTCAGATAACGACTTCATCCGTACAGAACTACCAGCAACCGGGGTGGTGGTTATATCACCGACCGCCGATGTGGATATGAGCCGGTCGCCGATCCTCCGCACCGCGATCAAGGGGGAACTCAAGCCGGGGCTTGATAGGATGATCATTGATCTCTCCGAGGTCCAATATATGGATTCATCGGGACTGGCGACGCTTGTCGAAGCGATGCGGATCGCCAAGAACGAGTCGATCGCGTTGCATCTCGCATCCATGACCCCAAAGGTCAGAGCGATCTTTGAGATCGCGCGTCTTGATGCGTTCTTTAGTATCAAGGAGTCACGCCAAGAAGCCTTGGATTCCTGAGCGGTCTATTGATGAGTACCCCACCAGAGGAAACAAAATCCAGACTCCCGCTGCTTGTATTAGTGGTGCTGTATCCGATCGCGATGATTGGGCGCCGAGTTCTTGGGATTGTTTCGCACACGGGCGAAGTATTTTATGTACTTCTCACGGCATCGAAATGGGTGTACCGCGGGCTGACCAACAAACGGTATCGGCTCGGGCGGAGCGCGATTATTTCTCAGATTGTGCGGATCGGTGTGCGGTCGATATTCATTGTGATGATCGTGTCGGGTGCCGTCGGGCTGATTCTTGCGTTGCAGTTGTCGCCTCCGCTCGAAGAGTTTGGCTCCAAGGACAAGGTGGCCAATATCATCGCTGTTGCGGTGCTGCGTGAACTCGGTCCATTGATCGGCGCCATTGTGCTGACGGGCTTTGCCGGGGCGTCGATTGCTGCTGAGATCGGGACGATGGTGGTGTCCGAAGAAATCGAGGCGCTCGAAGCCCACGCGCTCAATCCGGTACGGTTCCTGGTGGTTCCAAGGGTGCTGGCGTCCACGATCTCGATGACCGCACTCGGTGTCATGTCGAGCTTCGCGGCCATCGTCGCGTCGATGGGAATTGCGATCACCGTTCTTGATATTCCCTACGACACGTACATGGACAACATGCTCCAGCAGGCCAAGATGGTCGACTTTTGGACCGGGGTCGCTAAGGGCGCCGTGTTCGGGACACTCATCGGGATCATCGCGTGTGCCAACGGGCTCCGTGTCACCGGCGGGGCGGCGGGTGTCGGGCGTGCAACGACCTACACAGTGGTCGAGTGTATTGTCGCGATTGTGGTCGCCGACCTTGTGTTTACCGCGATCTTCTTTGCATTAGAATTATTCTGAGTTCTGTCTGCCGGTAACTCTGATTTGTATGCCGGAAAGATGTGATTCTTGAACCGAGTACCGAATCTCATCGGGTGTTTTATGGGTAGCCTCGTCTTCGATCTAACTGATCTCTGGCTCTAGTTTGAGAGGAGTTAGAGGCGGTAGCCGACGGGTTCGTCGATGAGGGCGTAGAACTCTCGAAGGACGGTCATCGAGAGGAATCCCAAGCCGCTGAGCCCGACCATGAGCAGCGCGGCTCTTTGGTGTCCAGCCCCTAGGAGCCAGCCGACACCATACAAAGTTGGCCAGATCGCACCGTAGCGGGTGATCCGTTCTCCGAGCTTTGGACCGGTGCCATGTCGTTTGGTCTTTCTGTAGATGAATATCGCAAAGAGGATCACGCAGATTGCGGGATAGATGAGCGCGGTCATCGGGACCGCGTTGGGCCAGAGCCCGTCGGTTCCTCTCCGGTCCCACGCCAGCGCCAGGAGCATGAGCGATCCGGTCCCCCATCCGACTCCAGCGAAGATAGCCGCCCTGCGTGAGATCGGGGGCGATCGGCGGCCAAGATACTGGGCGAGGGCAAGGACCACCATCGCGTGGGTCATCACGAGCCACACCGGGAGCATAAACCGCATCCAGACATTTGGGATGAGCATGTGGCCCGCGTAGATCAAGCTCAGCAGGACCATCCCCATGCCGGGGACATATTTGCCAAGAGCATTGAAGATCAGGATCGCGACTGCCAGGACGAGCGTCAGCAGAATGGCCCCGGTGCCAAAGAAGGTCGCCCCGAGGACGGCCAACATCAGAGCACCGGCAACAGCGCAGACCGCCAGTTCCAGAGAGGCTGAGCCGTCAACGATCGGGTGTCCCGGTGTGCCCAGTGCCCGATCCTTGTGGATGTCGAGCAGGTCGTTGAGTGCAGCCCCGAATGAATAGAGCCCAAGACCGACCAGTAGCCCGCCTGTCAGAGCTACCCAGAGGGGTTCTTCACTGAGGAATGTGGGAAGGTGCTCGCCTGGGGTGGTCCTCGACCAGAGGATCACGAACCAGAGGTTCCCAACAGCCCCAAACCCGGTGGTCACCCGGGTGAGCTTGAGCATCGGAGCGGCTTTGCGGACCCAGTACAGCATACGGTGATGGTATGCAATTCCAACATCGCTTGCGGGTTGGGGGTCTACCATCCCCCCTATGACCTCTGATTCATCCAATCCATCCAGCAGACCGGGACCGTGCGCCGTTGTGGTGTCCCGCTACAACGACTCGGTCACCTCGGTAATGCTTGATGGGGCTGTTGGGGCGTACTTGGCTGCTGGGGGGAACGATGGATCATTGGCGATTCTTGAGGCACCTGGGGCGTATGAGTTGGTTTCGATTGCCAACGCGGCGGCCGGATCTGGGTTGTATGAGTCGGTGGTGTGTCTCGGGTGTGTGATCAAGGGGGAGACTGATCACGATGTGCATATTTCTAGTGCTGTGGGAAACGGGCTTGCACAAATCACGATCAAGACCGGCGTGCCTGTGGCATTCGGGGTATTGACGACGAACACGATTGAGCAAGCGCGTGCTCGCGCCGGGGGCGATGTTGGTAATAAGGGCGCCGAGGCGATGACCGCGGTGCTTGGTGCCGCAGGCGCGATCGGCGCGTTGATTGAAGCGAAGAATAACAACACGCCGGGGATTCGTTTCGCTCCGGGCTTTGAAGTTCCTGATAAGGCCGGCATCGCCGGCGAGGGTGTTTGATACATGGGTTCACCGAGAGACATCCGAAGATTGGCCTTGATGGCGTTGTACCAGCTCGATGCACGGGCGGGTCTCGACTCCGAGTTGATCCGCAGCTCGCTCGACGACACGGACACTCTACTGAGCGAGGGGCTCAGCTTTGCTGACCCGTCATCGAAGCTCAGCGAGAAGGACCGCGATCGTGCGTTCGAATCGGCCAAAGGGGCGTATGCCAATATCGAGCTTGCCGACGCAGAATTTAATGAGCTTTCGACCGAGTGGGCGGTCCACCGGATGCCCGCAGTGGACCGGGCGATCCTGCGGCTGGCGCACTACGAGATGACCAAGATCGCTGACCCCAAACCCAAGGCAAGCGTCAACGAAGCGATCGAGCTCGCCAAGCAGTTCTCGACTGCGGAGTCTCCCGGGTTTGTCAATGGGCTGCTCGATAAGGTGCTCAAGCGGGTTTTGGCCCAAGCGGACAAAGCGGCTGCTGAATCTTCGGAGTTGTGACTCATGGCGATCTTCCGCAAGACACTCGACAAACTCAAAAAAGGACTCGGCAAGACCCGCGAGACCTTTGTGTCGTCATTGCGGTCGGTGTTGTCTGGCAAGCAACTCAACGATGATCTGATCCGTGAGATCGAGAAACGACTGATCGAATCCGATGTCGGTGTAGCGGCGACGGCCAAGCTGATCGAGGGCATCAAGACTGATTACAAAGCCGGCACACTCACCAAGGGTGAGGATGTCATCGAGTACCTCAAGACCGAACTCAAAGCGATGTGGCCCGCGCAGGACCGCACGCTCAATATGAGCGAAACCAAACCCATGGTCATCCTCATGACCGGGGTCAACGGCGTTGGCAAAACGACCTCGATCTCAAAGCTCTGCAACCAGCTCACCGGTGAAGGAAAGACCGTGCTGCTTGGTGCGTGTGATACTTTTCGCGCGGGGGCTGTTCGCCAGCTCGAAATCTGGGGCGAGCGATTGGGCGTTGAGGTCGTCAAGGGCCAGCAGGGCGGGGATCCCGCGGCCGTTGCCTTTGATGCGTGTGCTGCGGCCAAAGCTCGCGGGGTTGATGTGTTGATTATTGATACAGCCGGTCGTCTCCAGACCCAGTCAGGGCTGATGAATCAGTTGACCAAGATCCGGCGGGTGATCGATAAGCAGATCCCCGGCGGCCCGCATGAGACTTTATTGGTACTTGATGCGACGAGCGGGCAGAATGCTCTGCGGCAAGCCGAGGAGTTTGATGCGGCGGCGGGGGTGACGGGGATCTTCCTGAGCAAACTCGATGGCACCGCCCGCGGCGGGATTGTGGTGGCGATCAAAGAGGCGACGAATATCCCGGTGAAGTTCATTGGGCTGGGGGAGACTCCAGAGGATGTTGAAGCGTTTGATCCGGAGCATTTTGTTGAGGCGATGTTCGCGGAGTGAGGGTGGCTTTACCCGCCGCCGTCGCCTCGGGCTTCGTATTCTGAATCGAACTCTTCAGCAAAGAGGACCGCGCCTGGGAGGTCTTGTTTCCAGGGTTGTTCGCTTGTGATCTCCCTCGCGGCCTTGCGACCATCGAGGACCGAGCGGCGTTCGGCGGCTGAGTCCGGGGATTCCATTGGTGAATGCAACTGGGCCGGGTCGTCTTGGACCATGTGCAGCTTCTGGGTTGGGAACGCGAACTCGACGCCTAAGCGATCGGCGAGGCGGACGACATCGAGCATGAAGCGGTGTTTTTCTCGGAGCTCGATGGACCAGTCAGGGCATTCGAAGAAGATGTAGACGAGGATGTCGAGGGAGTGGGGGCCGAAGCTGTTGAGCCAGACATGGTAATAGTCTTTACGGGTGTAGGGGTGGAGCTTGACGATCTCGCGGATGCCGGCGCAGAAGGCCTCGATTTTTTCGGGGTGGGTGTCGTAGGTGACATTGAGCTTTGTCGTGAAGCGTCGGTACTGGCGGCGGCCGTAGTTGTCGACCTTGGCGCGGACGAGGGTCGCGTTGGGGACGGTGACGAGGGAGTTATAGAAGGTGCGTATGCGGGTCGAGCGGAATCCGAGGTCCTCTACGGTGCCCTCGACATCGTTGACGACGACCCAGTCGCCGATTTCGAAGGGGCGGTCGAGGATGACGGCGATGGAGCCGAAGAGGTTTTCGATGGTGTCTTTGGCAGCGAAGGCGAAGGCGAGGCCGCCGATGCCCAGACCTGTCAGCAGGGGCATGATTTCGATCTGGAAAGCGTTGGCGATGTAGATGAGCCCGATGGCGGCGATGAAGAGCTTGGCGGTGCGTTTGACCATGGGGACGAGGAGGTCGTCGAACTTGGTCTCGGTTTTGGCGGCTTGGGCCGAGAGCCAGTCACCGACCAGATCGGTGACTCTGAAGGCGGCCCAGACCATCGAGATCATGAAGAACAGGCGGACCGCGACGAGCAGGACTGTTGTAGCGGTGGGGGGGAGGAGCCCTTGGTCGAGAGCGAAGTACCAGACCCCAGCAGCTGCGAGCAGTCCGAATGGGCGGACGGCTCGGCCGAGTGATTCTTTCTCGACAGGCTTGCCCCGTTTGAGTTCAAAGCGGTGCCAGCCGGTGCGGAGGAATGCACGGACGATCTGATCAGCGATCATGCCCAGGAAGATGACCAGGAGGATCCCGACCCACTGCCATGCTTCGAGCCCGACGAAGAGCTTTCCTTTGAGGGCGTTGGGGACCGAACCCCGGATGTTTTGGATCAGGGTGCGTTCGAGATCTGATTTGACAGCGGGAGTTTCGCCCTCGGTTGCAATCCAGAGGGCGTGGATGGTTTCGACGGTTGAGCGTGAGAACCGCCATGAGCCTTGCTGGTCGCGGGTCAGGAGGATCTCGCCGGCGTCAAACTTCCGTGACCATGCGAGGTGTCTGAGGGATCGGGCGGTGTCCGGGTAGAAGGTGTAGGAATCGGAGTCCAGGCTGTCCGGGTGGTCGCTGTAGGCGATGTATTCGAGCCGATTGAAGACCTCATAGAGGTCGCGAGCGGCGGAAAGCTTGGCAGAGTGGAGGAGCCCGGATGGGAAATCGAAGCACCGCAGGGCGTCTTCGATCTGGGATGCTTGGTTGCCCGTGATCCCTGTTAAGAAGGTGCGGAGGGTGTCCTGGGGGGACTGGAGCCCGGATTCAGGGGAGTTGGCGGCATGGGTGCCCTGTGCCTGATTCTCAGAGCCGGCCCCTTGGGCGATGGACTGGGACGAGAGCCCGCTCAGGGTGGTCAGCAGGATCAGGAGAACCGCGGACAATCTGGGGAGAGCGGCGGGACGAATTGGGTGTGTTTTTTGTATCATCACGCCTTCATGCTAGGCAAGAGACGATCCGGGGCCCTATCGTTGTGGCCCAATGGGTGGCGTCTGATTCGCCCCCTAGATGAGACCGATTTACGCGATTTCACCGAAAGGATACCGCTATGGCAGCTGGTACAAAAGGCACAATCACTCAGGTCATCGGATCAACATTCGATGCTCAGTTCCCCGAGGGCGATTTGCCCGATATTTACAACGCGATCTTCATCGAGTTTGAACTCGGTGGAAAGAAGGTCGAGCTAACCGGTGAGGTTCAGCAGCACCTTGGTGGCGGACGAGTCCGTGCCGTGGCGCTGGGAACAACCGATGGCTTGACCCGCGGCATGGCGATCACCGACCTCGGTGGACCCGTGACTGTCCCTGTCGGCGAGAAGGTACTCGGGCGGGTGTTCAACCTACTGGGTAATCCAATCGATAACCAGCCAGCACTTGAAGGCGTAACACGCCTTCCGATCCACCGTGCTCCGCCAGCGTTCTCCTCACTCAACCCAAGAACCGAGATCCTCGCGACCGGCATTAAGGTCATCGACCTGCTTTGCCCGTTTGTTCGTGGTGGTAAGATCGGGCTCTTTGGTGGTGCCGGTGTTGGTAAGACCGTGGTTATTCAGGAAATGATCGCCCGTGTTGCTCGTGAGTTCGATGGCTACTCCGTATTCTGCGGCGTTGGCGAACGCACCCGCGAAGGCAATGACCTCTGGCGTGAAATGGCTGAGGCCGAGTTCACTGATGCCGAAGGTAACACAGCACACGTGCTCGACAAAGTCGCGATGGTCTTCGGTCAGATGAATGAACCTCCGGGATCACGCCTCCGCGTTGCTCTCTCGGGCCTGACCATGGCGGAGAACTTCCGCGATGAATCCGGTAAAGAAACCATGATGTTTGTCGATAACATCTTCCGCTTTACCCAGGCGGGTTCGGAAGTGTCGGCACTCCTCGGTCGTATGCCATCGGCGGTGGGCTACCAGCCAACCCTGTCGACAGAAATGGGTCAGCTTCAGGAACGCATTACCTCGACTGCTAAGGGTGCGATCACCTCTGTGCAGGCGATCTATGTGCCTGCGGATGACTTGACTGACCCGGCACCAGCGACCGCGTTTGCTCACCTCGATGCGTTCGTGGTTCTTGAGCGTTCGATTGCTGAAAAGGGTATCTTCCCAGCGGTTGACCCGTTGTCATCGACCTCCCGTATTCTTGATCCGGGTGTCATCGGCGAGCGTCACTACGCGGTTGCCCAGCGCGTTCAGAAGATCCTCCAGCGTTACAAAGACCTCCAGGACATCATCGCGATTCTTGGTGTTGACGAGCTTTCCGATGAGGACAAGCAGATCGTTGGCCGGGCTCGCCGCATCGAACGGTTCCTTTCCCAGCCGTTCTATGTTGCTGAAATCTTCACCGGTTTCCCAGGCATCAACACCTCGCTTGACGAAACAATCGATTCCTTCGAGCGTCTCTGTGACGGCGAAGGTGATGAACTCCCAGAATCGGCGTTCATGTATGTCGGCACGCTCGAAGACGCTCGCAAGAAGGCTGAAGCATCTGCGGCCGCCTCCGGCTGAGTCAGAGTCAACAGTTCAATACAAAGCACCCGCTTCGGCGGGTGTTTTTTTGTTCTCGAATTATCAGTTGAGAGTTAACTCGTTTTCGATTCTTGCTCGATGGTCCAGCTGAGTTTATCGCCTTGGCAATCGATGTGGATACAGAAGAAGCCCGGTCCTCCATCGGTGCCGGTTTTCTCGTGTTTGTTGACCATCGGCCAGATGATCTCGCGGTCGGTGTCGGGGATCGGGAGCGACTCGACATCCTCGAGATTGTGCCAGCGGAGTTCGCCCTCGTTCATGTGCCCATCGACGACCTCGACAGGAACCATGACACGGTAGTAGAACAGCAACCAGTGGGTCTTGCCCTCAAAGGCAGTCTCGGCGATCAAACCAACCAAGCGGATGTCGTTGATATCGACATGGATGCCGGCTTCTTCGGAGATCTCCCGCTGGGCGCATTGTGCGGGGGATTCGCCAATATGCATCTCGAGCTTTCCGCCGATCGGGGAGCAGAGGCCCTTGTTGGGTTCTTTGATCCGATGGAGGAGAAGGATTCGGCCGTCCTTATCTCGGAGATCGCACAAGCAGGCGAGCTTATAAGGCAGTGCGCTGTTGGCGGGGTCTTCGGTAAGTCCGGGCAAGATGTTGGCTGGGTCGCTCATGGGCAACGGTAGGCGCAGGGTTGCTCAAGACTCGGATCGTTGATTTGGGGAATCTGAGCTGTGATTATTCCGGATGAATGCCATTGACCGCATCGTCTCTCGCTTTGACTTGCCGATCCAAGACTTTCCAGATCCGATCGATCGATGCAACGGTCTCCGTTGAGGATTCTTTGATTGCGGTGACATTAGTCTGGATGTCTTTGGTCACGACTGCAGATTGGCTAGCAAGTTTTTTGACTTCGTCGGCGACGACCGCAAAGCCCTTTCCGGCTTCGCCAACACGGGCGGCCTCGATGGTCGCGTTGAGAGCAAGCAGATTGGTTCTGTAGGCGATGGTGCTGATGACACTGGACATGTGTTCGATATCATCGGTGCTCTGTGCAAGGCTGCTCGAGACATCCTTTGCGGTGGTGATATCGTTGATAAGTTCGCCTCGTTCTTGCTCGGCTTCACGGAGCTGGAACGCTTCGGTGCCCATCTGGACGGTGGCATTGTTGATAATTTCGCCGGCTTGACCGAACGTTCCGAGTAGACCCTCAGGGAGTACTCGCCGGAAATATTTGCCCTCTGATGCAAACGAGAGTGAAGCAGCGGCCTCGCGAACAAAGGCATCGGTCATGTCGAGCATGTGGTTGATTGCGTGGAGCATCGGAGCGAACTCAGATGTTTCGTCGATATTTAGTATTCGGGCTTCAAGATCGCCCTTCGCTGCGCTGGTGCACACGCGGGTTGCCTCGTGGATCCATTTGCTATCAGAACCAGATTGAGTTGATGATGAGGTCGTGAATCCGAGGGTTGTCATTGTGTTCTCCGATGCCGATGTGAAAGGCTATGTGATATCGTGGGGTACAAAATTGGTACTAGGCGCAGAGTTTGAAAATGAGCTCGTCGTAGGTGAGTCCCATCGATTCGAGCTTTCCGACGAGTACGGGGAGGGACGCCTGCCACTGCTCGCGGGGCGTGTGAAATTTAGCTTCAATCGCGAGGAGCTCGGCATACAACGGTTTGATGGATTCCAGCGCAGACTCACTTGGGACGCGCCGGCTCGAGTGGTATCCAATGATTCGACCATTGGAATCTATGGTCGGGGTCACATGAGCGAAGACCCAGTAGTGGTCGCCGTTTTTGCATCGGTTGATTACATAGGCGAAAACCTCATGCTTGGCGGCAATACGGTCCCATAAAAATCGGAAGACACAACGGGGCATATCCGGATGCCGGATGATGTTGTGTGCTTTACCGAGCACTTCTGCTTCGGAGTACAGCGCAACTCGAAGAAAGACCTCATTGGCGTAGGTGATCCGCCCTTTGGTGTCGGTCTTCGAAACGATGATCTCGTTGGTATCAAAGAACTGCTCGGTGCCGGTTAATGTGTTTGTGTTGCTCATATTTACGATCTTGTACTGAGTGTTTTGTGGAATTAGGGTATAGGTTAAAGAGACATGTAGATCGTCTTATCGCATGCATTAGATGAGCGAACATACGAAGCGGTGCCATGTGATAAGAACTCTGGTTTAAAACAAGGGGGGGCAGCGTCGAATATGGGCGGTAATCCAGGTCGCTAACTCAAATCTGTGGCCGTGTACGCCGCGATTTGATGAGCAGCCTTGACGGCGGGATCAAAGTGCAATGCACGAACTTCTTTGTAGGATGCATTGGAGAAGAACCGGTCCTTTGAGCTCTGATCAGGGAATGAAAGAATAAAGACTCGATTGATTGGGTCTTGGGCATCGCCTTTGAGCATTTCACTGATTCTGAAGTCGTAGCGGAAGTAGCCGCCGTGTTCTTTGAGGATCGGGGTCATCCCGGCGCGGTACTTGTCGTAGCTTTCGTCATCTGTGACATGCAGACCGACCAGGATTTCAAAGCGTGATTTATCGTCCATGTGTGTATCCTCCATCAACTTCGAGTACGGTGCCGGTGACGAACTCTGCCTTTGCAAGATAGGCCACAGCGTCAGAAATATCTTCGACCTCTCCGATACGACCCAGTGGGTGGATCGGTGCGAACGAATCGGCGCCTTCGCCAATCAAAGGCGTGCGGATGATCCCCGGCGCGACTACATTCACACGAACATTGTGCTGGGCGAGCTCCGCTGCGAGTGATACCGAGAACGCATGGATCCCGCCTTTGCTCGTCATCGGGCCTGTGACCGGTGCGCTGGCCATCCCGTGATTAACCAGTACTGTACCGATACTAATAATTGATCCACGCTTGGCTTTGATCATCTCGGGGACGACCGCTTGTGAGGTAAAGAATGTACCCCGCAGGTTTGAGTTGTAGAACTGATCGAGGTCTTCTCCGGTGGTTTCTAGGAACGGCTTGACCCCGAACTGCCCGGCGTTGTTGACCAGGACATCGATCCCCCCGAAGTTTTCGATCGCTGCTTGTGCTAGGCGTTTGCCGGTTTCTGGATCACCCACATCGCCAGCGATGGCGATGACGCGATCTTCGTGTCCTAGCGAAAGGCGGACTTTCTCGAGCTTCTCTTCGTTTCGCCCGTTGATGACGACACTGGCGCCCAGTTCGAGGAACTTGCGGGCGATGTCGGCCCCGATGCCGCTGTTGGATCCGGTGATGATGACGTTTTTTATTGATTGTGACATGTGTCTTTCTCATTTGGAGTGGTGTGGGAGACATCCGGTGTGGGTGCCATGCACCAGACGAACCAAAGGAGGTTAAGAAGTATTTGCACTCATGGTTACTTTTGGTAATATATGGAATAAATGACGACTAGGTCACATTATTACCATATGGTAACCACGCTCATATCTCAGAATCGACCATAAATTCGGAAGGAACCCACGATGCCCACCGAGCAACCCCCAAAGGATTGTCCGCTTGGAGAATGCCTGAGTTTGATCGGAGGCACCTGGACGCCCAACATCATCTGGTATCTCGATGACGGTCCTCGACGGTTCAGTGATCTCAAGCGTGATATCACCGGGATCTCGTCGAAGGTGCTCACGACCAGACTGCGGAAGCTTGAGCGTGATGGGACTGTGCTCAGGAAGGTCGAGCCGACTTCGCCGCCGACGGTGACTTATGAGTTGACCGAGCACGGACGCGATCTCCGCCCAGTGATCGATGCGATCATTGAAGTGGGGTACAAGCTGAAAGAATCGCGTCAAGCCCGGCGTGATGCGGGGCGGATTCAACCGACTGTTGGATCTTCGATTGCGGACTCACCTGTTGACTGATCATCCGTTTGCGATGGTTGGCTCATGCCTTTGCGTGATCCGTCGTAGAGTTTATAGCTCAAGAGCCGGCATTCGATCTGGGCGTTGTAGAATACATGGCGGGCCGAAGTCTTGAGTCCGATCTCATGAGAAAGCCCGCGGCTGCCGGTAAAGACATGGCCGGTCCATCCCTTGCAGTCTGTCTTGAAGAAATCACCGATACGGGCGTATTCTGCTTTGAGTTCGTCGGTCTCGCCCAGGCGGAGACCGTACTCGGGATTGAAGATTACATGCCCAGGCTCATCGGGGACATAACTTTCTGCAAAGTCGCAGCACTCAAAGTCGATCAAGTGCTCAACACCCGCGGTCATCGCGTTCTTGCGGGACGCTTCAATAGCGCGGGGGTCGATGTCGGTCGCGATGATCGGTTTGGCGACACCCGGCGGGTTGGACTTCTTCGCTTCTTGGCGCATGCCCATGTACAGATCGTCGATATCCAGTGCGGTGTGTAGGCAGCTTGCGTTGTTACGGAGCAGGCCCGGCGCTCGCCCGGCGGCCATGAGTGCTGCTTCGATCGCGAGTGTTCCAGAACCACACATTGGGTTGAGGAGTGAAGTGGTGCCGTCATATCCCATCCCCATGAGGACCGCGGCGGCGAGGGTTTCCCGCATCGGAGCATCGTGGGGCATCTTTCTGTATCCACGGTCAGACAATCGGACGCCGTTGGTGTTGAGATAGATCCAGGCGCGGTCGTTTTTCCAAACGAGGTGGATAACGACGCACGAGCGGTCCGGGCCGGTGTCGGGACGCGCCCCGGTTTTGTCTTTGATCCGATCGACGATCATGTCCTTAAGGAGCAGGTTGGGGTACATCGAGTTGTCGACAGAAGAGTGCTCGATGTTGGAGGTGATCGTGAAGTATGAGTCGTTGTCGATCAGGTCTTCCCATGGGAAGGCGCTGGCTTGAATTGCGAGGGCGTCGAGTGAGGGGCAGCGGAAGCGGGTCAGGAGCCAGAGCGTGTGGTGAGCGGTGCGGAGGTGGAGGTTGAGGCGCATGCAGTCTTCGAGGTTCGCCCCGATATGGACGGCGACATGGTCCTCTTCCTGGATTTCGTAGCCGAGGGCCTCAACTTCTTGTTTGAGGAACGGGGTGACATGCTCGGCGCAGGTGATGCGGGTGAGCCTTTTTTTCATGGGATCGATTTGGGACATGGCTCTGTTGGCTCGCTGGTCATCCGCTCTTTGAGGAGTTCATAGGCGTGGGGAGATTGTAGGAGCTCTCGGATAGAGAGTTGGTTTTTCTTTGCTACAGGAACCCCGAGCCAGTGATCCCACTGGACGAGACCCTGCCGGATTGCCCCGTTCTCGTCGAGAAGCCCGGTATCACGCCAGATGAAATAGATCGGATCGTCGGTTCCGCTGGGGAAAATTGTGTTGTTGAGCATGTCATGGTCGCGGGGAACGAACCAGACAACGAACTCGGCCTCGAAGGATTGGAGTTCGCGGAAGAGTTTGTCAACATACGAGGCTTGCCATCGCTGAGTGCCGGGTTGATTCACGGCAAGCATCGGGATGATAAGGTCCTGTGCGGGGTAGCCGGTTTCGGTGATTGCGACGGGTTTGTTGGGGGCGAGGTCTCGGATTGCTGAGAGATGGTCTATAGGGATGTCGTTGGGGTTGCCTGTTGTGATGATCCCGATCGGATTGTTGATGTCCCAGCGGAAATAGGGGTAGGAACTGATCCCGACCCAGTCGGAATAGTTGAGAAGCTCCGCGGTCATGTCGAAGAAAGGTTGTCCCGAGGATTCAGTGTTGGAGGTCTGGACGCTCAGGAAGATCGGGAGATCCGGGTAATCGGATTTGAGGATCGGGTAGACGCTATCAAGGAAGTTCTCAAAACGGATAAAACGCGGGTCGGTGGGGGAGGAGAATCCCCCGTTGGCCTCAATCCCATAGGCGAAGTAATCTGGGTTGAACTGGGTAATCAGGAACCGGCACCAGTTGAGATACGCGGCGATGACATCGGGATCGTCGATCGTCTTGGATGCCCATTCTGGCGGGAGATCCATGTTGTCGGTATTGCCCCAGTATGGTGCGAGCCCGTCGCTTCGGTTGGTGCTCTGAGCGGTGGCGGAGACATAGATCTTCTTGCCGGGACCGATTCTTGCAACGGATCCCGCGATGTCATCGAGGAGTGCTTGGGAGAAATCGAATCCTTCGAGAGCTTCTGGCCAGGGGACGCCGTGGTCGTTGTGGACTGTGACGAGATCGCCATGGGAGTTGATGAACTCGGTGGTGTCGTCTACGGCCTGCTGGGTCGCGTCGTAGGGAAAGCCGGTGAATCCCATGTGGAAGGATCGTTCAAGGGGGAGGGCTGGGCCGGGCCATTTGGATTGGGCTTGTGCAGCATGGCTTAGAAAAAGCAGCGCCGCAATGGCCGTAGAGATGGAGGAATTTGATATTGGCATATTGGATATCCAGACTCAGAAAGAGATTACTGAGGATTATTGGGGAGATCCTCGGCTCAGTTTCGATTCTGAAGAGGTGGGGATGATATGGTTGTCGATGATTTCTAGAACAGATCCGGAACTGATGGTCGTCGCTCGCGGGGATGGCCCCGCTGACATCGTGTTTACTAATGGCCTGGTGGTCAATGTGTTTACCAGGAGGATCGAAGAAGTAGCCGTTTCCGTCTTTGGGGGGCGGATCGCTGCAATCGGACCTGATGCGATGGATGCTTCCGAGACTATTGATCTGGGGGGTCGATATCTGGCGCCCGGATTCATCGATGCCCACATGCATGTTGAATCGACCATGATGATGCCACGCGAGTTCGTGCGTATTGCGGCTCCGCACGGGACGACCGGCGTGGTGTTTGATCCCCATGAGATCGCCAATGTCCTGGGGATGCCCGGGATTCAGCTATTGATGGATGCCAGCGTTGGACTCCCGATGAACATCATGTTCGGGGCTTCGTCGTGCGTGCCCTCGTCAAAGTTTGAGAACTCAGGGGCTCGGCTGGAGGCGGATGATCTTGAACCGATGTTCGATGATCCGCGAGTCGTGGCGCTTGCGGAGATGATGAACTTCCCCGGTGTGTTCCTTGGAGATGAGTCGGTGCTGGCCAAGGTCAGGCTCGGGCTCGACCGGGCGATTGTTGATGGGCACTGCCCCGGATTGACTGGCCCGGCTCTGGGCGCGTATGTCGCATCGGGCGTGAGCTCGGATCACGAATGCACGACCGCCGGTGAGGCAATCGAAAAAATCGCACTTGGGATGCAGGTCTTTCTTCGGGAAGGCAGCGCCGCGAGGAATGTCGAGGCGTTGATCCCCGCGGTCAACGAGGCCAACGCGTCGAGATTCTGCTTCTGTACCGATGATCGCCATCCCGGCGATCTGCATCGGCAGGGGCACATCGATCATGTTGTTCGCAAAGCGGTCAGCCTTGGGCTCGATCCGATGACGGCTATCGCAATGGCGTCGCTGCATGCGGCCGATCATTACCGCCAGCCCAACCTCGGCGCCATCGCACCGGGGCGGCAAGCGGATCTGATTGTGTTCGAGAATCTAGCTGATATCCGTCCATCGTCTGTGTATTGCCGTGGTGAGTTGATCGCTCGGGACGGGGCGATGATGAATTCGGTGGAGATGGAGCTGACTGCATCGCCTGATGATTCGATGAGCAGAGGATCCGTGAAACTCGCCGCCGGATTCACCAGTGATTCCTTACGGATCAAAGTGAATACAGCATCTAGGCTCATCCGCGTTATCGAAGCGAGCCCGGACCAACTGGTGACCGGTGAGCGGCATGTCGAACCCAAGATTGAGGACGACTGCTATGTTGCTGACCCGTCACGGGACCTGCTCAAGCTTGCGGTCATCGCGAGACACGGCACATCCAATGGCATCGGGCTCGGGTTTGTCACGGGATTCGGATTCAAGAACGGCGCACTTGCTAGCACGGTCGGCCATGATGCCCATAACTTGGCTGTGGTTGGCACAAACGATACCGACATGGTAATCGCAGCACGAGCACTCGAAACCACGGGCGGTGGGCAGTGCGTCGTTCAGGACGGCAAGGTGCTTGCTCTGCTCCCTCTCCCGATCGCGGGGCTGATTTCCGATGCCGATGCAATGGACCTGATCGAGCAGCAGGACGCGTTGCTAGCAAGCGTGCAGGCGATCGAATGCCCGCTCGAAGACCCGTTTATGCCGCTAAGTTTCTTACCACTGCCTGTGATCCCGAAGCTCAAGCTCACGGATCTTGGGCTGGTTGATGTGGAGCAGCAGCGTGTGGTGGATCTCGAGGTATGAAGGAATCAGTCTTCGCTTGATTCAGATTCTTGATTTTCTGGTTTGTAACGGGGGGTGATCCAAGATATGTCAAACAGTCTCTCGTACCGCTGTTGATCAATGCGGCATAGCTCCCCTGAATCGGCGTTGGATGTTAAACTAGGTCGAGATTTGGCGAAACCGCCCCTCCTGAAGCCCCACCGCGGTGGGCCAGGAGATTGTGGTGGGTCTTTGGAGCAACTTTGGATGTCCATTTTGTCCATGGATTCGGCACAGCATCAGCTCCTAAATACTTCATAGGCCATATCTTACCAGAGTCTGGCAGTGCATGTCTGGACATTGGGAGATCTGGGATGAATCATGGTGAACGATCCGTTTGGGATCTTGTTGAATCGGTCTCAACCCTCTTTATGCGGGGCTATTTAACGGCGAGATCGCGGGCGTATGAACATCCCCTGCCCATGTTGGGTCTGCTGGCCCAGCGAGACCATGCCCATACCGAATCCGTTTTACTCGAGCGTGAGCTGGCGATCTATCGCTCCCAGCGTCATTGCAAATCTCCGAAACACCGACCCCACTATTCGCCGCAAGAGCGGTCGGAGATTCTCCAGCTCATTCGTTTGCGTGGGTGGTCCAGCAAAGAAGCTGCAGCACGGTTCGTCGTCCATCCCAACACAATCCGCAACTGGAAACGGGCGCTGCGTGACAAACTCAAAGCGGACAAGCTAGTTGGCGCACCGCCATGGAACAAACTCCACGAAGGTGTCCGATGGCTTGTCCATGAAATACGCCAGCTCTGCCCCGAGCGTGACTTCGGTACGCGCACCATCGCTCTGCACATCATAAGATCAGGGATCCAGATTAGCCGGGCATCGGTTCGGCGAATCCTTGAGGAGCAATCTCGCAATCCATCCTCAACAATTAGAGAACTTCAGAATCCAAGGAGTAGAAATACACCAAACCATTTACTTACCCCAATCCGTGCTCATCATGTCTGGCACATGGACATGACAACCGTGCGCGTGCTCTGGATGCGGTATGAGATCGCAGCAATCATCGATGGATTCAGCAGGAAAATTGTTGGATTGCGTGTGTTTCAAGGGACCCCATCCACAGCCGATCTACTCAAACTCATTGATCAATCTATCTACAAAAACACAACCCCACGATTCATCATCACGGATCGTGGAGGGCAGTTTCAAAATACATTCTTCGTAGCCATGATCCAAAGGGGGATCAAACACGCGCAAGCACCGGCACGTGTCTGGCAGTTCAACGCCAAGGTCGAGCGGCTCTTCTGGAGTTTGAAGCGTTGGTGGCGGGTATCGCTCTTTCCGCCAAACCTCATAGCTATACAAAAACGTCTTGATGCATATGCCAAATGGCATAATCTCTACCGCCCGCACGCCTCTCTTAGTATGCAGACTCCAAGCGAAGCCGAGTGTGGAACACGCCATCCAGATCCCATACGCTATACGGAAGGAGGTGAACTCGAACCCAAGATCACGATTAGACGACAACATGTCGGTGATGATCCTCGATTGCTCTACCCTGTAATCAAGGTGAGACCGAAACACCGTTTTGTGGCGTGATGATTGCCATCTGGAAGAGTGTCACAATCTGCTGGCCCCCCGCTTACCAATGAATTCGGTTCGGTTGAGTTTTTGGATCCTACGTCATACCAGATTGAGTCATCAATGAGTTTATGCCATTTGACTCAGTGCTCTTCTGAATCTCGCGAGTGCAATGGAAAAATATACTGTCGCGATAATGAGCACGGTCATGAACTGTGGCCAAACGATTTCTAATCCCGCGCCTCGGTACAAGATCGCCTGGCTTGCGGATACATAGTGGGTCGTTGGTGCAATGAGCATAATGTACTGCACCAGTTCTGGCATACTTTCTCGGGGTGTCACCCCACCCGAAAGGAGTTCAAGAGGGATCAATATCAAGATCAATAACAATCCAAACTGCGGCATGGATCTCGCTAGTGTGGCAAGAAATATCCCCATCGAAGTGCTTGCACATAGATAGAACGCTGTGCCGAGCAACCAGAGGAGTACTGACCCATGGACTGTTACCTGCAACAGGCGTTCAACGATGAACACCAGTGAGATAGCTGCGCCAACTAAAACCACGAGACCCATCGACCACACTTTTCCGATCATGATCTCAGTGGGAGTGACGGGCATCACCAATAGGTGCTCGATTGTGCCGTGCTCGCGTTCTCGAATCAGGGCTGATCCTGTCAGCACGATGGAGAGCATGGTGACCGTGTTGATGATCTCCATGAGCGATCCAAACCATGCTTGTTCAAGGTTCGGGTTAAACCGCATTCGAATCGCTAGATCAACTGGCGACTGTGTCGCCCCTTTGGTTCGGGCTACAAACTCATCAACCTCGCTCATGACGATCTGCTGGATATAACCGTTTCCTGAGAATGCCTGGCTCATTCGTGTGGTGTCAACATTGAGCTGTATAGCTGGGCTGTCCCCGGACAAGACATCACGCTGAAACCCGGGTGGTATATTGAGTACAAATGTGTAGCTACCTGCATCAAGCCCCATGTCGGCTTCGTCAATCCAAACTTGGTACGGCTTTGCAAAGTATGGCTCTTGAAAGGCGGTGGTTATCCGCGAGGAGAGTGCCGATTGATCCTCGTCAATAATCGCTATAGACGCATTGTGTAGAGTCTCAGGAACAGCTGTTCCTGTGATATAGATCGATACGGTGAAAGTATAGACAATCAACACAATCATCATGGGATCACGGACCAGGCCCCTGAGTTCCTTGATCCCGAGTCTGAAGATTGTTGACTTAGAGTTTCTCCGCATTCACTACTCCTGCTTCTTTAGCATCACAATTGTTGCGATCATGATGACTGGAATAGAGATTGCAAGTGACACAAAGGCATGATGGAGATCAGCATAACTTAATGCTTTGCTGAAAACCCCACGGCTCACAATGATCATGTGCGTCGCCGGATATGAATGGCCAATCGTTGCTCCGAACCCTTCCAATGATGAGACCGGATTGATTAATCCAGAATATTGGACTACGGGGATGATTGTCCCGATCATGACCGCAAACATCGCAGCGATCTGACTTCGAACTAAGGTGGATACGAACAACCCAAACCCAGTAGCAAATGTGATAAAGAGAATCGATGCCAAGAGCAGTGTCCAAAAGCTTCCCTTCATAGGAACACCAAAGACCGTAACCGCGAGTGCCGTCATAAGCAGAAAGTTCATCACACCCAGAGCAATGTATGGCAGCTGTTTCCCGAGCACGAACTCAGCTCGAGTGACCGGAGTGACATAGAAATTAACAATTGAGCCAAGTTCCTTCTCACGGACAACCGCCAGTGTCGCGAGCATGGAGGGGATGAGCAGAAGCAGCATCGGGATAACCGCGGGGACTATCGCAGGGAGACTCCGGATATCCGGATTGTAGCGATACCGGGGTTCAACGACCGCATTGGTAATAATGTCTATGCCTCGTCTATTGGCTTGAGAAAGCAGCCAGTGCTGATGCATCCCCTGTATATAGCCGCGGACAGTTTCTGCTCTCGTCGGCATCGCCCCGTCGGCCCAAGCGCCGATCTGAACCAGGTCTCCTCGCTCAAGCTTGCGGGCAAATCCTGGGGGGATCTCGATCGCAAGGGACAGTTCCCCGTTCCGCATCCGGTGGTCTAACTCACTGTAGTTCGTGATCGGTGCGTGCTCGGTAAAGTATCGTGACCCTGAGAGGTTGAGCACATAATCGCGACTCAGAGTTGTCTGATCCCGATCGAGTACAGCGTATGACAAGTTCTCAACATCCAGACTGATTCCGAATCCAACGACGAACATCAGGACAATACTCCCCAACAACGCGAGTGCCCCGCGAGTCGGGTCACGACGGAGTTCAAGCATTTCTCTGATTGCATAGCCCCAGCTCCGTTGAACACTGAACAGGCGATTCTGTTGATTTGGCGTGCTCGTTCTATCAGGAGAAAACTCGGATTCGGAACTCGGTATATCCGCGCCTGCATCAACAAGATAATGAATGAATGCATCATCAATGTCCGCTGCACCAACTTGGCGAACAAGATCTGAGGGTGCCCCGCTGACAAGCACTTTCCCTGCATGCATAAGGGATATGCGATCGCATCGTTTCGCCTCATTCATGAAATGGGTCGAGACAAAGATCGTCACCTTATCTCGGCGTGCAAGATCGATCATAATTCTCCAAAACGCGTCCCGAGCGATGGGGTCAACCCCTGAGGTTGGCTCATCGAGAATCAGCAGTTCGGGTTTATGCACCATCGCCACGGCGAGCGAGAGACGCTGCCTTATCCCAAGAGGGAGGCTCTCTGGCATACTACCCATATCGGATTCGAGTCCGAATCGCTTTCCGAGGTCTCGTATGCGCTCATCGATTTCAGTTGCTGGAACACCGAAGAGTTGAGCATGCAACACCAGATTCTGGTGAACACTTAACTCTTTGTAGAGTGAGAATGACTGCGACATGTATCCAACCCGTCGCCGCGTTTGAATATCCCGAGCGTCAACCTTGGCTCCAAATAGGAATGCTTCACCATCACTCGCCGGGAGCAATCCGGTGAGCATCTTCATGGTTGTTGTTTTACCGCATCCATTGGAACCTAGAAACCCGAATATTTCACCCCGCTTGATCCGCAAGGAGACATGATCGACAGCTACGAAGTTTCCAAACCTCTTTGTGAGTCCGCTTGACTCGATCGTATGCTCTTCTAGGTCATCCTCTACAAATGGTGGAAGATGAACAGGCAAATGCCCCGCCCGCTTCTCCTCGGGCAAGAGCTCAATGAACGCATCCTCAAGCGTTAACGCCCCTGTCTTTGTCCGCATTTCGTGCGGAGTGCCGGTGTTGAGAACCCGCCCCGCATCCATGGCGATCAGCCAATCAAACCGCTCGGCTTCCTCCATATACGCAGTTGCAACGATCACGCTCATCTCTGGCTGATCTTTACAGAGTCGTGCTATCAGGTTCCAGAACTGCCGTCTCGCTAATGGATCAACACCAGTCGTTGGCTCATCAAGGATCAGAAGATTGGGATCGTGTATGAGAGCACAGCACAGCCCGAGCTTTTGTTTCATACCACCGGAGAGCTTGCCAGCCGGCCGACTTAGGAACTCGTAAAGCCCAGTGCTCTTTGTAAGACTCTCGATTCGTCGGCGTTGCTCATCACGGCTATGCCCAAACAACCGTGCAAAGAACTGTAGATTCTCCTGTACGGAAAGCGTCGGATAGAGGTTCTTCCCGAGTCCCTGCGTCATATACGCGATCCGCGAGCAGACCATGGATCGGTGACGCTTCCGGGCAATGTCTCCCCCAAGAACCTCAACCGTGCCAGTTTGAACAACTCGAGCTCCAGCGATGAGCGAGAGCATGCTCGATTTGCCAACGCCATCCGGTCCGATCAATCCCACCATCTGTCCCGCAGGGATGTCTAGATCAATGCCATCAAGCGCGTGCTCCCGTCCGTACCTCAATCGTACATTTGATAACCGAGCGACCGAGTTCGTTGAGGTATCGCCCATTTTACTCCGGAACACGAACCGAAAGTGATTCGGGCCATTGGTAGCTGGAGTCAAGTCTGATCCAGGCGACACCAGGGAGTCCTGTTTTGACTTGTTGGAGGTGTTTCTTGAGCAGTTCAGGAGTGATTCTGGCTCGAACACGGAACATCAATTTTTCTCTTTCCATAGCAGTCTCAACCGCTTTGGGTGTGAACTGCGCGGTACTGGCAATAAATGACACTTCAGCAGGGACGACATATTCTGGCACAGCATCGAGTATGAGCCGAACCTCGGTCCCTAGAGCAACTCGTCCTGCGACCGCTTCGGGAAGAAAGAAGGTCATGTACACATCACTTAGATCAACCACATTAAGTGCGCGGCCACCAGCGTTTAGAACCTCTCCGGGCTGAGCGATACGGTATTGAGTACGCCCATCTCTTGGGGACACAAGGACACAATCGTCAATATCTGCTTCAATTCGGTTGACGGTTGCCTCCCGAGCAATCACTGTGTATTCAGCACCGATTATTTCTGCTTGCGCCGCCTCGATACTCGCCTCAACAGCCGTCGCTTGTGCATGAGCGGCATTTAAAACTGCTTCCATTACAAGCAATCGAGTACGCTCCTCATCGATCTCCTGTGCTGAGACAGCTTGCTGCTCGACCGCCTTCTCATACCGCGCGAGCCGCCTTTTAGAGTAGTTCAACTCACTCTCTCGCTGTACAATGACAGCCTTGGCGGCGGCAAGATCACTCAAAAGCATCGCAACCTTCGAGTGTGCCGATGCGACCATTTGCTTTGATTGCTGGAGTATCGCGATAGCCTCCGCACGCTGAGCCTGGAGTGAATCAGTCTGCATTCGCACCAAAGCTTGCCCTGCTGTTACAAAATCGCCTTCGTCAACCAATATCTCCTCGACCCTGCCCGCAAGTTTGGTCGAGATATTGATCTCAGTAGCTTCGATGCGCCCATTGCTCACAATAAAGCCGTCAGGGGTTGCTGGAGTATCCATTCGGTTCCATGCAATCATGACTATCGCTACTGCCAAAACGATTAGGGTTGGTGTCAGCAGAATCTTAAGCGTGCTGTTTTTCATATCGCCTCATCTTTGGCCGAGTTGTCCTCGTGGGTCACCAAAATTAAATAATCAGATTCTTCCCCAAGAAATGAAGCACCATATCAGAGTTTATCCCAACAGAAAGCACTGAGCGGAGTGAACGATATCGGAGAGAGCAGAAATAATTAGCAAAAAATGGAAGCGATGACTGAATTTCGACTGAAATGAGTCGAGATGTAGTTTTCTTGGGGTTCAGAAACTCTATGCGAAATCCAAACCGATGCGACAGTTGGTATCTTCAGTTCTCATTGGGCACTGGATCTGCAGCTGTTAGATTGTCTCCCTTCATGCATGACGATGTTATCAGAGTATGAGCTTGGTACTGCGTCCACCACCATCTTGCATTGGGAGATTAGTCGAAGGCCATAAAAATTTGCGCAGACGGGCAGTACTTTTGGTCGATCCAGATCACGGATAGTATCTTTGATTTTCTGGGGATGGTGAGTTTTTTATATTTGGATGATTCTTGAGAGGTCTGATACCATATGTTTATGAATACTCCGCTGGCCCATTCTATTGAGTAAATTTCGTCATACATAAAAACATCATTTACTAGGAAGGAATACGAATGGCGACTCGGGCACTGCTCTTGGCGCTGGTTGTGGCGGGAGCGCCAGACCCGATGTGCCCTCGGTGATCGAACCGATCGCACGGTAGGCAGTAAGATAGAAGGTCTTCTGGTCGTAGACTTCGCTAGCGAGCAAGAGCTGGGAGTTGAGGAGTTGATCTTGGGCACTGATGCGTTCAAGATTTGTCCCTAACCCTTCCTGATACGAAGCTTCGGCCTGCCGGAGTGATTCTTGGGCGGCTTTCAACTGCACCTTGAGCTCGGTCATGCGAGCAATACTGGTTCGAACATCTTGATAGGCCAACTCAACATCCTGTTGAATCTGGCGTCTGAGTAGGGAATATCCTAGTACAGACTGACGGAACTGTGACCACGCCTGACGGACATCGGCTTCGATTCGCCCGGCTGAGAATATGGGAATATTCACCCGCAGCATCCCCANCCAATCNCTCTCTGAAGGAAAGGTGTCACGGGTGAGAAAATAATCGAGATTCAGACTGACCGATGGAGCGTACTTTCCAATCGCGACATCGACATTGTGCCGTGCCGCCTGTGCTTGCGCTGACGCAGCCGCGAGGTCTTGCCGGTTGGCTTTGGCAATGGAGAGCAACTCGTCGAGCGTCGGCGGGGACTCAGGAAGATCAAAGCCGTCGGAAAGTGGCGAGTTGGCTAAATCGGTACCCGTCAGGAATGAGAGGGCGATCCGACCTGTCCTCACAGCGTTCTGCGCATTAAGCAGGCCAACCCGTGTTTGCGAGAGCTGGGCTTCTGTTTGCGCCGCATCGAGCGGACGAACGACTCCGATGCGCTGCCTGGCACGGATATCACGGACACGCTCTTCCTGCACCGTGACGGCGTTCTCAAGAACGAGCACGCGTTGCTCATCGCGCAATACACGGTAATAGACCCGGGCAACATCGAGCAAGAGAGACTCTCGTAGATCNAGGAGCAACCATCGGNGTTGCTCGATGGTCANATCACTGGCCTTGAGTCGATTGGCGTTGCGGAACCCATCAAAGAGCGTGATATTGCCCGACAAAGTCGTGTCGAACTGTTCGCTCTCGCTCAAGCCAGGGATCGGGGAGGTGGTAGCATCTTGAAACCGATATGTCGGCAGCAGATCAAGCGTTGGAAGGAAAGATGCGACCGAACGCTTGCGATCAATAATTGCCTGAAGATAGTTTTCACCCTCGATCGCGAGGGTCTCGTTGGTCTGGTTCGTCAACAGCACCGCTTTGGAAAGTGTCAATGGCTCGCCCGGCGAGTAATCTACTGAGGAATCAAGGGTTAGTACATCGCGGTAAGTTTGTACATCCTGTGCTTGGTTGGCCGTACACCCACCCGCCGATAGCAAGATCAGCGTGGCACCAGAAGCCGAGATTAGTGCTGCAACTCGGCATGCCCGAGTTTGTGTATTAGATTGGTCTCGTCGAAACTTCTGCATGAGAACTCGTTTCATGACTTGCCCTCACCCGGAGTGTGTGCTGCAAAAAGCCCATTGCCAAGTATGCGGAGNATGTGATTTCGAAGCACNCGATCACTCACGCCCGGCGTTGAATGGAGCATGGAGAGGCGAACGAGNGCGAGAATGTATTGCCCAGTTAGTTCTGGATGCGGNTCCTTGAGCTCGCCCGAGCGAACGCCTCGGCGGATGACCTGTGTGCACAGGTTTGATATTTCAGCTCGCTTCTCTTCCATTCGCGGGTCCTTCAGATCAACCCCGTCACGCATCAGGCTACAAAGATACGGGTGTCGATGCCAAAACTCGAACAGCACATCAACGATCCGTTTGATCTCGGCCCACGCATTGAGCGGTGAAGACTGTGTCGAAGACTCGCCCTTGATCTCATCAAGTAAACTCTCCGTCGCTTCGAGGATCAGGCTGACAAAGAGGTCGTCTTTGCTCTTGAAATACACATACACCGTCCCCTTGCCGATCTTTGCTTCTGCGGCGATCTTGTCGAGGGTGACGACATGAAATGGCTCGGTGGCGAAGAGCCTGGCTGCGACATCGAGTATTTTGAGGCGTTTGGTTTCATCGAGAACTTGCACTATTGACTCCGCTTGAAATGGCTGAATACTGATTCTAGTATAGCCCATGAAAACCGACCCGTCAGTATTGTCTTTCTCATGCTTGCTGCATTCTGTCACCAGCAGTCGCTTTGGATTCTCACGGCATGTGGCTCTTTCGCCGCTGATTATCGCATTGATAATCGGGTTGCCCGGGTGTCATAAGCCAAAGCCCGCACAAGAGCAGCAAGCCGAAGAGGACACCAGAGTCGTCGTCACACTCGGACCCGTCGTGGTTCATGATGTGCAACGAACAGTTGAAGTAGTCGGCACACTCTTTGGCGATGAGGAATCGACCATCTCGGCAAAGGTTTCCGGGCGGGTTGTTGAGGTTTTTCATGATATCGGCGACCAGGTCAAGCCCGGCGAAGCCTTGGCCCGTATCGACGCAACAGACTACACACTGACCGTTGCACAACGCCAAGCATCGCTCATAGCAACGCTTGCAGAAATTGGGCTCGATGAGATTCCACCGGGTAACTTTGCACCCGAACTGGTGCCAACGGTTGCCATGGCTCGGCTCGAACAGACAAATGCCCAAGCCAAACACCGGCGCGCGAAAGCAATGTTCGAAGAAGTCCCGCCGCTCTTGGCAGAGCAGGACTACAACGATCGGCTCACCGCTTATCAAGTCGCCCAGCAAAGGTACGATGTTGCGGTTCTCAATGCCCGTGCGGTCTGGGCTCGGGCTCAGGTCAGGGCTGCGGAGTTATCGCAGGCTAAGCAATCGCTGGAAGATACCATCGTCCGTGCTCCGGTGGATCAATCAGAATCAGTCGAAAACAAGACGCTCTACTCTGTGGCGACCCGGTTCGTCTCGCAGGGTGAATACATTCAGGTCGGGGCTCCGATGTTTCACCTCATCGATCCAAACCCGATCAAGTTCAGGGCGAAGGTTCCTGAGCGGTACCTTGACGAAATCGCCCTCGGGCTCGAAGTCGATATCACGGTTCAGGCCTATGACGAGCCGTTCTACGGGCAGGTGACGAGAGTTTCGCCTCAGATCAACGAGAACAGCCGGACATTTTTAGTCGAGGTCTCGATCAACAATACTGCTGGGCTTTTACGCTCGGGCGGCTTTGCAAGTGGATCAATCAAGACGCATATCGAGAACGATGTGATGTTCGTGCCGCAAGAGGCGGTGGTGACCTACATCGGTATCTCAAAGATTTTTGCAATCCGAAACCAGAAAGCCACAGAGTTCCATGTCACCACCGGTGTCTGGGATGGGGATCTAGTTGAGGTTATCACCGATGAGCTACAACTGACCGATGAAGTCGCCATCTCGGGAACTTCTCACCTTGCCCAAAGTGTGCCTGTTGATGTTAAATCTGCTTCGGAACTCACCGCCCCGGTCATCGATCCATCAACTAAGAAGGCCTCCGGTCAACACGGCACCTCCACCTCTGCGCCATCTGGAGGTGATGAATGAACATTCCTGCACTCTGCATCAAGCGCCCGGTCTTTACGGTCATGATGAGCATGCTCCCAATCGTGCTCGGGATCATCTCATATAGCAAACTCGGTGTAGACCTCTTCCCTGACATCGATTTACCGATCGTGATCGTCACGACAAACCGCCCGGGCACATCAGTCGAAGAGATGGAAACCGGGGTGACCAAGCGGCTCGAAGAAGCGGTCAATACAATCTCGGAGATTGATCAACTTCGGAGCACCACAACCGAAGGGCGTTCGATTGTGACGGTGCAGTTTCTACTCAGCAAGAACCGAGACATTGCTCAACAAGAAGTGCAAAGCAAGATCAACACGATTCTCTCTGATTTTCCACCGGGCACCGAGACCCCGATCATTGACAAGTTTGATCTTGATGCCACACCTGTCATGACGCTTGCGATTTCGGGCAACCGTGATCCCAAAGAACTCACCGAGATCGCTGATA
>JGI24724J26744_10000075_pt1 | contig 90368 bp, 76 predicted proteins | sample Cruoilmetagenom7_FD_26744 | JGI IMG/M metagenome (IMG submission 26744) | reverse complement strand
GGTGCTTCTCCAGGACTCTCAGGCCAAGTAACAATTGGTTCAGCTGGAAAGGTAACAACTGGAGGAAGTACACTTAAGCTAGGTACATCAACTGAATCTATACTTACCTCATCAAGGTTATTTAATAAAGGAGATACAGGTAAAGTTATAGTTAAATCTGGTTCAGCTGGCTTAACAGGATTATATGTACCAACCTGAATAGGTTCTATATCATAAGATAAATCTATAAAATCAGGTTTATATGAAGCTACCAAAGAACTCAAGGCATCTAAATATAACATCGCTTCTGACCAAGCAGTATCTGCATAACTTCCTGCTAGTTCAAACTGATCCTGAACAGTTCCAATTATTTCTTCATTATATGCCATAGCTTACCTCTACAAGATACTAAAATTAATATTAAAGGACTTACTAGAATCATTGTTCATTACAATATCTATATAACTTTGACCAAACTTCTTTACTATATCCTCAGAGATATCAATAAGCTCTATGTCCTCAAATAAATCTTGTACATAATTGTTTCTCCTCATGGCTAACTCAAAATCATGATGGAGTAATACTGTTGTAGAAGCACTAGAATTTTGTATTATTTGTCCCCAAGCATCATAGACTTTAATATCTTCTCCTGTAATATTAGTAGCTGCTGGACAAGCATAAGAAATATAAACTCTTTTACCTACAAGAGTAGATTCTCCATAAATAAACCCGAGTGGTTTATAACCTGGATAGTCATATGAAAATGTTTTAACCTCATGCTTCTGTCTATCAACTGAAGAAGGTTCACCTGTATAATAAATATGTAAGTTGCTTGTTTTTGTATAAGTAGTTAATGTAGTACTTGTAATAAATGGTAAGATAATATTATGATATTCAAGAGTCTCTGTAATATCTACATATTCATTCTCATGAAAAAACCAAAAAGGATCAGCATCATCCCAGGTAAAAAGATAATCATAAGTATGATCTTCTCTTACTAACGTATGACCATTAACTGTACCATATGCACTCCTATGTCTTGGTCCACCATGCTGCTTATAATCATACTCAAATGGAGCAGTGTAATTATTTACAAATCCAGGAATAATTATAGATCTTAATCCACCATCCTCTGCAATTAAGTCATCCCAAGTCTCAGGATCTGTATCACTATTATACCATGGATAATTTACTACATCAGGATCCACCTCTTGATTAATATGATTACTTAGGTATCCTGACGGAGTCCCAATAACTTTTAGAAAGTATTCTTCTTCTTCTGCAGTTAAAATATCTTTATCTATAGAACATACACCAGGTAATACTGTGGTAAGAACAAGACTCGTAGCTACCTCTAATTGATCAAAAGGAAAAATAGCAGGCTCATCTAATACTACATCAGTGTGAACATACCACTTATCTAATTTTGATTGTAAAAACATTCCTGTAGCTACTTCATCTTCAAGTACTCCCATATTAGCTACAACTAAATCCTCATCTTGCCATTTATCTACTGCATTAATTCTACTAGGGTATTGAGTTCTTATTGTTAAAGGTAAGAATCCTGTGCTGTAAGAGATCCAATAAGACATTCCACTAACATATGATTTAATAAAGCTTGTAGGTATTAAAATATCGTTACCAGTAAAAGTTGGTTTAGTATCAGCTTCAACTCCCCAAGGCTCAGGATCATAAAAACCATCTACAGTTCTTCTATACATAGATTCTGGATCGTATAAGTAACTTGGTTGGTTCTCATCATCTGGGCCATACCTATTATATTCTGTACTTCCTGCAGGATAAAAAGCTAAATACATTAGTGTATCTTCAGTAACACTAACTACACTTCCCCCAGATAATCTTTGGGTTAACCTTAAGATAAATACACCTGTTATCTCTTCAATAATAACTTCCTCAACAACTTCTGGACTATAGATATATATATTTGTCACTCCAAAAGTTTGTCTAAGTGAAATCTGTTCACCTGTATCAAAGTTAACAACTCTTGTTCCTTGCTCAAGCTTTTGGAAATTCATTAGATCATTAAGTATATCTAACTCTCTTAGTGCTTTAGGTATAAGAGCCTTAGCACCATTAAAATCACCTTCAAGATTTATGAAAGGAGTCTGTTTAAACTTCACTTGGTTTCCTTCCTTTAACAACAAGAATTGCTTCTATCTGATCTAAGCTAAAATCTCCACCATAAGTATTCTCAACCTTTATATCATAGTATCTTCCAACAACTTCTCTTTGTCCATCAAACACTCCACCATGTTGTTTATTACTTGTCTTAATAGAATCCAAAACATACTTATGTTCTACTCCATCATCAGGTGTTAGATAGAAGTTTAAGTCTTCACTAGTTTCATAACCTACATATATCTTTCTAAATCTCTTCTCATTAGCAATACCAAGGTCTGTTTTAGGAAAGATAACAAAGGCATCTATATGACCATCTTGATCTGTCTCACCATCTTCTAAAGAAAACAAACCATGTTCATTAGCACCAAGATAACCATTGTTAATCTTACACATAGAGTTAAAATTAAATGCTCTATATTGTGTAGCAGCTAATCTTTCCAGAGATAAAGCCAAACTAAAATAGTGCACACCTGGTACAGATTGCCTCAACCTTAAATCACTGGTTACATGTACGTGATAGCTTTCATTTACATCTACCATAATTTTTAAGAAAAGTCAAAAGTTGACTTTTTACCTCACGTGTTTAAGAATGTAATCATCAAATCTGTTACTTATATTACCAATAACATAAGCATCTATAGGTAATAAACTAGCTGTAACAGTTCCTATTGGCTGTACATATCCTAAGATATCAGCACTCAAAGCCTCCAAAGCTGCATCAACTATTATACTTGTTCCTGTTATACCTGTAACATCACCTATCAAGTGTAACAAACTAGCATCAACATATCCATAACCTGATACTATTGCAGTTACTAAGGCTTCTAATGCAGGTAAGCTTGTATCAACATAACCTATATTACTTATATAACCTTGTACACTAGCTTGTAATGCTGGTAGATCAGCTGAGCAACTTGCTACATTCGATACCACACCAGTTATAGTAGACTCTAACGCTTCTAAAGTAGCATCAACAAACGCTCCACCAAAAGCTTCACAGGTTAAGGCAGCAAGATCAACATCAACACTACAAACATTTCCAACTTCACCTACTACTGTAGCTTCTAAAGCTTCTAAGATACCTAAGGTATAATCATTCCCAAAAGCAAAAGCTTCAAGAGGTTCAAGGCTATCAACAACCTCACCCTTAGGTGCAGTGAATGTAGTTGTTATGGTACATAGACTGGTAACTTGTTCATGATAACTCTCATTAATATTTATCTGTCTATCTATATCTACATACCACTCATCTATAATACCAACTTTCTCAGTAATATAACCTGTTAAAGCATATCCTGTAATCTCAGCAGATAAAGCTACTTCATCACTATAACCTGTTGATAAACTATAACCTATAAGACTATCTGTTAAACCAACCTCTTCATTAATTTCTGTCCATTGAGGACTTGTTGATTCTATTACATCTGCAAGACCTGTCTCATCAGCTATGATAGTATATATAGGATTAGATACAATCCAAGTATCATTTAATCCAACTGTTTCAGTTTCTTCTTGTTGTGTTCCCCAGTTGTATTCAAAGGTATCACCCAATCTAACATTTTCATTTAACTCTTCCTCAACTGTACCAGGAGGAGGTTCTGGAGGTGCTCCTTTTCCTAAAGGATCAAAATCTGTAGGAATAGGATAAGTAAAATCATCTGTAATACTAGCTAAAGTACCTTTTGCAGAACTATTGTAACCACTCCAAGCAGGACGATATGTACCAGACAAACCAGTATATGCAGGATTAGCTCCTGTAGAAGGATTACCTGAAGCTTGCCATACACCATTCTTTGACCACCAAATCCTACCATTATCAAGATCTAAGGCAACTCCTATAATATCTCCACTAGAATATGTAGCCCCAAAACCTTGCGAAGAAGAATTATTTACCTTTGATCCATCTTGACTATAACCATAATCATCTGCATGAATTCCTAAGTATGTACCAAGATCAGATGATATTGTACAGCATCCTACCCTTGCTATCCCACTATTCTCACAAAGAACTTCCCAATACCATTTTCCAGTAGATTTATCTTCTTCAGCTAAAACTTTACCCTGAGCAGTTACCCACTTCCTTGCGGTAAGATTGTTATTATCTCTTGCAATACTAGAATGTATATAAATACCACTCCACTCTATAGGAAGATCTGCTACTGATATATAACCACTAGGAGCAGAATAAGTCCAGTCAACCTCATCAAACTTACCAGTAACAACATCTCCACTATTATAACCACTCCACATAGGAGCAACTATATCACTTATTCCTGTAAAGGCAGGATTAGTTCCTGCTACTGGATCACCTCCATTTTGCCAAACATTGTTCTTACTAAACCAAGCTTCTCCAGTAGTTAAGTCTAATGCTACACCTATAATATCTCCAGTTACAAAGCTATTACCATAAGAAGTAAAGCTACCATCATACTGTACTTTACCATCAAAGGCAAAGTAACCCCAACTGTTAACATCCTCACCTAGCTGTACATCTACATCAAGTGTACTATTTCCAAATCCTACAAACATCTGTGGAGTAGTACCATCTTCCCCTATCTCAATTTCCCAGTACCACTTTCCAGCACCTACGTATTTAGAACACTTAACAGCATGATCTCCAGTTACATCATTAGTTGCAACTAGATCTCCACCCGATAAAGTAATAGAGGAACTTTTTTCTGCTGAGTTCCATGTAGCCATAATAGATCCTTAAAGATCACTTGCAGATAAGGTTACAGTTACCTTAAAAGTATCTCCACTTTCAACACTCTTACCTTCACCAAAATTCGCTGCACAATACATAAAGTTACCAGCAGTTTGATCATTTATAGTAACTAAACTAACTAAAGCTCCACCATATATATTCTTAGCTGCATTAATAGAAAATACAGCCTTATTAGCAGAGTTAGTTAAACTCTTTGCTGTAGCCTCACTCTCTACAAAAGCCTGTCTAGCTGCTTCTGTATAAGCTATACTTTCAGTAAATCCTGGAACCTGATATGTATCAGCTGCTAGTGGTGTATAATCATCTTCAAAGATAAGAATATACCAAGGATCTATTTGTGCTGCCCCATGAAACTGAACATTGAGGATATGATTCAATCCTTGATCTACACACCTATTGTGAGATCTAGATGTATCTATACACTTACCATCTCTTATTAATTCTGTATCCCAAATAGAATATATAAGAGCATGTTCATTTATACCTCTATTTACTTCAAGCTCTCCCTTAAAGTCTGAACCAAAACTCCCCTTTTCAATCATATTATTCTCCTTAAGTCGGATTTCTAAGTTCTATATCCCAAGCTGATGTTTGAGTTAAGTTACCGGTTGTAACAACTTCCAATGTACAAGTCTGCACATATACTAATTTACTACTTCCTGTATCACACAAGACAACATGAGTAACATCTCCATCACCAGTAATAGGTATATCTATCTTAGCTCCTACAGTTATCTTCCTTCCACTTACATCTCCATAAGCTGGTCCAGTAAAATCTCCTCCTGCTATAACTACACTACCAAGAGAATATGTAACACTAGCTTGAGTATAATTAACAGGTTCAGCTGAACAAAGATGCATAATATTAGTGTTATTTATTACCCAATCCAATGCTGCATCTAACATATCTATGTTACAAGACTTTGCCATTACTTACCTCCTAAGCGTATAAAGGATGTCTAAGGCTAAAGCCAGATAAGATAATAGGAGCACCACTTACAATATTAGTAGAAGCTAGTACCATTGTAGATCCACTTGTTCCACAATTTCCATCAAACCTTCTAGCTGTTTTATCTGCTCCTGTATCTTTATTGTTATCATAATATCTAAACCAACCAGCTATACCTGTTGCTACAGCTGTACCTTGCCAAGTCTCATCATCATTCTTATACAGATAACCATCAATAATCTTCTTAAATTCCAGTCCATTAGTTGGACTACCTGGTGTAAACGTTCCTCCATCAACACTAATAGTACAAAGCAATGTACCTGTCTCTGCAGCATCTGCATCAGCAGGTTGACTACCTGTTCTTATTTCTATTACTCCATCTTTAAGAAGTTCTTTAAGAGCATCTCCATTATTACTTGTTAACGTTGTAGCTGCTACAAAAGCTTCTGTAGCTGCAAGCGTTCCTGTTATAAAGTTAATAGTTCCAGCTGCTACTCCTGTAAGAACAATAGGCCCAACATCATTACCACCTGTAGTTGATCCTGTAGTAGTTATAGAATCTCCAACTCTAAAACCTGCATCCAAGAATCTACTTTCAGAATCTGTTATTTGATCCTCTCCAGCACCATTATCCACATAAGCTAAACTTGTTCCCTGCAAAAAAGCATCTCCATTTAAGCTATTTGCAAGACCTGTACTAATCTTAAGTCCCATGTTTAAACCTCCTAAGGCTTAATCGTACAAACATACTTCTTATTCATGATTATTCCAGCACCAAAATTACCAACTGGTACATCTACTTTATCCTTAGTAACACAATGAACTTTTCCTTCAGATGTCGCTAAACATATACCTTTATCTGATAAGAAAGATAATACAATTTCTCCACCTAAATCAGATTCACCTATCTTCTCATCTTGAATCTTTACTTGTGTACCTTCTACAACAACTCCATCATGTACTTTAATCAGCTCAAATTCAGGAGGTGTTGGACCATTTAAGAAATACACTCCCCCCTCTGTACCTATATATATACCTGACTTAACAGCCTGTAATAACCGTGTTCTTGAATCAAAGGGTAAATAACTTCTAGCTAAATCATAAGCATTATAGTTAAGTCTTGCTGAATACCATACAACATCCTCCTTAGCTATATACATCCTACCATTATACAGTTCTATTAGATGACCTATAGGAGGATCAGAAAAGGTTTTAACAGAAGGAGGTCTCACAAAATTAAGACACACCCAAGGATACAATGTTCTATCTACAATAATACCAGCTTGAGTACCATTCATAAAGTATACTTTATTCATGACTTTAACATAGCTAACAGGATAGGATGTTGTTAAAGTAAGAATAGGATTAATACTATAATCCTTTTCTATAGCAGATAAAACATTATCCCTTACACCTAAGTAAAAAGTACCTGCATCAAATAAACTATGAAAAGATCCTGATACCTTTTTAATATAACCCTTTCTTCTTGATATCCTACCAGTCTTATCAACATCAACATTGACAGCTTGAGCTAAATCAACAATACCTTTACTCGAATCAAAAGTAAGTCTACTGGGATCAACACTAGTGTCTAATCCATTAGTCTGCTTAAATATTACTGCAGGGTCTCTCATTTCATAGCCTCATCTAACATCTTCTGCCTCTTCCTTATCTTTTTAACTGTACCAGGTAATGAAATGTCTTGTGTACCTCTAGGTCTTGCTATACCTTTAAAAGGATTTTTCTTCTTTAACCATTCCTTAAGCTTATTCTTATCTACAGGTTTTGGCATTAATACCTCCATATACTACTTGATAAGTGATTACGCCGTTTAGCTGACCAATGAGACAATAGTTTTATTCCCTCATTATAAGCTATCTTTTGAGTTCTTAAATTAATCTTATCTTCTTCCAACCCCTCTTCAATAAGATCAAAACCTTTTACAGCTGCACCTGATACAATAACATTTCTATGTAAATAACTTGGTATTGTATCAGGTACATCAGTATTATCTACCATATCAATAGCAACTCTCTTGAAAAGCAGGACAAGAGTCTCAACAGGATCTGGAATACCTTGATAATACAAGAGACTTCCTTCTACAGTAACAGCCTCTATACTACCAGCAGTAGTCAAATCTGGATAGTCTCGGATAAGTGTATCAAGTGTAGCATATCTGGTTATTTCACCACTGCCATCACCAACATACAGAACTCTGCCTGGAGAACATGTAACAGGTAAGCTTGTATAAGCTTGAGCTAAAACTGTATCTACTGAACCAAAACTTTTAAAGCCAGGAACCTCAGCTTGTTCAATAGCATCATTAACAACTTCATTAATCCAGATAGGTATACCAGCTATAATCTCAGAACTATTATCCTGTAGCTTAATCAAGACCTCATCCTGCAATTCAAGAAAGTTCATCTCACCCCCTTAAGGTAATTTACTAACCAACATCTGTAACCTTGCAGCACCAGTAGTAATAGTACCACCTGTCAAAGTAGCATACACACAAGGAACATCTGCATCTACACCCTTAATCAAGAGCTTCTGAGGATCACCGTCTCCTGTACCACTAAAATCTGTAGCACCAAGTATCTTAGCCATCGCCCATACAGTACCTGAGATAACACCACTTGTACCTTCAGTATAAGTAATCGTTACAAGCCCACCAGGGTACAATCCAATCGTTCCCTCTGTAATCTCAGCTGTAGCCATAAAATGAGTATCAACCTGATTATCCATAGTACCTAGCGTTGTAACAGCATCTGTAGCAATAGTACCATAGCCTACATCAATTACACCACTGCCATCAAATGCAGTCTTGATATCCATCACAACTTCATGGATAAAGTAATTACCTAGATGTGCAGGAAATGAAAACAACAAAGCCTCTGCATCATCAGCTGCAGGCAATATCTCTGCAGAGGTAATCCAAAAAGGGTTTTCTCTAATATTACTCCTTTGATCTCTCCGTCTTAAATCCAAAATAGCCATTTTTTACCTCCTAATGTATAACCGAGTATCCGGCAAATATCTGAAATGAGAGTAAATTTGCATCTGCTACAGTTACTGTGATAGCACCTGAACCTTCCCTAAAATACTTTCCACTAGCTTCTGCAGCAACACCTCCCTTACAAGACTTTAAACCAAGTGTTCCAGGAGCACAGGCAGCATTATACATAAAAGCATCTACTCCTGCAGTCTCCTTATTACCAATAAACCCTACCGTCATGGTAGCATCTGCATCAAGTACTAAGACCTCAACCCAAAGTTCCTTTACAAAAGCAAACCTGGGTATTCTTATAACACTATATGTGTCATCAGATAGAGCCAGCATCTTTTTGCTACCTGCCAGTCGGTAGTTGTCTGAAAAAGCATGTCCATACAAGTCAGCCATATCCTACCTCCTTAGTCTAACTTGGCACCCCAAGAAGAACCTACAATAATTCCAAAATCCTCAGACTGGAATCTAGTCTTCTTTACACCAAGTATACCTCCACCTCTGACATTAACAAACCTCTTGGCATCAGTAGTATAAGGTACAAATGCCATTGTAGTACTCTTACTCTCTCCTGCACCACCCCAAGCCATAACAGCACTCTGTGCACCAAGAAGAATACTTCTATATACACCAGCCTTAGCATCAGTAGCATCTACAACTGTATGCCTTATCCTTTCACTCTTACTAATAAGCATACCATTATATTCAATCTCCACTTGTGGCACTGCAAGCTTATTAGCAGACCTCAATAGATCTCCCCACTGTCCTATATTAGTGTTCCTCTGCAACCTATCAAAGACATAGTTATGCAGAATAACCCTATAATAATTCTTACCTTTAAGACTCAAGGGTCTAATCTTATACTTATTAGTACCTACAGGTACCTCAGCCTGCTGCTTCATCCTATCCAAAAAGGTTAAGTCCAATACATCTGAACTAGTCATAGTAGCTTCTGAAGCTATATCATTAACCCTAAGCCAATGATTTGTATCTGGATCAACAGGATCTTGAGCAAAGGTATGTCCAGCTACTCTAAATGTAGTATCACCACACAGATGTGCAAAAGCCATATCACTTAGCTTTTCACTCCACCAGTACTGAAGTCCATCTTTAGCCTCAGTTAAAAGATTATAAGGAATCCTCTGCTCCTCCATCCTACCACCTGTATTCACGGCATGATTGAGCTCTTCAATAGTACAGTCAAAATCCTTGAAGATCAGATCTTCCTCATTACCCTCAACCTTTTCCCTACCTACTCGACCTTCACCACTAAGAGGTAGTCTAATACCAAAGGTTATTTTATCTCCTTCTCCCTTACCCAATTCCTTCCTTATCTGAATAATTGAGTCAGGCCCAGTTCCTACCAGTGCATTAATCTCAGTAGCTGGTAGGATAAGTCTAAACAGATCCTTTGCCCACTTTTTCCTGGTCAAAGCATCATTTGCTAAAAATACAGTCTCAGCCATAACATCTTCCTCCTATTTAAGTGTACCCTGCATGTACTTAGTATAAACTACCGCAGGAACCTTACCAAGTTCATCCTCATCCATCTTATCAATCCTAGCTGTAGTCCAACCTGTTAGATCTTCTGAACCTCCACCTGAAAGATCTCCCAAATTTGTCTTCCTATGTTGTTCAGCTATCTTATCAACATCATCAACTTTTTCCTCTTTTTCGTTCTTAGCATAATTAGGATGATTATTCTTAATCAAATCATACATATACTTGTATGGATTAGGTAAATCCCAAATCTTATTTTCTACCTCCATAACAAGTTGATTAAGATTCAAAGATGGATCATCCTCCATATATGTTTCAGCTATAGCCTGAACGATGTCATCTAAATTTGTTTGGGATACTACTTGATCAACATCTTCATACTTAGGATTCATCCTCATTGTCTCTTGCAAATTTGAAAGATATAAGGTTCTCTTATTAAACTCTTCCTTTCGCTCAGACAAAGCAGCCTCATCCTCTTCTGAAATGAGATTTGCCTTTCTTAAGATCTCATCCATATTGGTTATCTTACTATTTAAGTCATCCATTGTTCTTTTGTTATCTCTTGTTAATTGTCGAAGCCCTAACACCTCCTGATCTCGCTCATCAAGCTGTGCTTGTAAAGCTTTCTCTGCATCAGTTTGGTCTATAATAACTTCTTTATCATCCTTGTTAAGTTCATCACCATCATCTTTGTTCGGATCATCAGACAGACTAGGATCTTCTATGTCATCTTCCAAATCCTCAAGTTTGTCAGTCTGCATCTCTAATTCATCTTCCATTTTACGCCTCCTTTAAAGGTTTAAGAAAAGTCAATTATTGACTATTTCCCTTGTTAATTTTTGCCATCTCAAGTTCATACTCCCTTTGCATTCTAAGCTCATTAGCCTGTTGTACTTTCATCTTAACAGTAAAAGGTAAGTCAATGTAATCCATAATAATTTCAGGTGGAATTGTACCAGGATTGTTCCTTCCAAACTCCATAAGCATTGCAGCAATTGATTGCCTTAATGTAACATTTTCTGCACTCTCATCTATTACCATATCAAACTCACCAGCAGATATGTCATTAAACCCTTCAACTTGTGGATTCATCTGATCATTAATCTGCATCAGTTGCTGACCCTTCTCACCCTCAATTCTTACCATAGTAGGATAATCTACATACTGTTGTACTAAGGAAAGTAATTGTTTACCTCCTTGAATCCTGCTCTTCCTAAAACCATTAAATAAGATATACAATACAGCAATACTACTTTCTAACCTTGACCTAGCTGTAACTCCAGGTTCTCTTGAGGATGTCTGTATACCCATAAGTGGATCCTGTGCACCTGAAACATTCTTCATAGATTCAATATACACATTATCTAAAACACTATACACATTACTTATTTGTGGTTGATCTGAAAACTTAACTCTATCAAGTTTACCGTCAGCCATCTCAAGTCTAAAGTTCGGTTCAGAGGAATGCTGCTCATATTCATCAACATTTAATATAGCATTAACCTCATGCATTAAGATACCTTTTGGAGAGGTCTGAAGAAGATGAGATAATTGTCTTCTAAGTGTATTAAGTGCAACCTGTGGATCTTTCATCATAGTTGTTGCACTGAACCATCTATTCTCTTCTTCATTCTTATAAGCTCCATATTGAATAAAGGGAATATCTTTATGATTATAAGGAGTCTCTCCCGACTCTAATATAACATCCCCAGAAAAGATTGCATAGTACATATAATCCATTCTAGTTTCAATAGACTGTAACTCTTGTCTAAGCACACTTCCATCTGGTAAAGGTATTCCTTCTCTTAAAGCATTTCTAAATTCAATCCACTCACTTCTTCTTAAATGTTCAGGTTTACCTGTAAGAGGATTAATAAACCAGATAGCTGGTTCTCTCTTCCTATACCAACCTTCTACTATTCTATATAGATCATTAGACTCATCAAAGTATACTGGAGTATCTACTTGTCTATCTCCCTTAGCCATCCTAACAATTTCTTTATCAAACTCTGGCCAAGTAGCTTTAATAATATCTTCCTTAAACCATTTATTAGCAAAGAAGTAATTAGAGTCAGACATATCTTGTTCAACAGAATTAGGATCAACAATGCAGTCTCTTCCAGGAAAACGCTTTGCTTTTATCTCTGGTCTAAAGGGATTATCAAAGTTAACAAAAAGATTTAAGAAAGATCTTCCACTCTTAGTAGAATGACTAAAACACTCCATCTCCTTATCAGATAAACCAGTAGTTGTTCTATAATGCTTAAATACTCCATTTATAACTTCAACTAAAGCCTCATCCTCTTTTCCTACTGGCTGCACATCTGGAACTTTCCTTATCTGTTCAGCCATACCTATTAACATATCAATCTTAGGCTTTACTTCATTATAAACAGTAGTTGGTCTCTTTTGAGCCTGTAACAAACTAACTACTTCAGGTTCATCCTGTTGACCAGCATAAAATTTATAATCTTCAGAAGCCTCTTCTCTCCAGTTAGTTTCTGGTGTAGAGTTCTCTCCATCTTGTAACCAAGTATCCAATTGTAGTAATAAGTCATCACTTCCCTTAGTACTACCTGGTCTAGACATATAGGTTGGAGCTGTTATATTCATCTATACAACCTCATACTTATCTACAGTTATGACATGAGGAACACTGCTTACAAACTACACCCTTACCCGTTGATTCTATAATCTCAATAGGAAACCGCATCTTTGTCAATTTTACAATAATAGGCTTCTCATAAGACTTAGAATAATCACAATGACGAAAAATTGTAGCTCCATCATCAAGTTGTAGAGGTGGAATAGTCTCATACTGTTTTATCTCATTGTCAAGATTCATTTCTATCCTTAGTACTACCTGGTCCAGGCGTTGGTAACCAAAGCCCAAAAACAGAGACCAAACACCAGAATGCCTAACAAGAAAATAATAGCCTCATCCCATTTCATACTAATCTCCCTCTTCAGTAACCTCTCTCATAATCCTAAGAGTTTCTACATTAGCCTCTGCTACATTAACATCTCCATTGATATAAACATTAGCTGCTTGGACATTTGTCTTCTGAAGAGTTCCTGGTGGCACAGGTGCTGTCTTATTAAAATAATGAGAAACTTCGTTACTTTTTCCACTCTCCAGATGACCATTATCATATGCTGTAAGTATCCAATATAAGGTAACATCTGTTACTGGCTCAATTGTAATAGTTACTGTCTCTGTTCCAATAGGTATACTTACTACAAAATTTGGACTTAACTCACCACCTATAACTTGTCCATCTGGAGTATCACTTTGGTACAATCTATAACCAGCTAGATCAAATTCAGTATTAGCATCCCATTCAAAGGTAAGCTCTTCAGCATGAACAAATACAACAAACATTAAACATATAGCCATACTTAGTAAAATCAAAAACTGTTTCATATTTTCTCCTATATACTGATTAGTTTTCTTCCCCCATTAACATCAGGAACAATACACACCCCAGGAATATAACACACTGCTTCAGAAACATTATCTCCTTGTTGAGTTGTAACTTGCACAACACAACCTACTCCAGGTATCTCCATAGCTTTTGTTGATTTCATCCAACCTTCCTCTTTTGAAGATGCTTTACAAAGTAACTGAAACATATCTCCATCACCAAAAACAGTAAGATCTTTTACATTTTTCGATGCTCCAGAGATATCTGAATTATGTAATGTCTTCATTACTTACCTCCATTAAGATTATCCATTTTCTTAACCATCCACAAAAGTCTCTCATCCACTCTGGCTAAGACAATACCTTGTTTTTGTTGTTCCTTCGTCAACTCATCAAATTTCTTTTCACCTCTTGCCATATCATGATTTAAAGCCTCATGTATTGGTTCACAAGATGACTTATCAGCTTTCTTATTTAAAAACTTTAAACCTATTCCTACTACAGCTAATAAACTGACTCCAGTACTTATTTCAGTAACCACATATACCTCACTAAGAAAAGTCAAAAATTGACGTTTTAGGTTCCTAATCTAACTCCAACTGTTCCAGAAGTATAATCACCTGTTTTAACACCTATCCTATGTAATACTCCTGGTTCTGTATTTCTAAGAACTTCTTCTGTATCTGTAGTATATGCCTTAACATCTGTCCAACTTCCCACATCAGGAAAATAACGTTGTAGTGTCACTGTTGCTACCCAGGAAGCAACTGTATATACTGAAACATTTAAATAACCTCCTCGTCTTGGTTCAATTTCTAAAGAACCTGTAAAGTTATTCTCTGCAGCAATATCTTCTTGTACATGCATTAATTATCTCCTTATTTCTAATTCTACACAAGCAAGTATAAGAGCATCAAGTATAGTTACCCTGTTTTTTATCCTATTAATACCAGACTTAAATCCTGCCTTATCAGCTAGAGCAGTATGAATTATAGTACCACAATCACACTCTGACGTTTCCAATACACCTAGCTCTATAATAAGTTGATCTCTTTGTTGCTCAAGACTTTCCTTTGTTATACCTTCCATTATAATATCTCCCTTGCAGCAAACCTACTATCAATTATTTCTTGTGGTATAGCTGCTCCACTTGAAGGGTCGTTATAACGTGTTACATACCAATCAGTTTCATTAAGATATGATAAGGCATTTTCCATAAGTTCTTCTTCACTAGGAGGATGTGCTTGATCGTAAGTATCCTTTTCTTCCTGTGTTTTTTCTGTTACAACCACACCAACAAGTTTTAAATAATACCAAGGAATATCCATTACCTCATCCCAATTTGGCACTGGTTCAATAGCTCCTTCAGGAAGAGGACTCCAACCTACCAAAAGATCAACTCCATCTTGTCTTTCCATAGCATAACGCATTACCATACCTCCAACAATTGCTCTGTAATCCTTTCAGGAGCAGGAGTTGGGCTTATCTTAGTCCTTGAAGAAAGTAAATTCCTTTGTCCTCCAATGCTCCTTACATCTCTATCATAAAAGTTAATGTTGTTGGTTGTTGCAACTGCTGTAGAATTATAGGCATTGATTCCTATTCCATAAGAAGCATCCACATTTCTAAGCTTACAACTAAATACCTCTGCTTCCTGATTAACCTGCAGTCCCCATTCATACGGTGGTGTTAAAGACCTTGTAGGTAATAATTGAGGTAAACTCACTTCACTACCAATTACTGTCATATTATCAAATTCAAACATCATATTAGGAATAGCAGCATATCTACGAAATTGCCAAGAAGTAAGATAGCTCTCTACTAGTAACTCCCTTGCCTTAAAACCTTCCACAAACCTGGGATTCAAAACACTACTGTACTCCTCACTAAACAAAATAACCTTATTATATGTTATATAATCCATACCAGCTGAATGTATTCTACTTAACCTATATGAAGGTATAGTAAGTAACCCAAGTCCGGATGGACGATAAGACCAAAGTATAAGTGTCCCTTCTCCAGGATCAACCACCAACTGTGCTCCAGATCCAGAGGCATAGGAGAAGAAAAATTCCACTGAATGTTTAAACACATGAACTCCATCTCCAAACTTTATTGTAACCACAGCAGCAGGGAAATCATTAATATCTATTTTGAATGTACTCTCACACCACATTTGAGCAGTGTAGGTATCACAATCAAAGGTTGCAGCAGTAATAGCAGCGTTATTCTCTATTAATAACAATTTGTAGAATTTATGATTACCTGCTTTTAATGAACACACTTGGTTACTACTTAGGTATTCGATCTCAACTTCACAGGGATCAACATACTCCCTCGCATCTATCTCAGCCGTAGCATCCTGTAAAACATACCTCATGTATCTAACAGAGATGACACCTCCAGTACCAATAACACTATTACTCTTATACCTATACCACAATCTCCCTGTTCCAGTAATCTCTCCTGTGACCTCAACAGTAGCAGCATTCCCGCTAACATCTACATCACATATGATTGCTCCATTTGCCTGAATGTCAAGTATCCCAGATACATTAAGAGTCTGTGTAACATTAGCCACACCCAACCTTGTTCCAGTGAAGACATACTCCCCACTTATTGTCAGATGCTGAAAACTAGCTCCACTTAACTGATTAAGCTGGTATGTTTTAGTCTTTCCAGAGAAGATACACTCGGGATCTTTACCTGTACCGGTTCCAACTGAAAAACTTCCTCCAGTATTTAACCAATTTCCCTTAAATTCTATAGTATGATCAGGTCCTCCTGTTGGCCCAAAATACCCTGCGGCCATAGAAAAGTCCCCGTGAATAACAGCATTTGCACTGATCAACAACATCTCAGTCATAGTAACAAGTAAAGACATATTATTGCATACAATATCTGAAGTAGGAAAGCAAACCACATTCCCATTACCATCAAAGAACACATCATCACTTGCAGTAGGAATTCCAGCTCCACCGGCTCCACCACTTGTTAGTGACCAGTTAGCAGCAAGGTGCCAATTTGTATCTGTACCTACCCAGTATCTATTAGCCAACTTATCCTCGCTTCATCAGTACAACATCTAATTTTAAGGAAACAGTTTGAGCCACTACAAAATCAAACACAAAATAAACGTCCTTACCACTCTCAGCATTCCAAAGCAGCACATCGTGGAGTTCAGAAACCTTTGACACACCTGTATTAATCACATGACTTCCAACATTGTTCTCAGCAACCATTGTATCAGCAATAGTTTTTAATCTTGCCATTTCATCATCATCTAAGAATATTATTAAGTCATTTGGAGAGAAGTCAGTCTGGTCATCAGGAGTGATATTTGCATCACTCCCTGTAGTAGCAACCTCAAGTTCAGTATAGACAAGTTTTGTATCGCTTCTGTAAAAAACATCCTCTCCTGTTTTAGCCGTCTTATTAAAGAATGAATATGTTCCCCAAGCTGCAAAACCAGCTCCAGGATCTGCATCAACATACAGCCTGGCTAAAACAAGTTGTTGAACCTCTTCATCTAAGGAGATGGTAACTCCCTCAGACACAGAAGCAGTAAAATCTAAATCATATGAAACAAGTGTCTTTGGTTTCCATGAACCTATATTATCTAACTCTTCCGTATCAGGATTTAACTTAAACATTTTACCATCCTACAGCTCTATTTGTCCAGCTTGTTATTCTAACTCTCTTCCTCGTCCAATTACCACTTGTCCAATCTATCCTAGTAATATACCAATCAGTATCACCATCAGCAGCGGTAAGACTAATATTTCTACCTATATAAATTGGGTTATCATCGCTGTCATAATCAACTTGAGTATTCTTCCAGTAATAATTTGCTAATAAAGCTTCCACATCTCCCATAGAAACAGTAAGATCACCAGAAGCTTCAACAATAGCTTGTTGACCTTTTATCCAAGTTGTCAAATCAGTATCATAAACATGAACAGCTACAGGTATAAGAGGTAAACCTGAAAAGTCTATTGACTTTAATATCCTCGTTTCACCTGTATCCTGATCTACAACACCTAGGCAAGGATGTCTATTTCTATCCTGTGGTACATTCTCATCCATTAAGGTACTCTTATTGTCATATTTCTAAGTTCAGTAGTTTTTCTAATCATAGCAACTCTAATAGCAAATATTACATCAGCATAAGTATATCCCTTTCTTTGATACCACTTTTTCCTAAATCTTCTCTCCTTTAATACAGCTTGAGCATGATCTATCACTCCATGCATAAATTCCTCATCGTCATAACAGACATATGATCCATCACTTAATGTTGTAGGATGAAGACTCTTAGACACATCCCCATTCTTGTTTGCAATACTTATCTCTTTAAGAACAGCAAAAAATACTCTAGTCACAGTAATGCTCCTTAACATATTCACCTACATCTTCACCAAAGACTTTTACAGCATTGTGATCATCATAACAATCCTTACCTATATACAATGCAGGAGTATCTATTTGACCTTTACTATTCCACATCTCAAGAAAACAAGCTAAACCTAAACCTTCCATTTCTTCCAGAGAAAACTCTTGCAAGTCTTCTATCTTATCATAAATACCTGCATTCTTAAAATCATCACACTTAACACAACCACTCTTACTAAATAATATTACGCTGTTTGCCATGAGTTTTTCCCCATATAATCAGATTGTCTTGTTCTTCTAGCATTCCTTTTAACCTTTACTTTCTTCCAAAGCCTATTTGCAAATGCAGCTGCATATTCAGTATTACAAAGTGCATCTGCAATATTTGGAGAAGCAACTCCACGAGCTTTCATCTGTTTCTTAGACTCAACAACAACACCTCCATGAACATTAAAGTCATAAGTAGGCATAGCCAATTCATTACAAAGCTCCTCTCCGTCATCATTATCAGGAAACCAATAAGCACCTTTCATACAGTTATCTCTAACTCTCCACCATAACTCATCTCTCATTCTATCATACTTAGCTATGTCTGTGGATTTATTAGCTACATTAAGACCTATTGTATTAAGATGTCCATGCTTCATTAACCAATCAGTTACACCTGCACCAACTCCTATCTCATCAATTACTAAACCATCTGCATTTAGTTCTTGATAAGTTAGATTAATATGTCCACCAAGTGATATAGTATTAATACCTTGGAAGGAATCCCAGTCAAATATTTTTATACCTTTCCTTGGTAAGACAATGGATCTATCCTCACCATATCTAGCTACATCAACACCAAGATATAATGGCTCATCCTCTGAGATCTCTGTCTCATTACCAAGACATTGCCTTGCCCAAGATAATGGTATGAGTGTTCTTTCATCTTCATGAGGAGGATTCCCTGCTACACGAACAGCAAAAACAGATGAGTCTTCACCATACTTATTCCTGAAGAAATCCACCATGCTATCTTCAACTAGATTGGATTCTCTTGAATCCCAATGAAGCCTATTCCATTCTCCAGCTATCTTCTCAGAATAATGTGTATCATAGAAGTAACCGGAGTTCTTTGTCATATTACCAATGAGTAAGCATTTATTATCCTCCTGTGTCATAGCACCTTCTAATGGTATAAACACAGGATCATTAATTCCAGATGCCTCATCACCTATAATCAAAAGATGATCCCCATGAAATCCAGCTAATGTTTCAGCTTGTTCCTCTTTAGACGCCTTGACTTGTGGAGAGATAGCTCTAATCCACCAATCCTTTGGAGCACTCTTATGAAAGAACTTATCTTTCTGATGTATGAACTCATCTTGAAGACGAGATTTTCTAAACCACTTAGCTAATTCAGCCCAATATATATCTTGAAGCTGTCTGTTTGTAGGTGCTGTTACAGGTATTTTTGCATAAGGTCTTGTAGTCATAAACCAGAGTGCAATCCACACTGCTAAGGCGTCCTTACCGCAACCATGGCCTGAACGGATTGTAAGCCTTCTGATGTGAGGTATCATCTCTAGAGCTTCTATTTGCTGATTACTTGGCTTTGCCCCAAGACATTCGTGTGCAAAAGCTACAGCATTATCTGTCCAATCCTGTAGTTTACCAAGTACATTATAGTTTAGTTTTGTCTTTGTCTTCATAATCTAACCTTATGGTTCTTCATAAAGAGAATCTATCGCCTACACTACAGTCTTTTAGTTTTAGCTGAGCAGCTGCTTGCCTTCCCTAAATGAACCATAAAAAATACCACTTAGATGAAACACCATCCATAATGGGCGGGATTCCGCAATTTGAGTTCCTTACACATTTGAGATATAAGACTCTGTAGAATAAACAGACTCAAGTATAGTTTCATTCTACTGTATGATTGCGGATACCCAAAAAAGTTAAGAAAAGTCAATTATTAACCTTTTTCCTTATAATCAAAAAGAACATCCAATACTCTTAGAACCTCATCATCCCATTCCTCTCCGGGATCAGCAATAGCTTTAAGAAGTAAGTTTCTTAATCCAGAAGCATAAAGTATCTTAGCTATATTCCAGTACAAACTAACCTTCATACAAACCTCCGTGTTTTAATTAAGCTAACCACTCCCCAATACACAATCTATCAGCTATTTGTTTCACCCTTGTCTTAGCTTGTTTATACCACTTGCTATCCATCAGTTCAATTGAGGCCTCTTTATACATTCCATCCTTTATGAGGGAAAGTGTCTTTCCGAAATTTAAAGCTCCTTTAAAACCCAAAACATAAACCATCTCAACCAAGACACCCTTTCTACTTGGTGTTAGACTTTTCCACGTATCATCTGTAACTAATTTCGGAGCTGTTTCTTTAGCATACATAATAGCTTCTTCCAATCTCCTTCTTGCTTCAGGTTCGGTAATTACTTCCTCTTTATACGATATTGTTCCATAACCTATTGACCAGCGTTTAAGATCCCAATAAGCCTTTGATCTATATCCTTCATTATCAGCTATCAAACATTCTATAATACTTAGGAACAATACATCTTCTATTGCTCGTAGAGTGGTTTTGTGCACCTGTACAGCTATATCTACTTTAACTAAGTCTTTTGTTTGTTTACTATAGGTTTGGGACATTATCCTCTCCTGGGTTAGGAGCATTAGCATCAGCATCACTAACAGGTTTACCAACAATTTCAAACTCGGCATCTATGGACTCTTCCTCTTCAATAGTTGTTACATTTGCCTTCTGTTCCATATAAGTAAGATAGCCTATTAAGCCATGAATTTCTGTTGGTTTTCCGACTTCAAGTCTTTCATTATTCTTCAGGATGTTATAAGCACTAACAAGTTCACGGAGGTTCGCATCCTCCATCTTATCCTCATCTATACAATCAAGTATCTTAGCTTGTAAAGCAGTTAGCTGTAGGTTTTGTGTGGATCTATACTCTTCAATTACGGATGAACTGTTTTCAAACAAGCTTACAATCTGTTTCATAACATCAAGGCTTCTATCTAACTCTTCCGCCTTTCTAACTAAGGCTAAATCCATCTTCATATTATGTCTCCTTTACTAAGCTATACTACCATTATATACAATTGTATCCAAGGTGTCAAGAATAAAAAGTAGGCATATTTGTTTTAAGGTTTTGTTTTGAATTTTTTAGGTGTGTAAAAAAGGTGTAATCTACACTTTCTTAAGGGGTACCCCTGGGGCTTCATGGGGGTCTTAATATATATAGTTATAGTGATTCAGGATTATTGATGACTTGACAAGGTTTATTATGTGTGATAAGATGCAATCATAATTAAATGAGTTGTGATTGCAGAGTGATGGAACCATTAATTGACTTAATGATTATCCATCTTTGAAAGTTCTTTGACAATTGAATATTGTTTTTACCTGTGTCTATCCTTCTTATATGTAAGAGGAGGAATAGATCAATGGCAAAATCTAATATAGGCGGACAGTTTACCTGGAAGAGAACGGATAACGTTTTGATAGTTTACTTTGTCAAGACAGGAGAGAAGAGGACTGATGAACAGTTAGCCGAGGCTACCTTTAACTTACAAGAGATATGGTCGAGTTACAAGGAGTTTGATGAAGTACAAGCTGAAGCCAGTGCCTATGGTATTAAACAGAAGTTAGCTGATAGTACAGCTCTGCCAGAGACAGTTCTGAGTAAGGATGAACGTGTAGAGTATATGGTTAATACCTTTCATAGACTATCTGTTGATAGATTGTGGAACAATAAAACTAAGGCTGATCCTGATAAGGTAAAGGTATCACAGCGAGAGCTGGGTAAGATTGATAGTTTGGCTGACTTAAGAGCAATGAAGATGCTTGATGGCAAAGCAGGGTTTATCATGCCACAAGAGGCAAAGGATAAGCTTGTTGAATTGGAAGCGGTAGTAGTTGAGGAAGAAATGAAAGATAAGAAGAAAAAGTAATGCTAACCTTGGATAGACACAGGTACATTTGTTTATGTTTGTGTACGATGTCAACAAATGTCTGCATGTACCATGGTCTGTGTACAAATGGGGGGCCGTGCCCCCACACATTGACCTTTTTGTCTTAGTACATATTTAAGAAAAGTCAGAAATATCCCAGTCTTCATCTATCTAAGTAATCATTTATCTAAGAGTTAATAATATATATATATTAAAAAAAAAAATATATAAAAACTTAATCACTGAAAATTCAAGGTTTGGATTACAATCTTGTAACTCACGTACTTTGCTTGTAATTGACAAACATACCTTGTAACTCATGAACATATCTTGTAACTAACACAAACATCTTGTAACTAACAAACATATCTTGTAACTAACATACAAGAAAGGTCAATGATATTTGCATGCGCACGGGGGGTAGTTTGTACACATAACACGGTATATGCAGACACATGTTGCTTTTGTTGACAATCTAACATGAATACCTATATTTTATTGTTGACATCTGAACATATCCGTGGTAATATTATTACATAATCATCCGAAATAGTTAAGGATGTTAACCTTTTTAGGAGAATAAAGATGACAAAAGCAGAGTATCAAACATGGAAAGGATTGACTAAAGAAGAATATACAAGAAAGATTGAAGTAGAAAGACAAATAGTAAATGAAGCTATTAAACGTCTAGTAAAAAAGAATAAAGACCTAGATGTAGAAGAGTTACTGGAGTAAAAACAATTACACAAACATATTTGTACCAGTTAGCCTTTAGGCTCCAATCCGTCTTATCCAAGCTAATATTATTTAAGTTAAAAAGTCATTTTTTGACTTTTCTTACACAAATAAAAGGAGATATAATATGATAAAGAAAGAATGTTCTTCAGTTGAAGAATTATGGAATAATATGTGTCCTGAAGAACGAGCTTGTAATGAAAGGTTACGGTATTTATCTGAGAAGACTTTACTAGCAAACTGGACAGATTTAAATAAATATATTCAAGGACATATTATAATATTACTCAGTGGAGAAGTAAAGCAGAACAACTAAACAAAAGGAGAAATAAATTATGTTAAGTTTAACAGCCGAACATTGTGTTGCTATGGTTGAAACTGTAATTGCTGGAGGTCCAGGAACCAAGATGTGGGTATGTACAGGTGATAGAAATGAAGCTGAGAAGTGGAGGCTTCGTCTCTATAGGATTATAAAAGATTTTCCGGAAATATTTAAGAATCAAATCTGTACAGAAAGAAAAAAGATAGGTGAAGACCTATATGAAGTACAACTGCTTTATATAGATGAAAGTAAATTACCAAGATTTGTGGCTATAAAGGCGGATGGAACAGAGATAGTATGTCAAACACCTAATGAAAGAAGAATAGAAAAGATGAAGAAAGAGGAAAAAGATAATATTTATGACTTAACTTGGGAATAAAACAAGACAAACAAATACATTCAACCCTTTATTATTTCATTGACAACTTAATTTTACGTGTTATAATGAGGGTAAATCAAATATTTAGAGAAAGGAGATATCAACATGATCAAGTTAGAAACAGTTGGAGTTGTTTTATATAGAGATAAAGGAAAAGAAAAGGGTCTCATAATCAAGGATATTACAATGCTTCACCTTGGAGATCTTCCACAGGAATACATAGGTAAGGCACCATATGCTTACAGACTTGATGATACAATACAAATCTGTATGGAACAAACAGGTGTTGTTGATGTCTTTAGAAAGGAGCATATATATGATAAAGAAAGAATAGAGAGGCTAGTAGATAATCTTGAGATATGTGGTACTAGACTGAGAAACATTAACCTTGAGCTAGATCAAGAAATGGAAGATTGGAGAGGTTCAAAACACAACTATATTGTTTAAGGAGGTAAAACAATGACTGACTGTAACTTATGTATCAATTCAACATGCTTAAAGCACAGTAAAAGTAAAGAGTTTCCTTTAATCTGGGAAAAAGACCTACCTTGTTTTAGACCTATTAAACCCTTTAAGGTAAAAGTGGCTAATTTAGCTTGGACACATCCACAAGGAATGTATGATGTTCTTAACAGGTTTGGGATAAAAGCTAACCTATATACATAAAGGAGAAAATAAATGAGTAATGACTTAAATGAGTTTAAAGAGAACATGTGTAAGACTATTTTTGGAACTACAAAAGAGAAGGCACAAGGAGAGGGTCTCTGTGTTAACTGTAATGAACCTGCTCTTCCAAAGTGCTACTCTGAGGCTGGTATCAGAGAGTTCCATATATCAGGTCTTTGTGAAGAATGTTATGATAAGATTTGTGAATAAAGGAGAAAATAAATGAAGATAAAAAAGATTACATTCCAGAGTCGTAGAGATTTCCATGCGATTTATGAGTGTGAACATTGTGGAGAGGTAAAGGAAGGTTCTGGATATGATGACTCATACTATCACAATTATGTAATTCCAGCAATGACATGTGAGGTTTGTGGAAAGACAGCTCCGGAAAGTTATAGAGGTTTGGCTCCTAAGTATTCTGAAGACACAATTATTTAATAAATAACCATTTAGGGCTTGGGGCTTGGTTCATTTAAGACACATATAATAAGATGTGTTGAATAAGTTTGGTGTTAGGGAATCAAGAGGTGGTTATTTAAAGGAGAAATAAGAATGATGAATGAACAACTCTGGAGAACAAAGGATGGAAGAGAGGTTAAAGCTAAAGATATGAGCTTCTCTCACTTAACAAACTCTTTAGCAATGTTAAAGAGGAAGGGTTTTATTGATCCTAAAACATATGAATGCTACATAAACTGTCCCCCACCTACTGCAGAGGGAGCTTTAGATGCCTTTGAACAAGAATTAGATATAGTTTTAAATTCACCTGTATCTCCATTTATAGGTATATTTGAAAGAGAAATAGAAAGGAGAAAGAATGATGAAGAATAAAACATTCAAGCAACTATGGCAATTTGAAAGAGCATTTAACCACGCTGGATCATTAGCAAGAATTAGAAATGTCTTGAAAAGAATGATTGAAGCTGAGTCAACCTTACCAAATGAGGCTGCTCATCTCAAGGTAGCTTTAATGCAGCTAAGTAAGGTTAACTTTAGAAAGGATCTAGATAGATCTTGGAAAAAGTTTTCTCATAAGAAAGAAGAATAAAGATTCTTTAATCCCTTGGAGATAAAAAATGGACATAGACTTAACACAACTAAGTGAAGGTGAAATATCTTGGTTAGAAGATAAAGGAATCATTTCAACCGTTAAGCCTCCAGTTATATCAACTGAAGGTAAAAGAATAGATAAGATTCTATGTATACAAACTTCTTGTAACTTATGCAGTAATGTTGAGCTTATCTGGAAGGTTATTAAGAATGGTAAAGGATCTTCCATTACACCAGAGGAATCAAACGTATCGAAATATAAAACCTTTAAAAGAGATGAAGCTAAAGCTACTGTATTCATCTGTAGTAATTGTAGACCTTTTCTCATGGAGAAGTCTAAGGAAAACTTAGTTGATATTATCCTATTAAAAAGAGGAGGCTTGATAAATGAAGGAGGTATTTATGACACTGACAAAGGAACAAAAGGAGAAGATTGAAGAAATAAACAATATGTCTCATGAGCATATGTGTACTTTATGGAGGCATGCCCCATCTGGTCACGAATTCTTTGACATGAAATTACCTTATCATGATGTATTCTATGAAAGGCTGTTTACGCATTTTGGAGGTTTTACACCTGAAATAAGTAAGAAGATAGGATGGTAAAGGAGGTAACATGGAGATAGAACAATTAGTTAATATCATATCAGATGCTTTTGATGGAAACTGGACAAATGAAAACAAAGGTACTATTGAAGAGTTACTAGATACACAAAGACTCTTAGTCAATGGATTGTCTAATGTTATAGCACTTCTTATTGACAAGAAAATTATTAGTCTAGAAGAGATTGAAGCCTATCTGCAACAAGGATATGTTATAGAGGGAGGTGAATAAAATAATGATAACAGAAAGAACTTTAAAAAAGTGGAGAAAGGAAGCGCTTAAATGCAAAGAAGCTATAAGTTACATTACTGCTCCAGTTGGTATTGCACAAGATGTACATGCAAGGAGAGATAAAGAACTTTATAATCGTATCTTATGCTTGACCCAGGAACTCTTAGATCAACACCTATTAAAAAGGACATAAAGTGAAAGAAGAATTTATTTCAACTTGGTTTAAGAGATCGTTAGATCTAGAATTAGATGAAGAACTATACATCTCTTGCACAACTAAACAAGAAAGAACAGAAGTATTAAAGAAATTAAATAAGTTAAACAGTTCAATCTTTGGTTACAAAGAAGTAATGTTTAAGGGTATCTTTAAAGATAAGAGACATTGGATTACAGCTAAGATCATTCCACCTAGTAGTGGAATAGGCTGGCTTAAAAAGGATGGAGAGTTAATTAAGATAGACATAACGGAAAATAAAGAGAGAAGAAGGATGATAAAGCTTATGTTTCAAGATGGACTAACCTTAGAAGATATGAACAATGCTTTAGATGAACCATTAACTGATCATGAAATTGAAGAATATTTTTAAAAAACAGTTTTCTGTATTTTTTAGTTGACAAACTTGAACATATGTGCGACAATGTTTATATGAATCGAACGGATGTTCACTTGATAATAAACAAAGGATTAAAAAACACTATAAAAGCACTTGCCTCATTAGAGGGTTTATCACTAAGTGCTTTTATAGAAAAGATCCTATATGATTATCTAAATAAGGAGAAAGAGAAAAATGGAAGAGTATCCAGCAATAGATCTAATAAGTAATGACAAAGGAGATAAGTTTACTCTAAACAGTTCTTGTTTGAAGGATGCTTTTATTAACTCGGAACTTAGATCATTTGGTAATCTTGTAGGAATGTCAGTTTGGTTAAATCCTTCATTTAACTGGAAGATTGTAAAGGATAATGAAGATGAACTTTGTTTGATAGCTTATGATAAGGAGGTGAATGATAAAGAATAAGCTAATAATATTAACCCTAAAACAATAATAAAGGAGATAATTTTATGGCTAAGAAGAAACTAACAAAAGCATTTGATGAGAAGAATCCAAATCTATTGATTATTACAGAGATGACAACCAACACTGTGATAAAGATAGACATTTCAAAGTACACTAAAGAGATACAACATAACCTGTTTAAACATGGAGTACTCCAAAAGCTTGGTGATGCTGCAGCTGGAAGGAGTGGCAAAGAAGCTGTAGATTCTATTAACAAGGTACAGGAAGGTCTAATGGCTGGTAATTGGGCTGTTCGAGCTCCTGCTACACCTAAGATCAGTAAGGCTGCTCTCTCTGAAGCTATGGCTGAGATGTCTCCTGAAGATGCAAAGAAGGCAGCGGATCTTATGGCTAAGCTTGGTGTTACCCTATAAACCCTATGTATAACAGCAGTACAATATAAACCAATGTACTGCTGTTATATTAATAAGAAAAGTCAAAAATTGACCTTTTTTCTGAAAGGAATAAGAAATGATTAAATTAAGCTATTCATCAAAGTCATCATTGAGTTGTCCAAGATTGTATTTTTTACAGAATATTCTTGGTTTAGAACCTTCCAGAGGAAGTAATCCCATGAGGTTCGGTGCTACATGGCATGCATATCTTCAGGGTTATTACAACCACATAAGAGATAATGGTTGGTCTCAAGATGGAGGTGCTATCGTCCAAGCTGGTAAATATGGTAGTATGGAATGGGATAAATACACTTTACAATATGACTTTTCAGAAAGTGATACATATCTAACTCAACAAACATTAGGTGAGTGTTTCTTAGAATATATAACTGAATTTTATGAAGATGAAGAAATGTTAGAGGTACTGGAGGTTGAACAGTTTTTTGAGGTTACCTTTCCTTTATCTAATTCAGATAAAAAAGTCTATACTTATTTAGATGAGTTAGTATATAGGGGTAAGATAGATTTACAAGCATCACTAGGTGGAGCCAATTGGATTATAGAATTTAAGACTACTGGTTGGTCTTTACCCTTATTGATAAAGCAATTAGATAGGTCACCACAGATACTCAGTTATCAGGTATGTGGTAATATTCTTAATCATCAAATAGGAGGTTGTTTAGTACCTATCCTTTATATAACTTCTAGAAGGAAAAAGGATGGAGAGTATGGAAAGGTATCCAGACAGTTAAGAAGGGTTCCAAGAATCTTTTCTGAACAAGATATGGAACAGTGGATAAAATCTCTCTATGGTGATGCTGATTATTTAGCTTATCTAACTAAACAAGATGTTTGGCCTATGCAATTTGAGTGTTGTGGAGACTTTGGGGGTTGTAACTTTACAGACATTTGTACAATGTTACCTGATCTAGATGAAGTTAGAAATAGGGAAGAACCTTTAGATGGATTTAAATATAGGGTAAGGGCACCAGAAGAGAATAAAGTTTATGGAACTTATGATAAATAAAGGTGGTGTTTTATGAACGCTAAAGATGTAACAATATTAACTGAAGCTTTAAAAATAATGGTTGTAGGATCTTATGGTACAGGTAAGTCAACTTTTGCTTCTACTTGTCCTACACCTGGATTTGTATTCAACTTTGATGATAGGATAGTTAGTTATGAAGGCTTGGATTTTGATTATGAAGACTATTCTATGGATTGGAAAGGATGGGTTAAGTTTGAGAAAGATATATTAACTGTTAAGAAGGGGGTGATTGAAGAGAAGTATAAATCAGTCATAGTTGATTCTACTACAACCATGACCGATTTAGCAATGGAAAGAGCTTTACAGCTTGATCCAAAGAGGAGTGAAACGGGTGGCCCAATCTGGAACATCCACTACATGATGGTAAGAAACCTTATTGAAGGAAGATTAAGGCAGATCATAAAGGAGTTTCCTTGTGATGTAATCTTAATATCTCACATTGATGTTAAGACAGATCAGAAAACAGGCAATATTATAGATATTGTACCTTTGTTAACTGGTCAATTAGCCGAGAAGATTCCTGGTTATTGTGATGAAGTGTATTATGCAACTACAAGAAGAAAGGAGAATAAGACAGAGTTTTTACTTCAAACTGTACCTATTGGTCTTACAAAGGCTAGGAGTGTACTATCTGGTAGGACAAAAAGATTACCTGATTTTGTTCCTAATAACTACAACAGTATTATAAACCATTTACAAAAACAATTAAAGAAGGAGGTGAAAGCTAAGTCATGAAAAAGTATGGTTTAAGAATAGGTAAAATTGGGATTGAATTTGTCTCAATAGCTGATAGAGACAAGGCAATAAAAAACTTTACACAGGGAGTTGATGTTATAATATCAGACACTGGAGTTAGATATAAAGAAGGAGAAGGAAACTTTAGTGTTTATGATAGGGATAGTAAGGAGCTGATTACAAACTGTGCTATCTGTAAAGGAATATTCAACATTGAGACGTGTAATAACAGAGTATATCCTTTTAAGCACTCTTGGGAAGATGAATATAAATTTACTGAAGGATATATCTGTGATGCATGTTTTGCAGTAGTAACCAAAGCAGAAGAGGTGTTTAACGCAAAGAAATTACTTAATGAAGAATAAACTAAATAAAGGAGAAAAATGATGGCTAAAAAGGAAAGAGAAGTACCTGAGGAAGCAACAGAGATGACATGTGAGGATCAAGGCTTTGTTGATGAAGAAACTGACTTTGACGTAGAAGAAGAGTACAAACCTACACCACTAGTTCCTAAGTCAACCTATCATGCCTTTATAACAGAGGTATCTGATAACAAAGAAGCTGCTTCTATCGACTTTACCTGTACCTTCCAGGATAATGGTGGTATAATGAGTGATGGAGAAACACAGATAGATGGAAGTACGATTAAGAAAAGAGTGTTTCTACCTAAACCTGGTGATGATCAAGAAAGGACAAAATCTGGCAAGATGACCAAACGTCAGGCAAAGATTAACATGATGAGAGATTTTGCTGAAGGAATGAAGATTAACATGAACAACCTATCAGTTATTAGGACAGCTATCGATAACAGTGAGTGGATAGGACTTAGTGTAACCTTAAAAGTAGACATCAGGGAATATCAAGGTAGATTCTCTAACGACATAGTCACGATGGTGATGGCTTAAGATGAGACTAGAAGATCAAGGAGTCAGGTTTAATCGCCTGGCTCCAAACCAAAAAATAGAATTTATGAGACAGTTTAGGAACAAGAGGGATTTAGCTTTAGAATTAAATCCAAGACCTATACCTAAATTACCCAAGCCTTCTTTAACTAATGAAGAAAAGGCTATTTTAAAGACCCTTGGTATAAAACAAAAGGATATAAATAGTTTAAGAAAGGAGATATAATATGAGTAATGGAAATGGCTTACCCAGAACAGCTGTAAAAGTTAGCTTAGGTGATTGTGAAAGTTATAAGTGTCCTGAGTGTTCAGGAGATTTATTTTACACCTTATTTATTTTAAAGACAATACCAGCACTTTTGTCTCAAAGTGGTAAAGAAGAACTAGTTAACTTAGAAACATTTTTCTGTAATAGTTGTGACTTTAACACTGGTATATTAAAGAGAGGTTAATAAATAATGAAAGATGAAAGATTTTTCTTTGTTGATCCTTTAACTGTTAAGATAAGAGAGGGATTAGATAGATATAGGAAAGACGTTAAAAAATTAAACAAATTAAAAGAGTCTATAACAAAGTTTAAACAATTTCATCCTGTCTTAGTAACTAAAGAACTAGAACTTATTTCCGGAGGCAGAAGACTAGCTGCATGTATAGCTTTAGGTAGAGAAGTTATGTGTATGGACAGGGGTGAATTAACTGATTTAGAGATTAGAGAAATAGAATTAGAAGAGAACTTGCAAAGTGAAGATCTTTCTCCTGCAGATGAAGCTATAGCAACAGCTGATTTACACAACTTAAAACAAGAAATATATGGTAAATCTGTTTCGGGTAGACAAGGCGGTTGGACTTTAGAACAAACAGCTGAAACAATTTCTATGTCAAAGGGTACTGTTTTAGATGCCATAGAAATAGCTGCTGCAGTTGAAGAGTTTCCTGAGCTTAAGGATTGTAAGACTAAAACGGATATAAAACGAGCTGCTAAGATGATACAGAGGACTATGCTCAGAGCTCAAAAAGTAGAGGAGCATGAAAATAATATAAAAGGGATAAGAGATACAGTTAAGGTAGAGTTAGAAGATGTCTTAGTTCACATGAAAACGATACCAGATAATCACATAGACCTATTACTAACAGATCCTCTGTATGAAATACAAGTTGATGAAATAAAAAGAGGAAGTGGAGATGTTCCTGGAGGCTTATCAAATGTGGGATATAAGATCAAGGATGATAAAACAGACTTCAGTGTATTAAAACAATTAGCTTTAGAGTCTTACAGGTTTACAAAGACAACATCCTTAGCTTATATATTCGTAGCTCCGGAGCATTTTCATACAGTAAGAAATATATTCATCCATGCTGGTTGGAATTGTCATATAAAACCTTTAATATGGTTCAAACCTAATGCAGGTCAGTGTAATGTTCCTCTTAAGTGGCCAGCAAGTAGTTATGAAATGATCCTATATGCTAGAAGGTCGGAAGCACAGTTGATTAAACTTGGTCAAAGAGATGTATTAACTTATAGCACAGTTACAGGTACAAATAAATTACATGATTATGAGAAACCAGTAGAGTTATTAGAAGATCTTATTTTAAGATCTGTCTATCCTGGTAGTACATTATATGATCCCTTTATGGGAAGTGGTTCATCTATCGTTGCGGGTATGAGACAAAAGTTAATTTGTTTTGGCTGTGATTATAACAAGGATGCTTATAATGCTACTTTAGCTAGAGTTAATGAAGAGGTAAATGGATATGAAAAATGATAACACAGAAATATATGATTTTACTGAAGTATGTAAAAATATTCTAAGCATGGTGGATTCTTTTGATGCTTCTCATTCTATCTGTAAGAATAAAGCAATAGATAGTCTTCTACAGAAACTCTATAATCTAGCAGAGGAAGGTATAGATTTATTCAAAGTTAATGAGGAGGTTAGTAAAAGTGGATAAAATAGAGATGAATAAAGATTTAGAAATATTAGTTATGGAGATTAATCAATTAATAGTAACCTTTGATAAAACATATGATACTTGTTTAGCTAAGTCAATACAAACAGTTGCTGGAGTACTCCTCTCTATTTTAGAAGGTAAACGAAGAATAATAAAAGAAACAAAAAAGGATTAAGAAAAGTCAAAAGTTGACTCAAAAACTTAATAACTAGGAGAAATTATGCCAACCTTTATTAAAACAATTGCCCCACCAGGTGCAAAGATTATGCTATTAGGTGAAGCCCCTGGAGAAGAGGAAGATAAACAAGGTAAGCCCTTTGTGGGAAGAGCAGGATATACCTTATCCAAGCTATTAAGTCCTGCTAATATAGATAAACAAAGATGTATTGTAACTAATGTTGCTAGAGAAAGACCAAGAAATAACGAGATTACTCAATATTTTAAAAACAAGACTTGCACTGCACCAACCGAACAGATGCAAGAATGGATAGACCTACTTAAACAAGAGATAATAGAACTAAAGCCTAATATTATAATTGCTTTGGGTAACACAGCTTTATGGGCACTAACAGGAAATAAAGGTATTCAAAAGAATAGAGGTGCTATAGGAGAATGTTCCTTAGTACCAGGACAAAAATACATAGCAACTTATCATCCTCAAAAGGTAAATTATGAGTGGAAACACAGCTTCACTGTTGTAATGGATTTTAAAAAGGCTTTACGTAATTCAACTATACCTGATATACCTGAAGATAATAGAACCTTTATTACTAATCCAACTAAGCAAGAATGGATTGACTATTGTGATTTCTTATATGATAACAATATGCCTTTTGCGGTTGATCTTGAAGCCACTAGAGGTACAGGTTATATAACAAGAATAGGGTTTGCACACAGTCTTGAATTCGCCATGTCTTTAAAGTTACTTGATGGCAACATAGCTCATTTTCCTGAGAAGGATGAAATAGAAGTTATTGAAGCTACAGGAAAAGCATTGGAAAAAGTACCAACTATTTATCATAATGCTGGTTATGATATAGCTAACATGTGGCATAAGTATAGGATAAAAGCTACAGCATATATGGATACAATGATAACAATGAGGACATTGTGGCCAGAGTGCCCAAGAAGCTTAGCATATTGTGTAAGTTTATTATTAGATTTACCTGAATGGAAATCCTTATCCGGAACAGATCAAGGTACATATAACTGTTATGATGCAGCTAATACAATGCAATTAAGTATTGTCATGGAAGAATCACTACAAAGTAGATCTAAGATATATCCTACCATACTTGATATACAAGAACAAGATATGTTACAGCTTGAACCTTCCATACTCATGCAATTAGAAGGTATATCTGTTAATAATTCTAAACGAGAGGTTATACTTAAGGAAACAAAAGAAACACTTAAAGAGATTGAAGAAACAATAACAAATATAATAGGCAGAGAGATAAACCTTAACAGTCCAAAACAAGTTCAATCTCTATTATATATAGAACAAGGTTTGCCTGTGCAATATAAGAGAAGAAAAAATAAAAAAGAAGCCAGAACAATAACATCTGATGAAGGTGCTTTGACAAAGTTAGCTAATAAGACATCCAATCCTTTACCTAACTTGATCTTAAAATATAGGGAATTTTCTAAGCGTTCTAGCTCCTTCTTAAATATAGAAACCTCCCCAGAAGGTAAGGTACATACAAGTTACAATACAGTAGGAACTAACTTTTCTAGGTGGTCATCTAGTAAGAGTATTATCTTACCTTTTGGTCCAGGTAACTTACAGAATATACCAGAAGAAACCAGAATCTTTTACGTAGCACCTCTTGGTTATAAGATTGTTAGTGCAGATTATGTTCAAGCAGAGGCAAACATTGTTGCCTTTCTATCCTTAGATACTGTTCTTATGAATCTGTTTAAAGAATCTTTTGGTATGTCACCTAATGAAAGGAAGAAGAAACATGATCTTCATAAGATAACAGCAAGTGAGCTTTATGAAATAGATATAGATATGGTTACAAAAGAACAAAGAAAAATAGGAAAGAGACTTAGACATGCTAAGAATTACAGAATGGGTATCTATAAATTGGCTGCAGAATTAGATATAGCTGTCGCAGATGCTAGGATACTTGATGCTTTATACACAAGAAAGAATCATCGTCTTATTGTTTGGCAAAAGAAAGTGGAGGAACAATTAAGACATAGCAGAACAGTGATTAATTGTTTTGGTAGACCTCATAGATTCTTAGATAGATGGGGAGAGCACCTTGTAAACTCAGCAATATCATACAATCCTCAGTCAACTATTGGAGATCTTATGAACAGATCTGTAATTAGAATATACAGAGATTATGGAGATCTTTATACTCTTTGGGCACAATTACATGATGGCATATATGTTTTGGTTGAGGATGAAAAAGTAGATCAGTGTATAAGTGATCTTAGACAAGCAATGATTGAACCAATTAATATAGAACAAGAAAAGGTCACTGTTGATGTGGATTTTAAGGTTGGTGATAACTGGGGAGAGTTACATGAAGTTAACATAGATTGGAGGTAAAATAGAATGATAAAGGTTAACGTAAGATGGAATGATGGATATTTGGAGGACTTTAACTGTTCAGAGGTGCGCTTTGGCTCGGACTTGTTATGGATGAGACTCAAATCTGGTGGCAATCGCCATATTCCACTAAGACAAGTAAGATGGTTCTCAACAAATCCAGAATCGCATGAAATATTATGAGGAGGTAAAAATGAACTTTAATAAGACAATGTTAAATATAGCACTAAAAGCACTTGAAAAGATAAAGAAAGAACAAGGAAAAGTATGTAAAGACTTTGAACTTTGTAATCATATAGGTTGTAAAAGCAGTGCAGCTTCTTTGATAATAGCATGTGAGGCTTTAGAAGATATAAAAAAGGAGGCAAAATGAAAAGATTATTCATATCCCATCCTTATAGAGATGAAAAAATCTATAAGATAAACCAAAATATTCAAAATGCTAGAAAGTTTGCTATGAAGTATTGGTTACAAGGATATAATGTTTATTGTCCTCATCTTAATACAGCCTTTATGGATGATTTACTACCAGATAAGATATGGTTAGAAGCTCACTTAGATTGGTTAAAGCTTTGTGATGTCATTGTCATGTGTGGAAGTTGGAGATATTCAATAGGTTGTACTGAGGAACATGATTTAGCAATGAGTTTAAAGCAAAGGATAATTTATGATGACATTTTAATGGAGGTGTAATTTGTCTGAATATGAGTACAAAGATATTAGAACTGAAAGGGAAGAAGAGGAAAAAACAATACATGAGCTAGATGCAATAGGTCCAGGATATCAAGAGAGCCCCTTAGCAATTCAAATAGGAGGTGATCATTATAAAGACTTTAATATTCAACCAATAGAGTTTATAACTAGAAATAAGCTAGGTTTCATTCAAGGCTGTGTAGTAAAACGTATCTGTAGATATAATGTAAAAGGAGGAAAAGGTAAAGAAGATCTGTTAAAGATTAAACATGAGATAGATGTTTTATTAACTTTGGAGGTATTATGAAAGCTCCACAAAGAGAGCTTACCTATCCCAAGACAATCATATGGGATAATAGTAAAGTTGCAGCCTTGACAGAATTACAGAGGATAAAATATTCTATACTTAACTTAAGAACTAATGATGAAGAAAGAGAAGAATATAGTCTGTTTTCTTCAGAGGATAGAAGAGATCTAATAAAAGCATCTACCTTTATCAGCACAGTATATAACAGTCTAAAAAAGAAAGATTCTTATAAGGACAAGATAATTAAATGAGAGAATTATCAAATTGGCTAGACTCTTATGTAACATACGTAGATAATACTGAAAGTGCTAAGATATTCCACAAGTGGACAGCATTGGCAGTGATTGCAGCTGTATTAAGAAAGAAAATAAAATTAAACCTCGGTAGAATAAACGTATATCCTAACATGTATGTAGTCTTAGTAGGCCCACCTGGAGGCCCAAGAAAAAGCCAAGCTATTACCTTTGGTATGGACTTTTTAAGGGAGATTCCAGATATAGTACTAAGCGCCGACGCTATAACACCACAAGCATTGATACAAGATCTTGAATCTAGTGCTATGGATGAAGTCTTACCTAATGGAGAGAAACTAGAACATGCCTCCTTAACCGCAGTATCAAAGGAGTTAGAAAGTTTCTTAGGTCAAAGAGGTGAGAATACTAAGATGATTATAACATTAACAGATCTATTTGATGCTAATGAATTACCTTGGAAATACAGAACAAAGCATTATGGTACTAATGTAATCCCAAGTGTATTTTTAAACTTATTTGCAGCCACAACACCAGATAGTATTGGAAGTTCCTTTCCTTTAAACGCCATAGGTGGAGGGTTATCAAGTAGAATTGTATTTGTTTGGGCAGAGAAAAGAGAAAAGAAAGTAACTGTTCCTGGTTGGACTCCAGAAGAATTAGTCTTAAAGGAAAAGTTACACAAAGATTTGTTTACTATAAGCAGAATGGCTGGAACATATAAGTATACTAGTGAGTCCTTTAAGTTTTGGGATAATTGGTATCATAGTTATGAAGCTCAATCAACCTCTAGAATCTGTAGAGATAATCTATTCAATGGTTGGTATGAGAGGAAACCTTTATATGTTCAAAAATTATCTATCATTCATGCAGCTGCAACTACTAGTAAGTTATTATTAGAAATTCCTCATATAGAAAGTGCTTTAAATGTATTAGCTGAAACAGAAGTAGAGATGAGTAATGTCTTTAGAGCAATGGGAAGATCTACTATAGCTGCAGATGTTGATGTAGTTGGTAATATCATACAAGGTAGAAAATGGATTACAGAAGAACAATTAACTAGTTTAATATGGAGGGATATAGATGCACTTAAGTTTGATAATGTGATTAATACCTTGAAGAAAAGAGGACATGTCAAGAGATATTATGAAGGTCCAGAAGGAGAAAAAGGTCAAGTTTGGTACAAGTATGTTGGAAGTGATTTTAATCTTTAGTGAAAGGAGAATAGATTATGAAATTAATTAAGCCTGGTTATGAGATTATGGAAGTGATGGGAATTTATGGAAACTTTGGAATAGGTAGAGATGCTTTGCAGTTAATTGAAAAGGCTGGGAGAGTATGTTATAAGTCAGAAGAAAAGATAACACAAGATTCTTGTAAAGAGTTTGTCCAAAAAATAAATAAACTTGGACATGAATCAGTCATTGAACACTCTGCTATGACAGTTAAGTTCATATGTGATAGAGGAGTTAGTCATGAGTTAGTTAGACATAGACTTTGTGCTTTTAGTCAAGAGAGTACAAGATATTGTAATTATAAAGGAGGTGTTACTTTTATTATTCCACCTTGGGTTAATATAGAAGAAGGTATCTATACAGGTACTATTTCTGAGATAATAAATAATGAAGAGGATTTCATTTGGTGGGAGTCTATGTTGAATGCAGCAAGTAGTTATACAAAGCTGTTAAACAAAGGTTGGTCTCCTCAACAAGCAAGATCAGTTTTACCTAATTCTCTTAAGACAGAAATAGTAGTAACTGCTAACTTTAGAGAGTGGAAACATATCTTTAATTTAAGATGCTCCAAAGCTGCACATCCACAGATGAGAGAGATTATGATACCTCTTCTTGAAGAATGTAAGAAGTTAATTCCTATAATCTTTGATGAGATAAACCATGACTAATTATGTAGAACAAAGAACTAAAGAGCTTCTTGAAGACTTAACCAATTACCTAGCCACATTACCACCTTTAAACTCTAAGGTAATTTGTACTAGGACAGGTTTCGTATTTGACCTTCATGCTATATGGCCTTCAGCTAAAATATCTTTAGCCTTTAATGAACCTGGTCATCAAGTAAGTTATCAAGTTATTTCACCTAAAACCTTTAAGAAAGAGTATGTTGCAGTATCAAAGAAGGTAGCTAAAATCTTTTCTGATACCATTAAGGATTTTACCCAAGAAGAGTTAACAGAAGCACTTACTGAAATGAAACACAGTGAAGAGGAGGAATAATGCAAAACACTTATGTAAAACTAAGAGTTTGTGCATCCTGTGAATGGATTTTTAGAGATGAGTTAAGCTGCCCAAAATGCGGCTTTGCATATTATGGAGCAAGATCTGTATATGGAAACAAATGTTATAAATATGAAAAAACTCAACAGCCTTGGATTAATAAAAAAGTTGCTGAGTATATAAGTGAACTACAAAAACAGATCAGAATAAAAAAGGGAGAATAAAATGGAGATTATACATGTAGAAGATTTAGCTTGTCTAGAAAACGAAGGTAGTATGATAGACGGAAAATATCAAGGTAACATTACAGTAGTAGATGGTTGTGAAGCTTATTATACTTTAGGTGTAGAACATTATTTTATACCACAACAACTCCTAGAAGAAATTATAAATCTAAAAGCTTTAGAAGTTACTGAGGCTGTTGAGGAAGAACAAGCAGAATCAGAGTTCGACAGTGTTTTAGATATAATGGACTTAATGGAATTAGCAATAGTTTTCTCAGCAGATGATCTGTGTAACCTTAGAGCAAATGGTTTGATATAAAGGAGGTAAATAAACATGAAGTGTTTTTATCATAGTGCTGATTTAGATGGAAGATGTTCAGGGGCTATTATTAATAAGAGATTCCCAACTTGTAAACTCTATGGATTTGATTATGGAAATGAGTTTCCTTGGAAAGAAATTGAGGAAGGTGAAAAAGTTTTTATGGTAGATGTATCACTACCTATAGAAGATATGAAAAGATTAAACAAGATGGTTAAGCTAATTTGGATAGATCATCATGTGTCTATAATAGACATAGCACAGAAGGAAAAGTTTCTTGCATATGAACAACTACTTGAGGTTGGTAAAGCAGCATGTGAATTAACTTGGTTATATTGTTACCCTCATAGTAGCTTACCTCAAGCAGTTCATCTATTAGCAAGATATGATGTTTGGGATTTGTACTTTGATGATATCTTAGCTTTTCAGTATGGTATTAGAACCTTTGATACACAACCTGAAGATTATATTTGGACTGTTATATTACATGAAAACAGTTATTGTATTTCAATTATAAATAAGGGAGAAAATATTCTAGAGTATATACACAAGGATAATAAGAACTATGTTAACTCTTACGGATTTAAAACTACCCTTAATGACTACAGAGCAATTGCTGTAAATAAAGGTATGGGTAATTCTCAATTATTTAATTCTATATGGAATGAAAAGGATTATGATATTATGATAGCTTTTGCTTGGGTAGCTAAGCTTAACAAACATCGTGTTAGCTTATATACAACAGAAGAAACAGGTATAGACGTTAGTCAAATTGCTGTATTATATGGAGGTGGTGGTCACAAACAAGCTGCAGGATTCATGTGTAACTACTTACCTTTTTCTTTAGTGGGGTATAAATGAGAAGACATTGGGTATTAGCTTTAACAAAAGAAGAACATAAAAAGTTGGAAGAAGAGATAATCAAGTTACGAGTAGAGGAAAGCTTAGATATTAAAACTATATCTGAAAGGAAGCAGTTAAGTAGACCCTATGTTACAGGTATACTTAAGAAGAATAACATAAACACCAGTAGAATAAAACAAATTTAAGGAGGTAAAGAATAAGATGTTTGAATATGAAGAGATAGTTTTAGCTAAGTTTGAAGAAGATATATCTAAATCACAGAGTAAAGTAACTAAGAAATTAAAAGACAGATGTGATAATATAATAGTTGCTTATGCAGGATTATTAGATAAGCTTAAGCATGAAATTAAGGTGACTAGAATACTGAAGGAAAAGAATGTATATCTTACAGATAAACTAAAAAAGAAAGTAGGATTAAGTAAAGATGAATTAGATAGATTTGTTGAAATTAAAGAATCATTTGGTGACTGTGAATGGATGAGAGCCTTTTTTAATACCTATACAGTTGACTCCATTAACTGGTTAGTAGAGAAAGTTGATGAGTCTCAAGAAAGGAGATAAGATATCATGGAGGTTAAATTATGCCAGATCTTCTAAGGATAGATTATATAAACAGTCTCCATCAACCATTAGTAGTACGATTGCTAGGCGAAAAAGAGCCGATGTGGGAACTCCACGACATCGATGTGGAAACGGGCCTGTTGAGAATAAATGTGTGTGGTAAACTTCAGGCTATGCACATCAGTGATATTGGAGATTTTGTAGACATGGATGGAGTAACCCATGATCCAGATTCTTTTTATTGTTAAAAAGAAAAGCCCCCTACCACAGGGGGCTATACAATATAAGCACCTTAGTTATTCTATCTCACCTCCTTATTAATCATGATGGGGTGTAGGAACTCCAAACAAGTACTTAAGTTCACTTTCCTTATACATCTCAGGTATATCACCTTTACTTAATCTAAGAGCCTTATTTAAGTTTACTGGTACAGGAACACCTTTGTTAGCCCTTCCAAACCATTCTTGAAAGAAGGTAGACAAGATAAAATCCCTATCTTCCTCATCTTTTTGTTTCCAGGTTCTCCAACTAGCTTGAACTATAGGACTAGCAGATACAGCTATATCCCTAGAGTCTGCTTTTATAAAAGGAGGATGTATAAAGTGATGTAACAAATCTACATCAAGAACCTTTTCACCAAGACCAACAATACCTCCTACTGTTAAGACTTCCCTCATAACTTGTCTTGTAACAGGTGTACCAAACAAATCCTTTTCACTATTCAGTGCACCTTTAATCAACTCCCATTTAAAAGCATGTTCACCTTCCTTTACATCTCTAGACAAATTTCTTAATTGTTCTAAGGTAACCTTACCAGCTCTACCTACAGCCTTACCAGCTCGACCATAAGTTAAAAGTCTTTGTTCAAATATCTTAAAAGGTGTACCCTGAAACATCATCATCAATCTTATCTTTGGGTTCCTAAGCCATGATGGATTCATATTTCCACTTAAAAAATTAGTCTTTATAATAGTATCATACACTCCATAAGCTGCTTGTGCTGGAGTCATACCTTTCTTACTTGCCATCTTTAAAGCACATAAGGTAGAAAACCCTCTATCAAATCTTTCAATCCAAGCAACAGGTGCACCACCATACTTATTAATTTTCTCTACAACCTTATCCCACTTGCTATCAGCCATACTGAATGGTGTAGCATCAGATATAGTTCTCCACAGACTACCTTGTTCATTCATTGCTTTAACTGCTTCATCCTCAACAGTTAAAGATATACCTGCTTTCTTAAGAGCTTCTTTACCTCCAGCTCTTTCAAGCTCAAGTCTAGAAAAACTACCTATTGCTTTAGGATAAACCTTTGCTCCTTCCCAACCAAAGATTCTAAGGTCAGCTACAGTTTTAAGATAATGCTTAAATGTTACAGAAGGAGAGAAGCTAAGAAGTCTCATAACTTCCACAGCATAAAACCTCTCCATAGCTTTATCTACCCCTTCCTTATACTGTGGTTTAAACCCATCTTCCATAGCTTCAAAGAACTTTCTCATTCCAGAATTCTTCTGTACAAAATCACTTTGCTTAAAAGCATGCCAACCATCAGCTCTACCCATTCTCCAAAAGTCAGAAACTTCTAATCTCATATTTATATCAGGTAAGTACTTTTGTACAGAATATTCCATATCTGGCATCATAGGTTTATATCCTGCAACACGACTGTGTAACTTAGCCATTGGAGGTGGATAGTCTTTGAAGAGATTACCTTCAGTTACTACGTTTTCAGCTCTCTTAAAATCTGCATCTGGATGAGCAGCATGATGCATGTAAGGTCTCTTTGTTATAATCTTATGACCAGCTTCAGCTGTTCGTACACCATAGATTTCCATCATCTCTTTAATTCTACTAACGGCCAATTTTTCTTCAAAACTAAGCATACCTTCTAAGAAAGGATAGCTCTCAAACTTAGCTGTATCCTCTGCAGCCAAGAACATCCTCACCCCACTATGCTGTGCGGCCAAAGGTTTTATTGTTTTATCCCAAGTTTTAGTATAAGACTTAAACATACTATTGGTATCACTAAACGCTTGTTCATGAAATAAGGCTTTATTTTCCAGAGCCTCTGCTGTAGCTATAGCAGCATCCTCAGTCTTCTTTCTATATTTTTTACCCTTAGTAATCTTATTCAATTCTTTATCTGCAAGACTTCTAAAATGTTTTGCTGAGTATTGGTGATATGATCTTTGCTGCATAGGTACAAAAAACTCATCTATCATAGGCTTCATTGATTGTCTAACTTCACCTATACTTGATTGATAATTAGGTACATCATCTAATATATTTCTTAATACCCTAAGACCTTCTTTACTATTATACATAGCAGCAGTTTGTCCACTTGCCCACTGCACCATAGGATTAGTCATAGTCTCCAATCCTTCCTTACTAACTCCAAAGTAATGATGAGCAACTCTATAAGGACTAGCTAAGGATTGTATTGCAGGATGAAGAATAGCTCTTCTTGCTATTGAAGATATATCAGGTATAATTTTCAACTGTCTCATAGGTTCACCCAAGAAGAACTTTGTTCCTTCCTTTGGTAATAAACCTGCACCTTCCATAGACTTTATTAAATTTGTTACACTCTTCTTAGGTGTATTCTTAATAATACTAGCTGTTAACTTTGTTAACGTTCTACCTGCAACCTGATCAACCATTCCTGCTTCAGCATCTTCAGGACCAAGCACATCAGATAAAACAATTAAACTTCCTGCAGCTAATAAACCATTCTTTAATTTATCCAAGAATCCTGTATCAGATACTATATCTGCTAAGTACTCTTCACCCTCTGAAGATTCAATAGCTTCTCTATACATCTGAGCTTCAGTAGCTAAGTTACCACGTTTTTGTAAGGTATCAACTGTTTTATCCTTACCCAATAGTACTACTTCATCTAAGAGCTCTTGTCTCTTTGCCTTAAGTAATTCTACTTGCTCTTTACTTGCAACTCTACCAAAAGTTACAGCCTCAGTTGTATTAGATAGCTTTGGTATGGTAACTTCTGTAGCTTTATCAAGACCCTCTTTAGTTGTAACTCCAAGCTTTTCTAAGTCTTTTTTAGCCTTAGCTACCTTCATCATACCAATTCTATCTAAAACTTTAACCTGTTCTTCTGTAGCAGTTGTACTAACAACTTCAGCAATAGATGCAATCTCAACATCACTAACTTCTTTAGCTGCAACATCTAACTCTTTATTATATGCCTTATATGCTTCTTTACTTTCTACATCCTTCCTAACTGTTCTTACTACTTCTCTCCACTCTCCTCTAGTCACCTGTCCAGCTTCATATAAATCAAGCCTTTCGTTTGGTTTCATTTTAAGAAGAGCTTTAACCTTATCATTTGGTGTCATGGCAGAAAAGTCAAAAGTCGACTCTTTCCCTGATATTAATTTAACAGCATCAGTTACTTTATTTTCCATCTTAACTACTTGTGCTTTATCTTTCTCTGCACGTATGAGACTTCTCGCTGCTTGGTAGGTCATGTCTTTAAAGTCATCATCTTTATAACCAAGTTCTGTTAAAGATTCCTTAGTTTTATTTCCTATCCCCTGAGATTTTTTAGTTTTAACTGCTACTGGTTTAATTTTATTTATAGCTGCAATAATATCCTCTTGAATTTTGAATGTAGATTCAACAAGCTTCTCTTCAGCACTTGTTTCTATAACAGCAGTAGCAGGATCCTTACCTTGCTTTATTTTAGTAAAGATTCTATCTGTATTCTCTATCTTATCAAAACTCTTAGGACTCATAAGATCTAGCATCTCATTGCTTGATTTATTTGTTCCAGATGCTAGTATATCAGTGGTTTCTTTTGGTGTAGGTTTAGCTGTCCTTGCTTTATACAACTCCTCTTGTTTAACAAACTCTTTTTCAGCAATACCAACTCTCTTCTTCTTAACCAAGTTATCTAATGTTTTAGCAACATCTAATCTACCTTCACCAAGCTTCTTAGCATATTCTTCTGCAACCTTTTCCTCTTGTCTATGTGCTTTGTTCCAAGTCAATAACATTGTAGCTTTTGGATCTCTCTTAACGGCTTCAGCTATAACTTCTTTACTATAACTATTCTCTTGTAATCCTTTCATCATAGCTTTTAGTTTACTTGTAGCTCCTGGAAACACACCCTTAAAAGCTTTAGCTCCCCCATACAAAGCTCCACCACTAATAGCCATTTCTAATCCAAGAGCTTTTATAGGATTATCTTTAGCCCACTGTGTCTGTTCAATTCTATTCTTTGTAAAATCAAATGCTGCAAAACTTGGAACAGCCATTAGTGTTGCACCAACTAGCTTAGGAACAAATCCAGGAGTTCTCATCATTCTTCTACCAAGAAATGTTGCTGCACCTTTAGCTGCAACCTTTGGGAAGAGTTTCCTTGCAGCCAATTTCACTCCCATATGACTTCCCATAAGAGCAGCTGAAAAGCCTCCTCCTATAGTAGCTGCACCTACTGCTGAAGTATAACCTGGTCTAAATTCTTTTTGTTCCCATTCTTCCTGTCCAGGTAACTCTCTTACTCCAGATTTAAACCTTGGTATTACATGCCAACCTTCCTTCCTATCCCAAGCATGTTGTCTTATAGCCTCTTCATTATTCCTTATATTCTTAGTATAAGAAGCTAATATTAACTCTTCTGGTTTAAAACTTGTTAATCTTTCATCACTAAGCATCCTATTATATTCATCTAATATTGTTTGACCAAGTTCTTTCCTTGGATCACCTTCAGGAATAGCTTTACTCACACTCTGTAATGGACCTAAACTTGATCTACTTTTTACCTTAACCCCTTCCGGAACATGCTGTGTCATCAAAGATGCTACCATCTTTTCAGCTTTAAGAGGATCATAAAGAAACTTTGCTCTTTGCTCAGCTGTTTTAGTTTCCCTCTTTACTTTATCTTTTTCAATTCTATCTAAGGATGTTCTTTCCTTTAATAAAAGACCTCCAACATTCATATTATTGCCCCCATTTCTTAAGTCTTCTAGATAACCTTTGAGTATAAGGAGGAAACAAATTTAACACGTTTCGTTCTCCCATGTTCTTTAATGTTGCTTGCCTATATGCCTCAGCACCTAGTTCATGAGGTTTATCCAATTTTGTCTTTGTAGTCCTTTCTAATAGTTTCTTATGTGTAGGAGACATACCTCTATACTCTTTGATTATACCAAGCTTAGTAGGAGATTTAAACTTTTCTAAGATCATATGTCCTACTTCATGAGAGGTTAAACCTGGATGACTTCTTCTTGCTACATCAGGATGATAACCCAGATACTTTCTAGCCAGATTAAGTCCTGCTCTACCTGGTACAGCTTCAGTAACTTTAGCACTATTTATTAGATCAAGAGATCTTTGAGGTATAGCAGCAAACTCTCTAGCCATAGTCTGTTGTACCTTCTTAGGTAAACCTTTAGCTGCTATATTGAATAAAGCTTTCTTAGCTATAGCTGCCATACCAACAGGCCCAACCATACTACCTACATCTTCAGCACCTAGATACCTCTCCACTCCTTTAGGTATCTTTGTACCTCTTGTTAATCTTTTCCACTTCTCACTTTTAAACGGATCAGCTAAAGGCATTAGTTTGTACCCCAAATATTTAAGATCTCATCTACACTAGCCATAGGGTCATAAACAGGACTTGGTGTAGCTATTTCAGATTTGGGTTGTCCCTTTAACAAATGCTTAAGATAGCTCTCTTCCATACCAAGTCTTCTGCTAAGAATACTAAGTTCTTCTCCCTTTAACTTAACTTTCTTCTTACCTAATTCAGATTCCTCTCCCATAGCAAGAGAAGCTGCTCTCCTTTGTCTTGGTAATTCTGAAGGTTCTCCATACTGCATCTCAGCTATACCAGTCTTAAAAGGTCTGGCCTCCTGTGCAGTTCTCATTTGACCAAGGATACCTTTCTCTGATAACCTTTCAGCAATAGTACCTCTTGTCTCAGCTAATTCAATATCACCCCTTTGTCTTTGCGCTTCAAGCTCCGTAGCTCTATTAGCTGCTATAGTAGCAGTCTTCTCTTTAAAAGTTCTAGAACCTTTAACATGCTCTTTCCACTCTGCACCTAATTTCTTTCTTACATCTTTTTCTCTACTTCCAAAAGAACTACTTCCTATGTAACTAGGTAAAGCTGCCATATTAATCTCCTAAGGTGAATAGTTATACTGATGTACTGTTCTTGTACTTGTACCAGATGACTCACTGTCAGACCTATTATAATCATATCTATAACTCATCTGTGCTGCAGCAGATACACTAGCTAATGAACTTGCAACCATTTGAGAAATTATATTCGCACCTGCTTTAGCTGTCTCAACCTGTATACCATGCTGTTGCATTGCTGCATCTAAGTTAACTTGTCCTTCCTTTAACATAATAGAAACTCTATTAGTTACTTGTTCAGATTGAGCCTTATATGATTCTATATCAGCATCTATTTTCTTAGAAGCAAAATCTACATCAGCATTATATGCTCCTATCTGATAACCATAAGATTTACCAATAACATCTAACTCTCCAATAGAAGCCTGTACCTTTGCATTATACTCAACCAATTCAGATTTATACTGTTCAATTAATAGCTTATTCTTTTCTAAAGTTATCCCAACTTCAGCTATATTTATTTGTGCTTCAGTTTGTACCCCTCTCATCTCAACATCATAAGCCTTTACTTGCTCAGTATATACTCTAACCTTACTTTCCTCTCCAGCCAATTGTGCCTGATATGCATTATATCTAGCAGTGATTCCACCTATGTTAGATGTATAAGCATCAACCTTAGATCTATAGCCTTCAATAATAAGCCTTTGTACATCAGCCTTAATCCTAGCAGCCTCCATCTCAACACTATATAACTTTGATATAATATCTATAGCACCTAATTGTGCTACATAAATATCTATTAATTGTTTCTGTACAGATGCTTCAAGACTTACTCCTTCAAGTAAGCTTTTATATCTCTCTATTTCAATTAAGGCTCCTTTCATTCTGCTTTCATAAACACTTGCCATAGTTTTATATTTATCAAGGTCAAGATTATACTTAGTAACTGTTGCATTAAAGACTAACACTGCAGCTTCTTGAGTAAACTTTGCTGCATTATATGCTCTATCTGCTACAGCATTAACATAACCAACCTTAACCTTCTCATGTTCCACAGCTAAGGTTAAAGCAAACTGTGTGTTCTGTTGTGCAAGCTTTGCTTGTTCTATCATGATCTCATAGTTTACTTGACTATCAGCTCTTTCCATTTCACTAAGAGCTTCTTGTAATCTACCAGCTAAAGCACCAGGAGGTATCGACCATCCTCTTGATGCAAAGTAATCTTCAGCTTCATCATAAATTCTTTCCTTTTTAATCTCTTCCCTTGCCAAGGCTCTTTGCCATATAGCTTCTTCAACATCCTCATTTAAACCAGTACCACCGTTTTGGATATCACTTAACAACTTATCATCAACTGCATCTTTAACATCTGATACATAATCACCTTCATTATAAACAAACAAACTACCAGGAGGAACAACGTCAACAAAAGGTTCTTCACCTTCAAAATCAGGTAATGTAATATTTGGAGGATTTGGAAAAGTAAGTTCATCTAATGTAGGTATGGTTGGTAATGTATAACTTGGTTTAGTAGGATACTCTATCTCACCTGTAACCGGTGCTTCTCCAGGACTCTCAGGCCAAGTAACAATTGGTTCAGCTGGAAAGGTAACAACTGGAGGAAGTACACTTAAGCTAGGTACATCAACTGAATCTATACTTACCTCATCAAGGTTATTTAATAAAGGAGATACAGGTAAAGTTATAGTTAAATCTGGTTCAGCTGGCTTAACAGGATTATATGTACCAACCTGAATAGGTTCTATATCATAAGATAAATCTATAAAATCAGGTTTATATGAAGCTACCAAAGAACTCAAGGCATCTAAATATAACATCGCTTCTGACCAAGCAGTATCTGCATAACTTCCTGCTAGTTCAAACTGATCCTGAACAGTTCCAATTATTTCTTCATTATATGCCATAGCTTACCTCTACAAGATACTAAAATTAATATTAAAGGACTTACTAGAATCATTGTTCATTACAATATCTATATAACTTTGACCAAACTTCTTTACTATATCCTCAGAGATATCAATAAGCTCTATGTCCTCAAATAAATCTTGTACATAATTGTTTCTCCTCATGGCTAACTCAAAATCATGATGGAGTAATACTGTTGTAGAAGCACTAGAATTTTGTATTATTTGTCCCCAAGCATCATAGACTTTAATATCTTCTCCTGTAATATTAGTAGCTGCTGGACAAGCATAAGAAATATAAACTCTTTTACCTACAAGAGTAGATTCTCCATAAATAAACCCGAGTGGTTTATAACCTGGATAGTCATATGAAAATGTTTTAACCTCATGCTTCTGTCTATCAACTGAAGAAGGTTCACCTGTATAATAAATATGTAAGTTGCTTGTTTTTGTATAAGTAGTTAATGTAGTACTTGTAATAAATGGTAAGATAATATTATGATATTCAAGAGTCTCTGTAATATCTACATATTCATTCTCATGAAAAAACCAAAAAGGATCAGCATCATCCCAGGTAAAAAGATAATCATAAGTATGATCTTCTCTTACTAACGTATGACCATTAACTGTACCATATGCACTCCTATGTCTTGGTCCACCATGCTGCTTATAATCATACTCAAATGGAGCAGTGTAATTATTTACAAATCCAGGAATAATTATAGATCTTAATCCACCATCCTCTGCAATTAAGTCATCCCAAGTCTCAGGATCTGTATCACTATTATACCATGGATAATTTACTACATCAGGATCCACCTCTTGATTAATATGATTACTTAGGTATCCTGACGGAGTCCCAATAACTTTTAGAAAGTATTCTTCTTCTTCTGCAGTTAAAATATCTTTATCTATAGAACATACACCAGGTAATACTGTGGTAAGAACAAGACTCGTAGCTACCTCTAATTGATCAAAAGGAAAAATAGCAGGCTCATCTAATACTACATCAGTGTGAACATACCACTTATCTAATTTTGATTGTAAAAACATTCCTGTAGCTACTTCATCTTCAAGTACTCCCATATTAGCTACAACTAAATCCTCATCTTGCCATTTATCTACTGCATTAATTCTACTAGGGTATTGAGTTCTTATTGTTAAAGGTAAGAATCCTGTGCTGTAAGAGATCCAATAAGACATTCCACTAACATATGATTTAATAAAGCTTGTAGGTATTAAAATATCGTTACCAGTAAAAGTTGGTTTAGTATCAGCTTCAACTCCCCAAGGCTCAGGATCATAAAAACCATCTACAGTTCTTCTATACATAGATTCTGGATCGTATAAGTAACTTGGTTGGTTCTCATCATCTGGGCCATACCTATTATATTCTGTACTTCCTGCAGGATAAAAAGCTAAATACATTAGTGTATCTTCAGTAACACTAACTACACTTCCCCCAGATAATCTTTGGGTTAACCTTAAGATAAATACACCTGTTATCTCTTCAATAATAACTTCCTCAACAACTTCTGGACTATAGATATATATATTTGTCACTCCAAAAGTTTGTCTAAGTGAAATCTGTTCACCTGTATCAAAGTTAACAACTCTTGTTCCTTGCTCAAGCTTTTGGAAATTCATTAGATCATTAAGTATATCTAACTCTCTTAGTGCTTTAGGTATAAGAGCCTTAGCACCATTAAAATCACCTTCAAGATTTATGAAAGGAGTCTGTTTAAACTTCACTTGGTTTCCTTCCTTTAACAACAAGAATTGCTTCTATCTGATCTAAGCTAAAATCTCCACCATAAGTATTCTCAACCTTTATATCATAGTATCTTCCAACAACTTCTCTTTGTCCATCAAACACTCCACCATGTTGTTTATTACTTGTCTTAATAGAATCCAAAACATACTTATGTTCTACTCCATCATCAGGTGTTAGATAGAAGTTTAAGTCTTCACTAGTTTCATAACCTACATATATCTTTCTAAATCTCTTCTCATTAGCAATACCAAGGTCTGTTTTAGGAAAGATAACAAAGGCATCTATATGACCATCTTGATCTGTCTCACCATCTTCTAAAGAAAACAAACCATGTTCATTAGCACCAAGATAACCATTGTTAATCTTACACATAGAGTTAAAATTAAATGCTCTATATTGTGTAGCAGCTAATCTTTCCAGAGATAAAGCCAAACTAAAATAGTGCACACCTGGTACAGATTGCCTCAACCTTAAATCACTGGTTACATGTACGTGATAGCTTTCATTTACATCTACCATAATTTTTAAGAAAAGTCAAAAGTTGACTTTTTACCTCACGTGTTTAAGAATGTAATCATCAAATCTGTTACTTATATTACCAATAACATAAGCATCTATAGGTAATAAACTAGCTGTAACAGTTCCTATTGGCTGTACATATCCTAAGATATCAGCACTCAAAGCCTCCAAAGCTGCATCAACTATTATACTTGTTCCTGTTATACCTGTAACATCACCTATCAAGTGTAACAAACTAGCATCAACATATCCATAACCTGATACTATTGCAGTTACTAAGGCTTCTAATGCAGGTAAGCTTGTATCAACATAACCTATATTACTTATATAACCTTGTACACTAGCTTGTAATGCTGGTAGATCAGCTGAGCAACTTGCTACATTCGATACCACACCAGTTATAGTAGACTCTAACGCTTCTAAAGTAGCATCAACAAACGCTCCACCAAAAGCTTCACAGGTTAAGGCAGCAAGATCAACATCAACACTACAAACATTTCCAACTTCACCTACTACTGTAGCTTCTAAAGCTTCTAAGATACCTAAGGTATAATCATTCCCAAAAGCAAAAGCTTCAAGAGGTTCAAGGCTATCAACAACCTCACCCTTAGGTGCAGTGAATGTAGTTGTTATGGTACATAGACTGGTAACTTGTTCATGATAACTCTCATTAATATTTATCTGTCTATCTATATCTACATACCACTCATCTATAATACCAACTTTCTCAGTAATATAACCTGTTAAAGCATATCCTGTAATCTCAGCAGATAAAGCTACTTCATCACTATAACCTGTTGATAAACTATAACCTATAAGACTATCTGTTAAACCAACCTCTTCATTAATTTCTGTCCATTGAGGACTTGTTGATTCTATTACATCTGCAAGACCTGTCTCATCAGCTATGATAGTATATATAGGATTAGATACAATCCAAGTATCATTTAATCCAACTGTTTCAGTTTCTTCTTGTTGTGTTCCCCAGTTGTATTCAAAGGTATCACCCAATCTAACATTTTCATTTAACTCTTCCTCAACTGTACCAGGAGGAGGTTCTGGAGGTGCTCCTTTTCCTAAAGGATCAAAATCTGTAGGAATAGGATAAGTAAAATCATCTGTAATACTAGCTAAAGTACCTTTTGCAGAACTATTGTAACCACTCCAAGCAGGACGATATGTACCAGACAAACCAGTATATGCAGGATTAGCTCCTGTAGAAGGATTACCTGAAGCTTGCCATACACCATTCTTTGACCACCAAATCCTACCATTATCAAGATCTAAGGCAACTCCTATAATATCTCCACTAGAATATGTAGCCCCAAAACCTTGCGAAGAAGAATTATTTACCTTTGATCCATCTTGACTATAACCATAATCATCTGCATGAATTCCTAAGTATGTACCAAGATCAGATGATATTGTACAGCATCCTACCCTTGCTATCCCACTATTCTCACAAAGAACTTCCCAATACCATTTTCCAGTAGATTTATCTTCTTCAGCTAAAACTTTACCCTGAGCAGTTACCCACTTCCTTGCGGTAAGATTGTTATTATCTCTTGCAATACTAGAATGTATATAAATACCACTCCACTCTATAGGAAGATCTGCTACTGATATATAACCACTAGGAGCAGAATAAGTCCAGTCAACCTCATCAAACTTACCAGTAACAACATCTCCACTATTATAACCACTCCACATAGGAGCAACTATATCACTTATTCCTGTAAAGGCAGGATTAGTTCCTGCTACTGGATCACCTCCATTTTGCCAAACATTGTTCTTACTAAACCAAGCTTCTCCAGTAGTTAAGTCTAATGCTACACCTATAATATCTCCAGTTACAAAGCTATTACCATAAGAAGTAAAGCTACCATCATACTGTACTTTACCATCAAAGGCAAAGTAACCCCAACTGTTAACATCCTCACCTAGCTGTACATCTACATCAAGTGTACTATTTCCAAATCCTACAAACATCTGTGGAGTAGTACCATCTTCCCCTATCTCAATTTCCCAGTACCACTTTCCAGCACCTACGTATTTAGAACACTTAACAGCATGATCTCCAGTTACATCATTAGTTGCAACTAGATCTCCACCCGATAAAGTAATAGAGGAACTTTTTTCTGCTGAGTTCCATGTAGCCATAATAGATCCTTAAAGATCACTTGCAGATAAGGTTACAGTTACCTTAAAAGTATCTCCACTTTCAACACTCTTACCTTCACCAAAATTCGCTGCACAATACATAAAGTTACCAGCAGTTTGATCATTTATAGTAACTAAACTAACTAAAGCTCCACCATATATATTCTTAGCTGCATTAATAGAAAATACAGCCTTATTAGCAGAGTTAGTTAAACTCTTTGCTGTAGCCTCACTCTCTACAAAAGCCTGTCTAGCTGCTTCTGTATAAGCTATACTTTCAGTAAATCCTGGAACCTGATATGTATCAGCTGCTAGTGGTGTATAATCATCTTCAAAGATAAGAATATACCAAGGATCTATTTGTGCTGCCCCATGAAACTGAACATTGAGGATATGATTCAATCCTTGATCTACACACCTATTGTGAGATCTAGATGTATCTATACACTTACCATCTCTTATTAATTCTGTATCCCAAATAGAATATATAAGAGCATGTTCATTTATACCTCTATTTACTTCAAGCTCTCCCTTAAAGTCTGAACCAAAACTCCCCTTTTCAATCATATTATTCTCCTTAAGTCGGATTTCTAAGTTCTATATCCCAAGCTGATGTTTGAGTTAAGTTACCGGTTGTAACAACTTCCAATGTACAAGTCTGCACATATACTAATTTACTACTTCCTGTATCACACAAGACAACATGAGTAACATCTCCATCACCAGTAATAGGTATATCTATCTTAGCTCCTACAGTTATCTTCCTTCCACTTACATCTCCATAAGCTGGTCCAGTAAAATCTCCTCCTGCTATAACTACACTACCAAGAGAATATGTAACACTAGCTTGAGTATAATTAACAGGTTCAGCTGAACAAAGATGCATAATATTAGTGTTATTTATTACCCAATCCAATGCTGCATCTAACATATCTATGTTACAAGACTTTGCCATTACTTACCTCCTAAGCGTATAAAGGATGTCTAAGGCTAAAGCCAGATAAGATAATAGGAGCACCACTTACAATATTAGTAGAAGCTAGTACCATTGTAGATCCACTTGTTCCACAATTTCCATCAAACCTTCTAGCTGTTTTATCTGCTCCTGTATCTTTATTGTTATCATAATATCTAAACCAACCAGCTATACCTGTTGCTACAGCTGTACCTTGCCAAGTCTCATCATCATTCTTATACAGATAACCATCAATAATCTTCTTAAATTCCAGTCCATTAGTTGGACTACCTGGTGTAAACGTTCCTCCATCAACACTAATAGTACAAAGCAATGTACCTGTCTCTGCAGCATCTGCATCAGCAGGTTGACTACCTGTTCTTATTTCTATTACTCCATCTTTAAGAAGTTCTTTAAGAGCATCTCCATTATTACTTGTTAACGTTGTAGCTGCTACAAAAGCTTCTGTAGCTGCAAGCGTTCCTGTTATAAAGTTAATAGTTCCAGCTGCTACTCCTGTAAGAACAATAGGCCCAACATCATTACCACCTGTAGTTGATCCTGTAGTAGTTATAGAATCTCCAACTCTAAAACCTGCATCCAAGAATCTACTTTCAGAATCTGTTATTTGATCCTCTCCAGCACCATTATCCACATAAGCTAAACTTGTTCCCTGCAAAAAAGCATCTCCATTTAAGCTATTTGCAAGACCTGTACTAATCTTAAGTCCCATGTTTAAACCTCCTAAGGCTTAATCGTACAAACATACTTCTTATTCATGATTATTCCAGCACCAAAATTACCAACTGGTACATCTACTTTATCCTTAGTAACACAATGAACTTTTCCTTCAGATGTCGCTAAACATATACCTTTATCTGATAAGAAAGATAATACAATTTCTCCACCTAAATCAGATTCACCTATCTTCTCATCTTGAATCTTTACTTGTGTACCTTCTACAACAACTCCATCATGTACTTTAATCAGCTCAAATTCAGGAGGTGTTGGACCATTTAAGAAATACACTCCCCCCTCTGTACCTATATATATACCTGACTTAACAGCCTGTAATAACCGTGTTCTTGAATCAAAGGGTAAATAACTTCTAGCTAAATCATAAGCATTATAGTTAAGTCTTGCTGAATACCATACAACATCCTCCTTAGCTATATACATCCTACCATTATACAGTTCTATTAGATGACCTATAGGAGGATCAGAAAAGGTTTTAACAGAAGGAGGTCTCACAAAATTAAGACACACCCAAGGATACAATGTTCTATCTACAATAATACCAGCTTGAGTACCATTCATAAAGTATACTTTATTCATGACTTTAACATAGCTAACAGGATAGGATGTTGTTAAAGTAAGAATAGGATTAATACTATAATCCTTTTCTATAGCAGATAAAACATTATCCCTTACACCTAAGTAAAAAGTACCTGCATCAAATAAACTATGAAAAGATCCTGATACCTTTTTAATATAACCCTTTCTTCTTGATATCCTACCAGTCTTATCAACATCAACATTGACAGCTTGAGCTAAATCAACAATACCTTTACTCGAATCAAAAGTAAGTCTACTGGGATCAACACTAGTGTCTAATCCATTAGTCTGCTTAAATATTACTGCAGGGTCTCTCATTTCATAGCCTCATCTAACATCTTCTGCCTCTTCCTTATCTTTTTAACTGTACCAGGTAATGAAATGTCTTGTGTACCTCTAGGTCTTGCTATACCTTTAAAAGGATTTTTCTTCTTTAACCATTCCTTAAGCTTATTCTTATCTACAGGTTTTGGCATTAATACCTCCATATACTACTTGATAAGTGATTACGCCGTTTAGCTGACCAATGAGACAATAGTTTTATTCCCTCATTATAAGCTATCTTTTGAGTTCTTAAATTAATCTTATCTTCTTCCAACCCCTCTTCAATAAGATCAAAACCTTTTACAGCTGCACCTGATACAATAACATTTCTATGTAAATAACTTGGTATTGTATCAGGTACATCAGTATTATCTACCATATCAATAGCAACTCTCTTGAAAAGCAGGACAAGAGTCTCAACAGGATCTGGAATACCTTGATAATACAAGAGACTTCCTTCTACAGTAACAGCCTCTATACTACCAGCAGTAGTCAAATCTGGATAGTCTCGGATAAGTGTATCAAGTGTAGCATATCTGGTTATTTCACCACTGCCATCACCAACATACAGAACTCTGCCTGGAGAACATGTAACAGGTAAGCTTGTATAAGCTTGAGCTAAAACTGTATCTACTGAACCAAAACTTTTAAAGCCAGGAACCTCAGCTTGTTCAATAGCATCATTAACAACTTCATTAATCCAGATAGGTATACCAGCTATAATCTCAGAACTATTATCCTGTAGCTTAATCAAGACCTCATCCTGCAATTCAAGAAAGTTCATCTCACCCCCTTAAGGTAATTTACTAACCAACATCTGTAACCTTGCAGCACCAGTAGTAATAGTACCACCTGTCAAAGTAGCATACACACAAGGAACATCTGCATCTACACCCTTAATCAAGAGCTTCTGAGGATCACCGTCTCCTGTACCACTAAAATCTGTAGCACCAAGTATCTTAGCCATCGCCCATACAGTACCTGAGATAACACCACTTGTACCTTCAGTATAAGTAATCGTTACAAGCCCACCAGGGTACAATCCAATCGTTCCCTCTGTAATCTCAGCTGTAGCCATAAAATGAGTATCAACCTGATTATCCATAGTACCTAGCGTTGTAACAGCATCTGTAGCAATAGTACCATAGCCTACATCAATTACACCACTGCCATCAAATGCAGTCTTGATATCCATCACAACTTCATGGATAAAGTAATTACCTAGATGTGCAGGAAATGAAAACAACAAAGCCTCTGCATCATCAGCTGCAGGCAATATCTCTGCAGAGGTAATCCAAAAAGGGTTTTCTCTAATATTACTCCTTTGATCTCTCCGTCTTAAATCCAAAATAGCCATTTTTTACCTCCTAATGTATAACCGAGTATCCGGCAAATATCTGAAATGAGAGTAAATTTGCATCTGCTACAGTTACTGTGATAGCACCTGAACCTTCCCTAAAATACTTTCCACTAGCTTCTGCAGCAACACCTCCCTTACAAGACTTTAAACCAAGTGTTCCAGGAGCACAGGCAGCATTATACATAAAAGCATCTACTCCTGCAGTCTCCTTATTACCAATAAACCCTACCGTCATGGTAGCATCTGCATCAAGTACTAAGACCTCAACCCAAAGTTCCTTTACAAAAGCAAACCTGGGTATTCTTATAACACTATATGTGTCATCAGATAGAGCCAGCATCTTTTTGCTACCTGCCAGTCGGTAGTTGTCTGAAAAAGCATGTCCATACAAGTCAGCCATATCCTACCTCCTTAGTCTAACTTGGCACCCCAAGAAGAACCTACAATAATTCCAAAATCCTCAGACTGGAATCTAGTCTTCTTTACACCAAGTATACCTCCACCTCTGACATTAACAAACCTCTTGGCATCAGTAGTATAAGGTACAAATGCCATTGTAGTACTCTTACTCTCTCCTGCACCACCCCAAGCCATAACAGCACTCTGTGCACCAAGAAGAATACTTCTATATACACCAGCCTTAGCATCAGTAGCATCTACAACTGTATGCCTTATCCTTTCACTCTTACTAATAAGCATACCATTATATTCAATCTCCACTTGTGGCACTGCAAGCTTATTAGCAGACCTCAATAGATCTCCCCACTGTCCTATATTAGTGTTCCTCTGCAACCTATCAAAGACATAGTTATGCAGAATAACCCTATAATAATTCTTACCTTTAAGACTCAAGGGTCTAATCTTATACTTATTAGTACCTACAGGTACCTCAGCCTGCTGCTTCATCCTATCCAAAAAGGTTAAGTCCAATACATCTGAACTAGTCATAGTAGCTTCTGAAGCTATATCATTAACCCTAAGCCAATGATTTGTATCTGGATCAACAGGATCTTGAGCAAAGGTATGTCCAGCTACTCTAAATGTAGTATCACCACACAGATGTGCAAAAGCCATATCACTTAGCTTTTCACTCCACCAGTACTGAAGTCCATCTTTAGCCTCAGTTAAAAGATTATAAGGAATCCTCTGCTCCTCCATCCTACCACCTGTATTCACGGCATGATTGAGCTCTTCAATAGTACAGTCAAAATCCTTGAAGATCAGATCTTCCTCATTACCCTCAACCTTTTCCCTACCTACTCGACCTTCACCACTAAGAGGTAGTCTAATACCAAAGGTTATTTTATCTCCTTCTCCCTTACCCAATTCCTTCCTTATCTGAATAATTGAGTCAGGCCCAGTTCCTACCAGTGCATTAATCTCAGTAGCTGGTAGGATAAGTCTAAACAGATCCTTTGCCCACTTTTTCCTGGTCAAAGCATCATTTGCTAAAAATACAGTCTCAGCCATAACATCTTCCTCCTATTTAAGTGTACCCTGCATGTACTTAGTATAAACTACCGCAGGAACCTTACCAAGTTCATCCTCATCCATCTTATCAATCCTAGCTGTAGTCCAACCTGTTAGATCTTCTGAACCTCCACCTGAAAGATCTCCCAAATTTGTCTTCCTATGTTGTTCAGCTATCTTATCAACATCATCAACTTTTTCCTCTTTTTCGTTCTTAGCATAATTAGGATGATTATTCTTAATCAAATCATACATATACTTGTATGGATTAGGTAAATCCCAAATCTTATTTTCTACCTCCATAACAAGTTGATTAAGATTCAAAGATGGATCATCCTCCATATATGTTTCAGCTATAGCCTGAACGATGTCATCTAAATTTGTTTGGGATACTACTTGATCAACATCTTCATACTTAGGATTCATCCTCATTGTCTCTTGCAAATTTGAAAGATATAAGGTTCTCTTATTAAACTCTTCCTTTCGCTCAGACAAAGCAGCCTCATCCTCTTCTGAAATGAGATTTGCCTTTCTTAAGATCTCATCCATATTGGTTATCTTACTATTTAAGTCATCCATTGTTCTTTTGTTATCTCTTGTTAATTGTCGAAGCCCTAACACCTCCTGATCTCGCTCATCAAGCTGTGCTTGTAAAGCTTTCTCTGCATCAGTTTGGTCTATAATAACTTCTTTATCATCCTTGTTAAGTTCATCACCATCATCTTTGTTCGGATCATCAGACAGACTAGGATCTTCTATGTCATCTTCCAAATCCTCAAGTTTGTCAGTCTGCATCTCTAATTCATCTTCCATTTTACGCCTCCTTTAAAGGTTTAAGAAAAGTCAATTATTGACTATTTCCCTTGTTAATTTTTGCCATCTCAAGTTCATACTCCCTTTGCATTCTAAGCTCATTAGCCTGTTGTACTTTCATCTTAACAGTAAAAGGTAAGTCAATGTAATCCATAATAATTTCAGGTGGAATTGTACCAGGATTGTTCCTTCCAAACTCCATAAGCATTGCAGCAATTGATTGCCTTAATGTAACATTTTCTGCACTCTCATCTATTACCATATCAAACTCACCAGCAGATATGTCATTAAACCCTTCAACTTGTGGATTCATCTGATCATTAATCTGCATCAGTTGCTGACCCTTCTCACCCTCAATTCTTACCATAGTAGGATAATCTACATACTGTTGTACTAAGGAAAGTAATTGTTTACCTCCTTGAATCCTGCTCTTCCTAAAACCATTAAATAAGATATACAATACAGCAATACTACTTTCTAACCTTGACCTAGCTGTAACTCCAGGTTCTCTTGAGGATGTCTGTATACCCATAAGTGGATCCTGTGCACCTGAAACATTCTTCATAGATTCAATATACACATTATCTAAAACACTATACACATTACTTATTTGTGGTTGATCTGAAAACTTAACTCTATCAAGTTTACCGTCAGCCATCTCAAGTCTAAAGTTCGGTTCAGAGGAATGCTGCTCATATTCATCAACATTTAATATAGCATTAACCTCATGCATTAAGATACCTTTTGGAGAGGTCTGAAGAAGATGAGATAATTGTCTTCTAAGTGTATTAAGTGCAACCTGTGGATCTTTCATCATAGTTGTTGCACTGAACCATCTATTCTCTTCTTCATTCTTATAAGCTCCATATTGAATAAAGGGAATATCTTTATGATTATAAGGAGTCTCTCCCGACTCTAATATAACATCCCCAGAAAAGATTGCATAGTACATATAATCCATTCTAGTTTCAATAGACTGTAACTCTTGTCTAAGCACACTTCCATCTGGTAAAGGTATTCCTTCTCTTAAAGCATTTCTAAATTCAATCCACTCACTTCTTCTTAAATGTTCAGGTTTACCTGTAAGAGGATTAATAAACCAGATAGCTGGTTCTCTCTTCCTATACCAACCTTCTACTATTCTATATAGATCATTAGACTCATCAAAGTATACTGGAGTATCTACTTGTCTATCTCCCTTAGCCATCCTAACAATTTCTTTATCAAACTCTGGCCAAGTAGCTTTAATAATATCTTCCTTAAACCATTTATTAGCAAAGAAGTAATTAGAGTCAGACATATCTTGTTCAACAGAATTAGGATCAACAATGCAGTCTCTTCCAGGAAAACGCTTTGCTTTTATCTCTGGTCTAAAGGGATTATCAAAGTTAACAAAAAGATTTAAGAAAGATCTTCCACTCTTAGTAGAATGACTAAAACACTCCATCTCCTTATCAGATAAACCAGTAGTTGTTCTATAATGCTTAAATACTCCATTTATAACTTCAACTAAAGCCTCATCCTCTTTTCCTACTGGCTGCACATCTGGAACTTTCCTTATCTGTTCAGCCATACCTATTAACATATCAATCTTAGGCTTTACTTCATTATAAACAGTAGTTGGTCTCTTTTGAGCCTGTAACAAACTAACTACTTCAGGTTCATCCTGTTGACCAGCATAAAATTTATAATCTTCAGAAGCCTCTTCTCTCCAGTTAGTTTCTGGTGTAGAGTTCTCTCCATCTTGTAACCAAGTATCCAATTGTAGTAATAAGTCATCACTTCCCTTAGTACTACCTGGTCTAGACATATAGGTTGGAGCTGTTATATTCATCTATACAACCTCATACTTATCTACAGTTATGACATGAGGAACACTGCTTACAAACTACACCCTTACCCGTTGATTCTATAATCTCAATAGGAAACCGCATCTTTGTCAATTTTACAATAATAGGCTTCTCATAAGACTTAGAATAATCACAATGACGAAAAATTGTAGCTCCATCATCAAGTTGTAGAGGTGGAATAGTCTCATACTGTTTTATCTCATTGTCAAGATTCATTTCTATCCTTAGTACTACCTGGTCCAGGCGTTGGTAACCAAAGCCCAAAAACAGAGACCAAACACCAGAATGCCTAACAAGAAAATAATAGCCTCATCCCATTTCATACTAATCTCCCTCTTCAGTAACCTCTCTCATAATCCTAAGAGTTTCTACATTAGCCTCTGCTACATTAACATCTCCATTGATATAAACATTAGCTGCTTGGACATTTGTCTTCTGAAGAGTTCCTGGTGGCACAGGTGCTGTCTTATTAAAATAATGAGAAACTTCGTTACTTTTTCCACTCTCCAGATGACCATTATCATATGCTGTAAGTATCCAATATAAGGTAACATCTGTTACTGGCTCAATTGTAATAGTTACTGTCTCTGTTCCAATAGGTATACTTACTACAAAATTTGGACTTAACTCACCACCTATAACTTGTCCATCTGGAGTATCACTTTGGTACAATCTATAACCAGCTAGATCAAATTCAGTATTAGCATCCCATTCAAAGGTAAGCTCTTCAGCATGAACAAATACAACAAACATTAAACATATAGCCATACTTAGTAAAATCAAAAACTGTTTCATATTTTCTCCTATATACTGATTAGTTTTCTTCCCCCATTAACATCAGGAACAATACACACCCCAGGAATATAACACACTGCTTCAGAAACATTATCTCCTTGTTGAGTTGTAACTTGCACAACACAACCTACTCCAGGTATCTCCATAGCTTTTGTTGATTTCATCCAACCTTCCTCTTTTGAAGATGCTTTACAAAGTAACTGAAACATATCTCCATCACCAAAAACAGTAAGATCTTTTACATTTTTCGATGCTCCAGAGATATCTGAATTATGTAATGTCTTCATTACTTACCTCCATTAAGATTATCCATTTTCTTAACCATCCACAAAAGTCTCTCATCCACTCTGGCTAAGACAATACCTTGTTTTTGTTGTTCCTTCGTCAACTCATCAAATTTCTTTTCACCTCTTGCCATATCATGATTTAAAGCCTCATGTATTGGTTCACAAGATGACTTATCAGCTTTCTTATTTAAAAACTTTAAACCTATTCCTACTACAGCTAATAAACTGACTCCAGTACTTATTTCAGTAACCACATATACCTCACTAAGAAAAGTCAAAAATTGACGTTTTAGGTTCCTAATCTAACTCCAACTGTTCCAGAAGTATAATCACCTGTTTTAACACCTATCCTATGTAATACTCCTGGTTCTGTATTTCTAAGAACTTCTTCTGTATCTGTAGTATATGCCTTAACATCTGTCCAACTTCCCACATCAGGAAAATAACGTTGTAGTGTCACTGTTGCTACCCAGGAAGCAACTGTATATACTGAAACATTTAAATAACCTCCTCGTCTTGGTTCAATTTCTAAAGAACCTGTAAAGTTATTCTCTGCAGCAATATCTTCTTGTACATGCATTAATTATCTCCTTATTTCTAATTCTACACAAGCAAGTATAAGAGCATCAAGTATAGTTACCCTGTTTTTTATCCTATTAATACCAGACTTAAATCCTGCCTTATCAGCTAGAGCAGTATGAATTATAGTACCACAATCACACTCTGACGTTTCCAATACACCTAGCTCTATAATAAGTTGATCTCTTTGTTGCTCAAGACTTTCCTTTGTTATACCTTCCATTATAATATCTCCCTTGCAGCAAACCTACTATCAATTATTTCTTGTGGTATAGCTGCTCCACTTGAAGGGTCGTTATAACGTGTTACATACCAATCAGTTTCATTAAGATATGATAAGGCATTTTCCATAAGTTCTTCTTCACTAGGAGGATGTGCTTGATCGTAAGTATCCTTTTCTTCCTGTGTTTTTTCTGTTACAACCACACCAACAAGTTTTAAATAATACCAAGGAATATCCATTACCTCATCCCAATTTGGCACTGGTTCAATAGCTCCTTCAGGAAGAGGACTCCAACCTACCAAAAGATCAACTCCATCTTGTCTTTCCATAGCATAACGCATTACCATACCTCCAACAATTGCTCTGTAATCCTTTCAGGAGCAGGAGTTGGGCTTATCTTAGTCCTTGAAGAAAGTAAATTCCTTTGTCCTCCAATGCTCCTTACATCTCTATCATAAAAGTTAATGTTGTTGGTTGTTGCAACTGCTGTAGAATTATAGGCATTGATTCCTATTCCATAAGAAGCATCCACATTTCTAAGCTTACAACTAAATACCTCTGCTTCCTGATTAACCTGCAGTCCCCATTCATACGGTGGTGTTAAAGACCTTGTAGGTAATAATTGAGGTAAACTCACTTCACTACCAATTACTGTCATATTATCAAATTCAAACATCATATTAGGAATAGCAGCATATCTACGAAATTGCCAAGAAGTAAGATAGCTCTCTACTAGTAACTCCCTTGCCTTAAAACCTTCCACAAACCTGGGATTCAAAACACTACTGTACTCCTCACTAAACAAAATAACCTTATTATATGTTATATAATCCATACCAGCTGAATGTATTCTACTTAACCTATATGAAGGTATAGTAAGTAACCCAAGTCCGGATGGACGATAAGACCAAAGTATAAGTGTCCCTTCTCCAGGATCAACCACCAACTGTGCTCCAGATCCAGAGGCATAGGAGAAGAAAAATTCCACTGAATGTTTAAACACATGAACTCCATCTCCAAACTTTATTGTAACCACAGCAGCAGGGAAATCATTAATATCTATTTTGAATGTACTCTCACACCACATTTGAGCAGTGTAGGTATCACAATCAAAGGTTGCAGCAGTAATAGCAGCGTTATTCTCTATTAATAACAATTTGTAGAATTTATGATTACCTGCTTTTAATGAACACACTTGGTTACTACTTAGGTATTCGATCTCAACTTCACAGGGATCAACATACTCCCTCGCATCTATCTCAGCCGTAGCATCCTGTAAAACATACCTCATGTATCTAACAGAGATGACACCTCCAGTACCAATAACACTATTACTCTTATACCTATACCACAATCTCCCTGTTCCAGTAATCTCTCCTGTGACCTCAACAGTAGCAGCATTCCCGCTAACATCTACATCACATATGATTGCTCCATTTGCCTGAATGTCAAGTATCCCAGATACATTAAGAGTCTGTGTAACATTAGCCACACCCAACCTTGTTCCAGTGAAGACATACTCCCCACTTATTGTCAGATGCTGAAAACTAGCTCCACTTAACTGATTAAGCTGGTATGTTTTAGTCTTTCCAGAGAAGATACACTCGGGATCTTTACCTGTACCGGTTCCAACTGAAAAACTTCCTCCAGTATTTAACCAATTTCCCTTAAATTCTATAGTATGATCAGGTCCTCCTGTTGGCCCAAAATACCCTGCGGCCATAGAAAAGTCCCCGTGAATAACAGCATTTGCACTGATCAACAACATCTCAGTCATAGTAACAAGTAAAGACATATTATTGCATACAATATCTGAAGTAGGAAAGCAAACCACATTCCCATTACCATCAAAGAACACATCATCACTTGCAGTAGGAATTCCAGCTCCACCGGCTCCACCACTTGTTAGTGACCAGTTAGCAGCAAGGTGCCAATTTGTATCTGTACCTACCCAGTATCTATTAGCCAACTTATCCTCGCTTCATCAGTACAACATCTAATTTTAAGGAAACAGTTTGAGCCACTACAAAATCAAACACAAAATAAACGTCCTTACCACTCTCAGCATTCCAAAGCAGCACATCGTGGAGTTCAGAAACCTTTGACACACCTGTATTAATCACATGACTTCCAACATTGTTCTCAGCAACCATTGTATCAGCAATAGTTTTTAATCTTGCCATTTCATCATCATCTAAGAATATTATTAAGTCATTTGGAGAGAAGTCAGTCTGGTCATCAGGAGTGATATTTGCATCACTCCCTGTAGTAGCAACCTCAAGTTCAGTATAGACAAGTTTTGTATCGCTTCTGTAAAAAACATCCTCTCCTGTTTTAGCCGTCTTATTAAAGAATGAATATGTTCCCCAAGCTGCAAAACCAGCTCCAGGATCTGCATCAACATACAGCCTGGCTAAAACAAGTTGTTGAACCTCTTCATCTAAGGAGATGGTAACTCCCTCAGACACAGAAGCAGTAAAATCTAAATCATATGAAACAAGTGTCTTTGGTTTCCATGAACCTATATTATCTAACTCTTCCGTATCAGGATTTAACTTAAACATTTTACCATCCTACAGCTCTATTTGTCCAGCTTGTTATTCTAACTCTCTTCCTCGTCCAATTACCACTTGTCCAATCTATCCTAGTAATATACCAATCAGTATCACCATCAGCAGCGGTAAGACTAATATTTCTACCTATATAAATTGGGTTATCATCGCTGTCATAATCAACTTGAGTATTCTTCCAGTAATAATTTGCTAATAAAGCTTCCACATCTCCCATAGAAACAGTAAGATCACCAGAAGCTTCAACAATAGCTTGTTGACCTTTTATCCAAGTTGTCAAATCAGTATCATAAACATGAACAGCTACAGGTATAAGAGGTAAACCTGAAAAGTCTATTGACTTTAATATCCTCGTTTCACCTGTATCCTGATCTACAACACCTAGGCAAGGATGTCTATTTCTATCCTGTGGTACATTCTCATCCATTAAGGTACTCTTATTGTCATATTTCTAAGTTCAGTAGTTTTTCTAATCATAGCAACTCTAATAGCAAATATTACATCAGCATAAGTATATCCCTTTCTTTGATACCACTTTTTCCTAAATCTTCTCTCCTTTAATACAGCTTGAGCATGATCTATCACTCCATGCATAAATTCCTCATCGTCATAACAGACATATGATCCATCACTTAATGTTGTAGGATGAAGACTCTTAGACACATCCCCATTCTTGTTTGCAATACTTATCTCTTTAAGAACAGCAAAAAATACTCTAGTCACAGTAATGCTCCTTAACATATTCACCTACATCTTCACCAAAGACTTTTACAGCATTGTGATCATCATAACAATCCTTACCTATATACAATGCAGGAGTATCTATTTGACCTTTACTATTCCACATCTCAAGAAAACAAGCTAAACCTAAACCTTCCATTTCTTCCAGAGAAAACTCTTGCAAGTCTTCTATCTTATCATAAATACCTGCATTCTTAAAATCATCACACTTAACACAACCACTCTTACTAAATAATATTACGCTGTTTGCCATGAGTTTTTCCCCATATAATCAGATTGTCTTGTTCTTCTAGCATTCCTTTTAACCTTTACTTTCTTCCAAAGCCTATTTGCAAATGCAGCTGCATATTCAGTATTACAAAGTGCATCTGCAATATTTGGAGAAGCAACTCCACGAGCTTTCATCTGTTTCTTAGACTCAACAACAACACCTCCATGAACATTAAAGTCATAAGTAGGCATAGCCAATTCATTACAAAGCTCCTCTCCGTCATCATTATCAGGAAACCAATAAGCACCTTTCATACAGTTATCTCTAACTCTCCACCATAACTCATCTCTCATTCTATCATACTTAGCTATGTCTGTGGATTTATTAGCTACATTAAGACCTATTGTATTAAGATGTCCATGCTTCATTAACCAATCAGTTACACCTGCACCAACTCCTATCTCATCAATTACTAAACCATCTGCATTTAGTTCTTGATAAGTTAGATTAATATGTCCACCAAGTGATATAGTATTAATACCTTGGAAGGAATCCCAGTCAAATATTTTTATACCTTTCCTTGGTAAGACAATGGATCTATCCTCACCATATCTAGCTACATCAACACCAAGATATAATGGCTCATCCTCTGAGATCTCTGTCTCATTACCAAGACATTGCCTTGCCCAAGATAATGGTATGAGTGTTCTTTCATCTTCATGAGGAGGATTCCCTGCTACACGAACAGCAAAAACAGATGAGTCTTCACCATACTTATTCCTGAAGAAATCCACCATGCTATCTTCAACTAGATTGGATTCTCTTGAATCCCAATGAAGCCTATTCCATTCTCCAGCTATCTTCTCAGAATAATGTGTATCATAGAAGTAACCGGAGTTCTTTGTCATATTACCAATGAGTAAGCATTTATTATCCTCCTGTGTCATAGCACCTTCTAATGGTATAAACACAGGATCATTAATTCCAGATGCCTCATCACCTATAATCAAAAGATGATCCCCATGAAATCCAGCTAATGTTTCAGCTTGTTCCTCTTTAGACGCCTTGACTTGTGGAGAGATAGCTCTAATCCACCAATCCTTTGGAGCACTCTTATGAAAGAACTTATCTTTCTGATGTATGAACTCATCTTGAAGACGAGATTTTCTAAACCACTTAGCTAATTCAGCCCAATATATATCTTGAAGCTGTCTGTTTGTAGGTGCTGTTACAGGTATTTTTGCATAAGGTCTTGTAGTCATAAACCAGAGTGCAATCCACACTGCTAAGGCGTCCTTACCGCAACCATGGCCTGAACGGATTGTAAGCCTTCTGATGTGAGGTATCATCTCTAGAGCTTCTATTTGCTGATTACTTGGCTTTGCCCCAAGACATTCGTGTGCAAAAGCTACAGCATTATCTGTCCAATCCTGTAGTTTACCAAGTACATTATAGTTTAGTTTTGTCTTTGTCTTCATAATCTAACCTTATGGTTCTTCATAAAGAGAATCTATCGCCTACACTACAGTCTTTTAGTTTTAGCTGAGCAGCTGCTTGCCTTCCCTAAATGAACCATAAAAAATACCACTTAGATGAAACACCATCCATAATGGGCGGGATTCCGCAATTTGAGTTCCTTACACATTTGAGATATAAGACTCTGTAGAATAAACAGACTCAAGTATAGTTTCATTCTACTGTATGATTGCGGATACCCAAAAAAGTTAAGAAAAGTCAATTATTAACCTTTTTCCTTATAATCAAAAAGAACATCCAATACTCTTAGAACCTCATCATCCCATTCCTCTCCGGGATCAGCAATAGCTTTAAGAAGTAAGTTTCTTAATCCAGAAGCATAAAGTATCTTAGCTATATTCCAGTACAAACTAACCTTCATACAAACCTCCGTGTTTTAATTAAGCTAACCACTCCCCAATACACAATCTATCAGCTATTTGTTTCACCCTTGTCTTAGCTTGTTTATACCACTTGCTATCCATCAGTTCAATTGAGGCCTCTTTATACATTCCATCCTTTATGAGGGAAAGTGTCTTTCCGAAATTTAAAGCTCCTTTAAAACCCAAAACATAAACCATCTCAACCAAGACACCCTTTCTACTTGGTGTTAGACTTTTCCACGTATCATCTGTAACTAATTTCGGAGCTGTTTCTTTAGCATACATAATAGCTTCTTCCAATCTCCTTCTTGCTTCAGGTTCGGTAATTACTTCCTCTTTATACGATATTGTTCCATAACCTATTGACCAGCGTTTAAGATCCCAATAAGCCTTTGATCTATATCCTTCATTATCAGCTATCAAACATTCTATAATACTTAGGAACAATACATCTTCTATTGCTCGTAGAGTGGTTTTGTGCACCTGTACAGCTATATCTACTTTAACTAAGTCTTTTGTTTGTTTACTATAGGTTTGGGACATTATCCTCTCCTGGGTTAGGAGCATTAGCATCAGCATCACTAACAGGTTTACCAACAATTTCAAACTCGGCATCTATGGACTCTTCCTCTTCAATAGTTGTTACATTTGCCTTCTGTTCCATATAAGTAAGATAGCCTATTAAGCCATGAATTTCTGTTGGTTTTCCGACTTCAAGTCTTTCATTATTCTTCAGGATGTTATAAGCACTAACAAGTTCACGGAGGTTCGCATCCTCCATCTTATCCTCATCTATACAATCAAGTATCTTAGCTTGTAAAGCAGTTAGCTGTAGGTTTTGTGTGGATCTATACTCTTCAATTACGGATGAACTGTTTTCAAACAAGCTTACAATCTGTTTCATAACATCAAGGCTTCTATCTAACTCTTCCGCCTTTCTAACTAAGGCTAAATCCATCTTCATATTATGTCTCCTTTACTAAGCTATACTACCATTATATACAATTGTATCCAAGGTGTCAAGAATAAAAAGTAGGCATATTTGTTTTAAGGTTTTGTTTTGAATTTTTTAGGTGTGTAAAAAAGGTGTAATCTACACTTTCTTAAGGGGTACCCCTGGGGCTTCATGGGGGTCTTAATATATATAGTTATAGTGATTCAGGATTATTGATGACTTGACAAGGTTTATTATGTGTGATAAGATGCAATCATAATTAAATGAGTTGTGATTGCAGAGTGATGGAACCATTAATTGACTTAATGATTATCCATCTTTGAAAGTTCTTTGACAATTGAATATTGTTTTTACCTGTGTCTATCCTTCTTATATGTAAGAGGAGGAATAGATCAATGGCAAAATCTAATATAGGCGGACAGTTTACCTGGAAGAGAACGGATAACGTTTTGATAGTTTACTTTGTCAAGACAGGAGAGAAGAGGACTGATGAACAGTTAGCCGAGGCTACCTTTAACTTACAAGAGATATGGTCGAGTTACAAGGAGTTTGATGAAGTACAAGCTGAAGCCAGTGCCTATGGTATTAAACAGAAGTTAGCTGATAGTACAGCTCTGCCAGAGACAGTTCTGAGTAAGGATGAACGTGTAGAGTATATGGTTAATACCTTTCATAGACTATCTGTTGATAGATTGTGGAACAATAAAACTAAGGCTGATCCTGATAAGGTAAAGGTATCACAGCGAGAGCTGGGTAAGATTGATAGTTTGGCTGACTTAAGAGCAATGAAGATGCTTGATGGCAAAGCAGGGTTTATCATGCCACAAGAGGCAAAGGATAAGCTTGTTGAATTGGAAGCGGTAGTAGTTGAGGAAGAAATGAAAGATAAGAAGAAAAAGTAATGCTAACCTTGGATAGACACAGGTACATTTGTTTATGTTTGTGTACGATGTCAACAAATGTCTGCATGTACCATGGTCTGTGTACAAATGGGGGGCCGTGCCCCCACACATTGACCTTTTTGTCTTAGTACATATTTAAGAAAAGTCAGAAATATCCCAGTCTTCATCTATCTAAGTAATCATTTATCTAAGAGTTAATAATATATATATATTAAAAAAAAAAATATATAAAAACTTAATCACTGAAAATTCAAGGTTTGGATTACAATCTTGTAACTCACGTACTTTGCTTGTAATTGACAAACATACCTTGTAACTCATGAACATATCTTGTAACTAACACAAACATCTTGTAACTAACAAACATATCTTGTAACTAACATACAAGAAAGGTCAATGATATTTGCATGCGCACGGGGGGTAGTTTGTACACATAACACGGTATATGCAGACACATGTTGCTTTTGTTGACAATCTAACATGAATACCTATATTTTATTGTTGACATCTGAACATATCCGTGGTAATATTATTACATAATCATCCGAAATAGTTAAGGATGTTAACCTTTTTAGGAGAATAAAGATGACAAAAGCAGAGTATCAAACATGGAAAGGATTGACTAAAGAAGAATATACAAGAAAGATTGAAGTAGAAAGACAAATAGTAAATGAAGCTATTAAACGTCTAGTAAAAAAGAATAAAGACCTAGATGTAGAAGAGTTACTGGAGTAAAAACAATTACACAAACATATTTGTACCAGTTAGCCTTTAGGCTCCAATCCGTCTTATCCAAGCTAATATTATTTAAGTTAAAAAGTCATTTTTTGACTTTTCTTACACAAATAAAAGGAGATATAATATGATAAAGAAAGAATGTTCTTCAGTTGAAGAATTATGGAATAATATGTGTCCTGAAGAACGAGCTTGTAATGAAAGGTTACGGTATTTATCTGAGAAGACTTTACTAGCAAACTGGACAGATTTAAATAAATATATTCAAGGACATATTATAATATTACTCAGTGGAGAAGTAAAGCAGAACAACTAAACAAAAGGAGAAATAAATTATGTTAAGTTTAACAGCCGAACATTGTGTTGCTATGGTTGAAACTGTAATTGCTGGAGGTCCAGGAACCAAGATGTGGGTATGTACAGGTGATAGAAATGAAGCTGAGAAGTGGAGGCTTCGTCTCTATAGGATTATAAAAGATTTTCCGGAAATATTTAAGAATCAAATCTGTACAGAAAGAAAAAAGATAGGTGAAGACCTATATGAAGTACAACTGCTTTATATAGATGAAAGTAAATTACCAAGATTTGTGGCTATAAAGGCGGATGGAACAGAGATAGTATGTCAAACACCTAATGAAAGAAGAATAGAAAAGATGAAGAAAGAGGAAAAAGATAATATTTATGACTTAACTTGGGAATAAAACAAGACAAACAAATACATTCAACCCTTTATTATTTCATTGACAACTTAATTTTACGTGTTATAATGAGGGTAAATCAAATATTTAGAGAAAGGAGATATCAACATGATCAAGTTAGAAACAGTTGGAGTTGTTTTATATAGAGATAAAGGAAAAGAAAAGGGTCTCATAATCAAGGATATTACAATGCTTCACCTTGGAGATCTTCCACAGGAATACATAGGTAAGGCACCATATGCTTACAGACTTGATGATACAATACAAATCTGTATGGAACAAACAGGTGTTGTTGATGTCTTTAGAAAGGAGCATATATATGATAAAGAAAGAATAGAGAGGCTAGTAGATAATCTTGAGATATGTGGTACTAGACTGAGAAACATTAACCTTGAGCTAGATCAAGAAATGGAAGATTGGAGAGGTTCAAAACACAACTATATTGTTTAAGGAGGTAAAACAATGACTGACTGTAACTTATGTATCAATTCAACATGCTTAAAGCACAGTAAAAGTAAAGAGTTTCCTTTAATCTGGGAAAAAGACCTACCTTGTTTTAGACCTATTAAACCCTTTAAGGTAAAAGTGGCTAATTTAGCTTGGACACATCCACAAGGAATGTATGATGTTCTTAACAGGTTTGGGATAAAAGCTAACCTATATACATAAAGGAGAAAATAAATGAGTAATGACTTAAATGAGTTTAAAGAGAACATGTGTAAGACTATTTTTGGAACTACAAAAGAGAAGGCACAAGGAGAGGGTCTCTGTGTTAACTGTAATGAACCTGCTCTTCCAAAGTGCTACTCTGAGGCTGGTATCAGAGAGTTCCATATATCAGGTCTTTGTGAAGAATGTTATGATAAGATTTGTGAATAAAGGAGAAAATAAATGAAGATAAAAAAGATTACATTCCAGAGTCGTAGAGATTTCCATGCGATTTATGAGTGTGAACATTGTGGAGAGGTAAAGGAAGGTTCTGGATATGATGACTCATACTATCACAATTATGTAATTCCAGCAATGACATGTGAGGTTTGTGGAAAGACAGCTCCGGAAAGTTATAGAGGTTTGGCTCCTAAGTATTCTGAAGACACAATTATTTAATAAATAACCATTTAGGGCTTGGGGCTTGGTTCATTTAAGACACATATAATAAGATGTGTTGAATAAGTTTGGTGTTAGGGAATCAAGAGGTGGTTATTTAAAGGAGAAATAAGAATGATGAATGAACAACTCTGGAGAACAAAGGATGGAAGAGAGGTTAAAGCTAAAGATATGAGCTTCTCTCACTTAACAAACTCTTTAGCAATGTTAAAGAGGAAGGGTTTTATTGATCCTAAAACATATGAATGCTACATAAACTGTCCCCCACCTACTGCAGAGGGAGCTTTAGATGCCTTTGAACAAGAATTAGATATAGTTTTAAATTCACCTGTATCTCCATTTATAGGTATATTTGAAAGAGAAATAGAAAGGAGAAAGAATGATGAAGAATAAAACATTCAAGCAACTATGGCAATTTGAAAGAGCATTTAACCACGCTGGATCATTAGCAAGAATTAGAAATGTCTTGAAAAGAATGATTGAAGCTGAGTCAACCTTACCAAATGAGGCTGCTCATCTCAAGGTAGCTTTAATGCAGCTAAGTAAGGTTAACTTTAGAAAGGATCTAGATAGATCTTGGAAAAAGTTTTCTCATAAGAAAGAAGAATAAAGATTCTTTAATCCCTTGGAGATAAAAAATGGACATAGACTTAACACAACTAAGTGAAGGTGAAATATCTTGGTTAGAAGATAAAGGAATCATTTCAACCGTTAAGCCTCCAGTTATATCAACTGAAGGTAAAAGAATAGATAAGATTCTATGTATACAAACTTCTTGTAACTTATGCAGTAATGTTGAGCTTATCTGGAAGGTTATTAAGAATGGTAAAGGATCTTCCATTACACCAGAGGAATCAAACGTATCGAAATATAAAACCTTTAAAAGAGATGAAGCTAAAGCTACTGTATTCATCTGTAGTAATTGTAGACCTTTTCTCATGGAGAAGTCTAAGGAAAACTTAGTTGATATTATCCTATTAAAAAGAGGAGGCTTGATAAATGAAGGAGGTATTTATGACACTGACAAAGGAACAAAAGGAGAAGATTGAAGAAATAAACAATATGTCTCATGAGCATATGTGTACTTTATGGAGGCATGCCCCATCTGGTCACGAATTCTTTGACATGAAATTACCTTATCATGATGTATTCTATGAAAGGCTGTTTACGCATTTTGGAGGTTTTACACCTGAAATAAGTAAGAAGATAGGATGGTAAAGGAGGTAACATGGAGATAGAACAATTAGTTAATATCATATCAGATGCTTTTGATGGAAACTGGACAAATGAAAACAAAGGTACTATTGAAGAGTTACTAGATACACAAAGACTCTTAGTCAATGGATTGTCTAATGTTATAGCACTTCTTATTGACAAGAAAATTATTAGTCTAGAAGAGATTGAAGCCTATCTGCAACAAGGATATGTTATAGAGGGAGGTGAATAAAATAATGATAACAGAAAGAACTTTAAAAAAGTGGAGAAAGGAAGCGCTTAAATGCAAAGAAGCTATAAGTTACATTACTGCTCCAGTTGGTATTGCACAAGATGTACATGCAAGGAGAGATAAAGAACTTTATAATCGTATCTTATGCTTGACCCAGGAACTCTTAGATCAACACCTATTAAAAAGGACATAAAGTGAAAGAAGAATTTATTTCAACTTGGTTTAAGAGATCGTTAGATCTAGAATTAGATGAAGAACTATACATCTCTTGCACAACTAAACAAGAAAGAACAGAAGTATTAAAGAAATTAAATAAGTTAAACAGTTCAATCTTTGGTTACAAAGAAGTAATGTTTAAGGGTATCTTTAAAGATAAGAGACATTGGATTACAGCTAAGATCATTCCACCTAGTAGTGGAATAGGCTGGCTTAAAAAGGATGGAGAGTTAATTAAGATAGACATAACGGAAAATAAAGAGAGAAGAAGGATGATAAAGCTTATGTTTCAAGATGGACTAACCTTAGAAGATATGAACAATGCTTTAGATGAACCATTAACTGATCATGAAATTGAAGAATATTTTTAAAAAACAGTTTTCTGTATTTTTTAGTTGACAAACTTGAACATATGTGCGACAATGTTTATATGAATCGAACGGATGTTCACTTGATAATAAACAAAGGATTAAAAAACACTATAAAAGCACTTGCCTCATTAGAGGGTTTATCACTAAGTGCTTTTATAGAAAAGATCCTATATGATTATCTAAATAAGGAGAAAGAGAAAAATGGAAGAGTATCCAGCAATAGATCTAATAAGTAATGACAAAGGAGATAAGTTTACTCTAAACAGTTCTTGTTTGAAGGATGCTTTTATTAACTCGGAACTTAGATCATTTGGTAATCTTGTAGGAATGTCAGTTTGGTTAAATCCTTCATTTAACTGGAAGATTGTAAAGGATAATGAAGATGAACTTTGTTTGATAGCTTATGATAAGGAGGTGAATGATAAAGAATAAGCTAATAATATTAACCCTAAAACAATAATAAAGGAGATAATTTTATGGCTAAGAAGAAACTAACAAAAGCATTTGATGAGAAGAATCCAAATCTATTGATTATTACAGAGATGACAACCAACACTGTGATAAAGATAGACATTTCAAAGTACACTAAAGAGATACAACATAACCTGTTTAAACATGGAGTACTCCAAAAGCTTGGTGATGCTGCAGCTGGAAGGAGTGGCAAAGAAGCTGTAGATTCTATTAACAAGGTACAGGAAGGTCTAATGGCTGGTAATTGGGCTGTTCGAGCTCCTGCTACACCTAAGATCAGTAAGGCTGCTCTCTCTGAAGCTATGGCTGAGATGTCTCCTGAAGATGCAAAGAAGGCAGCGGATCTTATGGCTAAGCTTGGTGTTACCCTATAAACCCTATGTATAACAGCAGTACAATATAAACCAATGTACTGCTGTTATATTAATAAGAAAAGTCAAAAATTGACCTTTTTTCTGAAAGGAATAAGAAATGATTAAATTAAGCTATTCATCAAAGTCATCATTGAGTTGTCCAAGATTGTATTTTTTACAGAATATTCTTGGTTTAGAACCTTCCAGAGGAAGTAATCCCATGAGGTTCGGTGCTACATGGCATGCATATCTTCAGGGTTATTACAACCACATAAGAGATAATGGTTGGTCTCAAGATGGAGGTGCTATCGTCCAAGCTGGTAAATATGGTAGTATGGAATGGGATAAATACACTTTACAATATGACTTTTCAGAAAGTGATACATATCTAACTCAACAAACATTAGGTGAGTGTTTCTTAGAATATATAACTGAATTTTATGAAGATGAAGAAATGTTAGAGGTACTGGAGGTTGAACAGTTTTTTGAGGTTACCTTTCCTTTATCTAATTCAGATAAAAAAGTCTATACTTATTTAGATGAGTTAGTATATAGGGGTAAGATAGATTTACAAGCATCACTAGGTGGAGCCAATTGGATTATAGAATTTAAGACTACTGGTTGGTCTTTACCCTTATTGATAAAGCAATTAGATAGGTCACCACAGATACTCAGTTATCAGGTATGTGGTAATATTCTTAATCATCAAATAGGAGGTTGTTTAGTACCTATCCTTTATATAACTTCTAGAAGGAAAAAGGATGGAGAGTATGGAAAGGTATCCAGACAGTTAAGAAGGGTTCCAAGAATCTTTTCTGAACAAGATATGGAACAGTGGATAAAATCTCTCTATGGTGATGCTGATTATTTAGCTTATCTAACTAAACAAGATGTTTGGCCTATGCAATTTGAGTGTTGTGGAGACTTTGGGGGTTGTAACTTTACAGACATTTGTACAATGTTACCTGATCTAGATGAAGTTAGAAATAGGGAAGAACCTTTAGATGGATTTAAATATAGGGTAAGGGCACCAGAAGAGAATAAAGTTTATGGAACTTATGATAAATAAAGGTGGTGTTTTATGAACGCTAAAGATGTAACAATATTAACTGAAGCTTTAAAAATAATGGTTGTAGGATCTTATGGTACAGGTAAGTCAACTTTTGCTTCTACTTGTCCTACACCTGGATTTGTATTCAACTTTGATGATAGGATAGTTAGTTATGAAGGCTTGGATTTTGATTATGAAGACTATTCTATGGATTGGAAAGGATGGGTTAAGTTTGAGAAAGATATATTAACTGTTAAGAAGGGGGTGATTGAAGAGAAGTATAAATCAGTCATAGTTGATTCTACTACAACCATGACCGATTTAGCAATGGAAAGAGCTTTACAGCTTGATCCAAAGAGGAGTGAAACGGGTGGCCCAATCTGGAACATCCACTACATGATGGTAAGAAACCTTATTGAAGGAAGATTAAGGCAGATCATAAAGGAGTTTCCTTGTGATGTAATCTTAATATCTCACATTGATGTTAAGACAGATCAGAAAACAGGCAATATTATAGATATTGTACCTTTGTTAACTGGTCAATTAGCCGAGAAGATTCCTGGTTATTGTGATGAAGTGTATTATGCAACTACAAGAAGAAAGGAGAATAAGACAGAGTTTTTACTTCAAACTGTACCTATTGGTCTTACAAAGGCTAGGAGTGTACTATCTGGTAGGACAAAAAGATTACCTGATTTTGTTCCTAATAACTACAACAGTATTATAAACCATTTACAAAAACAATTAAAGAAGGAGGTGAAAGCTAAGTCATGAAAAAGTATGGTTTAAGAATAGGTAAAATTGGGATTGAATTTGTCTCAATAGCTGATAGAGACAAGGCAATAAAAAACTTTACACAGGGAGTTGATGTTATAATATCAGACACTGGAGTTAGATATAAAGAAGGAGAAGGAAACTTTAGTGTTTATGATAGGGATAGTAAGGAGCTGATTACAAACTGTGCTATCTGTAAAGGAATATTCAACATTGAGACGTGTAATAACAGAGTATATCCTTTTAAGCACTCTTGGGAAGATGAATATAAATTTACTGAAGGATATATCTGTGATGCATGTTTTGCAGTAGTAACCAAAGCAGAAGAGGTGTTTAACGCAAAGAAATTACTTAATGAAGAATAAACTAAATAAAGGAGAAAAATGATGGCTAAAAAGGAAAGAGAAGTACCTGAGGAAGCAACAGAGATGACATGTGAGGATCAAGGCTTTGTTGATGAAGAAACTGACTTTGACGTAGAAGAAGAGTACAAACCTACACCACTAGTTCCTAAGTCAACCTATCATGCCTTTATAACAGAGGTATCTGATAACAAAGAAGCTGCTTCTATCGACTTTACCTGTACCTTCCAGGATAATGGTGGTATAATGAGTGATGGAGAAACACAGATAGATGGAAGTACGATTAAGAAAAGAGTGTTTCTACCTAAACCTGGTGATGATCAAGAAAGGACAAAATCTGGCAAGATGACCAAACGTCAGGCAAAGATTAACATGATGAGAGATTTTGCTGAAGGAATGAAGATTAACATGAACAACCTATCAGTTATTAGGACAGCTATCGATAACAGTGAGTGGATAGGACTTAGTGTAACCTTAAAAGTAGACATCAGGGAATATCAAGGTAGATTCTCTAACGACATAGTCACGATGGTGATGGCTTAAGATGAGACTAGAAGATCAAGGAGTCAGGTTTAATCGCCTGGCTCCAAACCAAAAAATAGAATTTATGAGACAGTTTAGGAACAAGAGGGATTTAGCTTTAGAATTAAATCCAAGACCTATACCTAAATTACCCAAGCCTTCTTTAACTAATGAAGAAAAGGCTATTTTAAAGACCCTTGGTATAAAACAAAAGGATATAAATAGTTTAAGAAAGGAGATATAATATGAGTAATGGAAATGGCTTACCCAGAACAGCTGTAAAAGTTAGCTTAGGTGATTGTGAAAGTTATAAGTGTCCTGAGTGTTCAGGAGATTTATTTTACACCTTATTTATTTTAAAGACAATACCAGCACTTTTGTCTCAAAGTGGTAAAGAAGAACTAGTTAACTTAGAAACATTTTTCTGTAATAGTTGTGACTTTAACACTGGTATATTAAAGAGAGGTTAATAAATAATGAAAGATGAAAGATTTTTCTTTGTTGATCCTTTAACTGTTAAGATAAGAGAGGGATTAGATAGATATAGGAAAGACGTTAAAAAATTAAACAAATTAAAAGAGTCTATAACAAAGTTTAAACAATTTCATCCTGTCTTAGTAACTAAAGAACTAGAACTTATTTCCGGAGGCAGAAGACTAGCTGCATGTATAGCTTTAGGTAGAGAAGTTATGTGTATGGACAGGGGTGAATTAACTGATTTAGAGATTAGAGAAATAGAATTAGAAGAGAACTTGCAAAGTGAAGATCTTTCTCCTGCAGATGAAGCTATAGCAACAGCTGATTTACACAACTTAAAACAAGAAATATATGGTAAATCTGTTTCGGGTAGACAAGGCGGTTGGACTTTAGAACAAACAGCTGAAACAATTTCTATGTCAAAGGGTACTGTTTTAGATGCCATAGAAATAGCTGCTGCAGTTGAAGAGTTTCCTGAGCTTAAGGATTGTAAGACTAAAACGGATATAAAACGAGCTGCTAAGATGATACAGAGGACTATGCTCAGAGCTCAAAAAGTAGAGGAGCATGAAAATAATATAAAAGGGATAAGAGATACAGTTAAGGTAGAGTTAGAAGATGTCTTAGTTCACATGAAAACGATACCAGATAATCACATAGACCTATTACTAACAGATCCTCTGTATGAAATACAAGTTGATGAAATAAAAAGAGGAAGTGGAGATGTTCCTGGAGGCTTATCAAATGTGGGATATAAGATCAAGGATGATAAAACAGACTTCAGTGTATTAAAACAATTAGCTTTAGAGTCTTACAGGTTTACAAAGACAACATCCTTAGCTTATATATTCGTAGCTCCGGAGCATTTTCATACAGTAAGAAATATATTCATCCATGCTGGTTGGAATTGTCATATAAAACCTTTAATATGGTTCAAACCTAATGCAGGTCAGTGTAATGTTCCTCTTAAGTGGCCAGCAAGTAGTTATGAAATGATCCTATATGCTAGAAGGTCGGAAGCACAGTTGATTAAACTTGGTCAAAGAGATGTATTAACTTATAGCACAGTTACAGGTACAAATAAATTACATGATTATGAGAAACCAGTAGAGTTATTAGAAGATCTTATTTTAAGATCTGTCTATCCTGGTAGTACATTATATGATCCCTTTATGGGAAGTGGTTCATCTATCGTTGCGGGTATGAGACAAAAGTTAATTTGTTTTGGCTGTGATTATAACAAGGATGCTTATAATGCTACTTTAGCTAGAGTTAATGAAGAGGTAAATGGATATGAAAAATGATAACACAGAAATATATGATTTTACTGAAGTATGTAAAAATATTCTAAGCATGGTGGATTCTTTTGATGCTTCTCATTCTATCTGTAAGAATAAAGCAATAGATAGTCTTCTACAGAAACTCTATAATCTAGCAGAGGAAGGTATAGATTTATTCAAAGTTAATGAGGAGGTTAGTAAAAGTGGATAAAATAGAGATGAATAAAGATTTAGAAATATTAGTTATGGAGATTAATCAATTAATAGTAACCTTTGATAAAACATATGATACTTGTTTAGCTAAGTCAATACAAACAGTTGCTGGAGTACTCCTCTCTATTTTAGAAGGTAAACGAAGAATAATAAAAGAAACAAAAAAGGATTAAGAAAAGTCAAAAGTTGACTCAAAAACTTAATAACTAGGAGAAATTATGCCAACCTTTATTAAAACAATTGCCCCACCAGGTGCAAAGATTATGCTATTAGGTGAAGCCCCTGGAGAAGAGGAAGATAAACAAGGTAAGCCCTTTGTGGGAAGAGCAGGATATACCTTATCCAAGCTATTAAGTCCTGCTAATATAGATAAACAAAGATGTATTGTAACTAATGTTGCTAGAGAAAGACCAAGAAATAACGAGATTACTCAATATTTTAAAAACAAGACTTGCACTGCACCAACCGAACAGATGCAAGAATGGATAGACCTACTTAAACAAGAGATAATAGAACTAAAGCCTAATATTATAATTGCTTTGGGTAACACAGCTTTATGGGCACTAACAGGAAATAAAGGTATTCAAAAGAATAGAGGTGCTATAGGAGAATGTTCCTTAGTACCAGGACAAAAATACATAGCAACTTATCATCCTCAAAAGGTAAATTATGAGTGGAAACACAGCTTCACTGTTGTAATGGATTTTAAAAAGGCTTTACGTAATTCAACTATACCTGATATACCTGAAGATAATAGAACCTTTATTACTAATCCAACTAAGCAAGAATGGATTGACTATTGTGATTTCTTATATGATAACAATATGCCTTTTGCGGTTGATCTTGAAGCCACTAGAGGTACAGGTTATATAACAAGAATAGGGTTTGCACACAGTCTTGAATTCGCCATGTCTTTAAAGTTACTTGATGGCAACATAGCTCATTTTCCTGAGAAGGATGAAATAGAAGTTATTGAAGCTACAGGAAAAGCATTGGAAAAAGTACCAACTATTTATCATAATGCTGGTTATGATATAGCTAACATGTGGCATAAGTATAGGATAAAAGCTACAGCATATATGGATACAATGATAACAATGAGGACATTGTGGCCAGAGTGCCCAAGAAGCTTAGCATATTGTGTAAGTTTATTATTAGATTTACCTGAATGGAAATCCTTATCCGGAACAGATCAAGGTACATATAACTGTTATGATGCAGCTAATACAATGCAATTAAGTATTGTCATGGAAGAATCACTACAAAGTAGATCTAAGATATATCCTACCATACTTGATATACAAGAACAAGATATGTTACAGCTTGAACCTTCCATACTCATGCAATTAGAAGGTATATCTGTTAATAATTCTAAACGAGAGGTTATACTTAAGGAAACAAAAGAAACACTTAAAGAGATTGAAGAAACAATAACAAATATAATAGGCAGAGAGATAAACCTTAACAGTCCAAAACAAGTTCAATCTCTATTATATATAGAACAAGGTTTGCCTGTGCAATATAAGAGAAGAAAAAATAAAAAAGAAGCCAGAACAATAACATCTGATGAAGGTGCTTTGACAAAGTTAGCTAATAAGACATCCAATCCTTTACCTAACTTGATCTTAAAATATAGGGAATTTTCTAAGCGTTCTAGCTCCTTCTTAAATATAGAAACCTCCCCAGAAGGTAAGGTACATACAAGTTACAATACAGTAGGAACTAACTTTTCTAGGTGGTCATCTAGTAAGAGTATTATCTTACCTTTTGGTCCAGGTAACTTACAGAATATACCAGAAGAAACCAGAATCTTTTACGTAGCACCTCTTGGTTATAAGATTGTTAGTGCAGATTATGTTCAAGCAGAGGCAAACATTGTTGCCTTTCTATCCTTAGATACTGTTCTTATGAATCTGTTTAAAGAATCTTTTGGTATGTCACCTAATGAAAGGAAGAAGAAACATGATCTTCATAAGATAACAGCAAGTGAGCTTTATGAAATAGATATAGATATGGTTACAAAAGAACAAAGAAAAATAGGAAAGAGACTTAGACATGCTAAGAATTACAGAATGGGTATCTATAAATTGGCTGCAGAATTAGATATAGCTGTCGCAGATGCTAGGATACTTGATGCTTTATACACAAGAAAGAATCATCGTCTTATTGTTTGGCAAAAGAAAGTGGAGGAACAATTAAGACATAGCAGAACAGTGATTAATTGTTTTGGTAGACCTCATAGATTCTTAGATAGATGGGGAGAGCACCTTGTAAACTCAGCAATATCATACAATCCTCAGTCAACTATTGGAGATCTTATGAACAGATCTGTAATTAGAATATACAGAGATTATGGAGATCTTTATACTCTTTGGGCACAATTACATGATGGCATATATGTTTTGGTTGAGGATGAAAAAGTAGATCAGTGTATAAGTGATCTTAGACAAGCAATGATTGAACCAATTAATATAGAACAAGAAAAGGTCACTGTTGATGTGGATTTTAAGGTTGGTGATAACTGGGGAGAGTTACATGAAGTTAACATAGATTGGAGGTAAAATAGAATGATAAAGGTTAACGTAAGATGGAATGATGGATATTTGGAGGACTTTAACTGTTCAGAGGTGCGCTTTGGCTCGGACTTGTTATGGATGAGACTCAAATCTGGTGGCAATCGCCATATTCCACTAAGACAAGTAAGATGGTTCTCAACAAATCCAGAATCGCATGAAATATTATGAGGAGGTAAAAATGAACTTTAATAAGACAATGTTAAATATAGCACTAAAAGCACTTGAAAAGATAAAGAAAGAACAAGGAAAAGTATGTAAAGACTTTGAACTTTGTAATCATATAGGTTGTAAAAGCAGTGCAGCTTCTTTGATAATAGCATGTGAGGCTTTAGAAGATATAAAAAAGGAGGCAAAATGAAAAGATTATTCATATCCCATCCTTATAGAGATGAAAAAATCTATAAGATAAACCAAAATATTCAAAATGCTAGAAAGTTTGCTATGAAGTATTGGTTACAAGGATATAATGTTTATTGTCCTCATCTTAATACAGCCTTTATGGATGATTTACTACCAGATAAGATATGGTTAGAAGCTCACTTAGATTGGTTAAAGCTTTGTGATGTCATTGTCATGTGTGGAAGTTGGAGATATTCAATAGGTTGTACTGAGGAACATGATTTAGCAATGAGTTTAAAGCAAAGGATAATTTATGATGACATTTTAATGGAGGTGTAATTTGTCTGAATATGAGTACAAAGATATTAGAACTGAAAGGGAAGAAGAGGAAAAAACAATACATGAGCTAGATGCAATAGGTCCAGGATATCAAGAGAGCCCCTTAGCAATTCAAATAGGAGGTGATCATTATAAAGACTTTAATATTCAACCAATAGAGTTTATAACTAGAAATAAGCTAGGTTTCATTCAAGGCTGTGTAGTAAAACGTATCTGTAGATATAATGTAAAAGGAGGAAAAGGTAAAGAAGATCTGTTAAAGATTAAACATGAGATAGATGTTTTATTAACTTTGGAGGTATTATGAAAGCTCCACAAAGAGAGCTTACCTATCCCAAGACAATCATATGGGATAATAGTAAAGTTGCAGCCTTGACAGAATTACAGAGGATAAAATATTCTATACTTAACTTAAGAACTAATGATGAAGAAAGAGAAGAATATAGTCTGTTTTCTTCAGAGGATAGAAGAGATCTAATAAAAGCATCTACCTTTATCAGCACAGTATATAACAGTCTAAAAAAGAAAGATTCTTATAAGGACAAGATAATTAAATGAGAGAATTATCAAATTGGCTAGACTCTTATGTAACATACGTAGATAATACTGAAAGTGCTAAGATATTCCACAAGTGGACAGCATTGGCAGTGATTGCAGCTGTATTAAGAAAGAAAATAAAATTAAACCTCGGTAGAATAAACGTATATCCTAACATGTATGTAGTCTTAGTAGGCCCACCTGGAGGCCCAAGAAAAAGCCAAGCTATTACCTTTGGTATGGACTTTTTAAGGGAGATTCCAGATATAGTACTAAGCGCCGACGCTATAACACCACAAGCATTGATACAAGATCTTGAATCTAGTGCTATGGATGAAGTCTTACCTAATGGAGAGAAACTAGAACATGCCTCCTTAACCGCAGTATCAAAGGAGTTAGAAAGTTTCTTAGGTCAAAGAGGTGAGAATACTAAGATGATTATAACATTAACAGATCTATTTGATGCTAATGAATTACCTTGGAAATACAGAACAAAGCATTATGGTACTAATGTAATCCCAAGTGTATTTTTAAACTTATTTGCAGCCACAACACCAGATAGTATTGGAAGTTCCTTTCCTTTAAACGCCATAGGTGGAGGGTTATCAAGTAGAATTGTATTTGTTTGGGCAGAGAAAAGAGAAAAGAAAGTAACTGTTCCTGGTTGGACTCCAGAAGAATTAGTCTTAAAGGAAAAGTTACACAAAGATTTGTTTACTATAAGCAGAATGGCTGGAACATATAAGTATACTAGTGAGTCCTTTAAGTTTTGGGATAATTGGTATCATAGTTATGAAGCTCAATCAACCTCTAGAATCTGTAGAGATAATCTATTCAATGGTTGGTATGAGAGGAAACCTTTATATGTTCAAAAATTATCTATCATTCATGCAGCTGCAACTACTAGTAAGTTATTATTAGAAATTCCTCATATAGAAAGTGCTTTAAATGTATTAGCTGAAACAGAAGTAGAGATGAGTAATGTCTTTAGAGCAATGGGAAGATCTACTATAGCTGCAGATGTTGATGTAGTTGGTAATATCATACAAGGTAGAAAATGGATTACAGAAGAACAATTAACTAGTTTAATATGGAGGGATATAGATGCACTTAAGTTTGATAATGTGATTAATACCTTGAAGAAAAGAGGACATGTCAAGAGATATTATGAAGGTCCAGAAGGAGAAAAAGGTCAAGTTTGGTACAAGTATGTTGGAAGTGATTTTAATCTTTAGTGAAAGGAGAATAGATTATGAAATTAATTAAGCCTGGTTATGAGATTATGGAAGTGATGGGAATTTATGGAAACTTTGGAATAGGTAGAGATGCTTTGCAGTTAATTGAAAAGGCTGGGAGAGTATGTTATAAGTCAGAAGAAAAGATAACACAAGATTCTTGTAAAGAGTTTGTCCAAAAAATAAATAAACTTGGACATGAATCAGTCATTGAACACTCTGCTATGACAGTTAAGTTCATATGTGATAGAGGAGTTAGTCATGAGTTAGTTAGACATAGACTTTGTGCTTTTAGTCAAGAGAGTACAAGATATTGTAATTATAAAGGAGGTGTTACTTTTATTATTCCACCTTGGGTTAATATAGAAGAAGGTATCTATACAGGTACTATTTCTGAGATAATAAATAATGAAGAGGATTTCATTTGGTGGGAGTCTATGTTGAATGCAGCAAGTAGTTATACAAAGCTGTTAAACAAAGGTTGGTCTCCTCAACAAGCAAGATCAGTTTTACCTAATTCTCTTAAGACAGAAATAGTAGTAACTGCTAACTTTAGAGAGTGGAAACATATCTTTAATTTAAGATGCTCCAAAGCTGCACATCCACAGATGAGAGAGATTATGATACCTCTTCTTGAAGAATGTAAGAAGTTAATTCCTATAATCTTTGATGAGATAAACCATGACTAATTATGTAGAACAAAGAACTAAAGAGCTTCTTGAAGACTTAACCAATTACCTAGCCACATTACCACCTTTAAACTCTAAGGTAATTTGTACTAGGACAGGTTTCGTATTTGACCTTCATGCTATATGGCCTTCAGCTAAAATATCTTTAGCCTTTAATGAACCTGGTCATCAAGTAAGTTATCAAGTTATTTCACCTAAAACCTTTAAGAAAGAGTATGTTGCAGTATCAAAGAAGGTAGCTAAAATCTTTTCTGATACCATTAAGGATTTTACCCAAGAAGAGTTAACAGAAGCACTTACTGAAATGAAACACAGTGAAGAGGAGGAATAATGCAAAACACTTATGTAAAACTAAGAGTTTGTGCATCCTGTGAATGGATTTTTAGAGATGAGTTAAGCTGCCCAAAATGCGGCTTTGCATATTATGGAGCAAGATCTGTATATGGAAACAAATGTTATAAATATGAAAAAACTCAACAGCCTTGGATTAATAAAAAAGTTGCTGAGTATATAAGTGAACTACAAAAACAGATCAGAATAAAAAAGGGAGAATAAAATGGAGATTATACATGTAGAAGATTTAGCTTGTCTAGAAAACGAAGGTAGTATGATAGACGGAAAATATCAAGGTAACATTACAGTAGTAGATGGTTGTGAAGCTTATTATACTTTAGGTGTAGAACATTATTTTATACCACAACAACTCCTAGAAGAAATTATAAATCTAAAAGCTTTAGAAGTTACTGAGGCTGTTGAGGAAGAACAAGCAGAATCAGAGTTCGACAGTGTTTTAGATATAATGGACTTAATGGAATTAGCAATAGTTTTCTCAGCAGATGATCTGTGTAACCTTAGAGCAAATGGTTTGATATAAAGGAGGTAAATAAACATGAAGTGTTTTTATCATAGTGCTGATTTAGATGGAAGATGTTCAGGGGCTATTATTAATAAGAGATTCCCAACTTGTAAACTCTATGGATTTGATTATGGAAATGAGTTTCCTTGGAAAGAAATTGAGGAAGGTGAAAAAGTTTTTATGGTAGATGTATCACTACCTATAGAAGATATGAAAAGATTAAACAAGATGGTTAAGCTAATTTGGATAGATCATCATGTGTCTATAATAGACATAGCACAGAAGGAAAAGTTTCTTGCATATGAACAACTACTTGAGGTTGGTAAAGCAGCATGTGAATTAACTTGGTTATATTGTTACCCTCATAGTAGCTTACCTCAAGCAGTTCATCTATTAGCAAGATATGATGTTTGGGATTTGTACTTTGATGATATCTTAGCTTTTCAGTATGGTATTAGAACCTTTGATACACAACCTGAAGATTATATTTGGACTGTTATATTACATGAAAACAGTTATTGTATTTCAATTATAAATAAGGGAGAAAATATTCTAGAGTATATACACAAGGATAATAAGAACTATGTTAACTCTTACGGATTTAAAACTACCCTTAATGACTACAGAGCAATTGCTGTAAATAAAGGTATGGGTAATTCTCAATTATTTAATTCTATATGGAATGAAAAGGATTATGATATTATGATAGCTTTTGCTTGGGTAGCTAAGCTTAACAAACATCGTGTTAGCTTATATACAACAGAAGAAACAGGTATAGACGTTAGTCAAATTGCTGTATTATATGGAGGTGGTGGTCACAAACAAGCTGCAGGATTCATGTGTAACTACTTACCTTTTTCTTTAGTGGGGTATAAATGAGAAGACATTGGGTATTAGCTTTAACAAAAGAAGAACATAAAAAGTTGGAAGAAGAGATAATCAAGTTACGAGTAGAGGAAAGCTTAGATATTAAAACTATATCTGAAAGGAAGCAGTTAAGTAGACCCTATGTTACAGGTATACTTAAGAAGAATAACATAAACACCAGTAGAATAAAACAAATTTAAGGAGGTAAAGAATAAGATGTTTGAATATGAAGAGATAGTTTTAGCTAAGTTTGAAGAAGATATATCTAAATCACAGAGTAAAGTAACTAAGAAATTAAAAGACAGATGTGATAATATAATAGTTGCTTATGCAGGATTATTAGATAAGCTTAAGCATGAAATTAAGGTGACTAGAATACTGAAGGAAAAGAATGTATATCTTACAGATAAACTAAAAAAGAAAGTAGGATTAAGTAAAGATGAATTAGATAGATTTGTTGAAATTAAAGAATCATTTGGTGACTGTGAATGGATGAGAGCCTTTTTTAATACCTATACAGTTGACTCCATTAACTGGTTAGTAGAGAAAGTTGATGAGTCTCAAGAAAGGAGATAAGATATCATGGAGGTTAAATTATGCCAGATCTTCTAAGGATAGATTATATAAACAGTCTCCATCAACCATTAGTAGTACGATTGCTAGGCGAAAAAGAGCCGATGTGGGAACTCCACGACATCGATGTGGAAACGGGCCTGTTGAGAATAAATGTGTGTGGTAAACTTCAGGCTATGCACATCAGTGATATTGGAGATTTTGTAGACATGGATGGAGTAACCCATGATCCAGATTCTTTTTATTGTTAAAAAGAAAAGCCCCCTACCACAGGGGGCTATACAATATAAGCACCTTAGTTATTCTATCTCACCTCCTTATTAATCATGATGGGGTGTAGGAACTCCAAACAAGTACTTAAGTTCACTTTCCTTATACATCTCAGGTATATCACCTTTACTTAATCTAAGAGCCTTATTTAAGTTTACTGGTACAGGAACACCTTTGTTAGCCCTTCCAAACCATTCTTGAAAGAAGGTAGACAAGATAAAATCCCTATCTTCCTCATCTTTTTGTTTCCAGGTTCTCCAACTAGCTTGAACTATAGGACTAGCAGATACAGCTATATCCCTAGAGTCTGCTTTTATAAAAGGAGGATGTATAAAGTGATGTAACAAATCTACATCAAGAACCTTTTCACCAAGACCAACAATACCTCCTACTGTTAAGACTTCCCTCATAACTTGTCTTGTAACAGGTGTACCAAACAAATCCTTTTCACTATTCAGTGCACCTTTAATCAACTCCCATTTAAAAGCATGTTCACCTTCCTTTACATCTCTAGACAAATTTCTTAATTGTTCTAAGGTAACCTTACCAGCTCTACCTACAGCCTTACCAGCTCGACCATAAGTTAAAAGTCTTTGTTCAAATATCTTAAAAGGTGTACCCTGAAACATCATCATCAATCTTATCTTTGGGTTCCTAAGCCATGATGGATTCATATTTCCACTTAAAAAATTAGTCTTTATAATAGTATCATACACTCCATAAGCTGCTTGTGCTGGAGTCATACCTTTCTTACTTGCCATCTTTAAAGCACATAAGGTAGAAAACCCTCTATCAAATCTTTCAATCCAAGCAACAGGTGCACCACCATACTTATTAATTTTCTCTACAACCTTATCCCACTTGCTATCAGCCATACTGAATGGTGTAGCATCAGATATAGTTCTCCACAGACTACCTTGTTCATTCATTGCTTTAACTGCTTCATCCTCAACAGTTAAAGATATACCTGCTTTCTTAAGAGCTTCTTTACCTCCAGCTCTTTCAAGCTCAAGTCTAGAAAAACTACCTATTGCTTTAGGATAAACCTTTGCTCCTTCCCAACCAAAGATTCTAAGGTCAGCTACAGTTTTAAGATAATGCTTAAATGTTACAGAAGGAGAGAAGCTAAGAAGTCTCATAACTTCCACAGCATAAAACCTCTCCATAGCTTTATCTACCCCTTCCTTATACTGTGGTTTAAACCCATCTTCCATAGCTTCAAAGAACTTTCTCATTCCAGAATTCTTCTGTACAAAATCACTTTGCTTAAAAGCATGCCAACCATCAGCTCTACCCATTCTCCAAAAGTCAGAAACTTCTAATCTCATATTTATATCAGGTAAGTACTTTTGTACAGAATATTCCATATCTGGCATCATAGGTTTATATCCTGCAACACGACTGTGTAACTTAGCCATTGGAGGTGGATAGTCTTTGAAGAGATTACCTTCAGTTACTACGTTTTCAGCTCTCTTAAAATCTGCATCTGGATGAGCAGCATGATGCATGTAAGGTCTCTTTGTTATAATCTTATGACCAGCTTCAGCTGTTCGTACACCATAGATTTCCATCATCTCTTTAATTCTACTAACGGCCAATTTTTCTTCAAAACTAAGCATACCTTCTAAGAAAGGATAGCTCTCAAACTTAGCTGTATCCTCTGCAGCCAAGAACATCCTCACCCCACTATGCTGTGCGGCCAAAGGTTTTATTGTTTTATCCCAAGTTTTAGTATAAGACTTAAACATACTATTGGTATCACTAAACGCTTGTTCATGAAATAAGGCTTTATTTTCCAGAGCCTCTGCTGTAGCTATAGCAGCATCCTCAGTCTTCTTTCTATATTTTTTACCCTTAGTAATCTTATTCAATTCTTTATCTGCAAGACTTCTAAAATGTTTTGCTGAGTATTGGTGATATGATCTTTGCTGCATAGGTACAAAAAACTCATCTATCATAGGCTTCATTGATTGTCTAACTTCACCTATACTTGATTGATAATTAGGTACATCATCTAATATATTTCTTAATACCCTAAGACCTTCTTTACTATTATACATAGCAGCAGTTTGT
>JGI24724J26744_10000063_pt1 | contig 101549 bp, 77 predicted proteins | sample Cruoilmetagenom7_FD_26744 | JGI IMG/M metagenome (IMG submission 26744) | reverse complement strand
GAGAAGTGGAGGGCAGGGGACTTGAACCCCTAACTTCCAGCTTGCAAAGCTGGCACTCTACCAATTGAGTTAGCCCCCCAGGGCTAATGATCTGACCGATAGATGATCGGCTTGATCGGGTCATGAGTGTAGCCTCTATCAGATGAATCGACGACATGACGGCCTCAGAATATTGCGTGGGATTGAGGTATGATGGGGCACAGGAGATATTCATGATGGAAAATGCCCAATCCGCCCCGTTTTTGATTCGTTCTGCCCTGCTAGCCGCGTTGGCCGGTGGATCTGGGCTCGCTTTTGCTCTGGACATTGAAGACAGTGGTGGTCCAGACAAGCTTATTGTGCCCGATGATTCGGAATGGACAGTGACGCTGGATCTGGGGGCCTCGTTTATGTCCGAGGCGGACTTTGATTCCACGGCCGGGGGGACGATCGAATCGGCCTCGTTTGGGGCCGAGCTTGGGATCCTGATACCGGTCGATGATCGGGCCCGACTGCTGCTGACCTTTGGGGCTGATGTAACCGAGTACGACATTACACCCGCGACCGGAGCGGTTGGGACCACGGCGGCGACGGTGGGCACGCAGTTCGATTCGGTGACCGAGTACGGCTTTGATGGTCTCTACAGCCGGGCGATTGACGGGGACACCTCGTTCTTTGTCGGAGGTGGGATCGGGGTCGCGGCTGAGGGAGGGGCGAGCGATGCGGTGATCTGGAACGGGGTCGGTGGGGTCTCGTTCAAGGTGAACGACAAGCTCCGGCTCGGGATGGGTGTTGGGGTATTCTCGCAGATTGAGGACGATGTACGGGTTGTGCCGCTGCCTCAGGTGCACTACACGATTGATGATCGGTGGTCGATCCAGAGCAAGGGGGTTGGCGGGAAGATTGAATACAAGTGGAACGACGAGTTGTCGATGGGGGTACTGGGTCAGTTTGACGGGCGGAGCTTCCGGATTGATGGGGACAACACGCTGGTGCCTGACGGGGCGGTAACGATGACTGGGTTCCCGATTTCGTACTACCTGGATTACTCGGGCGGTGAAACTTCGAATATCTCGTTCTTCGCGCAGGTGGGCGTGGTGGTTGCGGGGTCGATGGAGATCCTGAACTCGACAGGGACAACCGTGGTCGATGAGGACATCGATCCGGGCGTGTTTGCTGGGGTTGGTCTCAAGATCGAGTTCTAATCTGGTTAGATTAGCGGTCGGGTTCACTAGGTGTGCTTTGAACCGGGGCTTGTTGCTCGACGGTTGAGAGCGCGGGCAGACGCTCTTGTATTGGAGGGGCGTTGCGGGTTGTGCAGCTCAGGAGCATGGGTGGATCAAGCGGGCGGTCTTCGTTTCCTACGGGGACTGCTGCGATTTCTTGGATGACGCTTGCCCCCCCTACCGCTTCAGCGAAGGCGGTGTATCGCCCGTCAAGGAAGCTGGTTCCTTCTCTGGAGAGGGCGACGAAGACCTGGGAGCCGTTGGTGTCGGGGTCACTATCTCTGGCCATCGAGAGGACGCCAAAATCGTGGGGGAGCGATGAGTCTTCGAGGTCGATCATGTATCCTGGACCTCCGGAGCCGCTGCCTGAGAGGTCACCGACCTGGATAACAAAGGGTGTCCCGTCGGCGCGTTTGGCAACGACGCGGTGGAAGATGATGTTGGTGTAGAACCCGCCCTCGGTGAGGTGCAGGAAGTTGAATGCGGTGTTGGGGGCGGCGTCTGGACGCATGCGGTAGACGATGTCGCCCATGCTTGTTTTCATGACAACTTCTTGGTCAATGTAGATACGGAAACCAGAAAATGCGATTTCGCGGAGATCGGTTTCACTTTTACCGAGGGCCTTGAGGGATATGAGTCGGTCGTCTTCGAAGATGACCTCACCTCGGGGGTCTTCGGAGATGTCCATGGTGGCAGCGTCCACTATGACGGCACGGTTCGGGGTAACGAGCGGTTGGAGAACAAGGGGGGCACCGGTGGGAACACCATCGAGTTCGAGTTGGGCGTAGCTGACGGTGTGCGGCTTGGCTTCCCAGAGGTGTGGGAGGAGACTGGTGAGGTCCACGCGCCCTGCTGCTGCTGGGGCTTGGTGAGTCCACTCACTGGTTACGGGATCGTAGAGACGGATGGTGACTTCACCCGCGAATCCATCGGGAACATGGATGCGGATCGGGACACGCTGGCCGATGCCGTAGTAGAGGCGTTCAGGGGTGAGCTGGGCTTCTGTAGAATGAACGGCAGCGAGGAGTACGGCCAGAACAGCGAAAATTCGGAGGGATGGGGCTGAGGTGTGCATGTGTACACGATATACGCACAAGCACACCCATGCAGATGCATTGCAAAACTGGAGATTCAGGGTGAAATTTTGGAGATTTGAATCGGTCGATTATGGGGTGACTGTGGAGCCGCCGTCAAAGAGTTGCCATGCTTGATTGGTGTCATCAACGATGGAATCATCGGTTCGTGACATGACGGATTGCATGATTTGGCTATCGATGTCGTCATACCAGTTGACGGAAAGGCCCGCGGCGAGAACATTGAGGCCGTTCTCGTGATTGATATCATCGAAAGAGCGGAGCGAATCTGTGACCAATGCGGAAGTGGAGTTCATGGTGTAGAGATGGCGTTCGCCATTGGGGCCGATGCCCCGGTATTGGTAGTTGGCAATGATCTCGGTTGAGGTATCGAAGTTCCATTGGTCTTCGTAGACTTCGAGGCCGTTGTCCCCGGTGTGGCTTGGGCAGTAGTAGACGCCAGCGGCGCTGACGTAGCCTTTGTAGAAGAGAAGCCCGAGACCGTCCCACTGATCCCAAATCCGGTCTTCGTATTCTGCAGGATTGGTGCGGATGGTGTCCATGAGGTGCGGGTACATCGCGCGAGCGGTTCTGCCTCCATCGTCGTCGAGGAAGACACTCGATGGGAGCATGTCTTTGTTGTCTTCTGCGTAGAGGTTCATGCCTAGACCGATCTGTCGCATGCTTGATGAACAGATGACTTTGCGGGCAGATTCACGGACCATCGAGATGCTGGGGAGCATGAGCCCGATGAGCAACGAGATGACCGCGATCGACACGAGTACATCAATCAGAGTGAAAGCGCTGGAGCGCGATCTCCGTTTGTTGCCATTGGATTGCGTCTGAATCTGTACCACGAGATAGACCACTTTCTATTATTCAGTATCGGTCGGGCACCCATCATTGAGTAAACGAACCGTTCTGAAACCAGACCGAATTCCCCGGCCTGTACCATCCCTTAACGCATCTCCAATATAGTGGGTTCGAGAAATTTATGCAAGCCCTATTTTGGGTGTAATTAGACAATAACGGTGTTCTACCGTTCATTTACCGAACTCGCATTGCTCCATAATGCAGAAAATTACTCATATTAAGAACTTGCAAGCATCCGTAGTGATGTGATAGCGTATGGACTGGTGTCCTGTGGTCGTTTCGCAGGCACCGGGCACGCTCGTGGATCCCGGATATATGAATAAAAGAGAATCGGAACAACCCGAAAATACTCAGCCGCCGAATCCTTCTCAGAAGGGGGCTGATCAAAGCTCACCGCCAATGCGGGCGAGTGATTTTACGGGCCAAGGCAGGATTGATTTCGAGTTGATGCAGCGAGTAGCAGCCAACCAAGAAGCCGGTGTCGGCGAACTCTACGACCGTTTTGGGTCGCTGGTGTATCGCATGGCGATCCAGTCGCTCCCGACACGTGATGAGGCTGAAGACGCGGTCCAGGAAATCTTTGTTCGCTTGTGGAAGACCGCTGATCGGTATGACCCACGCAAGGCGGCATTGGTCACCTGGGTGATGCTGCTCACACGGCGTCATCTTGTGGATAAGTTGAGACGAAAGCGGGCGAGAATCAAAACCTCGCTCTTTGATGACGGTAGTACAGGGGCGGCTGGGAACGGGCGGAATACGCCTGCGACCAAAGAGATCTCTGCCCGTATGGAAAAGGACGAGAACTTCAGGGCGTTGATGATTCGTGTCGATACGCTGCCTGAACTCCAACGCACAGTAGTAATTCGTGCATACCTGGGCGGCCAGACGCTCAGACAGATTAGTGAAGAACTGGGTACCCCTCTGGGTACGATTAAGTCCGCTTTGAGCCGAGCACTCGTTCGTCTCAGAGAACGCACAGAAGAAGAAGTACCATCATGAATACGCAAGAACTTATTGAAAGCACAATGCTCCATACACTCGGCCTGCTCGATGATCTCGAGATTGAGGCTTATGAAGCTGCCTTTGACGCTGCTCCGGGATCGGTGCAGTTGTTGGTTCGTGAAGAAGCCCTCCGCATGGGGGACTTTGGTGATCTGATGCCGAACAACGAGCCGGACCCGGCACTGCGTGAACTCGTGGTTTCTGCGGTTCGCGCTGCGATGCGTGAGCAGGACAACGAACTACGGATCGCCAGCGCACCAGCGGTTGTTGGACGGATCGATCCGCAATCAGCCCGTCGCGCCCAGCCCAAGATTTCCACAACCCCCCGAGTTCACCGCTTGTGGCGTGCCTCGACGATCGGGTTTGCGGCTGCAACTATTGCATTGAGCGTGGTGTGGACCAACAACAATCAGACCTACAACCAGGTATCACCCAAGGCGTTGCTTGGACAGATGTATGACACCATCGGCGCTGAGTTCCTTGAATCAACACTGTTTGACTCGACGACCGAGCATGTTTCGATGGTTTCATCGAACAACTCAACGAACTCGGTCGCCGCTGTCTGGCACAACCCGGACTGGGATTCCGCCCGCTTGTTCGTCAAGAACATGAAAGCGAGCGAGGAGAACCCGTACCGCTTGGTCGTGCTTGATGAGAACGGCGAGATTGTCCGCGAGGTCGCGACCTTCTCCTCGGAGGGCGAGCTTGAGAACTTTGAGGTTCAGGTGAATCTCAAGAGCGAACGCCGGCTCGCGATCTACCAGGGGATCAACGAGGCGATCGAGAGCAGCGAGCCGTTGTTGTCAACGCTTGATTCAGATCTCTAAAACGCTCTTTCGATTAGGCATCCAATCACAAAAAACAACAACCGCCGCATCAGAGATTCTGATGCGGCGGTTTGCGTTGGTGCTTTGAGTTTGGGGCTAGACCGCTTAGTCGTCTTTGCCTGCGACTTCCCATGAGCTTTCATCGAAGAGTGGCTCAACACGCGAGTCGCGTTCGAACTTGGCCTTGACCTTTGCCAGACGTCTCCAGAAGAGCCCACCGAGTGCGAATGTTGCGACTGATGAACTTCCGAAGATCATGCCTGCGGTCTGGATTCGGGCGGTATCAAGCGGTGCCTGACCAACCGAAGCGTTCTCGACGATCGAGGTTAGGGCACCGTCGATGCGTCGGGCGCGGGCCGCGTTTGCTTGGGCGGAGATGGTCAGTGCGAAGGTATCAAGAATCCGCTGGGTGCGGGCGGGGCCTTGACCCCGGTATTCGAACTGGATTGATCCTGGCTCAGCAACAACGACATCGAGCGAGTCGCTCATGTGGGCGCTGAGTGTACCTGCGACTGCGAGATCTGTGATCCCTCGCCGTTTCATGCCTTGGGCGGCCTTCTCAATAAACTGTGGATCGGTCACGAGCTGTTCTACATACCCCTGCCACGAGGCGATGTCATCGGTGGTGAGCGTGCGCTCGCCTGCTTTGGCTGTCAGCGTGATGCTCGATGCGTAGGCGCCTGGTGCGATCTGTCCAGAAACAAACCAGCTCAAGCCTGCGATCAGCATGACGAGAAGCCCGAATCCTGAGAGTCCTAGAAGAGCACCCGAGCGGGCTTCGCGTTTGGAGAGTTTGGCCTGCGCATCGGTCACGGCTTGGTAAGCTTCCACGAGTTCGGCCCGTTTAACAAGCACCTGCTCGCACTGATCGTACCGGTCCCTGAGTGCTTCGGTGGCACGTCGGATTTTGTCGGATTGGACCCGAAGGATTGATTTCATGCGCGAGAGGCGCTCTTTCCGGCTTGTAGTCCACTCGTCGGATTTTATGGAACCCTCGGATTCCATGCCGTCAAGAAGCTCTTTGAGCTCGGTGATTTGATTGGTGAGCAGGGCCTCTTGTTCACTGGATTCTTTGAGGAGATTCTCGAGCTTGTCGATCTCTGCTTGAGAGTTCTGGACTACTGATTGCTCTTCGATGAGTTGATCCGATATTTCGTCATACTTGGCGCGGATGGTATGGATCTGCTCATCACGCTCATGGAGATTCGATTGGAGCTGGCTGATTTCTGACTGGTGAGTCCCGGACAAATCTTCGAACTGTTTGCCCGATCGGATAGCTTGCTCGAGCTTTGCTTGTAGTTCCAGCTGAACTTTGTCGCGGTTGGATTGGGCGTCTTTGATCCCTGAACTGGCGGCGGAGAGCTCTTCGGTCAGTTTGACAACCTGAGCTTTGGCCGATTTGAGTTCTTTGGCGGCCCCCGTGTCAGCGGATTTGAGTTGCTCCTGGAGGCTCTCTGCGTGTGCATTCGATTTCTTGAGATCCTTGACAGAATGGTCCAGCAGGAGCTGGAGTTGATCGAAAGATTCTTTGCTCGCTTTGTCGCTACTTCCATGCTTTGAGATGGTCTCCTTGGCGGCATTGAGATCGTTGTCTAGGCCTGATGCGATGGACTCGAGCTCGTCGATTCTTTCTAGTGCACGTTTCATCGCGCTATCGTGGCCGTTGATTGAATCCGATGCGTTGTCAAGCTGTCCCTGCATCTCTTCGAGGATAGCGAGCGAATCTTGCTCGTCGGCTTTAGATTTAGCTGAGATCTCGCTCATTTGCTTCTCGAGCTTTCCCGCTTGGATGGCGAGGTCCTCGATGACCTTGGCACGCTCTTTGAGCTCAATTTCACGGCCGCTGAGGGCGGCCTTGGTTTGATCGAGATCGTTGGCCAGCTCGCCGATCTTTGTTTCGAGTTCTGAATCATGCTCGATTCGTGCCCGGGCTTGTTCTTCGAGCTTGGCGAGTTCGTCCTTGCGGTTGGAGATGCCTTCGAGTTGTTTGTCGAGTTCTTCGACGCGTTGATCGATCTGCTTGGACTTTGATTCGACGACTGCTTCGAGGCCTTCGATGGACTCGGCGTGGTGTGCGAGCTGAGATTCGCGTTGCTCGAGGCCTGATGCACGCTGGGCGATATCGGCCTCGCGGCTTTCGAGATCCTGGCGCATTTCTGCGAGCTCGACTTCTCTGGTGGTGAGTTCGGTTTCTCTGGATTCGACTTGATCGGCGGTCTCTTGGATCTGTGCTCTGCGTACAGAGAGCTCTGCGGTGATTTTGCGTTGCTCTTCGTGGGCACCGCGGAGGGCGTCAAGCTGCTTCTCAACTCCTTCGATAGCACCTAGAACTTCATCTGAGTCCTTCTGAGGCTTGATCTCGGGATTGTCCGCACCAGCACCGCTGGCCTTCTTGCTTCTGGAGGAGGCACGCCCCGCGTTGCGTGTTGATTGGTTTTCATTGTCGCTCATACTCGTCATCCTCCCTGTCCCATTCGCCCGTTGTCCCATCGAAACCCCTGCAGGCTTCTCTCGTTTCGATGCCCCTAAGTTCTACATCGGACGGCCAATTGAACTGTTCTATATGGAGTGGAAGAATGCGCAAGAATCGCTTTAATGGAATGGTGAAATGGGTTGTTTAGTAGGGTTGGGAGAGGATGATCGGTAATCGGACTCCCAATGGAGGTCCGATCATGCAGAACGCGTGCTCGGTCTAGAGTGTTGGTATGACTCCGATTGAACTGGTCAATGATTCTGTGCGCGTGGTGATCGACCCAACCAATGGGTGCCGGATTGATGTGCTTGAGATCCGTAGCCCGGGGGGGACATGGCACGGGGTGCTGCGGTCTGGAACCGATGGCGTGGGGAGCTTTGTGATGGTGCCTTGGGCCAACCGGATCAAAGACGCGAGCTTCGGATTCGATAGCCGGATGCATCAACTCTCGCCCAACCATCCTGATGGGACCGCGATTCACGGGGTTGGGCGGGATCATGCTTGGACGATCGGGGACCGGTCACCATTTACAGCACGGTTTGCGTTCGATTCTCGGCTTGCTGAGGGTGTGAACTTCCCGTTTGAGTTTGGGGCGGTGATGCGGGTGGAAATCGGGGCTGGGGCGGTTGAGATGGATCTGGATCTGACGAACCTGGGGAGCGTTCCGATGCCTGGGGGGGCTGGGCATCATCCGTATTTCATGCGGGCGTTGTGGGATGAGGGGGATGAACTAAAAATCAGAGCCGATGTCGGGGGGCGGTATCCGTGTGATGGGCAGATCCCGACGGGGTCGATGACGGATGACGAGGTGTGCATGGGATTGCGATCTGGCGGGGCGATTGGTGATCCCGGGCTCGACGATGTGTTTGGGGGGTTTGGGGGGCGTGCTGAGCTTGAGTGGGGCAAGAGCGGGGTGCGGTGTGTGATGGAATGCAGCGACACACTTGGGCATCTGGTGGTGTTTACGCCGAGGGATGCTGGCGGTACCGCCCCACTGCCTTGGGTGTGTGTTGAGCCGATGTCGATGGTCAATGACGGGTTCAACAGCTCCGCAGAGAACACCGAGACGGGCGTGTTGGTGCTTGAGCCTGGGGAGACACTCCAAACTCGGACCCGATTGTCCTTTGAGCTATTGAGTGAATCTGGATCAGATTAAAACTCATGAAAGCTGATACTTGGCGACTGATGGGAAACTCTGGAGCATCTGAGTTGTAGCACAGGGATGCGAATAACTCGCGATCCTTCTCCACTCGAACCACAGAATACTTGGAGCCCACCATGTCGATCATCCCAGCCTTCGTAGCCGCAGCGGCTTGTGTTGTTACTTCAACTGTTTCGGTCTTGAATAATTCATCGGATACTGAATCTTTGATCGCTGAGCTTGCCCAGGAGATCCGGGATAACTATGTGTTCCCTGAGCTTGGCCAAAAGACGGCTGATTTTCTGCTCAAGCGGTCGGGTGATGGAGCGTATGACGGGCTCAACAAGCAGCAGCTCTCTTCGCAGGTGACCCAGGACCTCCATGAGATTACCAAAGACTTACACTTCGGGCTCCGGGTACTGCCTGATGGATGGGCACCGCGATCCGAGAGCGACGGGAGCGAGCTGGCCGACCCTCGGCGGAATACCTCGCCCAATGGATTCATGCGCGTCGAACGGCTCGCGGGGAACATAGGGTATCTTGAACTCGAAGGATTCATGGAGATTGAGTCGGCACGCGATAATGCCAATGCGGCTATGCAGCTGCTTGCGGGATCCAGCGCGTTGATTATTGATCTGCGCCAGAATGGCGGCGGGCATCCTGGGACTGTCCAGCTTCTTTCTAGCTATCTGTTTGATCCCAATGAGCCGGTGCATCTCAACTCGCTGTACTTCCGTCCGAGCGACGATACTACAGAGTTCTGGACGCATGACAATATTCAAGTTGAGAACGCGATGCCTGATGTCCCGGTGTATGTGCTGACCAGCGGGCGAACATTCTCGGCTGCCGAGGAGTTTTCCTATAACTTGCAATGCCTTGATCGGGCGACCATAATTGGTGAGACGACCGGCGGCGGGGCTCACCCTGTTGATGGGTTCATCATCTCCGATCAGTTTGTGGCCAATATCCCTGTCGGGCGAGCGATTAACCCGATCACGAAGACGAACTGGGAGGGCGTGGGTGTGGTTCCAGATATCACTGTGGCTGCACCCGAAGCGCTCGATGCCGCAGTCGGGCAGGCACTGCAAACGCTGGCGGATATGGGTGATGCGAGGGCGTTGTGGGGGCTGGTTAGTCACAACGCAGAGAACAATCCGCTTGTACTTTCCAAGACTGAGTTGAGCGAATACGCGGGTCGGTACACGGACCGTGAGCTGATGCTTGAGAATAGTGAACTCATGTACCGGCGGATCGGAAATCCCACATGGAGCCGATTGATCGCGGCGGAAGAGGACATCTTCGTGATCGATGGGTTCGACGGTTTTCAGATGCACTTTGAGCGTGATTCATCGGGCACCATCGAACAGATCGTCGGGCACTACGAACAGGGACGGGTTGACTACTCTGTCCGCGAGTAGGTCATTCAGCAATCAGGCCGCGCGTCGCGACTCATTGCCATTGGCAAGGAACTCAATGACATCGTCATAAACTAAGGGCTTGGCAAAGAAGTACCCTTGGACTAGGTCACAGCCATGAGCGATGAGCGTGGTGACCTGGGATTCTGATTCCACACCCTCGGCGACGATCTGCATCCCTGTGTTCTTTGCGAGCTCGATGGTTGCGTGGAGCACAGCACCGATGTCGTGGCTCAGGTCCATATCACGGATGAAACTCTGATCGATCTTGAGCACATCGAACTTGAACTTGTGTAGAAGGCTCAGTGATGAGTGCCCGGTCCCGAAGTCGTCCATAGCGATCTTGACACCCAATGCGCTGATCTCGTTGATAACATCGCCCATGCCGGATCTTGGATCGACGATGGTGGATTCGGTGACTTCGACTTTGAGGTTCGCGGGGTTGATTCCGGATGACTCGAGCACGCCTTTGAGGTGGGCCATAAACCCTCCGTACATGAGCTGTCGTTTGGACACATTCACATTGACCGAAAGTTTTTTGTCATCAGGCAGATCTCTGTTCCATGTTAGAAGGTCTTTGACTGCACGCTCAATAACCCATTCCCCGATCTCTACGATTTTCCCGGTATCCTCGGCGACCTCGATGAACTGATCCGGGCGGACCATACCGAGCTCGGGATGATCCCACCTGATCAGAGCTTCGAAGCCCTCGGTTTCCATTGTTTCGAGATTCACGATCGGTTGGTAAGCGAGATGGAGCTGCTGCTTCTCGATTACGCGGTTGAGGTCTTCCTGGATTTTTAGACGGAACTTGGCGCCTTCGAGCATTTGTTGATCGAAGCGAACAACCCGACCTTTGCCGTCAAGCTTTGCTTGGTACATCGCGGCGTCTGCGTCGCGGATCATCTCGTCTGCGGTGGTGTATCGTGGATCAGCGGTGACAAGCCCGATGCTTGCGGTGGAGGTGATCTCGTGCCCATCGAGGAGATGATGCTTCTCGAACAGTTTGAGCAAACGATTTGCTGCTTCTGTCGCGTGATCGAGCGATTGGACCGGCGAGAGCAAGATGACAAACTCATCGCCTCCGAATCTTGCTGCGAGATCAGTCTCGCGCAGGCTGCCGCGGAATCGATCGGCGATTGAACAAAGTAGTGCATCACCGGCGGCATGTCCGAGAGAGTCGTTGACGAGTTTGAATCGGTCAAAGTCAAAGAACAAGACTGAGATGAGATGCGAATCATCTTCATGATATTTTTTGAGCTCTTGATTGAGCCTTTGGGAGAGGAGGTGACGATTGGCTAGGCCGGTGAGTTTGTCGTGGTCTGTGTCGTGCTTGAGCTGCTCGTTGAGCCCTGTGAGCTGGGCGGTCCGCTCCTCGACTTCGAAATCAAGCCTGTCGATCTGTTGCTTGAGCGAGAACCGCATGTCATTGACCGCGCCTTGAAGCTGCCCGATTTCATCGCTGCTTGAGACCTCGATTTCACGATGGAGATCGCCCGCGGCAACCGCGTTGGCCGACTTAACAAGAGCTTTGATGGGATCCCCGAAGATCCGTGCCACGACGACCCCGGTCAGGCCGCAGAGTGCAAGGATGATTGCTCCAACGATGGCGAAACTGAGTTGCTGGGCGAGGGTTGGGGCCATGACTTCATCGTGATCTATCTCGATGCACAGCACCCATGGGAAGATGTTTGATGGGAGGTATACCCCGTGGACTTCTTTGTCCTCCAGCTGATAGAGCCCTGTGGCCATCTGGCGTTCGTGGATAGCGGCATTGAGGCCATCGCTTTGTTTGAACTCCGAATCCGAGTCGTCTTTGAGATGAACAACCAACTGACCGGAGTTGGTTGTCAGATACAACCGTCCTGAGTCTCCGAGTTTGAAGTTGTCAAGCAGCAAGGATTGGGTGGTGTCGATTGAGACTTCGATCGCGACCAGGCCAACGACCTTGCCGTCTTGCGAATGAACCGGATGCATGGCGAGTTGATGGAAGTGGTCTCGCTCACTGAATCCGAAGAAGCCACTGACGGTTGGCTTGAGAAGTGCGGCTCTGAAGTTGCCCGCATCGTCGATTGATTTGTTGAAGTGCGGGCTCTGGGAATATTGGATCTGGTATGCGGTTAGATCTGGCTTCTCCCAGCCCTCCTTTGGTGGCGAGAGAATGACAAGGCCTTCAGTGTCAACCAAGAAAATATGATGGGTTAGACCCCAAGTGGATCGCTGTATGGCGTTCACATCTTTGGCGACCCTTATCAGATCTTCGTCGCTGATGTTTGTTTCTGAATCGATCTCGGTGAGCATTTTAGTAACCGATGGCATCATCGCAAGCGCTTGGGCGTGATTCTGGATGCTCTCGATATGCTCGCGGAGGAGCCGCTCGCGGGAGGTGGCCATCTCAACGAGTTGGCGTTCTGTATTGTGTTGGGTTTGTGTGTGTGCATCCTTACCGATGAGTCCGAATCCGATGATTAATGGGACCGCAGAGGCGACAAAGAATGCAATCGCCATCTTTGTCGAAATCGATTGCACTCGATCTTTGAGTTTCTTGGTCTTGCTCATATACAAATACCCTTGCACATCCGACCCGCGGTATGGCCGGTCACGGTGGTGGGTATCGTCATGTTTCAATAATTACTTATTATAAAGCACTTAGATTAGGGTTATATTGGCCACAATTAGGTATTCTAACCCCTGTTGTGAAACCGCTCGACCTGCTGATCCGCGAGATAACTCGATCGGACGAGGGGGCCTGAGACGACGAGCTTGATGCCCGCTTGTTCACCGACCTCGATGTACTCTTGGAACTCATCGGGATGGACCCATCGTTCTATCGGGAGGTGGTTGCGGGTGGGCTGGAGGTATTGTCCGATGGTGATGATGTCGCAGGCGTCGCCTTGGTGGTTTGTCATGGACACCAGGTCATTGAACATTTCGAAGACTTCATCTTTGCGTTCGCCGATGCCGACCATGATGCCGGTTTTGGCGATCCCGCCCTGGGCTTTGACACGGGCGAGGAGTTCGAGAGTGCGTTCGTATTTAGCACTGGGACGGACTGCTGGGTGGCAGCGTTTGACGGTCTCGAGGTTGTGGGCGATGATCTCGGGTTTGGCATCGATGACCATTTGGAGGGCGGCCTCGTCGCCTTTGAAGTCCCCGATGAGGACCTCGATGGACATATCTGGGCAGGCCTCTCGCGTCCGGACGATGGTCTCGGCCCAGATCCCGGCGCCGCCGTCGGGGAGGTCATCGCGATCGACGGAAGTGATGACGATGTGTTTGAGCCCTGCACCGCTCAAAGATTCGGCGACTCGTCTTGGTTCGTCTTTGTCTACTGCGGCTGGTTTGCCGGTTTTTACATTGCAGAATCCGCAGGCGCGGGTGCAGGTGTCCCCGAGGATCATGATGGTGGCGACGCCCTTGGCCCAGCATTCTCCCATATTTGGGCAGGCGGCTTCTTGGCAGACGGTGTGGAGGTTGTGTGCGTCAATGGTGGACTTGGTGGCTTGGAAGCCGGCCCCGCCTGGGAGTTTGGCTTTGAGCCAGGCTGGTTTCTTTTTGACGCTGAGGTGATGGATCGCGTCGTCCTCGTTGTTGAGGATCATTGAACTCAGGGAGAGGGCCGGGCGGAGCGTGGCGATGGGGTCGCCGCCGAGGGGTCTTGGGTGGCGGCTCAGGGTACGGGATTGTCCGGACTCTGGTGCTTTTGAAGAATCATCCTGAGGGGATGGGACTGGATTTGAAGGTTTGTTTGGCACAGGAGAGTTTATGTCCAATGGATCGAATTTGTGAGAACGAGACGAATCTTTGCGTCGTATATCTGGGAGTGAATCGCTCCATGATATTTTTGCCGATCCTTGTGGGTTGGGTTTCGCCGTGTAGTCAGGCGCAATCCTATCACAACGCCCGAAAATTATGCGTTTTTGGGTGTTGAAATCAACTTGGGGGGCGTTGGTGGTCGATGGAGCGAGTCAGAGAACCAAGCGATTTGCTTGATGGGTGCTACACTGTTGCATTCAAGCCGTTTGCGCATGTTCTCGATGTAATTTGTGCGATGATCTGAGTTGATCATGGTTTGAATGAATGCAGGAGCGAACCCGTGTCCCAGAAGACTTTGAAACCCGGTGTATTAAGAACCCAGAGCCAGAACTACTCGACTAATCGAGTCATCAAGTTCGGGATGGTGGCGGGATTGGCTTCCCTCGTGGCATCACTTGGTGGATGTATCGGGACCGATTCATTCTTGAACCCAAGTGTTACCGGACGCTGGGAGCACACACCGACGAGTGTTCCGATCCTTGAACATCTCGCAGCTATCGAGACCCCGGCCGACGAATGGGTCGAAATTTCTGAGATTACCAACGAAGATTTGATCCCGCAATCTACGGTTTACCGTGTGTCTTCGGGCGATGTGCTCACGCTGAGCATCTGGGACCTGATCGCAACAAACCAGGTTGAAATACTGGTCCGGCAGATCGATCCCAATGGATACCTCGAGGTCCCCCAGCTTGGGCGGATCTTTGTTACCGGACTGACCGAGAAGGAAGTCGGCCAACGGATCGCAGAAACAATGATCACCCTTGTGGCAGACCCCCTTGTTTCAGTGGTTGTTGAGCAGCGGAGCGAGCAAACATTCTTCTTGATGGGCAATGTGACCAATCCAGGTCCGTATGTCGTTCCCAGTTCAGACTTTAGAATTCTTCAAGGACTTGTTGGTGCTGGCGGCATCCCACAGTTTGTCAAAGATATTTATGTCATTCGGCAGGTACCTTTGGATGATTCACTGAACACGATTCAGCAGGAATCGTTGCCGAGCAATCCCCCGGTGAATCTGATCGAAGAGCCTGATGGGGAAGATCTGCTTGATGTGATTGATGATCTTTCGAGCCCTGGGATGATCTCAGGGTCTGGAAATGGGCTGATTGCTCCATTTGCACCCGATGGTGATGATCCGCTAATTGACCTGATCGATCCGATCCAGGGCGGCGAACGAGATGCTGGTTCTGCTGATTCTGTGGACGAAGGCATCACGCTGGCCAGTTCTCGCATGCTGACGCCTCGGTGGCGGTTTGTTGACGGACGCTGGGTTCGTGAGTCTGTCCCGATGGCGGCACGTCGAATGATTCCGTCTGCGGATGGCGGGATGACTCCAACAGATTCTCGAGGGCAGCTCTTTACACAGCGGAAGATCCGGATCCCTGTGAAACCATTACTTGCTGGTGATGCTCGATACAATATTGTGATTCGCCCTGGTGACATTGTGAGCGTGCCTCCGTCACCGATTGGCAATGTGTACATCGATGGTCAGGTGAACGGGCCTGGCGTGTACAACCTCCCTGTGACCGGACGACTGACCTTGACTCGTGCAATAACCAGCGCGGGCGGGCTCAATGGCATCGCGATCCCTGAACGGGTGGATCTGACCCGAATTGTCGGATTTAACGAGCAAGCGACGATTATGCTGAATCTGAGGGCGATTCAGGAGGGGACCCAGCCGGATGTGTACATCAAGCCTGATGACCGGATCAATGTCGGGACCAACTTCTGGGCAACCCCTCTTGCGGTGCTTCGGTCCGGATTCCGGACGAATTACGGGTTTGGGTTCTTGCTTGACCGCAACTTTGGTAATGATGTGTTTGGTCCCCCACCAACATTCAATAGAAACAACTGATTCTCTGTGATATTTGAACCTTTGGCTCTTGCTCTTCGTACACGATGAGTAGGCGGAGTATCGGTTTTGGTGCAGCTATTCGTGCGTGCGCCTCGAACACGCGAGATTGTGCGCCAATCATCTTGTCCTTGGGAACCAGACCAAAGAATCCGGCCTTGTTGGCCGATCAGTTATTACCCGATTATGACTACCCAGAGCACATCCCCCAACCCGATTTCGGCCCAATCGTCTGGCGATGACGCGGGGCTGATCTTTGGTATATTCACTCGACGGGGGCTGATGATTACCGGTGTGCTGGGTGCGTTGTTTGTCTGGCTCTTTCACCAATGGTTTTTGTTCCAGTTGGAAATGAGCTGGGAGAACAAAGAGGACTGGGGCCATGCGCTCGTGATCCCGTTTATATCTGGGTATCTGCTGTGGCTGAATCGCGAAAGAATCGCAAAGACGCCGGTGCGGGTATTTTGGCCTGCGATCGTGCCGTTCTTGGTTGGGATACTTGCCTACGCGTATAACTTGTTCTATATAAGCAATCCGATGCTTCAGGGTTTTTCGATGGTGCTGAGCTTGGGTTCGTTGGTGCTGATGCTCACCGGGCCCGCGATGCTTCGATTTGCTTTTTTACCGATTTTGTATCTTCTTTTGATGGTGTCGATCGCTGAGGCGATCATGCTGCAGGTGACTTTCAAGCTCCAACTGCTTGCCTCTCAGGGCTCATGGTTGATGCTGAGTGTGATCGGTGAGCCGTTTAAATGGTTCTCTGTTGAGCTCGTTGGTAATCGCTTGGACATATTGACGAACTCCGGGGAGCTGCACCCGCTCAATGTTGCCGAGGCATGTTCTGGTATGCGTATGGTTGTTGCTTTTTATGCGTTGGCTGGGGCGGTCGCGTTGCTTGGTTGCACGCAATGGTGGCAGCGGATTGCATTGATACTTTTGGCGGGCCCTGTTGCGATCCTGATGAATATGGTGCGTGTAACTGTGCTCGGATTGCTTACGCTGTTTGACCCCAATCTTGCTTCAGGCGATGCGCACACGATCATCGGAACGGTCCTTCTTGTGCCTTCGCTTGGGTTGTTTATGGGCGTGGTTTGGATGCTCAACCGAATTATTGGTGGCGGTCAGGAGCAGCCGGCATGACTCAAAGACACGGGAGTATCTTGGCACCAGCGCTTGCCGCGATCGTGATGATCGGGGCGACCGCGGGTATCGGTTCGTACATCAAGTTTGCGGATCTTCATATGCAGAAGATCCCGATTTATCCGGAGAACAACCGGCAGGTCTCGGCGATCCCTACGGAAACCGAGAACTGGATCCGGCTCGGATCTGATCGGATCTCATCGAGTGAAATCATCGAGACGCTGGGCACACAAAACTACGTTTCGCGAGATTACATCCGGAAAGATTCGCAGGACACCAAAGACCCAGTCGTAGTAGAACTGCATGCAGCATATTACACGGGGATGATTGATACGGTGCCCCATGTGCCCGAACGATGCTTTGTGGGCGGGGGATTGCAACAGAGTGAATCCTCACGAAATATTCCGCTCGATCTTGATACGAGCTCATGGCGTCATGACAGCTCGGTACCTTCGGAACTGGCGGGGCTCTCTGGCGAGTTGTATTCTGTACGACTGAGTAATAACAGAAATTGGACCGATGCTCCCGGGGTGCGGGTTCGGTTGCCCCGCGATGTGACTCCTGACAACAAGCTACTCATGCGGAGCTCAGAGTTTATTTTGGGGGATGGCCGCAAAATTTATGCGGGCTACTTCTTTATTGCCAACGGGGGGACCAAGGCGAACGCCAACGAGGTCCGCACTCTGGCGTTTAACCTGACTGATGATTATGCCTATTACCTGAAGGTTCAGGTGAACTGTGTGACCGCGGATACGATGGACGAGTTTATCGAGTATTCGGGACAAATTATAAGTGATTTAATTGGCGAGATGATGCGTTGCACACCCAACTGGGTTGATGTGCAGCAGGGGAGTTACCCGCCGCCGGTGGAGTGAAAGCTCCGGCGCACACGGGTGTACCGTGTGTGCAATGAAGATTTTCAAGGATTCGACGGGGATATCCCGTCCGACAGAAGAATGACCGCAGTGTGCGGGAAGACCAAAGAGGATACTGATCATGGCATCGCGTGTGAATACCAAGTTTGTCGTCATCTTGATTGTGGCTGTAGTTGTAATGCTGGGGATGCTCTTTGCGGCGTATTCCGTGGTGTACAAGACCGCCGATGACCTTGCAGCGTTGGGTGATCAAGCATTGGTTGAGGGGGACGCCAACCTTGCTCGGACTCTCTATTCAAAGGCAGTCAATAAGGACCCGACCATCGTCGGAAATATCGAGAAGTGGATCAGTGCACTGGAACAGTGGACTCCTGATACCGAGACTGCGTACTACGACGCGTATCGAAACGACTACCTCGGGGCAATCCGTCAGGCTTCGGTTGTTCAACGAACAAATCTCGACGCGTACCACAGAGAACTCGGGATTTCCTTCGAGTCTTTGGCACGAATGTATAACCGCGGCCAAGCGGACCAACTCATCCGGCGGACCACCGAGGTACTTGGGTTCTTTGACGGTATCCCCGGTGTTGATGAGGGATGGCCGACACTGCGTCGGTACCGCGGGCTCGCGTGGGAACGGATTTCTGCTTCGAGTGGGGTAGTAGAAGACACCCAGTACGAGCTGATCCGCGATGATCTAACCACTGCACTTCTTGCAAATCCCAGCGATGACAACGCGAGAAGCGCCTTGATGCGATGGACTGTTTACGAACAGACCCAGACTGTTGTTAACAACGATAAATCCGGTGTTACCACGGCACGCAATGAAGCGGTCGCGATGGGCAAGATGCATTTTGAAAAACACCCAAACTCACCGATGACACTCGTTACGGCTCTGATGATCGAGATGGAACTCGCCCGGTCGGCTGCTATAGAAGCTCATCCGATCAACGAATCCGCTCGGACAAAGGCTGTTCAGGAAGCGTTGCTTCAGTTCTCAAACCAACTTGAGGACATCCATAATGCGTTGATGAGTATGCCTGACGACAAGCTATCGCTTTCGGCTGCCAATAACTTCCGATTGGCGGAGTACTTGGCAGATCCAGGGAGCGGCTTCGTTCGCACAGTTGAACTCTTTGAGAGGATGATTGAAGCGAACCCAAGCTCATCGGACTTGCTGCTCTCAACAGCGACGATTTACACATCAAAGGGGGAAAGAGCTAAGGCAGCCGCAGTATATGAACAGATCACTTCGCTACCAATCCCACCTATTTCAATTCAAGGCTACCAGCTTTTCAATGCACAGCGGGAAGCCTTAATTTCGCAAGCCTCCATGAAACTTGATGAGTATCAGCGTGCGAGCTTGGGCGAAGACGCAAGCGAGGAGCAGGTCGCCGAGATTCTTGGCCAGGCGATTATTGCTCGAGACTTGTATGCCGAGCGTGTCACCGAAGACAATACTGCATTGATGCTTATTGACGGACAGATTGCTTATGCGCACGGCGAAACCGAGAACGCCTTGCGATTGTTTAAACGGTTTATTGATCTGAACGAAAACCCGAGAATGAAGGCTCGCGGGCTGTGGCTCGAGGCAATTGCTGCAGCCGAGTTGAATCAGAACGGCACGGCACGCACTGCCCTTATGAGTCTTCTGGACCTACAGCAGTACGATATTCGTGCCCTGCTTATGCTGGCAAATATCGAGACAAAGCTCCAGGATTTCCGGACGGCAAAATCGTTATACCAAGAGGCTTTAAACTACGACCCCGACAACCGAGCGGCCCGTGCAGGCATTGTCAATATCAATGCGATTCAAGACCCGTCCTTGCTCGACAACCCTGCACTGGAACTGATTGTCAGATCCCGGGGACTTCGCCGTGGCGACGCTGACAATCCTGGCGATTTATCGGCTTCGATCTCCGTCCTTTCTGAGGGGATTGCATCGGTAAACTATGACCCGGGTGTCACCCGCGAGCTGGCAACAGTCCTTCTCGACCAAGGGGATATTGTTGGGGCACGGAAGTTACTAGAACTTGCGGTCGAGGCCAACCCCGACGATGAAGGGATTGCAGGTCTATATGAATCGGTCCAGAACGATGATGAGTTTGATATTCTAATCTCGATGATCAGAAGCGCAAACACTGACCCAATCGAGGAGCTTGTTTCGATTGCCAGCATTTCTTCGGCAAGAGGCAAATTTGAACTCCTTGACGAATCGCTCGAGCAACTCGTGGAGATCGCCCCGAACGATTCGCGTGTTATTGATCTTTCCTTTGTCCGAGCACTTGCTCTGGACCAGACAGACAAAGCCCAAGAAATTGCGAAGAACGCCCAAACACACAACTCTGATCGCGTCAATGGGCTGACATACCAGGCTCGGCTGGCATCCTTTGAAGGAAACCATCAGCAAGCGATTCAGTTTTATCAACAGGCGATTTCTGGTGGAGCTGCGGATTCATCATTGTACAGAATGCTTGCGATTGAGCAGATGGTTATTGGACAGGTTGAATCCTCGATTGAATCATTCGAGCAGGCATTGAGCATTCGACCTGATGACCAATCGAGTATTCTCACCTATATGAACGCCTTGTTCAACAAGCGTCGATATACAGATGCCTTGGATATTGCTCGTCGGTTCCAGCGGTACGCAAACGAGGACAGCCAGTTTATGTCGATGTGGCTCTTTTTGGAGGGCGATTTTGGCGGTGTTGAAGGACAAGAGTATGCGATCCGGCAACGAGAAAAATTCCTCGAACTGAATCCCAACGATGCCCAAAACAACTTTGCCCTGGCCAACTTGTATGTCGCGACAAACCGGTGGGATGAATCAAGGGCACTTATTAATGACCTTCGCGCTTCAGACGACAAGTTCCGGTACGCGGAGCTCGAAGCAAGATGGTACGCCAATCAAGGTCGGGTCGGAGACCAGGACGGGCTGCTGTCTGCGAGACAGGTGTATCTTGATTATATCGAAGCACATCAAGATGAAGGATCGGCTACGCCTTACATCGGTTTGGCTCAGTTTATGCTCGATCGTGGGCATCACAATCTTGCGATCCAGGCGGCCATGGATGCGGTTAGCCGGGAAGACCCCAAGACACTCGACGGGACGAAGCTGTTGGGCGATCTGTTTATGAGGCTGAATCAGTACACCAATGCATCGAATGCTTTCCGCAAAATTCTTGATGCTGGCATTGATGAGGGCGACCTGTACCGGCTCCGGCTCATCGACATGCAGATCCGGACGCGCCAGTTTGCAGATGCACGCGTTCAGTTTGACCTCTTGGATGCATCGAAAAAGAACACAATGATTGCCTTGTTGCAGAGTTCAGAAATCGAAGAGGGCTTGGGCAACCAAAAGGAAGCTAGAGATCTACTTGACCAAGCGGTAGCAAACTACTCTGATGATTCGGTTGTGTATGTGAAACGAGCGGAGTTCCTTGCGGGTTCAGAAGAGAACCTGTCAGACATGCTATCGGATGTTGACGCGGCACTCCAGATCAATCCAAACGATTGGCGTGCATACCGGGTCCGGGCCGCGGGGTACTTTGCTGTCGATCAACGCACCAGCGCGTTGCGTGACCTTCAGCGAGCCGTCAGGCTCAATCCAATGCTGGACCAGGCATTGTTCGGGATAATCAATGAGTTTATGATTGATGGTCGCAACTCCGAAGCATTCGACTTTGCACAAGAGATCGTCAGCCTCCGGAGTCAGAATGCATCACTCATCGACCAGCTTGGCCAGCTCTTTTCTTCACGAGACGACTGGGATCATGCGACGGAGTTCTACAAGCTTGCGTGGAGAGCGCAGAGGACCCCTAGAGCGGGCTCGACTCTTATCGACGCAATTGTCCGAACACGGAGTCCCGATACGAAACTTGCCAACGCGGTAATCAATGATCTGACAGCAATTGCTGGGCAGATTGATGCGAGCCCCGGGCTTCTTGCCGCTCAGGCCCTTGTTCTCAAGGCACGCGGACGAGACCAGCTTGCTGTTCAGCAGTTAACCAAAGCGTTTGATCTTTCGTCAAACGACGACCAGTTACTCATCCAATGGTCTGGCAATATTTCCCGCTATTTTGAGGGACAGTCGATGCAGGACCAGATCAACTATCTGGATACCCTCAAACGACGGAACCCGAACCAGGAAGTGCTGAACTGGATTGATCTCTTCATAGCACAGCGTTTGGTCAGTGCCGGTTCACAACGCGAGTTTGCGATTTCAACTTACGAGCGTCTGATACTGATCAGCAACCAGCCCAAGCTGCAGTTGATTACCTTCCAGAGCTATGGCACAACGCTGTACACAGCGAGCGAGTTCGTGAAAGCCGCGGAGATATGGGTTCAAGGAACCGAGCTTTTCCCTGGCGACTGGGAGATGAGCAATAACCTTGCCTATGTGCTTTCTGCAGAAATGGGCGAGCACGAACGTGCGTTGAAGCTTGCTGAGAATGCGATTGAATCAAATCCAAACCGGTCGGAACCCTATGACACGCTCGGGAATATCTATACCGCGCTGGGTCAATACGACAAGGCCGAGGAGATGCTCAACGAAGGGATGAAGTACACATTATCGGTCCGGGCCCGTATCACACTGATCATCGCCCAGATCAACATTAATCTGGCTAAAGGCGAGACCGAGGAAGCGAATGCGAAGCTACTCGACATCCGTTCTTTGCTTCGCGCCATCCCGACACGTGATATTGGACTTGAACAGCAAGTAGATGAGATTGAAGTAAAGATCGACTCAGCCGAATAAGAAATTGGGACGATAATAAGAACACGCCCAAACATACCCAGAATCGGTCATTGACCGAAACACAGGACGACAGAACCGTCATGAGCAATACACCACCTACAGCCAGACCCGGCCCATCCAATCGCCCCCCTCAAGCACCGAGTGCTGCGGCAGGGGTTTCGATTGACCCTATTAAAATGCTACACAAGTACAAGTTTACACTTATTGCTTCTGTGTTTGTAGGGATTTTCGTTGGCGTAGCTTCGCACGTAGCTTTCTCTAGGCTGGCACCTCTGTACACATCTGAAATTATTTTCGAATGTTCGCCTTCGCCAGAAGCGGTTGAAGTGATTAGTGTGAAAAGGGTTGATGAGACCGAAATGGATCGGTTTATCGGGACGCAGGTTGCCACGATCAAGGATACCTACATTCTGAGTAAGGTGGTCACCGACCCTCGGCTCGTGAGCCTTGCGCCGCATTGGAGTGAAAGCTACATGAATGGCGGCAACATTGACATTGTCAATGCCCTCAAAGACTTTGAGGATATGGTGCAGGCTTTCAGTGTTCCAAACACATTCCTGATTCGTCTCTCGGTCACAACCCGAGACAAGAATGATGCTGCGGGCCTTGTGACGATGGTTAAGGATGCATACCTTGGCGATCTCAATACACAATACTCATCTGATATTACCTCCCGGCGCAGAGCGATTGAGGGCTCGATCCAAGCAACCAATATCTCAATCGCCGAGCTTACTGGGAATAAAGTCCGGCTGGTGAGGGAAGAACGGATCGACTCGATCGAATCTGATCAATCAACGGCATCTGGACAGCTGCGGCTTATTAACGCCGAACTGCTTGGGATTCAGCAAACACTCGAAGCACTCGTCGTAATACGCGCCAACGATGATGCCCAGCTCCAACGAGATACCGGGATCGAGTACGACTCTACACTTCGTGCCCAGATCGAAGAGTCGCTCATGATGCTCACCTTTAAGCAGGAAATCAAGCGGCTTGAAACAGCGTTGGTTGCCCTTCAAGCGACAGGCATTCAGCCTGATCACCGACAGTACAAGCAGAACATTGCTCAGATTGACGCTCACAATCGTAAGATTGAGGGTGCTCGCGAAGAACTGCTTCGCGAAGCGTTTGAATCACGCGTGCAGAATACAGCAATGACGATCCAGCAGCTTCAGGCTCAGGAAGCCGAACTCTTTGCCCAGAAAGAGGTTCTCGAAGAAAAACTCACAGAGTTGACACGTATCGGTGAAGAAATTTCTGACTACGATCGCCAAATTGATGCTCGGATCGCGCTTTTGGGTGAGCAAGAGAAAGCCCTCTCTGATCTTCAAGCTGCTGCGGGCCTGAGCAGCGCGCAGCGTGTAGAAGTCAAGGTGGCTGCTACGGTTCCAGATTTACCAACCTTCCCGATCATTTACATCATGGTCCCTGCCGGCATGTTGATTGTTGTTGGCTTGACCGTTGGTGTGATCATTCTCTTTGAGATGCTCGACCAACGGATTCAGAGTGCATCAGACATCCGGATGATCCCGAGAACACGATCACTCGGGATGCTTTTGGATGCTTGCGAGGATCCATCGGCACCGAAGACTATCTGCACCGCGTTTGCGGATGCGCCCGGGTCTGTGTTTGCTGAGCATATACGACAGCTCCGAACCAATGTCAGCGCATCGATTGATCGAGCCGGGCATCATTCGATGGTTGTTGTTGGCGCGATGCCTCAGTCCGGTGCGACAAGTGTGATTACGAATCTCGCCCAGTCATTTGTAGCCAATGGTACCAAGACACTTATCATCGATGCCAATATACGGAGACCGGGGATTCACACGGCTCTCGGTCTCAGTGCTGGGCCGGGCCTCAGTGATGTGCTTGCCGGTGAGAGCTCGCTTGAATCATGTGTTATCAACATCAACGATGGGCTCAGCGTCCTGCAGGTCGGTAGTTCGAAGAACCGCAATGCCGAGCAGTTGAGCAGCCAGAAGATGAAGCAGCTTCTCCAACAAGCTAAAGAGAACTACGATCTAGTACTGATTGATGTTGCTCCGGCGATTGTTGCGGGTGATGCGACCATCTTATCCAATCTGGCGGACACTTCGATGCTTGTGGTTCGAGCAATGAGCGAGAAACGCGGGCAGGTTGCCCGGATGTCTCGGGAGCTCAATGACAGCAGCGCTGAGTTCCTTGGGGTCCTGGTCAATGCGGTACGAAGTGCTGCGGGCGGGTACATGCGCAAGAATATCCTCACCTCGTTCAACTATCGCAATGCCGATGAACCCTCAGGGAAGACCCCCAAAGACACAGCGGCATAAACTTATGGCGCTCACGCCCGCTGCGATCGGAAGGTACACCATTGGCATCAAAATCCCCAGAACCACAGACTCACCCCAAGCGGGTGTTGATCACCGGCGGGGCGGGGTTTATCGGCTCGCACTTGGTGGATCTCCATGTTTCGATGGGCGATGAGATCCTCGTCATCGATAACTGTTCCACCGGCACTGCGAACAACCTTACTCACCACGGGAAGCAGGTACGATTTGCTGAGGGCAATCTTAGTGATGTGCTCGACTCGCTCTCTGGCGATGATGCTCGGTTTGATCTTATCTATCACCTCGCGGCTGCTGTCGGGGTAGATCTTGTGCTCAAGGACCCTATCGGATCGATCAGAACCAATTTTTTGCAAACGGATGCACTCCTTGAGTTTGCAAGCAAGAACGGATCCCCCCCCACTTTCATCGCTTCGTCATCTGAGGTGTACGGCAAGCCGGGGATCAGTGTGTTCTCCGAAGAAGACGACTCTATATATGGCCCGACCTCTATTAAGAGATGGTCGTATGCCCATACTAAAGCGATTGATGAATATTTGGCACTCGCTTACGGGGAACAACATGGGCTCCCAGTGGTGGTCGCCAGATTCTTCAACACCGTCGGACCAAGACAGCTTGGAAGCTACGGGATGGTGCTCCCTCGGTTTGTTCAGGCGGCGCTGGACGGTGAACCGCTGCGGGTATTCGGCGATGGACTTCAGTCACGATGTTTCTGTGATGTGCGTGATGTGGTCGGGGTGCTCCCCAGACTTCTTGCGTGTCCCAAGTCATATGGACAGGTGATGAATGTGGGCTCTGATATCTCGATCTCGATCATCGAGTTGGCCAAGCTTGTGATCCAAGAACTGAACTCTTCGTCAACTGTACAGCGTGTGGAGTATTCCGAGGCGTACCCGGCAGGCTTTGAAGACCTGAGACACCGGAAGCCGGATCTGACACGCCTGCGTTCATTTGTCGAGTTCGATTATGACTATGTACTCAGTGACACTATCCGTGATATGGCCGCATTTGCTAGATCAGGATCGCATGTGAAGGAAGGGGCATCGTAATGCTTCTTTCTTTGTTGAATGTCATCCCGGCAGTAACTGAATCCCAGCCACTCTCTGAGGAGCCTGCGATAGGCATTCTTCAGGGCTACATCGGTGTTTTTGTGATCGCTTTCTTGGTGACTGTCCTGATCACGCCTTTGGTGCGTCGTTTGGCGATATCCAACGGGATTGTGGACCACCCTGATGAGGCTCGCAAGCAGCACAAGATGCCTATTGCGTATCTTGGTGGTGTTGCGGTGTATGCAGGGATCATGGCCGGGATTATGTATTCGTACTTTGCGGACTCGGTTCCAGGTCTGATTGAATATCACGAGATCGGATCTGAGAATCTGACCGAGGGTTTCTTTACGCCTCAGGTTCCGCCTTGGATCGCGCTTGGGATGACGATTATTGTGGTTGTTGGTTTGGTCGACGATATCAAGGGTGTGTCGGCGCGTGTGAAACTCGGGGGGCAGTTGATGGCTGCCGCGGCGCTGGCGATCGGGGATGTGGGCGTCAATGTTGCTGCGGGATTGCTCAAACCGACGCTCGGACGGCTGCTCCACAATCCTGATCTGGTGTACGACATCCCGCTCCCAATGGAGATTCCCGGATTTGGTGCTTCACTGGAACTCGATTTTATTTATTGGTCCGGGACTGTGGTGATCGCGGTCTTTGTGCTTGGTGCGACCAATGCTTCGAACTTTATTGACGGGCTCGACGGGCTATTAACCGGGGTAACCTCGATTGCTATGGTCGGCTTTTTGTTTATTGCAGCGGGGATGGCGCTTGCTGACAATGGGCCGCTCGACGCACCTCGGATCATTATTGGGCTCGCGATCCTCGGGGCCTGCATGGGATTCCTCCCACACAACTTTAACCCTGCCGCGATTTTCCTGGGAGATACCGGGTCTCTGCTGCTTGGGTATTGCTCGGCGCTGATGATTTTATCACTGGGCGATACAGGTCAAACGAGCCTGGTCTTTGCGGGATTGATCATCTATTCGATCCCGATCATCGACACGATGCTTGCGATTATTCGTCGCAAACTGGCTGGCAAGAAAATGTCTGACCCTGATGCCGACCATCTGCACCATATGCTGAAGCGATCGCTTGGTGTCAAGGGTGCGGTGTTTGCACTCTATGGGATCGGGACGGTATTTTGCGTACTCGGCGTGCTGCTCAGCAAGTTCCAGGCGCGATTTATATACGCACTCGTTCTGCTGGTCGCGTTCTACATTGGGGTCTACGCGATTAAAATCGCTCGTCGATCACAGCATGAAGCTCAGATGAACACCGCAGATGAGAGCGATCCAGTGTGAGTGCCTTGTTTTCTAAGGCGCTTAAAGTTAGCGATTAATTTTCTTCTTGGAATCTTTGATCGCTTGTTCGCCGTCTTCTGCGGATCGCATCATTCGTCCTACGCCAGTTTCCAATGAAAGTTTGGGGCGGGATTTGTTGTACTTGCCGATCACCCAGCCGTCGGCGATCATGGCTTCGAGGACCTGCACATACGGGAAGAGGTTCGCAGAGGAGTTGCTCTGGGCGATTGCTGCCTCGAATGTGCTGAGGATATCTTTGAGGTCTTTCTTTTCTTTCAACGTGTCGATCATCGGCTTCCAGTATCCGGTGTAAGGCAGGATCGAGTCGCCGCGCTTGTAGCACTTGACCTGCTCAATTCGCCCATTGATGAGCTTGCCCTGGGTGATCTCTTCTGCATTGGCGAGATTGAGATTCATCTCGTTGAACTTGGCGAAGCTGAACTTGCTTTCCTTGCCTGAGAATATCTCGACCAACTTCTTGGATGAACCAACATCGAAAGCTCCAAACTCGGCGGCTTCGATGCTTTGGTTCGAGAACCCGCCTTGGGCGAGCCATCTCCATGCTTGCGACGGGTTGAGTTTGAGACCCGCATCCTTTGCGATTTTTTGGCAGTGTGCTTGGAGATCGGTGAAGCAGCCGTTGGCGGCGTACCAATATTTGGCAAACCGGATGTGCTGATTGATGTTGCGTCTGTTTTTCTCATCGTAATACGACTTGACCCAATCGGTATCGATCTCGCCGCGTTCGATTTCGAGAATTGAATATGCAGCGTGTCTTGCAGATCCATGCGCCAGAGTGAGCCCGGCAGCGAGGATCGGGTCAGCAAATCCGCCGGCTTCGCCAATGATCCACCAGTTCTCGCCGGCGAGACGATCCGCGAGGTGCGACCAGTTTTTGGTGGTCAGCACATTGTTTTCTGTTGAACTATTCGCGTCCTTGAGCAACTCGTTGATCTCGGGCTGTTCTTTGACCGCTTGGAGGAAGAGTTCCTTCGGGGTGAGCCCTGATTCTTTGTAGTGATCGCTCGGGCAAATCAGACCAACCGAGGCGCGGGATGGTCCGAGTGGGATGAACCAGATCCAGCCGTAGGAGAGCGAGCGGACTTGGACGCGGGTGCCTCCGATGCCGATCTCGACAGCCCAGGTGGCGTTGTCATAGTAATCCCAGAAGGCAACATTTTTGAGTCCGTCGGTTGGTTTGGATTCGACCCCCATCGCTTTGCGCAGAATCGCTGGGTGCCCTGAACCGTCAACATAGTGATTGGCGGTGATGACCTCACCTGAATCCAGCTTGAACCCCATGACACGGTCGCCCTCTCTGAGGATCTCGCGGACCATGGTTTCTTCGCGGACCTCGACACCCCAATGATTTTCGGCATGGCGGAGAAGGATTTCGTCGTAGCGGTCGCGTTCGACCTGGAACGCGGTGTGGCGGCGTTGGCCCTCGTACTTAGCGGGTCGCTCTTCATCGCTAAACTCTTCGGCCGGGTAGAAATCGAAGTCCCACGCGTCGTTGCTCGCGCCCCAGGTGTAGGAGCCGCCGAGTTTGATGGGGAAGTTGGCGGCTTCGACGGTATCCCAGACTTCCATCTCATCGAGGATTGTGGCGACACCCGGAAGCTGGGATTCGCCGACATGCTCACGAGGGAATTTTTCTTTTTCGATGATAAGGATCGAGAGATCGGGGTTGTATTTTTTGACCAACGATGCGAGAGTGGTCCCCGAGGGACCGCCCCCAATGATGACGATATCGTAATGGTTTGACTGATCAGACATTGTGAGACTCCACGATCGATGAATAGGTTCTGTTCGAGAAACCAGACTACACTATTCTGACTGAATTGTGAACAAGGAATACCAGATACCACAAAATCTGGGCCCTATAAAAACTGAAACGAGCGATTCTCATGAGCACTCAACGCACCCCATTTGTCGGCGGCAACTGGAAGATGAACACCAATGCCCAGGAGGGCTCTGACCTCATCGACGCGATCGGTGGGCTGATGCAGGGCGGCGGCGTGGAAGTCGCCGTATTTCCACCCTTTCCGTACCTGATGGGAATCGGGGAGCGGATCAAAGGCGGGGTCATACTTGGGGCCCAGGATCTCTGGCACTGCGGGAACGGGGCGTTTACTGGAGAAGTCTCGTCAGATATGCTGAGCGATTGTGGGGTCAAAGCCGTGCTTACGGGGCACTCTGAGCGGCGGCATGTGATCGGGGAATCTGATGAACTGGTGAATCTCAAGACCAAGCGTGTCCTGGAATCCGGACTTCTTGCGGTGCTGTGCATTGGCGAGCTCCTCGAGGAACGCGAGGCGGGTCAGACCGATGCTGTCAATGAACGGCAGATCCGGGCGGGGCTTGCCGGGATTAGCGAGGACCAGCTCGGGAAGGTTGTACTGGCGTATGAACCGGTTTGGGCCATCGGGACTGGAAAAACAGCCACCCCTGAGGACGCTCAGAACGCCCATGCGGCGATCCGAACGCTGATTAGCGAGATGTACAGCCCTGCTGCTGCGGGGGCGATTCGGATCATTTATGGGGGATCTATGAAGCCGAGCAATGCTGGAGAGTTGATGGCGATGGCTGATGTTGACGGGGGGCTAATCGGCGGTGCGAGCCTGAAAGCGGATGATTTTTACGGGATTATTGAGGCGGCTCAAGGATCGTTGGTGGGATAAATCGGGGCGTGAATGGGAAGATGAGCAGAGGCTTCAAGGGGCGTGACTGCCTAGACTTGCCACCCCTTTGATTGTGGGACGAGAGCCCGATACGGGTGTTCTTTTGGAGATTTTGACGCCAATGACCACAGACACAACTACTCAAATCCTCAACCTCGCTTCTTCTGAACTCGTTCTCGGGCAGATGAATCCGTATGTCATCAATCTGCTTGTTGGCGGCTTTGTGCTGATCTCAGTCGTGATGATCCTGATCGTGCTGATTCAACGGCCGCAAGGTGGCGGGCTCGGCGGCGCTTTTGGTGCCGGTGGTGGTGGCGGAGGAGGCGGTGGCGGCGGAGCAGGCCAGACCGCATTTGGTACCAAAACCGGTGATGTACTGACCGGCGGGACCATCGCGATCTTTGTGATGTTCATCGTCTTTGCTGTTATCCTGAACTTTGCGACGCGTCCTCCTGAGGCGCGTCCGCTGCAGCCGACGATCGCATCGCCGACAACCACTGAATCCATTCCCGTCGAAGATGACGAAAACGCGCTCGACGCATTGGGCGACTTGGTCGATGAGAATCAGACCGAAACCGATGCTGATGAGTCTGTGAATCCAGCTGAGGATGCTGCGGCCCAAGAGCCCGTTCCCCAGACTGATCCTTGATCGAATACGAAACAACCTCTTTGTACTCTGGTGCAGATGTCTTAGGAGCCCACACTTGATCCGAAGCATGACAGGATTTGGCGACGCGGCGGGCCAGTTTGATGGTTCGTTGTTTAGTGTCGAAGTACGCAGTGTGAACAACAAGTTCCTCAAGACCACCGTGCGGGTGCCCGAGCGGCTCCAGTCGCTCGAGCCTGAGCTCGAGCAGATGATCCGCTCGAAGGTGTCGCGCGGGTCTGTTGTGATCACTATCGGGTGTTCTGAGCAGAACGAGAAGGCCGCTTTCAAAGTGAATAAGGGGGCGTTGAGGTCTTATGCTGAGCAGATCGCTGATGCGACCGGGACCAAGGTTGATCAGGTGAATGTTGAGCAGTTGGTAAATCTGCCTGGTGTGCTCCAGCCACCTGGGGACGAAGAGAATCGGTTGCAATCCGCACGCAAAGCGCTTGCGCCGCTTGTTGAGCTTGCTCTTGAGCATCTCGTCTCGATGCGGACGCGTGAGGGCTCGGCGTTGTCGAGTGATCTTTCGACCAATCTTGAGTTTATCTCCGAACGGCTGACGACGATCGAAGAGATCGCCCCGCGGGTTGCTGTGGACTATGAGAAACGGCTCAAGGCCCGGATGGACTCGCTGATGAGCGAGTTTGATGTGAAGGCTGATCAAGCAGAAATCATCCGCGAGATCGCTGTATACGCTGAAAAAACGGATATTGCAGAAGAAATCGTCCGGCTCGGGGAACATCTCAAGCACTTCAACGAACTCTTAGAGAACAAAGATGATCGGCCGATCGGCCGGACCATGGATTTCCTGTCTCAGGAACTCTTGCGTGAGGCCAACACGATCTCGTCGAAGAGTCCAGACGCAACGATGAGCCGATTGATTGTCGAGATCAAGGGCGCGATTGATCGGATCAAAGAACAGGTCCAGAACGCAGAGTAACGCGTTTGCAAACACCAGCAACCCCATCTTCATCCGCACCCCCCGTATCGCGAGCGAGCTTTGCGCGCAGTGAAATAGTCGCGGCTCTCGAGCATTACTCAATCGGGCCGATCCAGAGTGTACGCGAAATGATCGCGGGGTCTACAGAGTCCCCCAAGGCGGTCATCGATTGTGAACGCGGGAAGCTGCTGCTCAAACGACGCGCACGCGGGCTTGAGTACGCGACGCTTGTAGGGTTTGCTCACGAGGTGATCCTGGGGTGTTTGGCTCAGGGTGTGTGCGTGCCGCCGCTGATTGGGACCAAGACGGACAACAACTCGATGTGCCAGATTGGGGACAAGACTTACGAACTGTTTGTGTTTATCGAGGGGACGATGTTTGATCAATCTGTTGGGCATGCGAGACAGTCGGGGATGCTGCTTGGCGAACTGCACCGTGCGATGGATTCGATCACAACGAGCTTTGAGGCGACTGTTGAATCCAGTGTGGTCAATCCCGAGCGCGCTGCGGGGTTTGGGCTGCCTGAAGAATCCCAGACGAGCGTCAAGCGGATTCTTGAATACGGGCTCGATGCCCATCGCGCCAATGCCAGGCCCGCCGCGATTATCCACGGCGACTGGCATCCCGGGAACATGATCTTTGATGGTCCTGAGATTGTTGCGATCTGTGACTTTGACAACTGCAGGCTTGGATCGCGGGATCGGGAACTCGCCCAGGCGTTGGTGTACCTCTCAATGAAACGCCCGGCTGGACTGGTGGGTGCAAACGGCGAGGTCCCTGCTGAACCCAGTATGGAGCATGTGCTTGCGGTGTGGGATGGATATCTTGAACGGTCTGGGTTTCAACCAAACCCTCGGCTGATTGGGGCGTTGATGCCCGCGGTGTTGCTTGATGAGGCCCTCGCGGGGAGCACTGCAACCCAGGGCGAGCCCTCCGCTTTGGTCAGCGCCGCCTTGAAAAAGACCCAGTGGCTCGATGAGAACAACCCTGAAATCGTCCGTACTCTTGAGAGCCGATGAACTCATGTGGGGTTGTGTGCGTATTGGTGTATGATATGCGTATGTTGAATCGGCTTTCAGTTCTTATTCTTTGGGCAGGTATTGCTGCGGTTGTTTTCACACCTCGCAATGCGGCTGGTCAGATAGTGCAGCCGAGGACTTCGAGCGAGCAACGCTTGGTGGGGTTGATTGAACTGCTCGATGACGAATCCTGGGAGGTCCGCGAGCGGGCGACGCGGATGATCGGAGATCCGAATGAGGGATTTGAGCTTGCGATGCTCGCTGAGGTGATTGTTCAAGGGGCGAGTACTGATCCCGATGCGGGCGGGTTAAGTTCTGAAGCGATGGGTCGGCTGCGGATCGCATCTCGTGCGTTGTTTGGGCAGACGACCAAAGCGGGGCTTGGGGTCGGGTTTGGGGTGGTGCGGGACGGGGGCGTTGAGATTAGTTCGGTTGTTCCGGAAGTTGATCGCTTCCCGGCTGCGGCGATGTTGATGCCGGGGGATTTGATTGTCGGGGCCGATGGGATGGCGTTGACGACATCTGATGAACTTCGATCGGTTATTCTGAGTCATGAGCCTGGTCAAACGCTCAATCTGCTCATTCAACGAGGAGAGCGAGTGCTTGATCTGGATCTGCCATTGGGCTCTTACAAGTTGCTGGCTGGGGCTGCACCGATCGGGCCTGGGATTGCTGATCGTGCGATCGAGATCCGATGGGCGAGGCGAGGGATTACGATTCCGGCGGGACAAACTTTTGGCAGCCAGATTAATGCTGACGATTGGCTCAACGCTGGGTATCCAGAGAAACCGGGATCATTCCGCGCATCAAATGCGAGGCGCTGGCCGATGGTGGTGAGCCATGGTTCGGCGCGGGATGTGTACGTCGGGGTAGGGACGGTGGTTCGCGGGCGGATAGAGCCTTGGTCGAACAGGACCAACGCGGAGACCGCGATGGATCAGGCGCGCCGGATCGAGTTGTCTCAGGAAATGCGGGTAGCCCGGATGCAGGTTCAGCTGTTCACCAACGCGATCACGATGCTCGAGGCTCAGGCAAATGCAGACCGGGGCGATGAACAGATCAAGACCAAACTCAGCAAGGCTGCGCAAGAACTCCGCAAGGCGCAGAGCGAACTTGACACACTCACCGCTGAGTTTGATTCGATTGTCCCGACACCCTGATTGCCGCGCTGATTACATACGATCGATATTGAGTTTCACCTTGGCGGGTGACGCGCCGTGCTCGTCAAAGATAAGCAACTCATTGTTTGCATCTTCGTTGATCCAGCACGCGGGGATCGCGAGTTCGAGCACGGGCTCGATGGCCTTTCCATCCGAGGTTGATGCGAAGAAGCGTCCCAGTGCGTGACCGTTGATGTAGGCCTGGCCTTTGGTGAGCCCGGTGGTATCAAGCGAGAAGGCGAGATCCATCGCGGGTGCTTTGAAAGTAGTCTTCCACCAGCTTGGCTTACCTGTAGAACTCAGTTTGGCCTTGGAAACGGTGTCGAAATCAATCTCGCTTGGGGCTTCCCATTTGGCGAATGACCATTCACATTTTTCGGAGATGACATTGGCACCTTCGATAAATGCGATCTCCTTGGTCAGCGTCTCAAGGACTTCCTGAGCGAGCTCGTCGGCCTGCTCGTGGCTTGGGGAATCCAGGTGGATCGCGAACTCGAGGACATTGTTGCCCCGCTTGATGGCTTCGTTGTCGAGTTCGATCTTGGTCCGGCGCATCGCCCCGACGAGACGGATGGGCTCGTCGTTGAGGATAATGATGAGCCTGGCGTTGATCGGTGGGATCTCGAAGTAGATCGATGATTTCTTGAGATGCTTAAATGACCACTGGATTCGGCTGTGGTGTGTTGTCTCGCCTTGGCGGACTCCGAAGACCGGGGTGGTGTATCCCAAGACATCGATCGGGTCTCCGGTGACGATCTTAGATTTGCCTGGCTTAAAGGGGATGTCTTCGATGATGTGTCCGAAGAGACCTTTGTGCTCGTCCATGACCGAGCCGCCTGAGATGCGACCGGTGTTGTCGGCTAGGGCGACGAGGTTTTTGGAATCGGCTTTGAGGTTCACGGTGATGGTGTCGCCGGCGGCTGGTCCTGAACCGATCATCCCGACGGATTCACCGTCAAGGAAGAACTGGAGACGGTCGCTGGATTGGGGTGCTGCGAACTTCACTTTGCCGTTGGCTGCTGATTTGAGATCGATTTTGTACCAGCCGTAGCCGTAGGGCGTACCAAGTTCTGAGAGGTCTGCTGGACCTGGGATGACGGCATAGCGGGGGCTTGTCCCGTCTGCGTGCTCTTCGGTCTGGGCGCATTCCCAGTTGCCCGTTGTGATCTTTGGGAGTTTCTCTGGCGGATTGCGGTCAATGGGTTTGGTGTTCGAGGTCTTGGATTTTCCATCGGGGGTGATATGGGTGTGAGTTTTGCCGTTTGGCGATGGCATAGGGACGCCATCAACGGTGAGCCCATGGACTCCGGCGTAAACCTCTGAACCGAGCATATAGGTTTCATCAACAACATCTTCTGAAACGACGACAACGCAGATGCCCTCGTGCATGACCGTGATGGGTTTGCGTCCCTTGGGAACTTCGACAACAAGCGGCGAAGAGTTGATCGAAACTTCGCCGATAGCTCCACCAGGCCCGAAGAGCACGAGCGTGTCTTCGGTGGAAGAGAGGGCACAGAGCGATGTGTAATCGAGGGTGTGCTTGGGTGAGAGATTGACTTCGGTCAGGCACCAATGAACACGTTGTGATCCGAGGCGAACCGGGAGCGATGAACCATCGCTCAGGAGCAGGTTGATGGTGCCAGGGCGTGCCTTTGGCGGCGAGAAGATGAAGATGACGTTACCTTGGGAGCCGTTCATCTGGTTGACGATGTGGCCCTGGATCGCGTCTTCGTCAACGACGGGATCGATGACAACTGGCGGCGTGTTGTGCTCTGTATGAGCAAGGACTCTGGAGAACGATGAACCGAAGGTCAGCAAGCGGCGGACAGGCCCCATGGCTTTGGTCATGCGGCCGTGCTCGTCGATGAGGGAGCCGGCGTCATAGGTCGGTGCGTAGGCACATGGCTCGTTGGCGCTGGCCTGGCCAGCCCAGAACCCGAAAGAGGTGCCTGACATGAAGTTGGAAAGGTTGAACTGTCCGCCGGCGGACATGATCTCTCCGAGTTGGCGCTGGAGGGTGTGTCCGTCAACAGATTCTTCGAGATGCTGGCCGAAAATTGGTCGGCGGAGCGGGCCGTAATCGATGACGACGGTTGGTTGGTCCGGGCGTACTGATTTGAGCTGGCGCATGATGGCGAACATGTCCCCTTCGCCGGTCCAGCCATCGATCTCGCCCTCGACACCCTGCCAGAGATTGTTGGCATTGACTTTGGGAACGGTGAATCCGGCCTCGCGGAGGTAGCGTGCGAGCTCTCCGAGGTATTTGGTCGCGGCGAGCTGGTCGTCGCAATCCCACTGGGATTCGTTCTGAACCATGATGAGTGGGCCGCCGAGGGTAACGGAGGCCTGCATGGTCTTGATCTGCTTTGCGAGGGCGTTGAAGTACTTGCCGACCGCTTCAAGGAAGGGCTGGTTCGGGGCACGGAGCTTCACATCCGCGATATTGAGCAACCACGCGGGGAGCCCGCCGAGGTCCCAACCGGCGCCGATGAACGGTCCGGGGCGGATAATTGCGTACATATTGTGCTTGGCAAGCAATGAGAGGAAGTGCTTGATGTCGTTGTTGTCTTTGAAATCGAAGGAGCCTGGACGGGACTCGATGAGGTTCCAGAAGATTGGAGTTTCGATGGTGTTGAGTCCGGCAGCTTTGGCGGTGCGGATGCGTTCTTCCCAAAGGTCGCGGGGGATGCGCTGGAAGTGCATGGATCCTGAGACGACCCAGATTCGTTTGCCGTCGATTGAGAGTGTGCGTGAATCGAAGTTTGCGGTTGGCATAGGGGGCTCCATTTTTTGGAATTGAATGCGAACCTAGACCGTATGCGTGAATGCTCCAAAGGCAAATTTGACACACCCTATCATTGGCCAAACTCTCAACTTTAAGGGTGTGGGTTGACGACTCAATGTAGTCTTAATTCATTGATAAGAAAGAACAAAGGGGCTTTTGCGCCAAATTCTACCGTCACCAGCAGGCGTGCTGAATTGCGGGTCGAAGGGTGCTGAAAAATTGAAAATTCTTCGCACTGCTCCGGCGATCGAACTTTGTTCGTTTGGGATGTGGTTGGTTACACCGTGACGGTGAACTCGTGGTGGTTGACGAGGGCGTCATTGATTCTCAGGAGATCGGACTGGCCTGAGCTTGAGAATCCCAGTCGTTCAGCCATGCATACCGATGCGTGATTGTCGAGACAGATCATGGCGCGAACTTTGTGCAATCCAAGCCCCATTGGCATATCTGCCAGAGCGTGGTCGATGAGGATCTGGAGGGCCATCGTCCCGATTCCTTTGCCAGTGTGTGCTGAATCGATCCACCAGTTCACTTCGGCGGTCCATTCGAGGCCCCGTTTGATCTTGATGAGATTGACCATGCCTGCGAAGGTGGAGTCGTTCAGGAAGATCGCACGGCGGAATGAGGTCTGCTTTTGATCGCCTTGGATGGTTCTTTGAACCAGGTCTTGGAAGAGGTCGCACGTGGATTGATTCTTCGATTCGAGCGGTATCCATCGACGGAGGTCGGATCTGGATCTTTCCAGAGATTCGATAAAGACCGATTCATCTGCGTATCCGAGCGGGCGCAGAGTGACCTGATCTGTAGAGAGCTCAAGAGCTGGCTCTACATACACCGGCGATCGGCGCTTTAACTGGAATGAACGGATGAACTGACTCATAACGATCCTCTTCTAGGGGAGTATCGTTACAATCGGTACCATTTCACAGGAACTTGAGAATGACCCGGTTTTTATGGGGTCTTGGGGTGGTTCTTGGACCTTGATGGTCCGGAAACCCCGGTTGGATGGGCCAAATGGGGTGCCGATAAAAATGATTAAATTCGTGACCGGAGGAGCTTGCACCAGAGGCGGACGCATTCTCGGCGGGGGGTATAGCTGCCGCATTCTGGGCACAAGTCCTCATCGCGAGGGCGGGCGGAAAGATCATAAAAACATTTGGGACAGCGATGGCAGCGAATCGGTATCAAATACTCTTTGAGATGATGAACTCCTATCCATCGAATAGTTGTTGAAATCACAGCCCCAACGAAACCAATTAAAATGACGATTCCGAATAGCGGAAGGGTGACTTCCCAATAGCCTGGAGTTAATGGGTCATCTTTCGGATACTGCTGATTTGGAAAGATCGCAAAAACAATGAATGCGGCAAAAGCACTTAGGCAGCACATTGTTGTCATGGTCATCAACCAAAAACTGAAATCCATCAGTTTTGATTTTGCGTATAGAATCGTTTTATTATTTTCAAACTCATCATGTGTGCATTTGGCCCGTCTGCACCACGGCCTTCGCCTTGCCATTACTCAACTGTCACGGACTTGGCAAGGTTTCGGGGTTTGTCGACATCGTGGCCGCGTAATACAGCCGCGTGGTAGGCGAGGAGTTGGAGTGGCACGACGGCGACCATCGGGCTGAGGCATTCTTCGACCTGCGGGATGTAGAGGACATCCTCGGCCAGCTTCTCGATTTGCTTGTCGCCTTCGGTGGCGACGGCGATGACATGGCCGCCTCTGGCGCGGACTTGGTCGATGTTGGCGAGGACCTTGTCGTACTGGCTGCCTTGGTTGGCGATGAAGACGACGGGCATGCCTTCGTCGATGAGGGCGATTGGGCCGTGCTTCATTTCGGCGGCGGGCATGCCCTCGGCGTGGATGTAGGAGATTTCTTTGAGTTTGAGGGCGCCTTCGAGTGCTGTTGGGTAGTTGTAGCCGCGTCCGAGGAAGAGCCAGTTCTCGCGGTGGGTGTACTTGGCGGTGATCTCTTTGATGCGGTCGTTGGTTTCAAGGACCTGCTGGATCATGTCGGGGACGCGGTCGAGCTCTCGCATGAGCCGAGCACTGGCTTCGGGGGACATCATGCGGCGACGAGCCATAAAGAGGGAGATCATGGTCAGGACCGCGACCTGTCCTGTAAACGCTTTGGTGCTTGCGACACCGATTTCTGGGCCTACGCGGAGGTAAACCCCGGTGTCGGTTTCGCGGGCGATGGTTGAGCCAACGACATTGATGACGCCGAGCGACAATGCCCCGCGGTCCTTGGCTTCTTCGAGGGCAGCAAGGGTGTCGGCGGTTTCGCCGGACTGGGAGACCGCGACGACGACCGAGCGGTCCTCGATGAGCGGGTTGCGGTAGCGGAACTCGCTGGCGTATTCACATTCAGCGGGGATTTTTGCGAGGTCTTCTAAGAGATACTCGCCGATCATGGCGGAGTGGAGGGCTGTCCCTTGGGCGGTGAGGATGACGCGGCGGCTCTTGACGAGCTCCTTGGAGAAGTTCATGAGGCCGCCGAGGACGACCTTGCCGTCGTTTTTGTTGAGTCGGCCTTTGAGGCAGCGGCGGATTGCTTCGGGTTGCTCGTAGATTTCTTTGAGCATGTAGTGCTCAAAATCACCAAGCTCGATCTCTTGGAGATCGATTTCGAGCTGCATGACCTTGGGGGAGAGTTCTACATTATCGACGGTGGCCGTGCGGAAGCCGTCGCGGGTCAGGCGGGCGACAGAGTAGTCGTCGAGAGTGATGGCTTGGGAGGCGTGGGCGATGATGGCGCTTGGGTCTGAGGCGACGATGTATTCGCCGTTGCCGATGCCGACGAGGAGGGGCGAGCCTTTGCGGGCGCAGACCATGACATCTGGTTCCTCTTGGCAGATGACGGCGATGGCGTAGGCGCCCCGGATTTCGCGGAGGGCGGCCTGGACTGATTTCTCCAGATCCATGCCCGCATCGAGGTCGTAGAAGTGCGAGATGAGCATGCCGAGGACTTCGGTGTCGGTTTCGGTCTCGAAGGTTTGGCCTTTTTCTTCGAGCAGGGTGCGGAGTGAGGCGTAGTTCTCGATGATGCCGTTGTGGACGAGGGAGATGCCGTGGTTGTGGTCGCAGTGCGGGTGTGCGTTGACTTTGTTGACCGCACCGTGGGTTGCCCAGCGGGTGTGAGCGATGCCGATAGTGCCTTCGATGCCATCGATTGATTCGAGCTCGGCTTCTAGGTTGGCGACGCGTCCGACGGCCTTGACGATTTGCAGGCCTTGCCCATTGATGGCGGCCATGCCCGCGGAGTCGTAGCCGCGGTATTCGAGTCGCTTGAGCCCTTCGAGGAGGAGGGGCTGGGCGGGTTTGTTTCCGATGTAGGCGACGATGCCACACATAGGCGTTTCTCCAGTAGAGGCCTCAATTGATGCACATACAAAGGCACGGACATAGGCTCATCGTCCAGATCCGAGGCGGTTGTGTATGGTACGAGCCCACTAGAGCAGAGTTCAGGAATTCGGACGCGGATGATCGTTATGGATTGATACGAATTAGGGCAATCTTGAGGAGATGTCGGGGCTAGACTTGTCCAGTTTGCGCGGCAACGACGATATTCCCGGACCTTTTTATCCCACAGGATCCCCCGAATGCCTAGACGCGATGATCTCAACACCATACTTCTGATCGGATCCGGCCCAATTGTCATTGGACAGGGGTGCGAGTTTGATTATTCAGGCACGCAGGCGTGTAAATCGCTCAAAGACGAGGGGTTCCGGGTTGTTCTAGTCAACTCGAACCCAGCGACGATCATGACCGATCCGGCGTTCGCGGATCGGACTTATATCGAGCCGATCACGCCTGAGTCGGTGCGGAAGATTATTGAGAAAGAAATCGAGCTTGGGACTCCCATTGATGCGGTGCTCCCGACACTCGGCGGACAGACGGCATTGAACTGCGCTTGCGAGATGAGCGATCAGGGAATTTTCCAAGAGTTCGGGATCGAGATGATCGGGGCGGACCGGAAGATTATTCATAGGGCCGAGGACCGGCAGGTGTTCAATGACATCTGTGATGAGATCGGGCTCCCGACTCCTGAGTCCAAGACGATCGAGACGCTTGCAGAAGCGGTGGCGTATGTCGATGAGATCGGGCTCCCCGCGATCGTGCGTCCCGCCTTCACTCTCGGGGGTTGGGGCGGGGGGATCGCGTACAACTATGCGGAACTCGAAGAACTGGCGAATCGTGGGATCAGCGCGTCGATGATCGGGCAGATCCAGATTGACAAATCGCTCATTGGATGGAAAGAATACGAGCTCGAGGTTGTCAGGGATAAGAAGGACAACTGTGTTGTCGTGTGTGGGATTGAGAATATTGATGCGATGGGTGTGCATACGGGTGATTCGGTAACGGTCGCGCCGTGCTTGACGCTGACGGATAAGGAATATCAGGTCTTGCGTGACGCATCGCTTGCGGTGATGCGGGCTGTTGGTGTGGAGACTGGGGGATCAAATGTCCAGTTTGCGATTAATCCGAACCCCGCCCCCACTGCTGACGGGAGCGAGCCAGCGTTTGAGTTTGTGGTGATTGAGATGAACCCGCGTGTATCGCGCTCTTCGGCGCTTGCATCCAAGGCGACCGGGTTCCCGATCGCGAAGATCGCGGCCAAGCTTGCGGTTGGGTACACGCTTGATGAGCTCCGCAACGACATCACCGGGACGACGAGCGCGTGCTTTGAGCCGACGATTGATTATGTGGTGACCAAGATGCCACGGTGGACCTTTGAAAAATTTCCCGAGGCGGACGAGACGCTGACGACGCAGATGAAGTCTGTTGGCGAAGCGATGGCGATCGGGCGGACATTTAAGGAATCGTTCCAGAAGGTCATCCGGTCGATGGAACTCAAGCGGTTCGGCTTTGGGCTTGATAAGAACGACGACTGGCTTAACTCACAGAGGCAAGGTTCGGATGGTGAGATTGAGTGGCCGATCGATGAGGACAAACTGACGCGGAAGCTGTCGGTGCCCTCGCAGGGGCGGCTGTACTATGTCCGGTACGCGATGAAAATGGGATGGACGATTGATCGGATTAATGACCAGACGGGGTTTGATCGGTTCTTCTTGTATCAGCTAGCAGAACTCGTTGCGTTTGAAGATGAGTTGATGGCTGTTGAATCATTGGAACAGGTCGATCGTGCATTGATGCAGCGAGCGAAGGAGCTTGGGTACTCCGATGCACAACTTGCATACCTGTATCTTGGGAAGATCAGCTCTGAGACAATTCTGGCGGTTCGCGAGCATCGCAAGGGGCTCGGGATTGAGGTGGTGTTCAAGTGCGTGGATACTTGCGCGGCCGAGTTTGAAGCGGTGACACCCTACTACTACTCGACTTATCAGGCGGGATCGCGGAAGGTTCTTGAAGACGGTTCGGTTGTTGAAGTGCCGCCGCAGTGCGAGCTTCGGGATCGGATGGCAGCAGAAACCGAACCGAAGCAGAAGGTGATCATCTTGGGCGGGGGACCGAACCGAATCGGGCAGGGGATCGAGTTTGATTACTGTTGTGTTCATGCGGCGTACGCGGCACAAGACCTCGGATACGATGCGGTGATGATCAACTCGAATCCGGAGACGGTGAGTACGGATTATGACACGAGTGATTTGTTGTTCTTTGAGCCGTTGACGCTTGAAGATGTGCTCAATGTGAGTGAACGATTGAGCACCGCACAAACTTTAAGCAAACTCGTGGATCTTTCGCATGCGAGCAAATCGCTGTCCAAAGAACAAGAGGCCCCCTCCTTTGCACGCGAAGCGATTCTTGCTGATCTTGCCCAACACGGGCATGCCGTGGGCGGCATTGTACTTAGCAGTATTCAGACTGACCGCTCTGGCCTCAGTGTTATGCTTGCCAACGGGCGTTGTATCGAGTACTGGTTTGACAATAGCTTTGAGACGCTACTGGAAGTTGATCGCAAGGATGTCCGCTGGCATGTCGATGCTGAACTTGAGCAGCACGAAATCTCGAAGATCGAATCGATCCTGCGAGAAGCTGCTCAGGATGCGGCTGTTCTGGGGACCGTTGTTCAGTACGGCGGGCAGACGCCGTTGAATCTAGCACACGGCCTAGATCTATCGGGGGTCCCGATGTTGGGGACGCCGTTGGAGGCGATTGATCGGGCGGAAGATCGGGATCAGTTTGACCAGCTGCTTACAAAGCTCGATCTCAAACGACCCGACTCTGGGATTGCTCGGTCGATTGATGAAGCGGTGGCGATTGCTGGGCGGATTGGGTATCCGGTGCTGGTGCGTCCGAGCTATGTGCTTGGGGGGCGGGGGATGGAGATCTGTCCTGACGAGAAGGCGCTTCGGCATTACATGTCTACAGCTGTAGATGTATCTGGTCTGGACGACGCACCGATTCTGATCGACCAGTTCCTCAACAGCGCAACGGAGCTTGATGTTGATGTCGTTGCGGACTTTGGCAAGGACGGCAAGGGCAACGCATTTGTTGCGGCCGTTATGGAACATATCGAACAAGCGGGGGTGCACTCTGGCGATTCGACCTGCATGATCCCGACGAACACCATCCGCACTTCGGTGCTCAATGAAGTAAAACGAATCGCAAGAATGCTCGCAGAAGAACTCAAGGTCTGCGGCTTGATGAATGTACAGATGGCGATCAAGGACGATACGGTTTATATCATCGAGGTGAACCCTCGTGCGTCGCGGACTGTGCCGTATGCGGGCAAGGCCAAGGGCGTCGCGTGGGCGTCTGTTGCGGCCAAGGCGATGATGGGTGTTTCGCTGAACGATCAAGAGACGGCCGAGATCCCCGATGCGGGGTTCTATGCGGTCAAGGCGCCGGTATTCCCGTTCCGCAAGTTCCCGGGCGTGGACTTTGTGCTTGGTCCTGAGATGCGATCGACCGGGGAAGTGATGGGCGTCGATGTATCGCTCCCTACCGCGTATCTGAAAGCTATGGAATCGGCGGGCGTTTCATTCCCGAAAGAGGGCGGGGTGTTTGTATCGGTTCGGCAGGAAGACAAGAACGCGATGATCCCGGTTGTGCGATCGCTCATGGCGATGGGGTTCAAGGTGTTTACGACGCAAGGGACTGCCGATGGGTTATCACGCCATGGGTTGCGACCAAAGGTACTTCAAAAAATCCAGGCGGGCGCGAGGCCGAATGTGATCGACCTAATGCAGAATGGCGAGATCCAACTGGTGATCAACACGCCAACCCGAACCGGTTGGCTCACCGACGAGGGAAATATCCGGGCGACTGCGGTGCGGCTCGGAATCCCGATGATCACCACAGCCACCGCAGCAGGGCAAGCGATTCACGCGATCGAGGCACAGCGGGCTGGGTTCTGGGGCGTTCATGCGTTGCAGGATCTGGGCGGGCTCAATGTTGAGATGAACTCTCGATAATTTTTGTATTGAGTTCTTTTGTTTTTCTCTTTGCAATCAAACACGATGATGGTAAGGTGAGAGAAGCTCAGGGTTTGCACGCGATTTATCGCATTCAAATCCAAACACAACAGCATTTGTCTGCGCCACTCTGGAGATGGCGCAGTTCACATATGCACCGGCGGTCCCTCGTGGATCGCCGGTGTTTTTATGGCGTTTGTATGCTTGGGACTACTTTGAAAGATTGGCGGCGGTGAACATCGTGGCTGTAGCTTCTCGTCGCCAGGTCGTTGCGGGGCCGGCTTTGGATTCGTAGAATCGCCAGATTTCGAACCAGTAAGAACGAAACTTATGATCGCCGAAGGGTTCGTAGTGGGCTTTGAGTTCTTTCATGAGCTGGTTATCGGAGCCGGTCATGTTGAGGACGGCTTTGCCGTGACGGATGGATTCGGTGTCAAGAGCAAGGCGTGAATAACGCCCCATGAGTTGCATGATATTGCCCGCGGCGTACGGCCCGATGCCCGGGAGCGTAATGAGAAACTTGAAGACCTCGTCGTCGGTGCCAGCTTTCTCAATCCAGTCGTGGTCGATGTGTCCTTTGTGGAAGAGTTTGGCGAGGTCGATGATGCGTTGGTCGCGGTAACCGACTCTGCATCTGCCTCGGAGGGTTCCGACTCTGGTGCGGGCGAGTTTTTTGGCGGTTGGGAACGAGGGGACGCCGGAGGGGGATTTTTTGCCGCAGACTTCGCACAAGCGGCGGTTCATGTTGACGGTCGATGGCCAGGTGACATTGCAGCTGGTGACCGTTTTGATGACATCTTCAAACAGGGTCGGGGAGCGGAAGAGTCGGCCAACGCCTGACTTCTTCCAGCGGGGGTCGGCCTTGTGAAATGATTTGATCTCGGCATGGGTGGTATCGAGACAGAGCATCCGGGTGATCTGGGCGCGGGCTTGGGTTTGTTCGGTTCGATCGAGGGTTCGGTCGAATCGGGCTCGGACCTTGCCACCTGAGGGCTGGTCGATGGTACACAGAGACGAGCCGGCTTCGAACTCCAAGACTCTCAGCATGTGTTGTTTGTCAACATCCCAATGGTTTGGGGCGAGGAGGAAGTAGCCGTAAGAGCAGACATCGCGGGGGAGGTCGAAGTCTGCGGGAGATTGAATTTGGAGTATGGTGCCCATTGATGGATGCTAGGGGATCAACGCCCAGCGGGAACAGGCACTATGATGGCTGAGCGATCCGGGTAAGCTGGGTGTGCTTTAGGAGTTTGAAATATGCGTGTCATAATGATGGTCGGTCTTGTGTGTCTTTTAAATCTTTCCGGGATCGCGGCGACTGACAGCGGCGAGGTCCGGGATTCGGTGGTCAAAATCTTTGCGACCTACAGAGGTCCGGACTTTGCGAGACCTTGGACCAAACAAGCCCCGCAGGAGCTTTCCGGGACCGGGTTTGTAATCGAAGGCGATCGGTTTGTCACCAACGCACATGTTGTCGAGCAGGCGACGCGAATCTATATCCAGCCTCCAAACAGCGCCGACAAACTCCGTGCCGAGGTCATCGGGATCTCTCAGGAGATGGACCTGGCGCTTATCCAGATCAAGAAAGTGTCCGAACGCGAGGAGTTCCATGCGAACCATCCGGTTCTGGAACTCAGCAACACACTACCGACGATCGGATCGACAGTCCAGGCGATCGGATACCCGATGGGCGGCGAGCAGGTCTCGATTACCGAGGGCGTGGTCTCACGGATCGAGTACACCGAATACAACATGGAAGCACGCGGGCTGCGGGTACAGGTCGATGCGGCACTCAATCACGGGAACTCTGGGGGGCCTGTGATTCTTGATGATAAGGTCTGCGGGGTAGTCTTCAGCGGTGTCGAGTATGCCGAGAACATCGGGTATGTGATCCCTGCGTCGGAGGTGCACCTGTTCCTCAATGACATCGAGGACGGGGAATATAACGGCCCTCCAGAACTACACGGGGCCCGGTTCCAGACCTGCGAAAACGATGCGCTCCGTGCACATCTGGGATTGAGTAAAGAGCAGACCGGGATCGTGTACACACGCCCGGACGAGGACTCCAAGCTTGCCCTTGAAGAGTGGGATGTGCTCGACAAGGTTGGCGACTACGACATCGATAACGCCGGGATGGTGACCCGTGATGATGATCTTCGGCTCCACTGGCGGTACTTTATTCGCGAACTTGCCGTGGATGGAAATGTACCGGTGACGGTGATCCGTGACGGGAAGTCGATCGATGTCGAGCTTGCGGTGAGCAATGATCGCGATGAGCTGGTGCCGTTTATTGGCAATGCGTATCCCGAATACTTTATTGTCGGGCCGATGATCTTCACGCCGGTCCGCAGAGAGCATTTCTTCAACCTGTATCTCGGCTACGGCATCGTCGATGGCTCCCCGATCGGGATGAATGTCAACAACGAACGGAAGACGCCGGGCCAGGAATATGTGGTCCTCGCGGCGACCTTCCTCCCCCACTCGGTCACTAAGGGCTACGAGGTCTTCGGCAATCCGACACTCAAATCCATCAACGGCATCATGATTGACTCTGTCTCGCACCTCGTCGAGGTTCTGCGTGACAACGAGGAGGACACGCTGCTGTTTGAGTTCTTTGATCGGAGCCAGGAGTCGTTGATTTTCGATGCACATGAACTGATCGAATCGACCGAGGAAGTACTCGAAGACAACTCGATCCGCCGCCAGGGGACTGGCCGGTTCATGGATATCTGGGATCAGTAAGATGATAAGATGACAAATTGACGCCATTTCTGACTCGGAAATGGCGTTTTTCATTTTTATAGCACGACCCCCTTGATATATTTAGATATTTGGCTAAATTACGAACATGAGTAAAGTATTCAAGGCATTATCCGATCCGACCCGCCGAAAGGTGCTCGGGCTCTTGCGAGAGCGGCCGATGACCGCCGGCGAGCTCGCTGAGCACTTTGAGGTCTCAAAGCCCACCATGTCGGCCCACTTTGCGGTGCTGCGTGAGGCGGGGCTCGTAGAGCCGGTCAAGCAGGGGCGAGTGATCACCTACCACCTGATGATGTCGGTGCTCGAAGAAGCGATGTTCGGATTCGCTCAGGTCTTCGGGCTTGAAGTCAAAGCAACAGAGACACCTACCAAGACGGATGCGAACGAAGTCAATCCGACGGAGACCCAGCCATGATGAACCCAAAGACTCAGACCTTTGTTGCAAGCACCACCATTGCACTCACCACAATCGTCTCCCTCGTCCTCATCCCCATGAAGCCCGATGCCTCGGCGATCGTGATGGGCATGATGGCGGTGTTCATCGTCGTGTGGAATGGCATGAAGCACCTCGTCAAACGCAAGGACCAGGGCAGCGACTGGGTCAACTCGAAGGTTCGCCATGAAATTCTCTTTGCGATCATCCTAGCGAGCCTGCTCATGCTCGGTTCAATCAGCGCCACGCTCGCGAAGGAACTTGAAATCTTCGATCGCGATCTCGTCAAACGGATCGTTGGGGTCAATATCGGATTGATGCTGGTCGTCCTAGGTAACTACATGCCCAAAAAACTCACCGGGTCTTGTACTTCAGGCTGCCAAGAGACCGACAAGGGCCGATCCGCCCAGCGGCTCATGGGATGGACCTTTGTGCTTGGCGGGATCCTCTATGCACTGGCATGGATCGCATTCGACCTAGATCAAGCCGGCATCGCGATCATGTTTGCATTCCCAGTAGCAATCGCGGTTGTGGTCATCGCCCGCATTGCATACATAAGGCTGTCGGGAGCAAAAAAGACATCTGAGCAATCCGTATAACCAGATATACACTCCTTGAGGAATCCATCCAATGAAACTCCGCTTACTCACATCTGCCGTTTGTATTTTCTTGACTGTGACCGCTTCGCTAGCGAATACGGGTCCTGAACCCATTGCCGATGACTGGCACGCCGATCTCCAAATCCCCACCGGTGTCCTCACCATCATCTTTTCGATCACGCAGGACAGCGATGGCCATCTCAGTGCCCACATGGAAAGCCCTGCAGAAGCTCCCGGACAGAAAATACCAATCTCTGCAGTCACCATGGTCGATGACCATCTCTCGATCACCATCGGAATCATCGGAGCTGGAATCGAAGCCGATTGGGACGACCAACAGCAACGCTGGTCGGGCACTTTTTCACAAGGGATCGAACTCCCGATCATCCTCAAACGCGGACTCCCCGCAGCGAAACCAACCATCGAAGGACTCGATGGCGACTGGAAAGCAACCATCAATCGCAACGGTGTAGATCTCCGCCTCATCCTCAGCATCCATACCTCAGAGCGAGGCACCCTCTCCAATATCGACTCCCCTGACACCATGGCGATGAACATACCTGTCTCCGATCTCACTAAAGAAGGCAACAAGATCGGCTACAAAATAGACATCGTCAACGGCGTATTTACCGGCAAACTCACCGACGAAAACACCATCGTTGGCAACTTGACAATGGACGGCCAAGACGACATCACCATCACCTACACCCGTTCGGCTGAATCCGATACACCAGTTGTTCGCAACCGCCCGCAAGTTCCGACAAAACCCTTTGGCTACCTCGTCGAAGAAGTCTCCTACGAAAATACACAAGCCGACGGCGTCACCCTCGCTGGAACACTCACACTCCCCGAAGGCGATGGCCCGTTCCCCGCAGCGATTTTAATCTCCGGCTCCGGCCCACAAGACCGCGACGAAGCAGTATTCGGACATCAGCCATTCCTCGTCCTCGCCGACCATCTCACGAAACAAGGCCTCGCAGTATTACGATACGATGATCGTGGCATTGCAGAATCTACAGGCGACTACTCCGCCGCCACCTCCGCCGACTTCGCAACCGACGCCAACGCAGCGTTCGCCTATCTGCTCTCCCGCGATGACATCAACCACAACGCAATCGGTTTCGTCGGCCACTCCGAAGGCGGGCTCATCGTACCGATTGCGATTCAAGACAACAAACAGCTTGCCTTCATGGTCATGCTCGCCGGCCCGGGCACAAGCTCGCAACAGATCGCCCGATCACAAAATCGGCTCTTGGCTCTGTCCCAAGGCGCATCCGAAGAAGACATCGCCAGGAGCGAAAAAGTCAACTCCAAAATCACCAAGGCCGTTGCCGAATCAAAATCAACCGACGATGCAAAATCGAAGATTCGCGAGCTACTCACGCCTCAAGCCATCGAAGACCTTGGAATCAATGAAGCGCAGATCGAGCTAATCGTCGCACAAAACTCGTCCCCATGGATTCGATACTTCCTTGGATATGACCCCGCCAACTACTTACCTCAGATCACCGTCCCAATCCTCGCACTCAATGGCGAGCTCGACATCCAGGTTCCCGCTGGCGAAAACCTCGATGGCCTCCGTATTCTCCTCAAAGATCACCCCGATGCAACCATCACCGAACTCAAAGATCTCAACCATATGTTCCAACACGCCAAAACCGGGGCTCTGGGCGAGTACATCGATATCGAGGAAACCTTCTCGCCCGAAGCGATGGCCATCATCGCGGATTGGATCAACGAACGGTTCGGAAGCAACTAAGGAATCGCATGAACGAAAAGATCAACATCGCGGGCAAACTCGGGCTCTTTGATGCGACCTGGACGCCCAAAATCATCGGCGAACTCAACGGGCAGCAGGTCAAGCTTGCCAAACTTGAGGGCGAACTGATGTGGCATTCACATGCCGATGAAGACGAGTTGTTTCTGGTGCTTGAGGGCGAGCTGACGATTCAGTTTCGCGATGGCGAGATTCACCTCAAGGCGGGCGAGATGTACATCGTGCCTCGGGGCGTTGAGCATAATCCGGTGGCGAGTTCGGGAGCATCGGTGCTGTTGTTTGAGCCCAAGGACACCAAGCACACTGGCGAGCACATGACGAGCCGGACGGTGACGGATCAGGAATGGATCTGATCCAACCCGTCAATGGCTAGCGGACGGGGATCGTCACGATGAGTGCCGAGCTTTGGCCATCGCGATTGAGCACGCCCATGAGTTTGGAACCATCACCAGAAATCTGGGAGAAGTAGTACCAGTCCGCATCGATCACGATCCCGAGCTTGGAGAAGAGATCATCGATCATCAAGAACCTGCTGTCTTCACTATACCAGAGGAAATGCTGACTGTCTGTCCCATCTGACGAGTGGCCGATCCCGAGCACTGTGCTGGCATCGTCTGTGATATCCCAGACACTGATATTCTCGAATCGGGCCTTGTTTTCAATCTCGACTGTGCCCGATCCTTGCGTCCAGATCCACGAATGCTGAGGGCTGTGAATCAGATCACGGCTCGATTCGGTGTAAATCTGATTGTCATCTCCTAATCCGTCACGCCAAACTCCAAAGGCAGAACCGATCACGGCCTGTCCATTTCCCGATATCTCGTTCACACTCATCAGTACTTCATAGCCCGCTGCTATAGGTGGAACCATCGTCAGTTCGCCGTGATCCATGACCCACACTTCACGACTTGAGCCTAGTCTTCGAATATTATTGTGAGGTCCAATGTATTCTGCAGTGATCGCCGCAACTGATCCATCAAAGCTGAGCGATTGGATTTCGTAATCGACTCCGTCTTCATCCGGATCAGCAAGTAGTACCTCAGGATTCCTCTCGCCACGCCAAACCAATACCGGCTGGTTATCATCGGCATCTTCGGGACGAGGCGAGTACCCTACAACCGACCCGTCACCTGAGATCGCCCCTGAAAAGAAAAATCGCCCCCACCCAGACACCTCCGAGGACTCATTCCATCGCTTTGGCATGAATGTAGTAGTACCATCTTGATAGATGCTTGTAAATGACCAATCGGTAATGACCAGTGTCGAGCCATCACCGGACATGCCGCCTGTGAATGCGCCCGGAACAACCTCATCAATTGACCGGCTCACCAATTTCCATTGATCATCACGATGAATATAAATATCCCACGCAAGTGACCAATCGCCAGAGATCGCGATTGTTGACCCGTCCCCTGAAAACTCTGCAAACACATCATAGAAATCTTGAGGCAGCTCAATCACCCGAACCCGGGGGTCTTGGATGCCCCCGGCTGTTGCCAGTGCGGTCATCAGTCCCAAAGAAAGCGCGGCAGCAAGGGTTTTTGATATATTCATGTAATACGCATCGGCGATCACATGCAATCTAATCCAACATCCATCACGATGGTCGCGTCGTGCCCTTTGAGATATTCATGACGAAGCCCCACAATAGGGGTCTGGCTCAGGGCCCAGTCGAGCATCTCGGTGGGATCAAAACGAACAGCGGGAGCTTGGGCTGGGGTACGGGCCTTGTCGTGGCGGTTGGACAGGAAGTTGAAGATCAGCGTCCCGCGACCGGAATCGGCGAGGGCTTGGTAGAAGCGTTCAAGAACCGCTTGGGCTTGTTCCATGCTGAGCGTGTTGAGCGAACCCGAGAATATGAAACAATCGACCTTCGCGTCTTTGACGAGCTGGGATGGGAGCAATGCATCGGCGACAAAGTCGTGCGTCTGGAAGACGGCGTGCTTGATTCTCAGCTTGTCTGAAATCTGCTGGGCGTGGGCGGTCATTTCTTCGACGCCTTCGACACCGATGAAGTGTTTGGGCAGGCGTTTGATATCTTTAAGATACATCAGCAGATCACCCTGCCCACAGCCAAGATCCGCAACGACACCGGGCTTGTCACCCAGGGCATCAGCGATGACCCCGAAACGGGTTTTTTGGGCATCCTTTGAGAGCCAGAGCTGGGCCTCGAAACCGACACCTTTTTCTGCGACGGCGTCACGGTAGGGATCGAGGTATGAAGAATCAGATGAGTCGGCGGCCATCGATTACTTACCGAAACGCATCATCGATGCATAGTGGTCGTAGCGAGCATCGACATCGCTGTTGCTGATCCCCTGCATGCGTTCGAGGGAGAAGGACTCGACATTAAATGAAGCAATGATGGTGCCATGAGCGAGGGCTTCGCGGATGGATTCGAATGACCCCAGATCTTTGGCACCGCTTGCGGCGAGGCGTCCCATCATGCCGCCAGCGAATGAGTCGCCGGCTCCGGTTGGATCAACGACATTTTCGGTTGGATAGGCGGGGAGGGCGCAGATGCCGTCTTTGTGGACGAGGATGCAGCCGTGCTCACCTTTTTTGATGACGACGAAGCGTGGTCCGAGTTCGAGGAGGTGCCGGCCGGCGGTGACCGGGTTGCGGTGACCGGTGTACTGCTCGGCTTCATCGAAGTTGAGGACTAAGCCGTCGATCTTGCCGAGGAGGTTGGTGAGTTCTGGTTTGGCGATGGTGATCCAGAGATCCATCGTGTCCACGACGGAGAGATCGAGATCTCCGAGCTGTTCGAGCATCCCGAGTTGGACCATCGGGTGCGAGTTTGCCAGGAACAGAACCTTTGAGTCCTTGAACGTGTCTGGGACGGTCGGCGGGGCTTCTTCGAGCACTCCGAGCTCGGTGAAGAGTGTCTCGCGGCGGTCCATGTCTTCCATGTACTTGCCGCCCCAGCGGAAGGTCTTGGAGCCCTGGCGGACTTCGAGGCCTGCTAAATCCACGGCTTCGAATGACTTGAGCGTATCCATGAATGGATCCGGGAAATCATCGCCGACGACGGCTACGAGGCGGGGCTGGGTGTAAAAAGACGACGCGGCACAGAAGTAGACCGCTGAGCCGCCGAGGAGATCCTCGCGCCGCTGGCCGTCTGGGGTTTCTATGGTGTCGATTCCGATGGTTCCGGTGACTATTAAGCTCATGGAAGATGATAGGTCCGGCAGGTGCAACTTGGTGAGAATTGAATGATACAAACATCCATGAATACGCACACAAACACACAAACATCGTCCCGGAACCGGGTCTTGTCCGCCGCTGCACTGATCCCGATGCTCTCCATCGGCGCCCTTATGATCCCGAGTCAGTTGGCATCGGCTTCACAGGGAACCCTTGAAATTGGGTTCGAATCCGGGCTGGAATCCGGGCTCGTTGCGCCCGAACCGGTGACCGAGCAAGCGATCACCGACGCGATCGAGGAGTACACCCGCGCCCGGTACGCTGGGGATGTCGAAACCGTCAAGTCACGGGTCCATCACGATGTCGCTCGGCGAACCTTCTCAGACACATACTGGGGTCAACCCTCGGACGAATGGGTCCGCCCGCTCACCCACGACCACCTGTCGTTCCTCTCGGACTCCAACAACCCAGCGCGCAGAGATGATCCCGAGAACGGTCGATGCGAGATCGAGGTCTTTGACATCGCTCAGCGTACAGCCGCGGCTTCTTTAGTCATGGACGACGCGGTCGAGTACTTGCACATGATCCTCTACAACGGGCGATGGCTCATCGCCGATTCAACGATCGTGCCGCTCAATCGATCCGGGATGAGACCACCCGCGACCACAAACAGGCACGATGAAACCATCACCAAAATCCTGACCGATTACTGCGTTGGGTTCTACGAGCTCGACGGGGAGAAGGTCCAGGATACCTGCCACAGCGGGCTCTCAAAGCGCGTCGTCGAGCAAGCGCAGCACGAGGACTTTGACTACCTCCGCTCCATCACCTTCGAAGAGATCGAGATCCTCGGCAAGACCTTCAACAAAGAGTTCGGGTTCGATCCGGAGACCGCTCGCTGTGAGGTCGAGATTTATGAGGTCCGCAAGAACATGGCGATCGCGAAGATGACCGGCACCATCTGGTTCGATTACTTCCAGCTCCTCAAGGTCGATGACGAGTGGACGATCGTGAACATCATGTTCGAGGGCCTGCCGAGGGATCAGTGGGTGGATGTCGGCTAATCACTCAGACTCAGCTATTTCCGTTTGGCCCACGAATCCCGCAGAGTCGCGGTGCGGTTGAAAATCATCTTGTCATCGCTGGACTCTTTGTCGATGCAGAAATACCCGGTGCGTTCGAACTGGAACCGGCGGATCCCGTCGGTCCAGTTCGGCTCATCCGGGGTGGTCTGCGTAAACGAACGCTCGAGCTTGCACCCGGTGCGGATTTCGAGAGAGTCTTCGTTGAGATCGTCGAGGTGATCGCCGGTTTCTTTGCCGGGCTTCTCGGTCTTGTACAAGCGATCAAACAACCGGATTTCGGCGTCGATGCAGTCATTGGCGTAGATCCAGTGGATCGTGCCCTTGACCTTGCGGACCTTGCCTTCTTCGTCGGCTGGCGGGTTGTTGCCGCCGCGGGTGTTGGGGTCGTAGGTGCAGTGGAGCTCGGTGACGTTGCCCCCATCGTCTTGCTTGAAGTCGTGGCATTTGACCCAATATCCGCAGCGGAGGCGGACTTCGCGGCCAACCCCAAGACGGAAGAATTTTTTAGGCGGGTCGATCATGAAGTCGGCCCGTTCGATCCAGAGTTCTTTGCCGATGGGGATCTGGCGGGTGCCGGCATTTTCATCTTCTGGATTGTTGATCGCGTCCATCTGTTCGATGCGATTTTCATCGCCGCCTTCGGCCCAGTTGGTGATAACAAGCTTGATCGGATCGAGCACGGCCATGCGTCTTGGGGCTCGCTTGTTGAGGTCGTCACGGAGGGCCCCTTCGAGCCGGCCCATATCCATCAGCGCGTTGAACTTGGTGACGCCAACACCGACCACAAACTCCTTGATGGACTCAGGGGTGTAGCCACGCCGGCGGAAGCTGGCGAGGGTGATCATGCGGGGATCGTCCCAGCCATCGACATGGTTCTCTTCGACGAGCTGACGCATGTATCGTTTGGACATGTTTGTGTAGCTGATCGATAAACGCGAAAACTCGGTTTGTTGCGGGTGGTGGATCGCGTCGTCTTCGGATCGGCCTTTGTTAATGGCATCAATAAACCAGTCATAGAGGGGACGATGGTCCTGGAACTCCAGCGAGCAGAGCGAGTTGGTGACGCCCTCGATGGAGTCTTCGAGCCCGTGGGCCCAGTCGTACATGGGGTAGATGTGCCACTCATCGCCCGTACGGTGGTGCGGGGTGTTGACGACACGGTACATGACCGGGTCGCGCATGTTCAAGTTGGTACTGTCCATGCCGATCTTGGCGCGGAGCACCATCTTGCCGTTCTCTATTTTGCCGGCTTTCATCTGACCGAAAAGATCGATTGATTCACTCACCGGGCGATCGCGGAACGGTGAATCAGTTCCCGCCGAACCGACCTTGCCGCGCATCTCGCGGATCTGCTCGGGTGAGGACTCATCGACATATGCGAGTCCTTTATTGATCAGTTCGACGGCCCAGTCGTACATCTGCCCAAAGTAATCTGATGCGAAGCAGACCTCGCCGTCCCAGTTGGTTCCGAGCCATTCGAGATCGTGCTTGATCGAATCGACGAACTCAACCTCTTCTTTGGCGGGGTTGGTGTCATCGAAGCGGAGGATAAAGCGCCCGCCAAACTCTTTGGCGAGGCCATGGGAGATGTGGAGTGCTTTGGCGTGCCCGATGTGGAGGTAGCCGTTGGGTTCTGGGGGGAACCTCGTGGTGATTACGGAACTATCGCCGGGGGCTCCCCACTTGCCAGACTCGATGTCGGCGTCGATGATCTGCTGGATGAAATGTCGTTGTTCGACGGCTTCGGTCATGGCATGGCTCCGGTCCTGCGACTGCAGGTACCAGAGAGTGTAAGCCGACAATTGCCGGGTGTTTCAAGGATTAGTGGGCTTCTTGTTCTTCTTTGAGCGTTGAGAACTCGGTGTAGCCCGCGGGTCCGCCGCCGTAGAAAGTCTCGGGGGTCGGAGTGCGTAACGAGCCGTTTTGTGCAATCCGTTCTGGGAGATCCGGGTTCGGGATCCAGAGCCGCCCAAAGGCGACCGTGTCGCACCAGCCCGATTCGATCGCGAGTTGTGCCTGGTCCGGTGTGTAATCACCATTGCCGATGTAGTACTTCCCGCCCGCGTCCTTGAAGGATCGCACAATCGTGGGGATTACAGACTCGACGCGTGGATCGAGATTCGACCGGTCCCAGGTCTCGACGGCGTGGAGGTATTCCAGATTCAGTTTCCCGAGCCCGCGGGCGAGCGTTGAAAAAGTTGTCTGAGGATCCGAATCACGGACATCTTTGTGCTCGGAGAGTGGTGAGATTCGATACCCGACGCCGCTGGGATCTCCCCATGCTTCGAGGACGGCTTTGGCAACCATGAGCGGAAAGCGGAGACGGTTCTCGAGCGAACCGCCATACTGGTCGGTACGGGTGTTGATGCCGTCGCGGGTAAACTGATCGAGGAGGTAGGAGTTGGCCCCGTGGATCTCAACGCCGTCGAATCCCGCGGCTTTGGCACGCGTTGTCGCATCGGCAAAGTCTTGGACAACTCCTGGAATCTCGTCGGTCTCTAAAGCGCGGGGCTGGGTGTTGGAATGGCGCTCCATTGTTGCGTCGATATAGGTTTTGGATTCAGAAATAACATCCGTCGCGCCGACGGGCTGCTGGTTGTTTGGTAGCAATGCACTGTGCGAGACGCGACCGACATGCCAGAGCTGAAGAAAGATCTTTCCTCCCTTGGCATGAACACGATCGGTGACGAGTTTCCAGCCGGCTTGCTGAGCATCGGTGTGGATGCCGGGTGTGGCGTAGTAGCCGTGGGCGGTCGGGGAGATTGGGGTTGCTTCAGCGATGATCAGTCCTGAGCTTGCTCGCTGCTCGTAGTAGGTCGCCATGAGTTCGTTGGGGATGTTACCAGACATGGTGGCTCGCGAGCGTGTGAGCGGGGCCATCCATATTCGATTGGCGTAATCGTTCATTGGTGAGAGCAGTATGGAGTTGGCATCGGTCATATGGATCAATCTTTCTTGCAGAGGTCCTTGAGTGCGTTGTCAAGGTCTGGATATTCGAACTCGAAGTCCTCATTGATGAGCCGCTGGGGGATGCAGTACCGGCCGTAGAGTGCGAGGTCCGGATCTGTCTTGAGTATGAACTTGGCACCGATCTTGATCATCCATGAGGCGGCCGGGAGCCCGATGGGCATGCTGAGGGCTTTGCGGAGCGATCGCATGAAGACCCGGTTGGAAACAGGATTCGGAGAACTTGCGATGTATGGACCTTGCATGGATGGATCGGAGATTGTCTGCTCGATGATGCGGCTCATATCGTGCTCGTGGATCCAGCTCATCCCCTGCTTGCCTGTCGAGATCGTCCCGCCGAAACCAAGCTTGGTGACGAGTTTGAGTTTCTGGAGCGCGGCCCCGGTCCGGCCCAGCACAAAGGTGGTCCTGAGTACCACCTTGCGGATGCCGTCTGGACACGACTCGTCGAATGCGCCTTCCCATGCAATGCCCACAGTTGGCGCCAGGCCGTATCCGAATGCGGCGGATTCGTCGCACTGGAGTTCGGAGTCGCCATAGATATGGGCGGTGCTCATCTGAACCCAGACACTTGGTTTGTTGGTGGCATTTTGGACAGCCTCACCCATCACACGCGTCGCCTCGACGCGTGAGCGAAGGATCTCATCGCACTGGAGCGGGGTCTTGATGCAATCAACGGTTCGGCCTGCGAGATTCACCACGGCGTATGCACCGTCGATGACCGATGCCCATTCACCGATCGTGCGAGCATCCCATGAATGAAACGACCATGGGCCATCCATGGGCTTGTTTCTCGAAACGATGTCGACGGCGAAGCCGAGATCGGAGAGATGCCGGGCAAGGTTCATGCCGAGGAACCCGCTTCCACCGAAGATGACGACCCGCTTGGCTGTTGATTGTTCCATTTCGTAGACCCCTTGTGATATTATCCAACTGCAGGATAGGCGTATCCGTATTTGGGGCAGGCTTCTGGACCGACCCAGAGTGTCTCTCCAAGCACCGAGTCTTCATTCGTCAAATTGGTTCGGCATGATGCACATGAGCCGTACATTCCAAGATCGTTCACCCAGTGGCGTCTCCGGTATCGCTTAGCCCACCATATCAGCAATGAAAGCTCGAACAGCATTACATACAGAATCGCGGCGTACGCGTATCCCTCATCGAGATACTGGGAAACAATCACGTACAGGATTGCCGCCTCAACGATGAGAATGAAACCAAGTACGAAGGTGAGAGCTACTAATCGTCGATTGAGCCGGATTGATTTGCGGACTTTTCTGCATAGAAAGAACGATGCAGGCCAGTTGATCATGAGCAGACAAGTCACCGCTTGCTCAATATCACTTGCCAGCGATCGACGGCGTTTACCAGCCGCTCGCGATCTGAGCATTGTCCCGAGAATCTCGACGGCGTGTTCATTTGCACCATCAACACTTTCGATAGCCAAAATAACTTCATCACGCGTCATGCAAATCTATACCTACTCTGTCATCGTGTGTTTGACGCACCCGTCGATCCGTGCGATGGTTGCGTCTTTGCCGAGGATGGCGAGGGTTTGGCCGAGGGGTGGGCTTACTCCGGCGCCGGTGACGGCGACCCGGAGTGGTTGGGCGATCTTGCCCATGCCGACTTCTTTGGACTCTGCAAACGCGCTGACCTTGGCTTCGATGGCATCTGGGGTGAAGTCATTGAAATCAGCGAGCTCGCGACGGAAGGCTTTGAGGAGTTCGAGGCCCTTGTTCTCGCCCTTGATGAGGGCTTTGTGCACGGCTTTCCCGTCGTAGACAATCGCGTCATCGGCGATGAAGGCAAACCCGATGACTGATCGGCCATCGGCCAAGGTCTTGCAGCGGGTCTTGACAGCTGGGGCGAGGGAGATCATGTCGGCTTCGGAAAACCGCTCGGCGAGTGCTGTGTCATAACTTACTGCCCACTGGTGCCAGCGGGAAGCGAACTCTTCGTCGCTGAGCTTGGCGATGGCGTCGCCATTGAAACTCATGAGTTTGACTCGGTCGAACTTGGATTGGCCCTTGCCCATGCCCGCGATGGAGAAATGGGACGCGAGGTAGTCCATGTCGAAGTGTTCGAGGTCGGTGCCGTCCTCGTTCTTTGACTTTGGGTTCCAGCCAAGGAGAGCGAGGTAGTTGGTGAGGGCTTCTGGAAGATAGCCGGCTCTTCTAAAGTCCTCGACATCGATCTCGGGGAGAACGATGTCATAGTCTTTTGCAACGATGGAAATCCATCCTTGATCGAGCTGACTTTTTTTATTGCCCCATATTTTCAGTAATATTTGCCTCTGATTCTCAATGCCCGATTCAACTTCCGTCGTACCCAATGAATCCAATTTTCCAACAATCTCTTGCTTCGCTTTTTCGTACCACTCAATCACATCTGATTCAGCGAAATTTTCGGTCAAATGACTCCCAGAGTACTGATATTGTTGAACTGATTTTTTAAGTTGCTCAATACTGGTGTACGCATCTACTCGTTCAGAAATCCGTCTGGCAATTGTGTATTTTGCTGAGTTATAGACTGCTCCCGAAGAAACACCTGAACTCATTTCTCCCAATATTCCCCGCAAGAACTCACCTGTTGCCATGAGATTGAGGGCAGATTCTTTCATATCGCCAGCGATTGCTTTCTTAAAAACCTTGTCCTTGTCGCGTTTGGACATCTTCGAGCCGTCGGGATTAAAGATCAAAGGCATATGTGCATAGACCGGGTGGCCGTATCCCAATGCCGTTTGCAGAGCGACATGTCGGGGTGTGTTGATCAGGTGTTCCTGACCACGCAGGACATGGGTGATACCCATCATCGCATCGTCCACGGTCACCGCGAGGTGGTAGGTTGGGAAGCCGTCACGTTTGCGGATGATGAAATCGTCGAACTCTTCGGGTTTGATGGTCACTTCGCCGAGGATTTGGTCTTCGACGGTGATCGCTTCATCGGGCATCTTGAAGCGGACGACATGGGGCTCGCCGGCAGCGAGTTTTTTCGTGCGTTCTTCTTTGGAGATTTCTAAAGCAGCCCGGTCATACTTGTAGCCAATCTTGGCGGCGATGGCTTCCTTGCGTTTGGCTTCGAGCTCTTCTGGGGTCTCGAAGGCGGGGTAGGCCTTATCCTCGTCGATGAGGCGATTGATCGCTTCGTTGTATAGGTCGATGCGCTGGGCTTGGTAGTATGGCCCGACCTGGCGAGAGTCGCCACCAATTGTTTGACCGTCGAACTCCAGATCGGGTCCGTCTTCCCAGGTGATCCCGAGCCAGGCGAGGTCTTCGAGGATGCCTCGGGTGGAGGATTCGGAGGACCGCTTTTGGTCGGTGTCTTCGATGCGGAGGAGGAAGCGGCCACCTGCTTGCTTGGCGTAGGCCCAGCAGAGCAGTGCGGTGCGGGCGCCGCCGATGTGGAGGTGACCGGTGGGGGAGGGTGCGAATCGGGTGATTGTTTGGGTGGTGGTCATAGGTGAGGAGTTTAGGTCGAATTTATCGAAGACCGAGCGATTATGCCCCTTTCTGTCAATGGATAGCAACAGAAAATGCACCGTTTTTTGAGTACCCTTCGCCCCTGAACACGGCCAAGGACCAACCGACCTGCCCATTGAAAGATGATCCATATCCAGTAGAATGACACACCAATCAATGCGATGTGAACGATATGAATAAGTATAAAACTGGGTGCACGGAGCGGCCCCCACCAGTGCCCCAAAGCCCCCAGTTCATGCAAGACGCGGACCTGGAACCATTGTGGCTTGGAGTTCTCTTCGCCTGTACCATCTGGGACATAGATCATTCGCACCGATGAAACCAGTGGAAATTCATACCCGATCATGGCAAGTAAATACTCCGACTCCCCCTGATGGGTCGACTCGTCTGCGGACTCATCAAAGACCCAGAGTTGCCCAAGTAGTAGGCCCCCGTGCTGCTCTTCTGTATTCAAGGCGAGAACTTCTGTGCACCACCGAGCCGCACTCTCTGGATTCTTAGCGATCCCACGGAGCTCTTCAATAGAAACTATGGGTAAGAGGGGTGTGGAAAACGGAGCAGTTGAAGAACGATAACTGTTTGCTTCAGGATTAAGCACCGCGCCAGCAGTACAGCCAAAAAACAACACTATGACCACTGCAGACCAAGCCCATTTTTTCTTTGAGATTCCTATTCCAACCAAGAATCCGACCCATCGAATGAGCCACGCCAAAATCATACAGACACTCAGCACACCCAAAATGGTCAGATAGTGCACGCTGAGCGAGTGACTTCGGTTGCTCGCATTTGTGGTATCGGAGTTTCTTTTCGTATAGGAAAAGGTCGGCAAAATCGTCCAATCGATTACCTCCCAATCAATATACTGATCGGAATCTATCGAGCCTGCATCACGGATATCCTTTAGATTTTCGCGCAACTCCAATGTAATCCAGTCCCCTCCAAACCTGTACACTTCTTTATTGTTGATGTGGGCATCGGACCCTACCAATCCATACCTAATTCCTAGAAGTCCTGAAACACCACGCTTCTTCTCTGCATAATCCACGGAAGCTTGCAGTGTGTCCCGGACCAGAACCATTGCATCGGCGTCACCATCGACGACACGTTCCATTTCATCCAATGAGAGATAACCAGAACTTGGCTTTGTCAATGGCGCCCAGGGAACCAGGGCTAACCTGCGTTCAGAACCGATGTGGCGACGCAACTCGACGGAATCGGTATAGTGGTACCATGTCCCGATCGAGACCAAGTACAAACACACCCCGAGCACGAAGAAGAGCCAGACGACGCTGGCGAGGATTCGCGAGCGATGTGCCCAGTGTTGACTCGTATGGCGGAGAACGCTGACATCACCGCCGCATTCGGGACAGGCGACAATCTCTGGCTCAGAGTTTGAGGATATATTCAAATCCATGGATCTATCTTAGAGGCCATTGATGCGTGAACATCTGTATTTCTTTCTTCCAATTTCTCGGATGCCTGCTATGATGGATGTTGCCTCGGATGAATTCGTTTCCGAGGCAGAACAACTCGATCCGCGGGCTGCCGGCCCGCTCTGTTGATGGGCCGACAAGCCCGCCTTACCTCAGGAAGGCGGCCGACCATGCGACCCACTGAAGACATCCGGAATATTGCACTTGTAGGACAGACCGGGAGCGGCAAAACACTCTTATCAGAGCGTCTGTTGTTCAGCACCGGCACCATCTCGCGCATGGGGGCTATCGAGGACGGGACAACCTTCTCTGACTGGTCCGATGAAGAAAAACATCATCAGCACTCACTCCGGACGACGATGCTGCATTTCGAGCATGAGGGACACATGGTCAACCTCATTGACACCCCGGGGCTGGCGGACTTTGCGGGCCACGCGATCTCCGTCTTCCCCGCGGTCGAGACTGTCGCGGTCGTGATCGATGCCCACAGTGGGATCGAGCCGATGACGCGGCGAATGATGCGGATCGCCAAGGAACGAAACTTGCCTCGGATGATCATCGTCAACAAGATCGATGATCCGACCTGCGACCTTGAAATGCTCACCGAGCAGATCCGCGAGACATTCGGAGCCGAATGCTTGCCGATTAATCTACCGACACCCGACAAGAGCGACACGATTTCTGTGTTCGACGACGAGGGCGAGGGCGAGACACTTTTCTCTTCCGAAGAAGACGCGCACCAAGCGATCATCGAGCAGATCGTCGAGGTTCAAGACGAACTCATGGACAAGTATCTCGAGGACGGCGACGAATCCAACATCACCAAACAACAACTCCACGATGTGTTCGAAAAAGCACTCCGTGAAAACCACCTTGTTCCGATCTGCTACTGCAGCGCCAAAACTGGCGCGGGCGTCAATCCGATGCTGCACCTGTTTGCTTCGATCCTCCCCAACCCGCTCGAAGGCAACCCACGCCCGTTTCTTAAACGAGCCGAAGAGGGCGGCGAAGAGATTGAGTTCTCAGGAGATGAGAAAGGCGATTCGCCCGTTATTGCTCACATTTTCAAGGTCACCACCGACTCGTTTGTAGGCAAACTCGGTGTATTCCGTGTCCATCAGGGAACGCTCAGATCTAAATCGGAGATCTTGATCGGCGACCAGAAGAAGCCTCTCCGTATCGGTCACCTACTCAAACGGCAGGGCAAGGAATCAGTCGAGGTCGATTCACTCGGCCCTGGAGATATCGGCGCGATCGGCAAGATCGACGAGGTTCATTTCGATGCGGTTCTTCATGAAGGACACGATCTCGATTCGGTGCATCTCAAAGCGCTGCCGTTACCCAAACCAATGTACGGGCTCGCGGTTGAACTCAAAAACCATGCGGACGAGACCAAGTTTTCATCCGCGCTCCACAAGATCCTCGACGAGGATCCATGCCTCGTGCTCGAACGGATCAAAGCAACCAAGCAGACTGTGCTACGCGGGCTTGGTGAACTGCACCTGCGGATCATCATCGAGCGGCTCAAGGATCAGTACGGACTCGAGTTGTTGACTGAAACACCGAAGGTCGCGTACCGTGAATCGATCACTGGGACCGCCGAGGCGTCGTACCGGCACAAGAAGCAGTCCGGCGGGTCGGGCCAGTTCGGTGAGGTGCATCTGCGGGTCTCCCCATTGCCTGCTGATCACGAGGACGGTTTCGAGTTTGTCAACGCGACTGTTGGCGGATCGATCCCTCGTCAGTTCATGCCTGCGATCGAAAAAGGTGTCCGGCTCGCTCTTGAACACGGGGCCGTGGCGGGATATCCGATGTCGGGAATCAAGGTCGAGGTCTACGACGGCAAGTTCCACGCGGTGGATTCCAAAGAGATCGCGTTCATCACCGCCGGCAAGAAGGCGTTCATCGAGGCGGTCACCAAGGCCCACCCGGTCTTGCTTGAGCCGATCGTCCATCTTGAGGTCACGGTCCCATCTGGGAAGATGGGCGACATCGCGGGTGATCTCTCGACCAAGCGAGGTCGCGTCCAGGATACGCAAATGCTCCCAGGCGATATGTGCACGGTCATCGCCCAGGCCCCTCTGAGCGAACTCCAGAACTTCTCGACGGAACTCAAGTCAATCTCCGGCGGGTCCGGCTCCTATTCAATGGATTTCTCGCACGAAGAGAACACCCCGGCCCATATCCAGCAGGAGGTCATCGCGGCCTTTGCCGGTCACGACGACGAATAAACCTTCGGGTTTCATGTCGTCCACAGCTCGTACACACGCCCGGATCACCCGTGATCCGGGCTTTTTTGTGTCCCAGTTGCATTCAGCGCAAGAATCGACTTCCGAGAACATTATTTCTTAAGGTCCGTGTTGGTTATGGAGGACATTGTGCGTGATTGACGATGCATGTTCTGGTAGGATGGCTCTGTCGCTCATGGATGGGCGTAAGTCATCGAAGCTGCCGGCCGTGGAACGGTTGGGTGCGCATCGCTCGATACCGACTGGTTCGTTTCAGTCGGTGAAAGAACAGGCCTGTGAAGATGGACCGGATCAACGCCTCCCAATCAATGCCAAACAACCACGCTCTTCGGGCCTACGCCCAGAATCTGCGTGTCCAGAAACCACTCGGTGCGCCGGGTGTTACTTCTGTCACCCCCACTACCTCAACACAGCGAACTACCCAAACCGCTCCGATTGGACGGATCGGCCAGCCGGTCGCCCCCAGACCTGCGGCTGACCCGACACGGCTCATCGCGGGCAAGGTCAATCCGATCAACCTCAGCAATGATGTTGCGACGATTTCTGGCCCCAAACCAATGATGACCAACGCGGGGACCTACTCGCTCCATCCATCGGCGGCCGCCCGGAATACAGCCGCGACCGGGGTTGCTGTGGGTCGAGGACTGGACCTCAAGGGCTAACCCCCCCGCTATCGTATAAACTTGGGGCATGACTCCCCCTACTCAACCCATCGCACTCCCCAAACCCGCTCCGATTATCGATCAGTTTGTGATCGATTCAGATGTGGTCTTTCTGAACCACGGCTCTTTCGGTGCTTGCCCCCAAGCGGTGCTTGATGCCCAGAGTGCCCATCGGCTCGCTGCTGAGCGGGAACTGGTGCGGTTCTATCTGCACGATGCGTGGGAAAAACTTGATCGGTCACGGATAGCCCTCGCTTCTGTGGTTGGATGCGCCTCTGAGGACCTGGTGTTCGTGCATAACGCGACGACCGGGGTCGCGACGGTGCTGGACAACATCAAACTCTCGGCAGGTGACGAGCTGCTCATCACCAACTGCGAGTACCCCGCGTGCATCAACAACTTCCATCGCACCGCCCAACGGACGGGGGCCAAGGTCATCATCGCGGATCTGCCATGGCCGATCGAGTCGGAGGACCAGGTCTTTGAAGCAATCGTGTCCAAAGCGACCAAAAGAACGAAGTATGTGCTGCTCTCACTGATTACGAGTTCGACTGGGATCCGCTTGCCAGTCGAGCGGCTGATTGCTGAGTTCAAGAGCCGGGGGATCGAAACGATTCTTGATGCCGCCCACGGGTGCGGGTGTGTGCCGGTGGAAATTGAAAGCTGGGGCGCGGCCTACACCACGGGCAACGCGCACAAATGGTTGTGCGCTCCCAAGGGGGCGGCATTCTTGCATGTCCGGAAGGATCTGCAGGACGGGTTTACACCTTTGATTGTGTCGATTAATGGGAACAATCTTGAGGAAGCGGCCGAGCGGACCGGGCGGAGCCCGTTCAATCAGGCGTTTGATTATGTCGGGACCGACGATGTCTCGGCGTATCTGACCATCGCCGACGCGATCGAGTGGCTCGAATCCACCATGGACGGCGGGATCAAAGGGCTCATGAAGCGGAACCACGAGCTCTGTATCAGAGCCCGGGATTTGATTTGTGAGGCGATGGATTGCACGCCCCCGGTTCCGGATTCGATGCTTGGCCCGCTGAGCACGCTTGATATCCCGGCTGGTAATAAAACGGCCTCAGAAGTGAAGGATCGGCTTGAATCGGAGTACCGGATCCAGATCCCGATCTGGGGCACGCCCGCTGGAACGATCGCGGTGCGGATCAGCCCGCAGGCGTACAACTCGATCGAGCAGTATGATTATCTGGCATCGGCTCTCAAAAATATTCTCTCTGGCTGAGCGGCTGGTGTCAGTTTGACGCTGTGAACGCGGTCAGTTGGCGGACGGACGATCCTTCAAATAAATTGTCTGGTCCGCGTGTTATCTGTTGGGGGATTTGATGCGCTGCCGTCGATACCCTTTATTCACCACGACACCAGATAGACACGAGGCCCCAAGTTGATCGACCTTTCCACCCCAATCCCCCAAAGCAAAGAAGCCCTCAGTCCCGAACCCATCGTCAAGTTCGTAGCGGAGCGGATCTCGGAAACCGCTCGATTCCCAGTGCGACAGGGGCTCACACAACTCAACAACGGGTCGTATGGGTGTTGCCCAGAGGTCGTCGGCGCGGCGCAAACCGAGCTCCGGCGCCGTCTCGAAGGCGACCCGGTGCATTTCTTTAAGTACGAACTTGAGTTTTACAACGACGATGCACGCGGGGCGTTATCGCGGTTTATCAATGTGCCCGGCAAGGACCTCGCGCTGATCCCCAATGGGACGGTCGCGGTTTCGACAGTGCTCAACAATCTGGACCTCAAAGCCGGCGATGAGATTCTGATCACCGACCATGAATACATGGCGACGATGAACGAACTGGACAAGCTTTGCAACGCGACCGGTGCGGTGCTCAAGATTGCTTCGATTGACTTTCCGGTTTCCGATCCGGATCAGGCCACGGATTCGATTCTTGGGGCGGTGACATCGAAGACGAAGCTGGTGTTGCTCTCGCATATCTGCAGCGCCAGCGCGTTGGTGCTTCCGATTGAACACATTGTCCCTGAACTGAGAAGCAAGGGCATTGATGTGTTCCTAGACGGAGCACACACGCCCGGGCAGATTCCGCTGGATATCGAAGCGATCAATCCGACTTGGTACGCCGGGAGTTGTCACAAGTGGCTCGCGACACCCAAGGGGACCGGGTTTATTTACACTTCGCCGGACCGTCAGGTTGGGTTCAAGCCGTTGGCGTTATCGTGCCGGGTGCATGAGCTCCGGGATGATCGAGCGCCGTTCTTGTGCGACTTTGATTATGTCGGGACCAACGACTACACGGGCAACCTCGTCATCCCCGTCGCGATCGAGCACATGGGGGCGCAGCTTCCTGGCGGGTGGGATGCTTTATACAAACGCAACCACGATCTGGTTGTTGCTGGTGCAGGGATTGTGTGCGATGCCCTAGGAATCAAGCAGCAAGTCCCAGAATCCATGATCGGAACGATGGTTGGGATCCCTATTCCCGGCGAAGTCACCAAGGGCAAAATCTATGACGACTCGCTGTGGGACGCGCTCTATACCAAGCACGATATTCAGGTGCCGGTGTGGTCGCTTCCGGGGATTCATCCGCGGGTGATGCGGGTGAGTGCTCAGCTCTTCAACACGATCCGAGACTACGAGAAACTGGCGGAGGCTTTGAAGACCGAGATTTGATCGCTTTTCAGACTTGAAAGGAATGCGAATGAAGAAGAATATAACTACGATTGGCATTGTCTTCTTCGTCATCGCTATTGCAATTACGGTGTTCTTTAGTCAGTACAATATTGTGATTCAGCCGGCGCATCTAATTTGGCCACAAGATAAAGAGAGAGGCCCGTACAGCCTCATACCTCTTGTCATGGTCAACACCGCCGCCCCCCCGGATTCTGACCAACGATATGTCAGGATCCTTTGGGAAAATTACCGAAAGCGACTATCTCCGAAGTCTGAAATTTCATTTAACGACTTATCGCCCATCAGTGAAGCAATGGAGTTTTCATACGAACCCGATATAGAACCCGGGCTAGTTTATCAAGTTATTTCTACAAACATGGGCGAGTCTGATTTTCATGTCGTGGTGCATGCGTATGAATGGGAAGTGCTCAAGCATATATATACCTTCGATACGGTCGATGGAGAAATCGTACCTGTGCTAGTCGAGTACTTTGACCATGGTCGGGGAAAGCTAATCCTTCAACGAAGAACAAAAAATCCACAGACCGATCAAAGCCCATAAGCCGGGCGAACGCGGCTTTCGAGGTGACGCATCAGTGGGTCGGCCCCCAGCGGCTTGCCCGTCGCGCGCTCGATGGTTTCGCTGGCTGTGTAGCGTCGCCCATGCTGGTGGATGTTTTCTCGGGTCCACTTGAGCAATGCACCGAACTCGCCTGCGGCGATCTGGCTATCTAAATCCGGGATCTGCTCGTTGATCGTCTCCCACATCTGGGCGGCGTTCAGATTCCCCAGCGTGTAGGTCGGGAAGTAGCCGACCAAACCAAAGCTCCAGTGGACATCTTGGAGACAACCGGTCGCGTCGTTGGGGACATCGAGTCCTAGGAAATCTTTGAACTTGGTGTTCCATGCTTCGGGCAGGTCTTTGATAGCGAGATCGCCGCGGAGCATGGCGCGTTCGAGTTCAAATCTAAGCATCACATGGAGGTTGTAGGTGCTCTCGTCACTCTCCACGCGCACGAAGCTCGGGGTCGCGGTGTTCATCGCTTTGGTGAAGGTCTCGACATCGATATCTTTGAACGCGCCGTCAAAGTGCTTGTTGGCAAGGGGGAGGGCCCAGGTCCAGAACGCTTTACTGCGCCCGACCATATTCTCCCACATGCGGGACTGTGATTCGTGGATGCCCAGTGAGATCGCTTGGGTGAGGGGGGTTCCGAATAGGCCGTTTCCCTTTGGGATGCCTTGTTCGTACAAGCCGTGGCCGCATTCGTGCATGGTTGAGCCGATGGCGTCGGGGAAGTTGTCTGGGCTGTAGCGGGTGGTCATGCGTGTGTCGCCGTTGGCAAATCCGGAGCAGAACGGGTGGGTCGTGGTGTCGAGGCGGCCGTTGGTGTAGTCGAACCCGAAAGCAGCGGTGACGGCCTTACCGAAGGCGTGCTGTTTCTCGACCGGAATCTCCCGCGACAAGAAATCGACCTTTGGGGCGGTGCCGTTGTCTTTGAGTTCTGCGATGAATGCGCTCAGCCGATCGCGGAGCGGGGTGAAGACCGCTTCGATCTCATCGGCGGTCGCACCGGGTTCGTACTCGCCGAGCAGTGCGTCGTAGAGTTCGTTGTGCTCATCGTTCATCAGGCACGACGCTTTTTCCTTGGTCAGGTCCATGACGGTTGTCAGCGCCGGAATGAAGGAATTGAAATCGTTATTCGCACGCGCTTCTTTCCAGATGTCCTGCGCTTCGGACTGGGCCTTGGCGAGGTTGGCGACGAGGTCGGATGGGAGCTTGGTTGCTTTGTTATAATCGCGTCGCATCTCGCGGATGTTGGCGCCGTGCTCGGACTGGGCGTCGTTGAGTTCTGAGTCGGCTTCACACTTGGCGAGGAGTTCTCCGACCTTCGGATCGGTAGCCTGGCCGTGCATCAATCGGGCAAGGAGGGATGATTGCTCGGCGCGGGCATGTGCCCCGCCGGCGGGCATGTAGGTTTCTTGGTCCCAGCTGACCAGGGCGGCGACGCTGCCCAGCGTGCCGTTGGCGTGCATGAGTTTGCAGAGGTCGGTGTAGTGCTTTGGCAAGGTGGCTGTGGTCATGGTGCGTACTCGTTTCTGTTTATTCGTTGATGGCGTATTGGAGTGCTGTGAGTGCGAATGCGGTGATCAGGTCCGGGTTGTTTTCCATCCAGCGTTCATGCTTGACGGCAAACGAGCCGTCATCGAGCTGGAGTGCTTCAAGTGTATCCACGAGATCGACGCGCCAATCCCGACCCCCCACACCCCCAATTTCATCCACCCCGTAGGCGTCGAGGGCCTTGGCCATGACGCAAAGGAAGTAGTAGTAGCCCTGATCGCCCATGCCGGGGTTCTCGTCGAGAGAATAGTTCGATTCGATCCAGTCCCACGCGGCGATGATCCGGGGGTCGTCCGGAGATAGATCCGCATACACCAACGACTTGAACCCTGCGTAGGTCATCGAGCCGTAGCAACGCAGGCGGGTGATGGACCCGCCGTCTGTGTTTGTTTCGACGATGGTCCCGGCCATGGACTGACCGGCGCGGCCGTCGATGGACTCGGCATTGGGGACCGTTGCGTAGATGAACCCGCCCTGGCTCGATGAATCGGCGTAGGGCATGTCGTTTGTGTCGTCGTTCATCTGGACGCGCGAGAGGAACACCAGAGCACGCTTGAAGGCGGGGTCTTCTGTAGAGACTTCCGCGTCATGCATTGCCTGGAGGAAGAAGCTCATGTTAGACATATCTGGGCGGCCGTGGCGGCCGTAGCCCACCCCCCCAAAGTATGGATGATCCTCGTCGACGGGCTCGTTGAAGCTCGGGGCTTCGATTCCTCCGGTGTTGTCGTTGTGGTACTGGACGGTGCGGAGGAACGAAATACCCGAGGCGAGGGCTGAGTCCGCTTGATTGGTCCGAGCTCTGCTCAGGGTGCTGACGCAGATCGCGGTGTTGTAGGTTGGGAGCATGTTGTCGTGGATTGAGCCGTCGTCTTTGGCGAAGGAAAGAATGTAGTCGAGCCCTTGCTTTACAGAGGAATCGGTCGAATCGATGCGTGGATCGAGGAGCATCGCGTTGACGACGAGCCCCGATATAGCGGGGAAGTTTGGGCCTTGCGGGTTGTGTGACCAGCCGCCGGTGTCGCCTTGGCTGGTCCGGAGGAACTCCACAGCACGATCAACCACGGCCCGGCCCCGGTCTTTGGCCTGGGCATCAAGCGGCTCGGCATTGGTTGATGCACAAAGCAGAAGTGCTGAGAGCATGATGAGGATTCGTATCATTTCAATCTTCTCCGGAAAAACTGGGAGTTGTTGCGCTTGCGAGCGCAAGCGATCCCGCGACGACGGCCGCGGTTTCGAGGCGTAGGACATGGGCACCGATTCGCATGAGCGGAACACCAACACCGGCAAAGGATGCAAGTTCGCTGTCAGACCAGCCGCCTTCGGGGCCGATGAAGACCCGGGCACTGTCAACTTCTATTGGCCTGAGGGATGATTCTCCCGAGCCGTCGCACGCGATCATCCGCATTGATTCAACAGGCGTCATGGCTTGGGTCAAGGTCATCGGTTCGTGTACCACCAGCGACCTCACCCGGATGCACTGTTTCATCGACTCGTTGATGATGCGATCGAGGCGGTCTTGCCTGATCGCTTTGGGATCGCGCTCGGAGCGTTCGGTGATGAGGGGAATCCATGATTCAACCCCGATTTGGGTAAGTTGATCAATCATGCGTTCGAGACGGTCGCCCTTTGGAGCAGGGCAGCAGATCTGGATTCTGGGTGATATGGGCTCGACCATTTCGACGCGATCGAGCATGACAGCAACCATCGGGCGTTGCTTGGAGCCTGTGATCTCAGCAATTTCACCGATCCCCATCGCTCCGCGGCCATCAAGGACCCCCACCATCTCACCGATTCTGGCTCGCTTAACCTTTGCCAGATGCTGAGCTTCTGGGCCCTCAATGGTAATTAGCTGGGGTGGAAGGCACCCAGTAAGGTCCGAGAACATGACTCGATGATGGATTGGCTTAGGTTTGGTCATGGATTCGGGATCGCAGGGAGGAGTGAGGATGGTCAACAGGGAATCTGTGGGTCTCGATATGATACTTTACGGCCGATATCCCTTGAGTTCGAGTGTTTGCAGGCCGATCATTTCATTGTAGTGCCCAAGAGAAACGACCAAGATGCTCAACTAGATCTCAACGAGGCGATCGATTCGCTTTTAGTAGAGATCGAGGATACGACCAACTCGTACGCCCCGCCCGAGGAGCAGGCGATCGATTCGTCCATGATGATCACCGATGACGGCACCGCGGTGGCTCCCCCAGAGGCACAAGAAGCCGAGCCGGGTGCCGATGAAATTCCTGATTCAGAGCAAGAACCTAAGGCTGATACCGATGCGGCCGACTCAGAAGTTGAATCCGAAGCAGATGTATCAGAAGTAGCAGAAGCCGAGCCAGAAGTAGTCGATTCCATCGAGAACGCTCATCAGGCCCTCGAAGCACTCGACGAGGTTGAAAGTCAGGCGGAAGATCTTGTTGCACAGAGTGTTGATGCGTTACTAGAAAGTTCAGAAGCTTCGATCGAAGACGATGCACGCGAGCCCGTAACGCCGCCGATTTCTAGCATCGAAACACCCCAACCCGATCCCTCGCCGGCAGAAACTGCAGTAGACCAGATCGATCCCATAGATGGGGCTGAGAGTCCAGAAAAACCAGCTGATTCTATTGAGTCTGTTCAAGAAGCCGTGACCGCTGAAGTTCCAGCCGAACAAAAAGTGGAAGTAGACGAGACAACAAACGAGCCCGTTGCCCCACCTGAACCTGCAGAGACTGCAGAGCTCCAGCCCACACCAATCAATGAACCAGAGGCCGAAACTCCAGAGTCTCAAGTCTTTGAGATTGATGAGGGCGAGTTCGATTCCGAACTCTCCGATACCGATTCGCTAGACGACTCTATGGACATGCTCGACAATGCGCTTGCCGAGGCGGCGGGCGACATGCTTGACGGTGACTTTGAGACCGAAGAAGGGGATCTCGTCACTGGGGAAGCTGTTGCTACTGCAATTGAAAAAGCCCTTGAAACTCAGCCGAAGCCCGAGCCTGAACAACCCCAAGAAGTGCCGACCGCTGAATCCCCAGATGAAAGTGATATTCTTGGGGACGCTGTTGATGACCTTTTGGGTTCTGATGAGCAAACAGTAAAAGCAGACGAACTCTCAGTGACGACGGAATCTCCTCCAACCGCTGCCACAGCAGAGCCCGTACCGGCAGCAGCGATTGAACCCACAGCGACTGATCCAGTTGATGGAAACAGCGCTGAATCACAAGAAGCAGCACCACAAGAACAGGGTGCTCAGGCTGAGATCGAGAAACTCGAAGAACTCCACGAAAGCGAAGGCCTCTCTGTACCGGCGTGGTTTGAACGGTCGGTCGAGGTTGCCCGTCCGAAAATCGACAAGATCGATCCCCTCAAGGGCAAGACGATGGACGCTCTGGCCTTTACACTGGGATCCATTCTTGTCGCAACCATGACGCATGCGACACCTATTGGTGCGAGATTGACAATCTTGATTTCCAAACCTCTTGCGAAGCAATCGCCCGAGGTACGAAACGCGTTGGGATACATCGCGTTGTGGACCGGGTTCCTTGCTGTTGTGTTGTGGGTGTACCTGTTGATGTTTAGAACACCAAATGTGCCACACCCTGAAACCGCCCCGTCGCGTGTCATCAATGCTGACGAATCTTTGATCGTCGCCCCGCTAATCCCCGTGAAACCCTGATTAGGGCGTATCCTCGGCTTGCTCAGCGATGATAATCATTTCTGATTCCCACTCGCGGTCCAGATCTTCGAATGAAATTTTGAGTACTTTCTGTGTTGCCTCTTGAACACTTGCGCCGTGACCCATCGCTTCGAACCATTGATTGCGTGCACGCTTGCCGTACCGCAGGGTGATGTGGCGGACCATCGACCAGCCCTGGGCGTACACATACATCGAATGATTCACGGCCTCGCCCTTGAAATCACTGAGCTGCTCCCAGCTGCGACGATCACCACGCGCCACCTGCTTTGCGATGCTGATCTCTCTGCTCTCAGCCGATGCTGCACGGTACTCGTCGGCCACAAGCTCAGAGATTCCTTCGAGCGACCACCACGGGGCGTTGATAATTTCGGGCCCAAACTCAAAGCTCACCGCGTGTCCGATCTCATGGGCGAGGAGCGATGAGATCCGTTCGGCGGAGACCGAATCTCGTCCGAGGATTTTAACGGACTCCCCGGGTTCGTTCCAGCCCGAGAGCATGTTGATGTAGCCGGGGGCGATCGAGTATTGGAGTTCTTGAACGGTCGGGTAGATCTTTATGGTCAGGGGCGAAGAGAGCGAGAGCTTAAGATCCTTCTCGATAGTGCTTTGGATGCCGGGGACAACCTCAAGAACGCTGGCGGCCAGTTCTTTGTGCTGACGATCCGCTAGAACACGGAGCCCATTATCATCTCGAAGATATCCATTCATCCATTGTTTACCGGCAAATTTCCAGGGCCCATCAAGGTCTACCCCCATAGGTTTGAACACTCCCAGATATTGAATAGATCTTTCGATATCATCCGCTTCAAGTGTCCAAAAAAACTGAAGCTCCATTGTCGCTAGGGTGTAGTTGAATCCCGGGCGCAACTCACTCTTTTTTTCAATGCGAAAATCCTTGACTGGATTTCGGGCCAGATCCGCAAACCACGCGCGTTGTTCTGTAACAAAGACCTCGTCGAACGAGTAAACCTCAGCCATGTATGCGCCAGCGTCGTCACCCAGCACCGCTTCTTGCATTTTAATAATCACATCAGACACACGCTCTTCGCTGTGCTTCCCACCAATTGCAGGTGTAACCATTGCAACTATGACCCACAACAGAACCGACATTAGAACTCGGCCTGACGCGGGGCGCGTGGGAAGGGGATCACATCGCGGATGTTCTGCATCCCGGTACAGAACTGGACGAGACGTTCGAACCCGAGCCCGTAGCCCGCGTGGGGAACGGTGCCGTACTTGCGGAGATCGCGGTACCACCAGTAATCGTTGATATCCAGGCCCATCTCTTCGATGCGGCCGTCAAGTACATCGAGTCGTTCTTCGCGTTGTGAGCCGCCGACCATCTCGCCGACACCCGGCACAAGGATATCGACCGCGGCAACAGTCTGCCCCGGAGCCCCATCGGTGCCCTCGTCATTGAGACGCATATAGAAGGCTTTGATGTCCTTGGGATAGTTGATCACCGCGACGGGCTGCTTGAAGTGTTTTTCGGTCAGGTAACGCTCGTGCTCCGACTGCATGTCGGTGCCCCACTTGACATCGTACTCGAACTTCTCGTTGCACCCTTCGAGGATTTTGATCGCTTCGGTGTAGGTGATCGTCTTGACATCCGTCTCGGCGATCATCTTCAGGCGATCAATGATCCCCTTCTCGATGCGAAGGTTGAAGAACTCCAGATCGTCCATCCGCTTGTCGAGCAGATCGTTCGCACATGCACGGAGCATGCCCGACGCGAGCTCGACATTGTCGTGGAGATCCGCGAAGGCGAGTTCCGGTTCGATCATCCAGAACTCGGCGAGGTGACGGGTGGTGTTGGAGTTCTCGGCTCTGAATGTAGGCCCAAAGGTGTACACCCGGCTCAGTGACGAGCAGTAGGTTTCAACATTGAGCTGGCCCGATACGGTAAGATGTGATTCTTTGCCGAAGAAGTCTTTGCTGAAATCCACCTGGCCGCCTTCGGTCTTGGGCATGTTCATGAAGTCGAGCGTAGACACCCGGAACATCTCCCCAGCCCCTTCGCAGTCTGAACCCGTGATGATCGGCGTATGGACCCAATAGAAATCCTGCTCATCCATAAAGCGGTGGATGGACTGGGAGAGCGCGTGGCGAACGCGAGCAACCGCGCCAAAGGTGTTGGTGCGGGTGCGGAGGTGAGCGATCTCGCGGAGGTATTCGAACGAGTGTCGTTTGTTTGATGCTGGATAAGTCTCGGGATCCTCGACCCAGCCGATGACCCGAACAGCGGTTGCTTGGATCTCGACAGACTGGCCTTTGCCTTGGGATTCGACGAGGACGCCGTCGACTTCGACGGAGCATCCGGTGTTGAGTTTGGCGATCTCTTCGTAGTTGGAGAGGTCATGGCGTGCGACGACCTGGATCGGGTCGAAGCATGTGCCGTCGTTGACGGCGACAAAGGAAAGCCCACCATCGGCTTTGGAGTCGCGCTTGGTGCGGACCCAGCCTTTGATGGTCAGCTCGATGCCGGGATCGGCTTTGAATGCGTTTTTAATCTTCAACCAGGTCATGACTTACCTCAGCGTAAACTCTTTGAAATGAAAGCCAACAGGCGGTATTCCCAATACATAGGGCTAGAACGCCTAGCGGCTGGTGTGGATCGTAGTCGTCAGGAGGGCTCTTTGTGCGCTCCGGGCTCCATCACTGGTACCATACAGCAAACCCCGCTTACGCGCCCATGACGAGCGCATCGGGCTGATGGAGAACGACGATGTCGAGTGCCTTCTTAATGATCGGGATCATCCTTGCCGGGATGATCGCAACTTCCGCCTTCCGTGTCACCAACAAGAACGCCCGCGGCGGGATTGTCCTCCTCGCGATCGTTGTGCTAGTGGCCGGGGTCGCGATGTCCTCGGTCCGCTATGTCGGAGCCTCATCTGTAGGCGTGGTCAAAAAGAATGCCCTCGGACCATCAATGACCCCCGGCATGATCCTCGCAACCAATGGTGAGATGGGCCCGCAGGCTGATGTGCTGGCTCCGGGCTGGCACCTCTGGTACTGGCCTGTGCTGTACGATGTTGACACACGCCCATTGATCGATATCCCGGCCGACAAGATCGGTCTGGTTGAGTCTCGTGATGGTCTGCCGCTGGATCCGGGTCAGGTGTTTGCGCCAGAAGTCACCAACGCCGAGTTTAAGAAGATGGTGGAGGATCCAAAGTTCTTCCTGACTGCAGGCAATGGCCGCAAGGGTCCTCAGTCCAATATTCTGACACCAGGTAAGTACCGCCTGAACCCAGAGCTCTTTATGGTCACAATGGTTGATACCACCGAGGTCCCGCCCGCGGCTGTTGCGGTACTCAAGAGCAACTTTGGTAGTGAACCAACGCTTTCGACCAAGGTTGTCGAGAACGACGAACCAGTCATCCTTGCCGAGTCCGGCGAGAAGGGCATCCTTGCGAGCATACTCCAGCCCGGCAAATACCCGGTCAACACCAAAGCGTATTCGGTTTCGATCATCTCGACGCGCGAAACGATTATTCGGTTTACCGCTGGAGAGAAAGGGTATGTTGAGCAGGGTACTACCGCACGGAACTTCGCCAATGCCAACGAACAACGCGAGATTACTGTCCGCACAAGCGACGGGTTTACCTTCCCGGTCGATGTTCGTGTTGAATACAAGATCGAGCCTCAGAATGCACCGGTTGTGGTTGCCAAGCTTGGATCAGAAACCGAGCCGCTGCTTGCCAAGCTCAACTCGACGGTGCGTGCGATCTTCCGCAATAACGCCGAGGGCGTCAAGGCACTCGATTATGTGAACCAGCGTTCGATCCAGGAATCGCAATCGCTCGCGATGATCTCCACCGAGATGGCCCGCATGGGTGTCACCATCACCGGCGTCCGTATCGGTGATGTCGGCGACGAGGAAACCCTCGGCGAACTCCTCAACACCCAGCGCGACCGCGAAATTGCGGTCCAGGAACAGATTACCTTTCAAGAACAGCAGAAAGCCGCTGTCCAACAGAAGGAACTCTCCAAGACCCAGCAGGAAGCCGAGGAAGAAAAACGGCTCGCGACCGCGTCCTACGAGGTGAAGATCGCCGAGCAGGACAAAGAGAAGCGGATCATCGAAGCCATGGCCCATGCCGAAGCCGTCGAGATCGAAGCGACGGCACAGGCCAACGCGTACAAGATGATCGCGGATCAGATCGGTAAGGCCAATGCCGCGATGATCGAAGTCTTGAGGGTCATCGGCGAGAACCGCATCGAGATCACTCCACGAGTGATGGTGACAGGCAACAGCGATGGCACCAGCGGCGAGACCGTCGCGCTGATCGGCACGATGCTCGATCAGATGGTCGCCGACGCTGAAGACGAGTAATCGACCCTGATTAGAACCCAAACCCGCCGAATCGTTCGGCGGGNTTTTTCGTGTCGGCCTATCCACAGATCGTCTATCCTTACACTTATGGCTCTCGCTGATGAAATCACGCCGATCTCCCCATTGGGGATGACGCTGCAGGCGTTTGTTGATGCATGCGCCGATGAAGGCGTCGGGAAGGGCCGCGTCAAAGAAGCGTACCAAGCGGTTTTTCGCAGTGGTCAAGCCCGCTCAGCACCCGCCAAGATCACGATGCCCGAAATCGTGACGCGCCAAGAAGAGCCCGTCAACGAGGGCGTGACCGTCAAGTTCGTCCAGCGGCTGCCCAACCCTGATCACAAACTGGCCGATCGTGGGATCGACTTTGACGACATCGAATCGGTGATCATCCCGATGATCGGAAGATCTGGAAAGAAGACACACACGCTTTGTGTGTCTTCGCAGGTTGGGTGCGCCCTGGGATGTGATTTCTGCGAGACGGCCCAGATGGGATTAATCCGCTCGCTGTCCGCTTCCGAGATCGTCGCCCAGTGGTGGGCGGCAAGGCATATAGAAGGTATCGAGATCGACAACATCGTCTTCATGGGGATGGGCGAGCCGATGGACAATCTCGACGAAGTCTTGACGGCGATCGAATGTTTGACAGATCGCACCGGCGCGTCGATCCCCATGGCCAACATTACAATTTCTACCGTCGGACGAGTCGATGGCTTGCAACGCATCAAACAGCAGGTCCAGCAGCCCGGCTGGAAACGGCTCGGGCTGGCGCTCTCGCTCAATGCGTCCAACGACGAGGTGCGGTCTAAGTTGATGCCGATCAATAAAAAATGGAATATGCAGGAGCTTCAGGACATTCTCCTCGAGCTCCGCGAAGTCCGCGGCGGTCGCAAAATCATGATCGAATATGTCCTCATCCCGGGTGTCAACAGCAAACTGCAGCACGCAGACGAACTGGCCGTGTGGATGAAGCCATTTTTGAAAGACCCTACCCGCGACAAAGCAAAGGGCCACGGCGGATTGCTCAACGTCATCCCCTACAACCCTCGTCGGGATTCTCCATGGCCAGCCCCGACCGAAGAGCAGGTCGATGCGTTTGTTGAGCGGCTGGTATCCCATGGCGTGTTTGTCAACCGGCGGAGAACCAAAGGGCGTGATACCATGGCCGCGTGCGGGCAGCTCGGGACGGCCGAGATCCGGAAGCGGAAGTTTGTGCCCGTGAAACTCTCAGCGAGCGAAGACCAATCAACCCCTGATGCATAAAGACAGACGACCAATCCGAAAGACCGCCCGCCTAGCGATTGGTTTCTATTTGATTCTGTTGGTACTTTCTCATGGGTACCAATGGTGGTCCGGCGGGATTGACCATCTGCTTTTGCCCGGTGCCGATCGGCCATCGACTCAGATTGCTGACAGGGACCAAAATGGTGATGTAATCGACGGCCATCAGCTCGATGTGGTCTACGACAAATGGGAATCAAATCCTTCCAGTGACAAAACCCCCGTGCTGCTCATGCATGGGGCACCCGGTATGGGAACGGATTTTGTCCGCCTCGCACCATACCTCAACGCTCAACAGCGAACGATCCTCGCACCAGACCTGATTGGCTTCTCCGCCTCCGGCAAAGGAACAAATGTTTCGTATCGGGTCCAGGCACGTTACATGTTTGATTTTCTCGACCAGATGGGCGTAGACCGCGTCCATCTCGTCGGATGGTCCAACGGCGGCGGGGTCGGGCTACGGATGGCTGATCTCCATCCAAACCGAGTCGCATCGCTGACGATGCTCGCCTCGGTTGGTGCACAAGAAACCGAGGGGAGCGGTTCGTATTTATTCGAGCATGTGAAGTACGCAGTTGGTTTTGGGATCGCGGAACTTATTCCTGATATACTCCCCCACTTTGGCCTGCTCGGCTCAAGAGACTTGCGGATCGGATGGCTATGGAGTTTCTGGGATTCGGACCAGCGCGAACTCACCCGGATCATGCCCACGATCCAAACCCCAACGATGATCCTCCATGGCCGCCATGATCCACTCGTTTCGGCACCCGGAGCTGAACTCCATCACGAGATGATGCCAACCTCGCGATTGGTCATGCTTGACGCTTCACATTTTTTACCCTTTCTCAAAGCAGATGAGACGGCCGGCTATCTCAACGCGTTCTTTGATCGCCACGAACATCCCGGAATCGCCCCCCAGACCAACTACCTAAATCTCGCTCCCATCCCCCAACGCTCCGGAGCAAACGCGGCCCTCCACTGGGTCGGCGACCTGATCCTGACCATACCGTGGTGGGCACAACTCCTCGGCATCATCGTGCTGATCCGCAGGCTCCCGCATGTTGGGATGGTCGCGGTCATGATCATGATCGTGATGATGCGGATTGATTTTGGTGTTGCGATTCTTGGGCTGCTTGTCGGGCGGACATGGTGGCTTGTCTGCGGGGCCAACCCTCTGGACCGACCGTTCGGCTTCTTGCGGTGGATCCGCGGGATCGCCTTTGTGCTCCCGGCTGTACTAATGGGACTGATCGCCGGCGGATGGACGCTCGCACTCACCGAACATCTCGGGCTCATCGGACTCATCGTCGGGAGTTGGTTGATGCTGTGCGCATTCCACACGGTGCGTCTGGTGATCACCTGGAGCGGACGACAGCGCATCCGCGCGACGATCGACCGCACCTTCAATCACGAATACTGGCCGACCTTCTTTGTGTACATCCCGGTCCTGTGCTGGGGGCTCGGGAGGGTGTTCTCCGGGAAGGGGCTCGGGAAAATGACAGCTGTCAATCCCGGATACGCCGACGATGCTGGGGTGCAAGACGAGTCCAAAATAGATCTCAACATCAAGCTCGGCGACGGGACCAGCGATGACGAATCGGTCCTGCATTGCGTGCTCATCGATGAGGACGAAAATATCCAGAACCGGATCGCTGACGCGATTAACGCGATCGACAACGACCCCGCCCTCGGCGGATTGCCCGTGATCTGCAAACCAGACAAAGGCGAGAAGGGCCGCGCCGTGCGTCTCGAGATGACCAAAGAGGGCGTTACCGAATATTGCAAACAGACCCATGAGCCGTTTGTGATGCAGAAGTATCATCCCGGTCCTTTGGAACTCGGCGTATTGTGGGTTCGGCATGTTGATTCGATCACCGATCCAGACTATGACGGGCCGTCGGGATTTATTTATGCGATCACAATCAAACACTTCCCGGTGCTAATCGGAGACGGCAAGCATTCCATCCGCAAACTAATTCTCATGCATAAACGCTACCGGGCCCAGGCGGCGATCTTTATAGAACGCTTCCGGGACAAGTACGATTGGATCCTCGACGATGGCGAAGAACTCCCGCTCGGATTCGCTGGAAACCACGCACAGGGCGCGATGTTCACCGATGGCGAGCATTTGATTACCCCGGAACTCTCCGCCAAGATCGGATCAATTGCCGACCGTTTCAATGCCGATGACGGCGGCGGATTCGACATCGGACGCTTTGACATCCGTTGCGAATCACTCAAACAGCTCCGCAAAGGCGAGGGCTTCGGGATCGTCGAGCTCAACGGGCTCACCAGCGAACCGACCAATATCTACGATCCAGATCGCTCGCTCTACTGGGCGTGGGATGTGCTGAGTGGATACTGGAAACACGCCGAACGACTCGCTCAGGCGCGGCTAGATACCAAGACCGGCGAACCGATCGACGAAAAAACATGGTGGCGTATGAAACGTGCACTCGTTCGCGTGATGATCCCGTAATCAATCAGGGTTGCAAGCGGGTCGATGACCACGGGCCGTAGGTGTAACCATCCCCAGATTTGGTAAGCTCACGGTTCCAACGCGCCCGGTCGTGAATCCGTCCTACGCCGCCGGCCCAAAGCTCGACAGACTGCGCATGAATCCGGTACCCACCCCAGTGCGGCGGCCTTGGGATCACGATCTTGTCGCCGCTCATCAGAGCCGCGGCATCAAGCCCAAGTTTCTCCATCACCCCGGCCACTTTTTCCATCAAAGCATCACGCGATTCGATCGGCTGGGATTGATCACTGATCCATGACCCGAGCCTGGATTCGAGCGCACGGGACGCAAAGTACGCATCGGATTCTGCTTCGGTCGCTTTGACGACCGGGCCTCGGACACGGACCTGGCGTTCATAAAAATCCCAGTGAAAGCTCGCCGAGACGAACGGGACCGCTTCGAGCTGGTGGCCTTTGTCGCCGTTGTAGTTGGTGTAGAACACAACCGAACCCGGATCAGGGTCGATGAGTTTGCAGAGAACCACGCGAGCATCGGGCATCCCGTCGTCGTGCAGAGTCGAGACGGTCATGGAGTTGGCGTTCGGGGTCAGCCGTTCTGCCCACGCCTGATCGAACCACTCTTTGAAGATCGGGAACGGTGAATCCGGGAGCTGATCGGGGAGCCGTTCGCCTTCGTCGTAGAAATGGACCGGGTTGGACTCAGGGTTGGACTCAAATTGTTGACTGCTCATGATGAATCTTATCCCCAAATGTGTCCAGTAGAGTCGAAAAAGCGGGGGTCAAGCTGTCGGTTGTTGAGTTCACTCCACCTCCGCTCGCTCGTTGCACTACGATGACCTTGTGAGCGAGAACACCTTTAAATCCAAGCCTTGGGCGGACAAACGAAAGCCCACCGTCGATGCCTCCGAGCTATTCGACCGGACCCCCCCCCACCACATCGACGCCGAGCGGTCCCTGCTGGGTTCGATCTTGCTGGATCCGATGGTGCTGACGGAAATCGTCGGGATTGTCTCCAAACCAGACCAGTTCTACAAAGAGGCCCACGGCACCATCTTCTCCTGCCTGCTCGAAACTTTTGAAGCCCACCAGACCGGTGATATGGTCCAACTCGCCGAAGGATTGCGGGCCAAAGGCGTGTTTGATTCGGTTGGCGGCTCTTCGTACCTGATGGAACTCGCTGAAGCAGTCCCAAGTGCGGCCAACGCACCGTACTACGCCAAACTCGTTTCCGATAGTGCCCGGCTCCGCAAACTGATCGATGCTGCAGGCGAAATCATGTACGAGGCCTACACCCAGGGTGGCGGGACACCGGACGCCGCCAAAGATGTTATCGACCAGGCCGAAAAACGGATCTTTGATATCGCGTCCGAGGACATCAACGCCGACCCCGAAACCATGACCGAGCTGCTGATGCAGGAAATGGACCGGGTCGAGTCCGCGATGTCGGGCAACATTGTGACAGGCATCCCAACCGGATTCGACTACCTCGACGAACAACTCTCCGGCGGGCTCCACCCCGAAGAACTCATGATCCTCGCGGCACGCCCCTCGATGGGCAAGACCGCGATCGCGCTCAACATTGCAGAGCAGGTCGCCTTCGGCGGATCAACCCCCTGGCACAAACGCCCCAACGCGGTGCCGGTCGCTGTGGGTGTGTTCTCTCTGGAAATGTCCCGCAACGCACTGACCCAGCGACTGCTCAGTGCCCGCTCTGGTGTTGATGCATCAAAGCTCCGCACCGGCCAGGTCACCGATGATGACTTTATCAAGCTCCAGCAGTGTGCTGGCGAGTTGTCTGAGGCCAAGCTCATCATCGACGACACCCCGGGCATGACCGTGCTTGCGATGCGGGCCAAAGCGCGTCGGATGAAGCAACGCCACGACATCCGCTGTATCATTATTGACTATCTTCAGTTGCTCACTTCACCCGGAGCCGCACGCGAATCGCGTCAGGTCGAGGTCTCGGAAATCTCCCGCTCGATCAAAGCACTCGCCCGCGAACTCAAGCTCCCGATCATCTGTTTGGCGCAGCTCAACCGTGGTACCGAATCCCGCGAGGGCAACCGCCCGCGCATGAGCGATCTCCGCGAATCAGGCTCGATCGAGCAGGACGCGGACATCGTCTCGCTGCTCCACCGCGAGTCGTACTACCACCGCGGCGAGCCCTCATGGGACCCGACCAACCCAGAGTTCGATGAGGATAACCGCGAAAAACTCAACATGACCGAGCTCATTATCGCCAAGCAGCGTAACGGACCAACCGGCACCGTTAAACTCGTCTGGGATTCAAACATCGTCCGGTTCAAGAACTGGGACCCGATGCACTCAGCGAGTGGTTCGCAGGGTTTCAATGTCACCAGCACAATGCCGGACTTCAACCAGTCCCCCGGCGGACACGCCACCGGCGGCTTCGACGGGCCTGATTCCCCGGCACACATCCCCCAGCATTCCTTCGCCCCTGGCGCAAAGACCGGCCCTGAAGCGAACTTCCGCGACGGATCGGGCAACGATGTCCAGTTTGATGACGACCCCGATGTGCCGCCGTTCTGATTCTTAGATGTACGCAGGCTGGCACCGGCACTGACGATTCTGCATCCTGATATACTGGATCTGCTCGCGCCGATTTGCTCGTGCGGTCATTGCGGGGATCAGGATGAGATCAATCAACTGTCCGATGAATAAGAATCCAAAGGTGAAGAGCCAGATGAGCCCGGTGATCCATTTACCGTTGTAGAAGCGGTGGATGCCACAGAAACCGACGAAGCTGAGACACCAGAGCAGATATGAGATTCCTGTTGATCGCATGAGAATACCTCCAGAGAGGTTATTGGGAATCCCCACTCGATCTTTCAATCGCCTTGCGGAACTCTTTCAGCTCGATCAAATGTTGCAGCACCAAGATTCCACAAAAAAACAAACAAACTCCACTCACACCTGTCCAGTTAAGGGCTAATGGAATCTGTAGATACTGGTAGAACCACAGCACGCATGGGCCGCTCATCAGAGCCACAATAACGATCAAAAAAAAAGCCGATTGTAAACAGTCTGGGTCGCGGCCCGCTCAACCGACCACCAAGAACGCTCCTGATGTCGGTAGTCGGTAGCAAATAGGCGATTTCTCGTTCATCAATCAACAATGGCTGGAGAACCATCTGCCGCCTGAGCATTTTGACTCTCGACCATGGGACCCATCGCTCCTGTTCATGAATGCGTGCATTGATGCCCTCATGACGAAGCGAAATTATCCATGATGATCTGAGTACCCTGAAGTACCGCACGAAACCAAACATAACAAAAATTACTCCAAGGATTACAACACCAAGCATCACCCAATGATCGATTGTTCGTGCGATCGGATTCGGACGGTTCAGTGCGGGGACGAAGCCCTGTGCACCAATAAAAATAAACATTGCCCCAATGCACAACTCAACACTAGCGTTCTGGAACGCCGCCATCCTTGGCCCCTCAGGCAAGGTATCAATCTCAAACTCATTCTCTGGATTGCGGTACCATTCACTCTTGTATTGCTTAATAAGCCGCTGGGTTGACTTCGATTGTGATTTCCAAATCGACCCGAATCGGAGTATCGCTTGGCAACCACCAACTTCTATCCTCTCACCAATATCGTTGTACACCCAACGAAATGCTGGATTGCTGTCCAAGCAGTTCCAAGGGACGATCGTGCCCACGGGGAGATCACTCCCTCCGTTCTCGCCTGTAATCTGCGCCCCGCCCGGTTCTACGGTTGCTTGAATAATAATCGGTCGACGCCGTTTCTTCATGAACGATTCTACTCACTCAATCCCCGAAACTGGTATACACGCTCCGGGCCGCCGCGATCAGGGGGTGATCCTTGGGAACCAGTCGCTGCTTATCAGCCGCACTCGTAATCTCGACATCACCAAGCACCCCGCCCTGCATGACGACCAAGCGATTGGTCAAACCCATTTTCAAAAGCTCCATCGCGTGATGACCGAACTGCGTCGCCAGCACGCGGTCGCCGGCGGTTGGTGTGCCGCCGCGCTGGACATGGCCGAGGACAACATAGCGGGATTCGATCTCGGTGCGTTCTTCGATCTCACCAGCGAGCCATTTGGCGACGCCTCCGAGACGGATCGCTTCGGGGGAGTTCTCAACCAAGCGATCGACGATCTGATCGCCGCCCTTGGGCTTGGCGCCTTCAGAAACCGCGATGATCGTGAACCGCTTGCCCCGCTGGGACCGCCAGAGGCAGTACTCGGTGATCTTGTCGAGATCGAACTCGATCTCCGGGATCAGGATAATGTCCGACCCGCTCGCCAGCCCCGCGTGGAGCGTGATCCACCCGGCATTGCGGCCCATGAGCTCAACAACCATCACGCGGTGATGACTCGCGGCCGTCGAATGCACGCGGTCGAGCGCCTCGGTGGCGATATGCACAGCCGTTTGAAATCCAAAGGTGATGTCCGTCCCGTGAAGATCGTTGTCGATTGTTTTGGGGATGCCGATGCAGTTGAAGCCTTTATCGGTGATCTGCTTGGCGATGGACATGGTCCCGTCGCCCCCGATGACGATGAGCGCTTCGATTTTTTTGATCTGAAGGTGGGTGACGCAGACATCGGTGAGGTCTTTGAAGATCGTGTTGCCGTCTTTATCTTTGCCAACCGGGAAGTTCTGGGGATTGGACCGATTGTTGGACCCGATGATGGTGCCGCCCATGGTCAGGATGTTGGAAACATCATCAATAGTGAGCGGCCTGATGCGGTCCTCAACCAACCCGAGGAACCCATCCTCGATCCCATAGACCTCGATCCCGTGATTGATCGCGTCCTTGGTGACGGCTCGGATCACGGCATTGAGCCCTGGGCAGTCCCCTCCACCTGTGAGGACGGCGATGCGTTTGATATTTGAAGCGGGGACTCGGTCTTGGATAGTTGCCATGGTCCGACGATAGTATCATGTTGATGGGCAGTCTGCCATTATTCTAAATCTGATCGAATAACCATTATGAACCAAGGAGTTCTGAATCATGATAAAGTCAATCCTTACCGTTGCATTAATGAGCCTGTCAGCATTGGCCAAGCCTGTTGATCTCGTGTACCGATTCGATCTCGACACACCCGCCACATTTGAGATGATCCAAACAATGAATCAGTCACAGGTATCCCCTGGCATGACTGCAACGACCACTACCGTTTCCACAAACCGTATCGTCACTGAGCTTATTGAAACCAGAGATGACGGAACACTGGTCATCGGGAACACAACCAAATCTGTCGTCTTTGAAATGACCGGCGCCGGCTTGGACATGTCCTACGACTCAGAAAACCCAGCCGATGTCAGCAAACTGGCCAATCCAACCATCGCATCACTCGCGGCACTCAAAGGGATCCAGATCCAACTCCATCTCGATAAAACAGGGACGATTCTGGATGTCCCCAATATCGATGACATCCATGATCGTGTTCTGGATATGAAAGACCCCGCGATGCTCGACATGATGATCACCTTCACAGACGAAGACACAATCATCGCGATGAATGAAGCCAACTACAAGCTACTACCAACTAAACCTGTAGAAATCGGTGATCATTGGAACCGGACATTTGATATCCCAACCGGAGACATCCAGATTACCATGAATTTTGAACTCACCCTCGATGCAATCACAGGCAAGCGAGACAAACGAATCGCGGAAATTTCCATCGACGGAACCATGACCATCGATTACGGCGAGGATCTCGCTGACGTCCTCACGGTCGTTGAATCTTCTATGTCTGGTTCTGCAGAGTTCAATATTCATGATGGGCTATTTGATTCACTTACGATAAACACACTCCTGAAGAACGAGATGAACTACTCAGGTGGCGAACTGCCTGATATGACGATCTCGGTGAATCAGTCCGTCCAAAACACCCGTGTCGATGACTGATTCACCGCTCAAATGGCAACCCGATGACGGTCGGTGTGGTACCCTATAGATGATGCCTCAGCCGACCGAAAGCCCTAGCAACCCCATCCAACCTACCGATCGCTTCGATCCGCATCTATACCTCCACCCCCAGACCCTCGCCCGGCTCACCTCGATGGAACTGAGAGCCAAAATGATCGTCGAGGGGGTCCGATCTGGGCAGCACAGATCCCCCTACACAGGCGTCAGTGTCGAGTTTGCACACCATCGCCCTTATGTAGCCGGAGACGACATCCGACACCTAGACTGGAAAGTCTATGCACGCTCCGACAAGCTGCAAGTCAAGCAGTACCAACAAGAAACGAACCTCGACCTTGTCATCATGGTCGATTCTTCTGGGTCGATGCGGTTCGGATCGAGGCTGTTTTCTGACGCATCAGGCTCAGCAACCGCTCAGGCTCCCGACGGGCGGGTCAACTGGTCCAAATACGACCACGCGACCGCGACCGCCGCGGCTCTGGCCCACATCACCCTTCATCAGGGCGACCGGGCGGGATTGATGGTGTTCGCCGACGAGATCCGAGCGATGGTCCCACGCACAGCGCGAAACTCCGGATGGAAGCCAATTGTCGACGCCCTCGCAACTCATCCCGTTGAGCAAGAAACGGACATTGTCCGCGTGATGGACCAAGCGATGGGCAAACTCAACAACCGATGCATGATCGCTCTGATCTCAGATTGCTTCATGGATCCTGCGGACCTCAAATCCGCGATGGCCAAATGCAAACACCGGGGGCACGATGTAATCGTGCTGCAGGTGCTCGACCGCGCTGAGCGGACCTTTGAGTTCGAGGACCGGGCCGCGTTTGAGGGGCTGGAGTTCGAACCAACTATTCGGATCGATCCGCGTGCCCTCCGCGAGGACTACCTCAAAGCCTTCAACGAGCACAACGAGACCATTGCCCATGATATCCGCTCATTCGGGTTTGATCACCATATCATCTCCACCCACGAATGGCTCGGACCGACACTTGCCTCGTTTGTGGCTCGTCGCAACTCGACCCTCTCCAAACTCCGGAGCGCTATGCGATGATGGGACTGTCGGTGCTCCATCCTGGATTGCTGATCGCTGGATTGATTTGTATATCCATACCAATCCTTGTGCACCTGCTCCGACGCAAGCACCGCCCGATCTCTTGGGGCGCGATGAGATTCCTTGAGCAAGCCTACCGTAAACGCCGCCGGCTCATCACGATCGAACAACTGATCTTGCTGCTCGCCCGATGCGCGATTGTCGCACTGATCGCTGGAGGGGTTGGAGCGTTGGTTCTCGGATCCGGAGCAACCGACCATCGCCCACGCACAGTAGTCATCGTTCTGGACAACCCGATCCACTCGGCATCGGCTCTGGATAGCGGCCAGCCTTCAATCCAGTACCAGAAGCAGAGGGCCCTAGATCTCCTGAGCTCGCTTGATCCCGCGAGGGGCGACCGCGCGGCCCTCATTACCACCGCCGCCCCCGCAACGGGCGTTGCGACCCCCGCAACAAGCGAGCTTGGATTGATCCGCTCGCGAATCGAGGGTGTTGAAGCGACGGACGCGGACCGAGATCTCACGGGCTCCCTCGGGCAAGTTTCAGATACTCTTGAAGGGCTCGAAGGCGAGTTCATCACGCACACAGTCCTCATGCTCAGTCACGGCGGATGGGACAGGGACAGCCAGCACGACCAGCAACAGCTCCGGGGAATCGAATCCATCCTGCTCGATGCACCGCCTGCAACTGTTGCTAACAACATCGCGATCCTCGATGCCCAGCCGCTCCGCCCGATGGTCACTCGCAAAAACGATTTCCAGAGCGACAACAACGGAGCCCTGCAGTCTGATGACGAAATCCAAGGCGTGCGAATAACCCTACAACGCTCCGAAACATCAGCAGCCCAATCAACACCGCTCGTCATTGCCAATGCCCAGACCGACTCGCAGCTGGTAACTATTCAACTCGAGTGGTCCGCCGGGCAAGAACTGCTCACCCAGAGCATCCCGCTGGACTCTACATCGCTCAATCCAATCCGAGGCGGCTCCGCACTCCTCCGGGTTTCAGTGCCAAACACCGATTCCAACCCGCGAGACAACACCCGCCTTGTCGGATTACCAATCCGCCAGCACATCGGGGTCGGGATCGTTGATTCATTCTCGCGGGATACCGACTCAGGGATCCGACCATCACGCTGGGTGCGTGCGGTATTGGGAGCCAATGACGGCTTGATGTCGATCCAGCAGATTAATGCGAGTGCCGCCAGTGACCGCATTGATCCCACGCTTGATATACTGTTCATCCTCTCACCCTCGGCTCTTAATAAACAGGGCTGGGACCGGATCGCCAGACTCAACGCAGCGGGCATGCCGATTATCATGACCCCAGATGCCACACCAGGTGCACTGGACTGGGCCGCACACCTGAACGAATTTGCGCCCGGATTAATCGCCGGCACGGTCCAGTCTCGGAGCTTTGAACACCCGATCAGTCTGGCCAATGAACTCGCTTCGAAATCCACACTGCTCGATGGCATACGCGATGAATATCCCGACCTCGCTTCATCGGTGACGCTGACCCGAATGCTCGCCATTGAACCTGGACCGAGATCCGCTGTGCTTATTGAGGATTCGGACAATCAACCACTGGCATTGGTTTCCACCCACAACGAAACCAACCGGAGTGCCGATCGGGCAGCTGGCACGGTGGTCATTTGGGGGGTCGCATTTGATGCACGCTGGACCGATCTCCCTGCTCGCCCATTGTTCGTTGCATTGACCCACGAGCTCTTGCGTTCACTCCTCGCCCAAACCATTGCTCCAGATTCGCGCCTCGCGGGACAACCAGCCAGTGGATTAGAGTTTAACTCTCTTGAACCGCTCATCGGTGAAGCTGCTGACTATCCGGACCCTCGATTTGCTGGCGCGTATGTGCAGACTGATCAGCAGGGTACTGCACAGCGTGCGGTGGTTGTCAATCCAGACGCCTCGCTCTCGGCCGTCGATGAATCGGTGCTTGAATCTCCACACGCCGCGATCGCACGGCATTTGCCAAATGCAGAGATTCAGGAACTAAGCAATGTCACGGATCTTTCATCAAATAGCTTGGAACAGAGCTCTGGGTCGGGGCGTTCGATCGCATTGATCTTGTTCGCGATCGCAACAATTCTGGGCATATTCGAACTCCTTCTGGCGCGCAGATGCTCGTACAAAGCGGTCGGCTCCCAACCCTTCAAAGCCACCCTGCCCCTTCAATCGAGTCGGTCTAAGGGGGCTTCATGAACACGCTCCTTGATTTGCTCTTTGGGTTTGATAGCGGCACATTTGGTGGTCAAGATTCCGGACTCGGATTCTCAACACCGATGCCGATCTGGGTATGGGCAATGGTCCTACTCGCCATCGGGCTGGTCGTATGGCTGAGCTACCACGGGCTCTCTGGATCAAACTGGGTGCGAACAGTTCTTGGGGCAATCCGCTGGTGTGTGGTTGTGTTCTTATTGGTTTTGGCGTTGGGGCCTCAGATCGAACGACAGCGGATCCTTATTGAACCAGACCGCGTGATTGTGCTCCTTGATGCATCGGGCTCGATGAATATGCCCGAATTTGCTGCCGATGGATCCCTGACAACCCGAGGCGCACAACTCAGTGAGATGCTCGATGAAAACTCGGGCACCTTCGAAGAGCTTGCCAAAGAATCTTCGCTCGATGTATACACCTTCGCCAGCCGTACAACCAAAGTCGTCGGCCTCCCGAATACTGATCCATCGGTCATCGCTGACAGCGCACCGACATCACTGGGCGGCTCGATCCAGTCCGCACTCACCAGCGCCGGCACCAGTCCGATCTCCGGCATTGTCCTGTTTTCAGATGGCCAGTCCCACGACGAACCCTCCCCAGCCCTGATCGAATCGCTCCTCAGTTCAGGCGTCCGGGTCATCAGTGTCCCTATCGGATCAAGCGATCCGGTGCATGACGCATCGATCAGGCTCATCGAATCACCACGCGCGGTATTCGCCAAGGACCGCGTACCGCTGCGGGTGCTGGGGAACACAGACGGATACAACAATGGCGATGAGATACTGATTGAACTCATTGACCAATCCACCGGACAAGCCCTCACTTCGATCACCCAGCTCGTTGGCGAACAGCCGGGCATTGATGCGGATCTATCCCATACCTTTACCGAGCCGGGCACCAAGAACTTGATCGTACGGATGACGCCTCAGGGAGCATCGACCGATCTGGTCGTTGACAACAATGAACAATCGATCGAACTCCGTGTGGTGTCTGAGCCAATGCGTGTCCTATATATAGACGGCCACCCCCGCTGGGAATACCGGTACCTCAAGAACATTCTCATGCGCGAGGACACCATCAACGCAACGACGATGCTTCTCGCTTCAGATCGGCGGTTTATCGAAGAAGGCCAGCCGCTGAGCGGCCCGGTACCCGATTCGCTCGATGCCTGGGAGCCCTTTGATGTGGTGATACTGGGTGATGTCCGCCCGGAACTCTTTTCTGAATCACAACTTTCCTCGCTCAAAGCCCACATCGAAACCCGTGGCTGCGGGTTGCTCTGGATCGCGGGCGAAGGTGCCACTCCGATTGCATGGACAGGGTCTCAGCTTGCTTCGCTGCTCCCGATGCAAACCGGAAAATCTGATTCTATTTCCAACAACTACACACGCAACACCCCCGTTGTGATGTCGATGACCCAACACGCAAACCGCGCGGGGCTTCTCTCCAAGGAAGATGGCTCCACAACTGCCGTAGATGACCCGAGCTCCGGATGGACGATTCTTCGCTGGACTCATTCAATCGGAGCAAGTGATCTCAAGCCGGGGGTTGCCACTCTCGCTCATGCACAGGAATTGGATGAACAGCAAACACGAGCACTTGTCACCACCATGCGCTATGGCGGCGGGCACATCGGCTATGTCGGTACCGATGAAATCTGGCGTTGGCGTTACGGCCGCGGCGAAGACCTCCCCGAGCGGTTCTGGCTCCCGATGATCAGAACACTGGCCCGGGGGACCATCGCCCGCCGCGCCTCACCCGCCGGGCTCACGATCTCTCCCAAACACTTAGCACCCGGGACCGATGTGCGGGTAACGCTTGAACTGTTCGACAATTCGATCATCGACTCACTTCCCCAGCGGATCGACGCAATGATCAAACCACTTTCGACAAGCGAGCCTGGATCTCAGCTCACACTCTCCGGCGGCGGGTCCCGTCGGTCAGGCCTCTGGACACCCAACGAACCGGGCGTGTACTCAATGAGCATCGCCCACCCACTCATCGGAACCGATCCGATCACCCAAACGATCCGCGTCCGTGCAGCTTGGGAAGAATCCAACAATCCAAACACCGATCACCAAGCACTCGCCCTGCTCAGCGAACGCACTAATGGTCATATACTGGCATCTGGCGAACTCGCAAAACTGCCGTCCATTCTCCCCAACCGGACACGGATTACCACGCTCCCGCCTCAAACCACGCCGTTGTGGGATCGGCCGATCATTTTAATAGTTCTCATACTCTTACTCAGTATTGAATGGATCGGACGCAGATCTCTAAGGCTCGCATAATTAGGAACGCACACAACAGACCTATGACCACACTCAACGCCCCATCCTCCCCCCAAAGCAAACAGGCGCATCAAACGCTCGACGATACGATCGCACGGGTCCGTCGCCGCTTGTTGTTGCGGAGTGTGCTCCGCTGGGTCGGATGCGGATTCGGGATCCTGACATTGAGTGTCGCCATGGACATGATGAGCCAGCTCAATCCCGCAGCCCGTTGGATTGTGCTTGGGGTTGTTGTATGGGCCACTGTTTGGCTCTATCGCCGGTGGGTTCTCAGTGCCCAACGGGTGTCACCCAATCCGAGCGACATGGCCCTCAATCTATCTCAGCCCGCCCCGACTCTGGCGGCACTCGTTGATCTTCCAGCCGCTGAGGCTTGTGACCCGATTGAAAAATCACTCGTAGCCGCGATTGAATCTCGCTCCTCTCGCCGAGTTACACAAGACACCGCCACAGCAGCGCTTCGATCAGGCCCGCTCTATGAGATCGGCTCGATTCTGCTTGGCCTCTCGTTGCTCTTTGTACTTGTGGCTAACCGTCCGAACCTGTTCACCATCGGCGTCCGCCGGATCGTCACTCCATGGACTGAAGTCCAGTGGCCAGTCCGATTTGGGATCACCATCCCAGAGATCGAGCCGCACCATCCTTCGGACCGCGCCTTCATCGCATCGGCACTCATCGGCCCATCGACCGATGACCCCATCGCCAAAGTCCGATGGCGGTTGCTCGACTCGGACAACACTCCAATCATCCGCTGGACCACATTGGCCCTCAATCCACAGGGCGAAGTATCGAACAAGCAACATCGCTACGAACAACTCATTCCCATCCATACGCTCTCGGCACAGTCCATCCCTGACGGAGCCTCACTCGAATACCGGATCGAAACCCGCGATGATCGGAGCGACATCAATCGCGTCTCGATTGTACATCCACCAAAGCTCCGCCGTGCGGCCGCTGTTATTTCGCTGCCTTCGTACGCCGAGCGATTGGATTCTTCGAAATCACGGTTTGTACAGGGCGAGCAGATTATCAATCCTGCGGAGCTCTCTGTTGGTCCGGTCCTCGCGGGATCATCTGTGTCTATGCAATGGGAGTTCGACTCCCCGGTCCATACGCTGGGCAATGATTCGAAACCATCCAACACCATCGAGATCGACCGGGTCCTCAATGAAAGTTCAACAGTCACAACAACCCCGCTCGATCAATACGGGCTCTCGCCCCGCGCATCAATCGATGTATTCGTTCGGGTTGTCGCCGATGCACCACCCGAAGCGATCATCACCATGCCTAGCAATGACCTGATGGTGGGCCAGCGGGCCACTATTGAAATCGCTGCCCAAACCACCGACGATCTCGGGCTCGAAAACGCCTCGATCATCGGCAACCATTTTGATTCATCATCAAGCACCAGCTATCAGCTCACATCAACACACCCGAATGGTTCCATGGCCAAGTCCATATCCGCCACACTGGACATCCAGTCGATCGGACTGTCGCCGGGCCAGCGGATCGAAGTCCGGGCAACAGCGACGGACATCGGCGGTCTCGAATCCCGGTCGTCCCCGAGAGTCATCCGCATCGTCGAGGACAAAGAAATCGTTGATCAAATTGAGTCTCAACTCGGGTCAATCGGCGAGATCCTCCGCCGCCTCGATGACCAGCAGAGAGAACTCCTTACACGCATCCAAGACGGATCAGGCGTCAATGCCAACGACCAATCTTCGTTGACCGACCAAATTGACTCCAGAGTCCAAGCCACAGATGCGCTCAGAGATCAGCTCTCGCAAAGCCGTATTAGCGACCCGCAGATTTCTCCGATGCTTGAAGCATTGAACGACGCCCTCACCGAGGCGCAGCGCGAGTCCGAACGGGCCTCCGAGGCGATCGAGCGTGAACAGAATCAGCAAGCCGCAGACCGAATGGAAGATGTGCGTGATGAACTCGGTGAAGCGATCGCTATGCTCGATCGCGGCCAAGACACCTGGCTAGCACGCAGGGCGATCGAAGAACTGCGATCAACGGTCCAAGGATTACTCGACGAAACCAATCAACTCAATGCAAAGACCGGCGGCAAGTCGATGGAGCAGTTGTCTCAAGATGAACGTTCCATGCTCCAGAAAATCCTCGACAAACAACGCCGCGCCGCACAAGAGGCCCGCGAAACAATCGATGCGCTCGATGAACAGGCCAACGCGCTCGACGAGAACAACCCGACAGGCGCCCAGGGCATCCGCGACGCGGCGACTCAAGGCCGAAACTCCGGGATCGAAGAACAGCTCGACCAAGCCGCTGACGAACTCGAACAGAACCAGACCTCCTCCGCCGCAGGTAACCAGCAGCAGGTCCTTGAAGAACTCGACAAAATGCTCGAGCAGATCGAACAGGCCCAGAAGAATCGAGACTCGGCACTCCGCCGGAAACTCGCGTCAATTATGGAATCGATCAAGGCAATCATCGAAGACCAGCAGCACGAACTTACCCGGCTTGATCAGGACCATGCCGGGCTCGATCAGCCAATGATCGCTATTCGCAACAACACCCTGAGCATCCGTGACGAAGCGGGCGCCGCATTCCCCGAGACCCAGACCATCGCCGAATCGCTCACCAGAGCAACCGAATCACAAAGCCAAGCGATAGCCGCACTCAGGAATGATCCCGCTGATCCAGCCACCGCCCGCCAGTCCGAACTCGCGGCCATCACCCACCTGCAAGCCGCCCTCGACGAGGCGGAGCGGCAAGACGAGCAAGCCGCCGACAGGCAAGCACAAAAACTACGCGAGCAGCTCCGAGAGCAGTACCAAGAAGCACTCAAAGAGCAATCCAGAATCACAACCGAAACCGAACCCTTAATCGGCCAAGACCTCAATCGCCGCCAGAGGGCGCAGGCTCGCCAGCTCGGCGGGCAAGAGGACGCCATCCGACAACAACTCGCCGCGATGCTCCAAGAAACAAAGGAGTTAAGCGACGCACCAATCTTCACACTCGCCCATGATCAGATGGAACTGTTCCTGCAATCTATCTCTGAGAGTATGAGTGAGCGAACACTGGATCCGATGATTGTTCTCGACCAACAAAGCGTCGCGACCGTCCTCACCGCGCTCATCGAGGTACTCGGAGAATCACAACAACAGCAATCCGATGATTTCGAAGACGGCCAAGCCGGGGGCGGCGGCGGGCAAGGCGGCGGCGGTGGAAATGAACCCGTCATACCACCAATCGCCCAGCTCCAGCTCCTCCGCACCCTCCAGCAACTCACCGCGACTCAGACGCGAGCCATCAGCGAATCTGCTGCTCCAGACCCCCAGCGGATCCGGCAGATCGGACAACTACAACGGGATTTAGCAGAGAAGGGCCAAAAGCTCATCGAAGACATGAACCAGCAACCCCCAATCGACGAACAACCTATAGAGGAGTCAGATCCGTGAGAAGAGACACCCTCCAGTCAGTTGCCGCGATGAGTGCGCTGTTGTTCTGTATGGTCGCTCCTGCAGCCGACGAGCCAAAGCGTGTGCCATCACTCGACGAGCTACTCGGACTCCCCGAACCCACAGAGTCTGAAGACACCAGACTTATCGACGAGGCGCTGACGGCTCAGCAAGCCGGTGAAGCCTTCGCACAGGCTGTTGGGTTGATGGGCGGCGTTGCTGACCGCATCGGAACCAACAACGACACCGGACTCACGACCCAACGAATGCAAGAAGAAATTATTCGGAAGCTCGAACAGGTCATAGAATCCGCCCAGCAGAACCAGAACTCAAGCGGCGGCGGCTCATCCTCCTCCTCATCGAGCCAGCAGCAACAACAACCCAATCAACAATCACAGCAAGGCAACGCGCAGGCCCAAGGCTCCGGCGAGCCTTCCGATGGTTCTAGCCCACCGGGCTCAACCGATGTTGGCGCCAACAACCTCAGCGCCGCCCATGCCAAGTGGGGTCATCTCCCAGAACGCCTCCGCGACGCACTCAGCCAGGGGCTCGACGAGCCGTACTCTCAGCTCTATCGCAGATTGACAGAACAGTACTACAAAGCACTCGCGGAGGACGACGAATGATCCCCGCCAAGATTTCCATACTCACCGCTCTGGCGATTACCACCACACTCAACGCCCAGCCCGAAGTAGCGACACTCCTCACTTCAGCAGGCGAAGCCGAGATCACATCCGAACTCGATCGCTCAATCGCTGATGGATTAAACTTCCTGGCAACCACACAGAGCGACGACGGATCATGGGAGGGCGGACGCTTCGGAAAGAATGTAGCGATCACCTCATTGGCATGCCTCGCGATGATGGGCGACGGCAACACCGCATCACGCGGACCCTACAGCGATCAGATCATGCGTGGACTCGACTTCGTCCTCGAATCCACCAAAGAGAACGGGCTCATCGCATCCCAAGCAAACAACGGCCCAATGTACGGCCACGGATTCGCAACACTCTTCCTCGGCGAAATCTACGGCATGACCCCCGGCGGCGGCGACACCGCACTCAGCAGCCGCATCCACGAATCATTGGTCAAAGCGATCAGGCTCATTGAACAAACACAAAACGAAGAAGGAGGCTGGCGATACAACCCAGTCCCCTACGACGCGGATGTTTCGGTCACCATCTGCCAAATCATGGCCCTCCGCAGCGCCCGCAACGCGGGGATCGAGGTTTCTAGCGAGACCATCGACCGGGCTGTGGAGTATGTCCATTCCGCGCAGAACCCCGATGGCGGATTCCGCTACCAGATCAGCGCGGGTTCAAGCGCTTGGCCGCGATCTGCCGCGGGCGTGGCGAGTTTGTATTATGCAGGCGTCTACAGCGACGATTCGATCGACCGCGGTCTCGAATACCTCATGAGCACAGCACTCCCCGGAGCGACGACCGCATCGAGATCACATTATTTTTATGGGCAGTACTACGCAGTCCAATCCATGTTCCTCGCCGGCGATGAGCACTGGGCGACCTGGTGGCCCGCGATCCGCACCGAACTCATTGATACCCAGCTCAGCGATGGGGCCTGGGAGGACCGATCGGCTGGTAGAACCTATGGCACCGCCATGGCCCTCATTATTCTTCAGATGCCCAAGCGTTATCTGCCGATCTTTCAGAAATGAACTACTCAAGCCGTTCCACCCTGCTGTCCTCTATGCTTGCACTGACCGCTGCTGCCCAAGCCGGCACCGACTGGTACATCTGCAACACAGATCTTGAACTCTCAAGGATCACTTCCCCACGCATCAAGTCGGACACCGTCTTCTTTCTCGACAAGTCCGGGTTCGAATCTCGCCGGCCCATTGAAGATCTGTTCTTTATTCTCCCGTCCTTCACGCACGAACCCCGCGAGTCCATCCGGTCCTCGGGATCTGGATCACCGGTCTGGCTGACGACAACCGACCTACAAAAAATTCAGATTCACTTGTCTGACAATGACGACCCGGACACACTGAGCCTTTCCGGGATGGATGACCAAACAAACCGAACCATCGATCTGGAAACGGTTCGGCTGTTAACCTCAGCACCAGAGACCCCATTCAACACCTCAGCCGTCCAAGATGACTACATCCTGCTCAACAACGGCGATGAAATCATTGGGTTCATCGAATCCATTGGGAGCACGGTCGTCATCGACACCGATGCGGGCATCCGCACATTCCCGCTTGAGCAAACCCAGCTTATCCAACTCGCCAATGAGGCGCAACCGGTCCCGGGTACTTATCTCCACCTCGATTCTGATATACGGCTCCGGGCCGCAGAACTCGATGTATCTATCGAAGAGTTCGGATCTGCCATCGTCACCGGCCTTGGTTCAGAATACCCCATCCAAATCGAGCCAGACCGCTTGGGCGGAATCGATATCATCCACGATCAACTCCGCTTAGTCCCGCTCACCGATCTGCATATCTCAACTATTCAACCCACCGGCGGGCGATCCTGGACCCCCGACCCCACCCCCACCAACACAACAAGCACGATCCCAGGCTCGGGCCTGATCGATCTGGACCTCCGCGCCCCGGTTCGTATTGAGTACGATCTCGCACCGGGGACAACCCGGTTCGCGTGTACCGCAGAGCTTGTTGTTGGCCCGTGGTCTGACTGCACGCTGATTATTGAAGCTGGCCAGACACACTCTCAGACCATCGTGATCGAGGATGTCCACCTGAATGCTACCCAGAGCACTGTAAGCGTGCTGGTTGATCTGCCCAAGGACGCTACCGTGCTTTCAATCCGCGTTGAGCCGGGCGCCAATGGACCAATCCAGGACCATGTCATCCTCCGCCAGCCACGCCTGCTTGTTGAATAAAGATCACCGCAGTTTGAGTGACGCCATCGCGACGACGACAAGCAGGATCGTGATCAGCCACAACCTAGCGACCACCTGATTCTCGGCCCATCCCCCCTGATGAAGATGGTGATGGTACGGCGCGATCCGGAAGATCCGCCTCCCGGTTCCAGTTTTGATCCGCGTGTACTTAAACCACCCGACCTGCATGACGACCGACAGAATTTCGAAGATAAACACCCCACACATGAGCAGGACGACGAACTCCTGGCGGATCACGATCGCGATGTACCCAATCAACCCACCCAACGCAAGCGACCCAGTATCGCCCATAAAGATCTGCGCCGGTTTGCAGTTCCACCACAAAAACCCCAGGCAGGCGCCGAACATCGCTCCGGACATCACCGCCAGCTCATCGGCCAACGGGACATAAGGCACATACAAGTATTGGGCTGAACTGAGCTGCCCTGACACAAGTGTCAGTAAGATCAGAGCAAAGCACACAATCCCACTAATCCCAGTGGCCAGCCCGTCCATCCCGTCGGTCATATTGACCGCATTGGACAACCCCGCCACCACCAGCATCGACAGAATCATGAACGCCGGCAGCCCGAGATAAATCAACCCACCAGCAGCGAACTTTGTTTCAGGGTCATAGGTCCGCTGGAACGGAAGGTTCAATACATGCGAGATCGATTCCCCCCCAACCTGAACACCGTAGCGATAGACAAAGAACCCGACGATCAACCCGATACCAAGCTGAAAGACCAGCTTTTCCCACGAATACAACCCCTGCCTCCCCGTCCCCCGGCTCGATGCGGTCAGTTTTAGATAATCATCCGCCCCACCCACCACCGCCATCCACAACAGCGTAAAGAGCCCGAGATAGATCACGTTGACCCGGATGTCGGCAAGCAGAAAGGTCGAGACAAAGATCGCCCCGCAGATTAGAATCCCACCCATCGTCGGGACATTGGCCTTGGTCGCTGCGTGCTCGCGGAGCAGCGCCGCGTCAGTTTCCCCCGCATCGCCGATCTTGAGCCTGACCAGAATCCTGATCACACGCTTGCCAAAGAACAGCACAATCGCAAAGGAAAGCCCGGCAGCAGCAAGCGTGCGGAACTGGATTTCGTCGAGGACACGGAAATACGAGTACAACCCGTGGTCGCTGAGCCAGCCTCGCAAGATGTCGAGCAGAACATAAATCATGAAGCGGATTCACCCTCGACCGGCCTTCGGTTACTTGATCTTGCAAATGGCGTGTGCCGGTTGATGAGGATATACACGAGACGCTCCAAACCAATCCCCCGCGAGCCCTTTAACAACACCAAATCCCCCGGCTTGATCGTCCGGGCCAGTTCGCTCATCGCGTGGTCGTCGGCCTTGGGACAAATCTCATCCCCCTGCCCCGCCGCCCGAGCGTACATCGGCCCGACCAGGACTACCCGCCCGGTGTCGATATCCAGATCAGCAATCATCGATTGATGCTCGGACTCCGCCGCGCTGCCCAGTTCGAGCATGTCCCCAAGCACCACCACTTTGTTGGCCTCAGACTGAATCGACGCGAAGAACGCCAGCGCCGCCCGCGTCGAATCCGGGTTGGCGTTGTACGCGTCATTGTAGATCACGATCGAATCGGTCTTGGTCGGGATCTCTATTCGATCGAGCCGCATCTCAGGGAGTTTGGACTTTGCCAGCCCCGCCGCGATATCCCCATCACTCATGTTGCACGCCCGCCCGACCAGCACCGCCATTGCTGCGTTGGACGCGTTGTGCACACCCGGAACAGGGGCGGTGAAACGGTGCCCATCAAGATCAAAGGACACGCTACGCTCGCTGATCTCAACATTGACCAACCGATCCTCAGCAACACGCTCAAGCTCACACCCAACCGAACGCTCGCTGATGGCGCGATCCAGTTCGTCGATCCCGCCAGGCACAATCCCGAGCGTCTGGGTATCACACAGAATACTCGCCTTCTCTTTGCACACGCCCTCGATCGAGCCGAGTTCTTCCAGATGCGCCCGACCTACAGAGGTTATCACCGAGATGTCGGGCTCGACAAGCGATGCACGCTCAGCAATCTCCCCTGGGCTCGATGTACCGAGTTCGAAGATCACATACCGCGCCTCGATCGGCGCATTGAGGATCGACATAGGAACACCGATCGCGTTGTTATGGCTCTTGGACGACACCCAGCTCTCGCCTGCATGGCTCAGCACCGCGTGGATGAGCCGAGTCGTGGTCGTCTTTCCATTTGACCCGGTCACCCCAACGATGATGCCGTGCAGCAGCGACGCCCATTGCTTAGCCAAAGCCGTCAGCGCATCCGTTGAATCATCAACAACCAATGTTGGGATACCAAACCCATCGGGGATCTTTGACTCATCCGTTACGACACACATCGCCGCCCCGAGCCCCTTGGCTTGGTCTAGATACTCGTGCCCATCAACCTTCTCACCTACATACGCGACGAATGCTTGACCACGGTGCAACTCACGGGTATCAATCGCAACACCAACCGGGGGCTGCTGACCAGAAGCCGGTTCGATCGCCCACTGGCCGCCGGTCACAGAAACGATGGTGTCCCAGTCCATGCCGCTCATGCGTCGTCCTCGATTTGGGTTCGCCTGGTATCCAATGCATCCTTTGCGTGCTGTACATCATCGAACTCATGAGCAACGAGCCGACCCCAGCGATCGGTCATGACCTGCTCGGGTTCGTGCCCCTTGCCTGCTATCACAATAACATCCCCAGCCGACGCCTGCTCGACGGCAAACCGGATCGCCATCGCCCGGTCAATCTGCACCTCAACCCTGGCTCGTTGCGACTCATCGAGCCCCGCCAGCACATCATCAACAATCTGCGAAGGCTTCTCGCTCCTCGGATTGTCACTCGTCAGCACC